>Ga0070741_10000083_pt1 | contig 346359 bp, 332 predicted proteins | sample Coa_R1_4_FD_66440 | JGI IMG/M metagenome (GOLD analysis project Ga0070741, IMG submission 66440) | Surface soil microbial communities from Centralia Pennsylvania, which are recovering from an underground coalmine fire - Coalmine... | ecosystem: Environmental > Terrestrial > Soil >...
TACCCCCAGCGGGATTCGAACCCGCGCTACCGGCGTGAAAGGCCGGCGTCCTAGGCCACTAGACGATGGGGGCTCGAGGCGGAGAGTACCGTTGCGGCATGGCCGCCACCTGGCCCGTGCCGTGACGACCTCGACGACCGTCTCGCTCCTGCGCTGGCTGCGGCGGCAGCTGCGCGAGCCCGCGCCGCAGCGGGAGCGGCTGGAGGCCGCGATCGCGAACGACGACCCGGGAGAGGCGCGGCGGCTCGTCGCGCAGATGCCGTTCAACGACGCGCAGCGGCGGCACGTCGAGCGGCTGCTGGACGCCTGGGAGCAGGAGGCTCCCTCCTAACCACCGCGCGCCTTCGTCGTCATGGACGTAGACGTGAGGGGGTTCACGCTACTCGGCGCCGTCGCCGCGGCGCTCGTGCTGGTCGGCGCCGCGCCCGCGATCACGGTCACCGGGCTGCAGAAGAAGGCGCTGCACGCGCTGCGCACGGGACACGTCGACGCCGCAACGCTCGCCGCCGGGCGGCAGGAGGTCGCGCGTGCCGCGTACCTCGCCCGCACGCTGCCGAGCGGCCGCCGCGAGCACGTGCAGACCGCGCTCGCGGAGCTCGCGTCGTTCGACGGCCGGCTCACGCAGCCGCGCGCGGTCTCGCTGATCGGGACGCTGCAGGCGAACGACGACTACTTCGCCAGGCACTACGCGCCGCAGCCGCAGACCGACATCACCGACGCCGACGGGGTCGTCTACCGCTACTTCCCGGGCCGCTGCTTCGAGTTCCACCCGCTCGCGAACATGGGCGCGCTGAACGCCCGCGTCAGCGCCGGCGACACGGTCGGCACGCAGCGCCTCGCGGATGCGCTCGCGGCGCGCGGCGTCTACCAGACCGGCGGCGGGATCGCGTGGGAGTACACGTTCCCGTTCGGCGGCCGCGTCCCGTGGATCTCCGGAATGGCGCAGGCCGTCGCCGCACAGGCATTCGCGCGCGCCGCGCAACTCCTGCCGGACGCAGAGGCAGCGCTGACGAAGGAGGCGACCGCGGCGTACCGGATCATCCCCCGACGGCTGCTGACGACGGTCGGCGGCGGCCCGTGGATCCGCCTCTACTCGTTCGGGTCGCTGCAGGTGCTGAACGCACAGCTGCAGGCGGTCGTCTCGCTGCAGGCGTACGCGGCGACGGCGCAGGACCCGGCTGCCGCCGCCCTCGCGGTGCGGATGCGCAGGGCGGCGGCGGCGGCGCTCCCTCGCTTCGACACGGGGTACTGGACGTACTACGCGCTGCCGTACGACTGGTCGCCGCTCGACTACCAGCGCTACGTCGTGCAGCTCCTGAAGAAGCTCGCGCCGACCGACGCGCGCTTCGCCGACGCGGCGACGCGGTTCGCCGCCTACGAGAAGCAGCCGCCCGCCTTCCAGCTCGCGCCAGGGGCGCTCGGCGCGCTCCGCTTCTGGGTCTCGAAGCCTGCGACCGTGTCGGTCGTGACCGGCGCGGGGCCGTCGCGCCGCGTGAGCGTCGGCGGCGGCTGGCACACGCTCTCGTTCGGAGAGCCGAAGCGGCCCGGCACCTACGGCGTGCGCGTCACGGCCGTCGACTGGGTGGGGAACCGTGCGTCGTTCGACGCGCTGCCGTTCGTGCGCGCGACGGCGGCGAAGGCGGGCGGTTCGCGCTCGGCAGCGGGCACTCCGGCGAATCCGCCGCCGCCCTTCCGCGTCGGGGTCGCGCTCCCCGACGTCACGCAGGCCGGGGCCGCGGTTCAGGCGGGCGTGCGGCTCGTGCGCATCGGCATCGCCTGGCCGCCGGGCGCGACGGCGCTCGACGCGGGTGCCGCCGCCGCGCTGCAGAGCCTGCCGGCGGGGCTCGAGGCACTCGTCGAGCTGTCGGCGAACCCGCTGCCGCAGGACGACGCCGGGCGCTCTGCCCTCGCGCAGTTCGCGGCGTCGGTCGTCGCGCAGGTGCACTCGCTGCGCGCGCTCGTGCTGACGCCCGCGCCGACCGGCGCGACCGGCTCCGCCTACGTCGCCGCGCTCGGCGCGATCGCGGCCGCGGTCCCCGGCGCCCCCGTCGGCGTCGCCGTCGACGGATCGACCGATCCGGCGGGCGGGATCGCGCCGCTCGCAGGCGCCGCCGTGCAGCTCGTCGCCTTCCGCCCGGCGCCGGCGGCGGCGAAGGGCGCCTGGACGCTCGCCGAGCTGCCCGACCTCCAGTCCGCGTTCCCGAACGCCGCGGTGCTGCTCGACGGCCCGCCCGTCCCCTCGGCGCCGCTCGTGCGAACGGCGGCCTGCACGCCGGGGCTCGCCGGCGTCGTGCTCGACCGCCTCGACGACCTCGCGCGCCCGGACGTCCGCGCGGCGGCCGCCGACGCCGAGCACGGCGCGGTCGTCTGCCCCGGCGTCGCCGCGTCGGTCGCCGCGTCGAACGTCGGCTACCCCTCGTCGCTCGGCGGCGCGGTCGCCGTCTCGTTCGACTGCGACCGCGACTGCGTCTACCTCGTGACGCTCGACCGTGCCGACGGCAAGCCGGTCGTCGCACGCCGCGGCGCGGTCGCCGGCGGGCGCACGACGAGCGTGACATTGCCGAAGGCGAAGCTCGCCGGGGGCACCTACCGCGTGGACGTGCGGCTCGTCGCGCGCGTCAATCCCGGCGCGGTGACGCAGTACCTCTCGCCGCCGCTCGCGCGCTAGGCGGGGATCGTGAGACTCTCGAGGTCGCGCGGGTAGTCCGTGAGGATGTCGATTCCGTCCTCGGTGACGGCGACCGTGTCCGAGTGCCGGAAGCCGCCGACGGCGGCGTCGTAGAGACCCGGCTCGATCGTGAAGACCATTCCGGGCAGGATCGTCGTCTCGTCGCCGACGTCGAGGAACGGCGCCTCGTGGTTGCGCAGGCCGATCGCGTGCCCGACGTGCTGGCGCCAGTAGCGCAGCAGGTCGTGCTCCTCGAAGTACGCGAGGACGGCGCGGTCGACGTCTGCGCACGCGACGCCGGGGCGCACGGCGTCGAACGCCACCTGCTGCGCCGCGACCGTGTGCTCGAAGAGGCGCCGCATCTCGTCGGTCGGCGTTCCGATCACGAGCGCGCGCTCGAGCTCCGCGTTGTAGCCCCACACCGGCGCGCCCGTCTCCGTCACAAGCACGTCTCCCGCCCGGAACTCGATGTCGTGCGCGATCGCGTGCGCCCACGAGCTCCGCAGCCCGATCTGCCCGCGGTAGCCCGCCTTGACGCCGTCCGCGGATCCGAGCTGGCCGCCGTAGCGCTCGCCGAGTTCGGCGAGCATCGCCAGCGTCGCCTCGGACGCCGCGCGCAGGCTCGCCTGCGCCTCGGTCACACCGGGCCGCGTGTACTCCTGGAGCAGCCGGTGCGCGTGCGCGCACCAGCGTGCGCTCTCGCGGATCAGCGCGAGCTCGCTCTCGCTCTTCCGGGCCATCATCTGCTCGATCACGTCGGCGACCGGCTCGACGGTCGCCTCGGTGACGGCGCCGAGCGCCGGGCCGCGGTAGCCGAGGATGCCCGGATACCCGTCCTGGTCGGCGGCGATGCGGCCGCGGATTCCGACGTCGGCCAGCACCCGTGCGAGGATCGACATCGGGTGCTCGGTGCCGGGGTACTCGCGGTACGACTCGACGCGCTCGAAGGTCGTCTCGGCGCGTACGCGCTCGACCTCGAACTCCGGCACGAACGCGACGAGGTCGCCGCCGGCGCTCTGCGCGACGACGACCGGCCGCTCGGTGGAGAGGAACCAGAAGCCGGTGAGGTACTGGATGTAATCCTGGCCGAAGAGCACGTAGCCGCTCGCTCCGGAGACACGCACGTGCGCGAGCAGCCGCTCCCGCCGCTCGGCGAGCTCCTCGGCGGGGATGCCCGTCACCGGCGGCGCAGCGACGGGTCTGCGACCGCAGGCGGCGTCCAGCCGGCGTCGGCGGTCGTGAAGTTCGTGCCGGGCGGGACGATCTCGTCGATCCGGTCGAGGAGCGCGGCGTCGAGCCGCACGTCGACGGCGCCGAGCTGGCTCTCGAGCTGCTCCAGCGTGCGGGGTCCGATGATCGCCGCCGTCACGGCCGGGTGGTTCAGGACGAACGCGATCGCGAGGTGGATGAGCGACAGGCCCGCTTCCTCGGCGAGCAGGGCGAGCGCCTCGGCCGCGTCCAGCTTGCGCTGGTTCGCCGGCAGAGAGAGGTCGTAGCGGCCGGGCACGCGCTCGGCGCGGGTGCTCTGCGGCGGTTCGCTGCCCTTCCGCCAGCGGCCGCTCAGCCACCCGCCCGCGAGCGGGCTCCACGGGATCACGCCCATGCCGTACGCCTGGCAAACGGGCAGGACCTCCGCCTCGACCCCGCGGACGAGCATCGAGTAAGGCGGCTGCTCGGTGACGAAGCGCGCACGGCCGCGCCGCTCCGCCGTCCATTGCGCCGCGACGATCTCGCTCGCCGGGTACGTCGACGAGCCGGCGTAGCGCACCTTCCCCGCCTGCACGAGGTCGGTGAGGGCGGCGAGCGTCTCGTCGTGGTCGGTCTCGGGATCGAAGCGGTGGATCTGGTAGAGGTCGATCCAGTCCGTACCGAGCCGGCGCAGGCTTGCCTCGCACTCCTGCACGATCCAGCGGCGCGAGTTGCCGCGCTGGTTCGAGTCGTCGCCCATCGCGCCGTGCACCTTCGTCGCGAGCACGACGTTGTCCCGACGCCCCTTGAGCGCCTTCGCGACGATCTCCTCCGACTCGCCGCGCGAGTAGACGTCGGCGGTGTCCACGAAGTTGATCCCCGCGTCGAGCGCGCGGTGGATGATGCGGATCGACTCGTCGTGGTCCGGGTTGCCCCAGGCGCCGAACATCATCGCGCCGAGGCAGAGCGGGCTGACGCTCACGCCGGTGCGGCCGAGGAAGCGCTGCTCCAACTACCCGGCCTTGCGCCTGACCGTCTTCAGCCCCCAGGCCGCGCCCGAGGCGAAGAGCTCGTCCGGGTCGACGTCGCCGAGCCAGCCGAGGAAGTGCTCCTCCGGCTCGTCCTCGGTCGACCCGTAGACGGCGGCGCGCCCGGTGTCGAGGCCGGCGTCGAGGTCGTCGCCGCGCTCCATCGCCGCGAGGCGCTCTTCGACCGCCGAGCCTTCCGCGTACCCCTTCCCCATCGGGGCAGCTTAGGCGAGGAAGGGATGCGCGGGGCGGGGCAGAACCCGAGGACCCCCGAATCGAAGAGGAGGAAGCGACGGTGCACGCGCAGCAGGTCGGAAGGGTCGGTGGAGCGGTGGTCGGGTTCGCGTTCGCGATCCTGTGGATCGTCGTCGGGTTCGAGTCGGCGCTCTTCTGCGTCGTCGCGGGCGTGCTCGGGTTCGCCGCGGTCGCGGTCGTGCAGCGCCACCGGCTCTCGCTGCCCGCGCTCGACCTCTCGCGCCTCCGCGCACTGACGAAGCCGCCGGCCCCGCCGCGCAGGCAGAGCCCGAGGCCTCGGCCGCGCGTCCACGTCGAGCCGCCCTCCGCCGAGAACGCGCTCGCGGACACCGGCTACGGCTGGTGAGCGCGAATGCGGTAGTCGCCCGCAGGTCGAAGCTCCGCCTCCCCGCGTAGACTTCGCCACCGACTCCGGCCGTGGCGGCCGCGAGCTCACTCCCCCGAAAACCCATGCGCCCCGCGTCGACCGGCGGCAGGCACCCCCGGATCCCGCTCGAACGGGCGCGGGTCGCGCCGCGGCGCCGGCGGATCGGCCGCCTGCTGGCACTCGTGCTCGTCGTGCTGGTCTCGCCCGCGGTGTACTCGTACACGACGACGATGCTGCGGCCGTCGAGCCTGCCGCTCTGGCCGCGCAGCGTCGAATGGCTGCGCGCCCACCACGGCAACTGGCTCGTGGACGAGGTGGAGCACTACTACTACTCGTGGAAGGCCCCGAGGAAGGGCGGACCGCAGCTCATACGCCTCCCGTCGCTCGGCCTCCAGGCCGCTCCGGTCGCGAGGGCACGGGCGCGTGCGCGCGCCGCGGCGTGGCCGCTGCGGATCCGGCCCGTCTTCGCGCACGCGCTGCGCGGCGAAGGCGTCTGGCAGCCGACCGCTCCCCCGCTCCGCGGCCGCGCGCCGGTCCTCGTGACGACGTTCCGCACCGAGGTCGACTACCCGCGGATCGTCGCGTACGTCGCCTGGTTCGACCACACGCGCACGTCGCTCACGTGGTACCCCGGCCGCTACGAGCCGCCGAGGGCACCCGTCCGCGGGCCGATGTCGATTCCCCCGGCGGAGCGCTGGCGCCTGCTCGCGACGTTCAACGGGGGCTTCATCTACCGCGACGGGCGGAACGGCTCGTCGATCGGCGGCGTGCAGTACGAGCCGCTGAAGGACGGCCTCGCGACGATGGTCGCCTACCGCGACGGCCGCGTCGACGTGAAGACGTGGAACGGCGGGCCCGTCGCCGGCAGGCAGATCGCGTTCGCGCGCCAGAGCCTGCCGCTGATCGTCGACCACGGGCGGCTCAACCCGGCGCTGAACGACAGCTCGCAGTGGGGCTTCACGCTCGGGAACGCGGTGCGCGTGTGGCGCACCGGCGCGGGCGTCGACCGCCGCGGCAATCTCATCTACGCCGCCGCGGACAACCAGACCGTGATCACCCTCGCGAAGATCCTGCAGCGGGCAGGCGCCGTCCGGGCGATGCAGCTCGACATCAACCCCGAGTGGCCGACCCTCATCACCTACACGCACAGACACGGCCTCGTCCCGTTCAAGGTGGTGCCGAACTACCAGCAGCCGTCGACGCGCTACCTCGTGCCCGACGACCGCGACTTCTTCGCCGTCTACCGGCGTCTGCCCGGTCCCCTCACCGTGCCGTTCAAGTAGGCATGAGCGAGCGTGCTGCACGGAGGCGCCGGCAGGCCGCAGATCGCCGGCGCCGCAGGACCGTGCGCCTGACCGGCGCGCTCGTCGTCACGGCCGCGCTCGTCGCCGGCGCGGCGCTGGGCGGGCTCTTCGACGGCGCGCGGGGAAGCCGACCGCCGGCGCCTGCGGCCGCGCACGTGCACCACGCCGCTCGGCCACGGCTCAGGCCGCCGGGACCGATCCCGGGGTACCTGCTGATCGCCGACCGCGGCAACAACCGGATGCTGCTCGTCGACGGGGCACACCGCGTCCTCTGGCGCTACCCGGGCGGCGGGCCGAAGGCGATGCCGTTCGTCTTCGACGACGACACGTTCTTCGGGCCGCGCCACGACCGGATCATCTCGAACCAGGAGGACCAGGACACGATCCAGATCGTCTCCTTCCCCGGCAAGCACGTCCTCTGGCGCTACGGGCACGTGAACGTGAAGAGCGGCGCGTCCGGCTACCTCAACACGCCCGACGACGCCTACCTGCTGCCGAACGGCCTCGTCTCGGTCGCCGACGCGTACAACTGCCGTGTCGTCTTCATCTCGCCGGAGCACCGCATCGTCCGCCGGTACGGGACGACCGGCGTCTGCCGCCACGACCCTCCGCGCTACCTCGGGGCCGTGAACGGGGCAACCCCGCTCGCCGACGGCGGCACGCTCGTCAGCGAGATCGCCGGATCGTGGATCGACGACATCGGACGGGACGGCAGGCTGCGCTGGGCGGTGCAGGCGCCCGTCTCGTATCCCTCGGACCCGCAGCTGCTCGCGCCGAACCGCATTCTCCTCGCCGACTACACGCGGCCGGGCGCCGCGATCATCATGACGCGCACCGGGCGGGTGCTCTGGCGGTACGCGCCGCGGAGCGGACCCGGCGAGCTCGACCATCCGTCGCTCGCGACGAGGATCGCGCCGGGCCTGATCGCGATCAACGACGACTACCGGGATCGGGTGGTGCTCGTCAGCGTGCGCACGCACAGGATCGTCTGGCAGTACGGCCATACCGACCGGCCGGGAACCGCGGCCGGCTACCTGAAGACGCCCGACGGGCTCGATCTGCTGCCGACGAAGGAGGCGCAGGCACGGCCGTCGCTCGTCCGGCTGCTCGGCCGCGCGCTTACCTCGGCGGGACGTGGATGAAGACGGCGCCGCGTGTCGGCACCGACGTCCGGAGCCCGAAGGCGTACGTGCTCTCGCCGTCGGGCGCCGGGTAGTTGTACTCCGCGACGTCGACGCTGCCGCGGGCGCGGACCCGCACGACGTACGCGACGTGCCCGAACGGTGGGGCGAGCTTCGGCCACACGGCGACGCTGCCGACGGTGGGCGACGTGTCGACCCGCAGGTGCGCGAGCCGTGCGACGTGGGGCCAGTTCCAGGCGTCCATCGCGCCCGGCACGAACCAGTCGGTGCGCCGGCCGTTCGCGTGCAGCGCCCAGGCGACGTACGACGTGCAGTTGCACTCGTACATCCCGAAGCGGTCGACGCGGTCGGCGATTCCGGCGCCCGGGCAGGCGGCGGCGTAGGGGTAGCCGTAGACGAGCGGACGGCCGGTCGCGTGCGCGCCCGCGGAGGCCGCTGCCACGAGGGCGGCCGCGACGGCAAGGGCAACGGCAGCGTCTCTCATGGGTCGGCGCCGATGCGGGCGACGCCCGGCACGCCGGCGGCGAGGAGCGGGGCAAGCGGCTCCCCGCGCAGGTAGTGGCCGAGGAACGCGGTCGTCGCGCGGTCGACGACGCCGCTCCAGCGATCGACGGCCGCGTACGGCGGCAGATGGGATGCGCCCATCAGCCAGAGCAGGAACTTCGGCCGCCTCATCAGCCGATAGTACGCAGCGGTCACGGCGGGTCGGTTGATCGGGTCGGCCGTGCCCTGGACGGCGAGGAGCGGCGGCGAGCCGCGAGGCGCGCGGCCGAAGCCCGGAAACGCCGCTCCCGAGAAGACGAGCGCGGCATCGACGCGCGGGTCGCGGTAGCGCGGGTCGTACGAGGCCGCGAGCGCGGCCTCCGCGCCGTCGGAATGCCCTGCCAACGCGATGCGCGTCGGGTCGACGAGTCCGCGCAGCGGGCTCGTCCGCGCGGTGAGTCGCGAGACGACGAAGCTCAGGTCGGCGGGCTCGTTGACGAGATCCGCCTGGCTCGGGCCGCCCGGCGCGCCCCGGCGCTCGCCCGGGAAGGCCGGCGCCGCGACGACGTAGCCGGCCCGTGCCCAGGTGGCGAGCAGCCGCGCGTAGGTCTGCGGCGTCAGCGCGAAGCCGTGGGCGAAGACGACGAGCGGGAACGGGCGGCGTCCCCGCGTCGGGTAGCGCACGTACGTGACGAGCACCCGCGGCCCGGACGTGCCGTTCTCGAAGCGGACGCTGCGCGTGCGGTCGACGAGCCGCAGCACGCGGAGCCGCACGGCAGGACGACCGCCGCGGCCCTGGACGGCCGCAGCCGTCGAACCGAGCGCGGCCGCGCCGACGAGGAGCAGCACGACGATGCGGCGCATGGTTTCACCGGCACGCTAACGACACGGGCATGATGGGGCGTAGCGGGCCGGTAGCTCAGTTGGTAGAGCAGGGGACTTTTAATCCCAAGGTCGCAGGTTCGATCCCTGCCCGGCCCATCCCTCAACACCGCACGGCGACACGTTAGCCGTCTGGGTCGTTGCGTTTGCCGAGTTGATTGGATTGCCCGCCGACGAAGACACGGCCCGACGCGCCACTTGCGACAGAAGCCCCAGACACCGATCCTTCGACCATGGACGAGCCGGTGATCGAGCGGGCCGAAGTGGTTGCTCTACTCTTCAACGTGAGCGACATCGCGTCGTCGCTCGACCGAATCGAGCAAGTGCTGGGAGACGACGATGGCGAAGAAGAAGCTGACGGAAGCTGAACGGGCCGAGTGGAACGCGCAACGGGCGCAGATGCGCGCGAACGCCCAGCGGACGCGAGAGCTCGCGGAGCGTGCGCAGGCGAAATTGGACGCGAAGACGGGGCAGCGGTAGGGAAGAAGGCGTCCTCGCTTGGCGGTTCGATGCCGCCATCCGGGGCGTCAGGCGGTGAGGCGCTCGACTGCGCTAGCGTGCATACGCCTGACCGCCTCGAGAACCGCGCGTACGGATGTGCGTACGCCCGTGCCGCGGCAGGCTGCTGCGACGAGCTACCTGCGGCGCGGCGTCCCGCATGGTTGACACTAACTGCGGCTCGCTGCGGTCGTGGGTAGTGAGCGGGTTCGGACTGTTGATCCCAAGGTCGCAGGACGATCCCTGCCCGGCCCATCCCGCGCTCGTCGCACCTTCGGGACTACGCGGAGGCTGCTTCGAGCGGCGGTCGCGTCGCGGGTACCTCCTGCACCGCCCACTTGTTCCCGTCGGGATCGGCGAAGAAGACGAACGAGTCGTACGGGCCACCGTCGGCGAAGTGGACGATCTCCCCCACGTCGACGCCGCGCTCGAGCAGCTGCGTGCGAGCCGCCTCGAGGTCGAGGACGCAGAGCTGGAACCGGGCGGACGACTCGGGCACGCGGTCGACGACGAGCGGCCCGATCGTGACGGAGCAGCCCGAGCCGGGAGGCGTCATCTGCACGACGCGCATCTCGCCGACCCTCGTGTCGACGTCGACGTTGAATCCGAGCTGCTCGCTGTAGAAGCGCTTCGCGCGATCGACGTCGGTCACGGGGACGACGACGACTTCGAGAGTCCAGTCCATGGTTCTCCTTCGGGTCTATTTCCCGTAGAGACGGCGCTGCGCGGCGAAACTCATCGGATCCACGCTCACATGCAAAGCCACCCGCCGTCCACCGGCAGGTTGATCCCGTTCATGGCGCGGTTCTCGAGCAGGAAGCGGGAAGCGTCCACGACCTCCGCCATCGTCACGAGCCGGCCGATCGGCGTCCGCGAGACGAGCGCGTGAAGCGGTTCCTCCGCCAGGTCGCGCCACTGGGGGCTGTCGCCGACGATTGCCGGGTGCAGGGCGTTCACGCGCCGCGGCGCGAGCTCGATCACGAGCGTGCGGACGAGGCCGGTGACCGCGCCGTTGACGGTGGTGACCGTCGTCGAGCCGGGGTAGGGCCGGTCACGCGCGAGGCCGCCGTAGATGAGCACGGCCGAGTCGTCTGCGAGCCGCGGCAGGAGCGCGTGGACGACCTCGGTATAACCGACGATCTTCAGCGTCACGAGCCGCATGGCCGCCGGCAGGTCGTAGTCCTTCACCGTGTTGCTGTCGCGGTCGATCGCCGCGAGGACGAGGAACTCGACGTCCCCCACCTCGGCGAGGCGCTCCGCGATCGTCTGCGGGTCGGTGAGATCGAGCGCGAGGCCGCGCGTCCGCCCGCCGATCTCCGCCGCGCGCGCCTGCGCATCCGCGGCGTCGCGGCCCGTGATCACGACGTCGCGGCCGCGGTCCGCGTAGAACTGCGCGAGCTCACGGCCGAGCCCGCGCGTCGCGCCGACGATGACGACGCTCCGGTCCGCCATTCGTGCCTTCTCTCCTTTCGAGCGGGGGTCGGCGGGCCCGCCGCGTCGCCGCGCGGACCCGCCGTGGGAGGGATCAGACGGCCGCGACCGACTCCGAGCACCAGTCGGGCAGAAGGCCACCCTGCGACAGGATGTGGTTTCGCGACTCCTCGAGCTTCTGCACGACCGACTTCATGTCGACGCCGACGAGCTTGCCGCCCCGCTTCACGGCGTTGCCGGCGACGAAGACGGAATCGACGTTCGACGTGTCGGCGAAGGTGACGATCGTCCCCTTCGGGTCGAGCACCGGCGCCGTGTTGATCTCGTCGACCTTGAGCAGGACGATGTCCGCCTGCTTGCCGGGCGTCAGCGAGCCGACGCGGTCCTCGAGCATGATCGACCGGGCACCGTCGATCGTCGCGAACTCGAGCACGTCGGTGTGCGAGAGCTTCGGCGCGAACGCGACGTCCGGCGTGTCCGTGAACTCGAGGATCCGGTCGTAGGCGAGCGCGGTTCGCATCTGCGTGAACATCTCGCCGGGGACGCTCGAGACGACGTCGACGCTGAGCGACGGGCGGACGCCGCGCGAGAGCATCTTCCCGGTCGGCGGCGGGCCGTGCCCCATCAGCATCTCGACGTACGGTGCGATCGACGCCTTGCCGCCGCTCTCCGCGATCCAGTCCAGCTCCTGGTCGGTGAGGTCCGTCATGTGGATGTAGCAGACGTCCGGCCCCATGAGGCCGAGGTCGTGCATGTCCTTCACCGGCTCGTAGTGGAGGTTGTGGAGGCGCATGCCGACGTGCACGCTGATCAGGATCCCGAGCTCGCGCGCGAGCGCCCAGTCGTGCTTCGCCACGTCGAAGTTGACGTTGCCGGGCTGCCGCGCCGCCATGGCGAGGGTGATCAGACCGTCGTCGGACGAAAAGTACGTCTCGCGGATCCGGCGGATGTCCTCCGGGTGGTTCAGGTCGCTGAACGACCACCACTCGCCGCCCGTCGGCATGCCGTGGGCGTAGACGGCGCGGATGCCCGCGTCCTTCAGGCCCTGGATCGCCGCGTCGGAGTGGTCGGGCGTGTTGCTGATGTGGGACCAGTCGAGCAACGTGGTGACGCCGGCGTTGATCGCCTCGAGCGCACCGGCGTAGTCGCCGATGTGGACGTCCTCGGGCCGGTAGAAGCCGCCGACCTGGCCGAGCATGACGGCGAAGTAGTGGTCGAGCGTGCACGAGGGGAGGACGCCGCGCACGGGCGTCTGCCAGGTGTGCCTATGGGTGTCGACGAAGCCCGGCATCACGATCATCCCGGATGCGTCGACCTGCTCGGCGTCGGAGACGCCGAGGTCGCGCCCGACGTCGACGATCTTGCCGTCCTCGACGAGGACGTCGCCGTGCGGGATGTCCCCGACTGCCGGATCCATCGAGACGACGAAGCCGTTGCGGATCAAAAGCCGCTGCGAGCTCATTCCTCTCTCCTTGTGTGATCGGACAACGGACCGGTGCGCCGGCGCGGAAGCGCCTCGGCGGGCGCAGGCCTGTGCGAGCGTCGCCGCATGTCCAGCGACCATAAACGTCCGCCGCAGGCTGCGTCAACATCTCGCGCCAATCGTTAAGCCATCATTGACACTGTTCGCCGTAGCTGCTCAGAATGTCGCGTGGACGCGGCCAGCCCTCCATCGCCGCCCCGGATCCGGCGGGCGGCGGGCACGTCCGGTCGAGCCCTGGCGTCGAACGCCCTCATCGTCGCGCGTTTCCTGCCGGTCTGGTTCGCGACGGCGGCGCTCGCGATCGTCGCGGCGGTCCGGGCGCCGGACGCGCTCGGGAACACGTCGTGGTCCTACGTCCTTCCGTACGCGACGATCCTCGCGATCGCGGCGCTCGGCCAGATGCTCGTGGTCATGCAGGCAGGCATCGACCTGTCGACACCGGGCGTCATCTCCTTCGGCGGCAATCTCATCGCCGGCATCGGCGCCGGCTCCGATCATCGCCTTGCGCTCGCGATCCCCGCCTGCCTCGGGCTGGGCATGCTCGTCGGCTTCACGAACGGCGTCCTCGTGGGCCTCGTCAGGCTGAACCCGCTAATCGTGACGCTGGCGGTGGGGCAGATCGTCCTCGCGTGGAGCAGCAAGTACTCGCGCGAGTCGGTGACGAACCATCCGGACGTTCCCGCCGGGCTGTCGTCGTGGGCGACCGGCAAGCCGCTCGGGATCAGCGCCGTCTTCTGGACGGGCCTCGCGATCACGCTCGTCGTCGCACTCCTCCTGCGCTACACGACGCCGGGCCGGCGCTTCCAGGCCGTCGGGGCGAACCCGCGCGCCGCGTGGATCGCCGGACTGCGCGTGCGCACGCACGTCGTGCTCGCGTACACGGCGGCCGGCGCCCTCTACGCGGTCGCCGCCGTCCTCCTCGCCGGCGTGCGCACCAGCATCGACCCGGCGCTCGGCGCCGCATACCTCCTCGCGCCGATCGCAGCCGTCGTGATCGCAGGCGCATCTCTGGCCGGCGGGCTCGCAAGCGCGACCTCGACGTGGGTGGCGGCGCTCGCCCTCACGTTCCTGACCCAGATGCTGCTGATCATGGGGCTATCGGCGGCGATGCAGTACGTCGTCTTCGGGGCGGCCATCCTCGCGGGGATGGTGGTCTCGGGCGATCGCGTCGCGGGGGTGATCGGCCGGTGGCTCAGACCGGCCTCGCCGCCGCCGCGCGCAGCGACGGGGGACCACAAGAGCTGACGCTCGAAAGGAGACAGTTCATGCACCGACGGAAGGAGTCGCACATGAGAAAGCGCCCGATCCTCGTGGTGCTGGCGATCGCGTCCACGGCGGCGCTCGCGCTCGTCGCGGCCGCCACGAGCACCGCGCGCGGCACCGCACCGCCCGCCTCCGGGCCGTCCGGCATCGTGGGCAAGGGCGGGACGGTCGGAAGCGGGGGCGGCTTCGGCGAGAAGTACACATCGCCGACCGCGACGCTCTCCCACACGCTCTTCGACGCCAAGCTGCTACCGGCGAACAAGAGCGCCCGCCAGATCGCCCTGGCGGCGTTCGGCCGCTCGACGAAGAACGTCAACTACAACCTCGCCCTCAGCTGCTGGAAGAACAACGGCTGCAAGACGGGGACGGGAGGCAAGCTGACCGTCGCCTACGTCGAGGGCTTCGGCGAGAACATCTATCGCCAGATGTCGAAGATGGAGTTCATCCTCCAGGCGCTCACGTACCCGCAGATCGGGAAGATCCTCTACATGAGCGCGCACTCCGACCTGAACCAGGCGCTCGCCGACTTCAGGTCCGTGATCGCACAGAAGGTGAGCCTGATCGTCACCTACCCGGACTTCGGGGACGCGATGATCCCGGTGTTCCAGCAGGCGACGAAGGCGGGCATCCCGGTCGCGACGTACGCGTGGGGCTACGTGACCGGCCCGGGGTCGAACTACACGACCGTCGTGGGCGAGGACACCTGCCGGCTCGGCAAGGCGTTCGCGCAGGTGATGAACACCCAGGTCAAGTCGGGCAACATCGCCTTCCTCGGCGGCTTCCCGGGGAACCCGCTCTCGCTCGGATGGCAGAAGTGCGAGCAGGCGGCGCTCAACTCGTCGATCAAGGTCGTCGCGAACCAGCCGACGAACTGGGACCCGTCGAAGGTGCAGGGCATCGTCGCCGGCATCCTCGCCCAGAACCCCGACCTGAAGGGCATCAGCTACGAAGACGCGCTCTTCATGTCGCAGGGCGGCTACGCGGCCTACAAGGCGGCGAACATCCCCTACAGCGGCGTGTTCACCTACCGCACCGACGAGGCGGCGATGGGGTGCCTCGCCGACAAGCTGAAGAACCCGAACCTCAAGATCTACTACTACACCGCCGGCAACTCGCAGATCCGGGTGGCGCTGACGGCGGCGATGATGAAGCTCAAGGGGGCGAAGATCCCGCCGACGATCGTGTTCCCGATCCAGCTGCAGCAGCAGTCGAAGCGGAGCATGTGCATCAAGGGGTATCCGCCTGAAGCGTCCCCGACGTCGCTCATCCCGCTCTCGCTGCTCCACCGGATGTATCCCTAGGAGGAACCGAAGAAGCTGATCCCTGCAATGTCGACTTCCGGGCCCTCCGGCGCCGTCGTGCTGTCGCTTCGCGGCGTCTCGAAGGCCTTCGGAGCCGTTCAGGCGCTGCGCGACGTGAGCGTCGACTGCCACGCCGGCGAGATCCACGCACTCGTCGGCGAGAACGGCTCCGGGAAGTCGACGTTGCTCGGGATCGCGAGCGGCTCGGTCGCGCCCGACGAGGGGGCGGTCGAGATCGGGGGCAGCCGGCTGAGGCGCGCGTCTCCTGCGGAGGCGCGTCGCCTCGGCCTCGGTATCGCCTACCAGGACTACTCGCACGTCCTCGACCTGACGGTCGCGGAGAACCTGTTCCTCGCCGCGGCCGGCGCACGGCCCCCGTACTCACGGATGGCCGGGTGGGCGGAGGAGACGCTCGCGCCGTTCGAGCTCGGCATCCCGGTCGGGGCGACCGCACGGTCGCTGTCGCTCGCGGAGCGGCAGCTGCTCGAGGTGGTGAAGACGCTGCTGACGCATCCGAAGGTGCTGCTCCTCGACGAGCCCACGACGGCGCTCGGGCCGGACGCGGTCGAGAAGTTCCATTCGCTCGTGCTCCAGCAGGCGAGGGCGGGCGTGGCGGTCGTCTACGTGAGCCATCGCCTACCCGAGGTGCTGTCGGTCGCGGACCGAGTGACCGTCCTGCGCGACGGTGTCGGACAGGGGACGTTCCCCGCCGACTCGGTCTCCGAGGAGAACCTCGTCGCGCTCATGATCGGACGCCCGCTTGAGGTCGCGTTCCCCGAGCGGCGGCCGGAGGACGCGCCCGCCGAGATCGTGCTCTCCGTCGAAGGGCTGCACGGCGAGCGCTTCGGCCCGATCGACCTCTCCGTCCGGAAGGGGGAGATCGTCGGAATCGCCGGGGCGGAAGGCAACGGCCAGATCCAGTTTCTGCGCGCGCTCGCGGGCGTCGAGCGCGCTGCCGGTCGCGCGTCGTGCGACGGCCGGAGCCTCGACATGAGCTCCCCGCTCGGCCCGCTTCGGCAGGGCGTCGTCCTGCTGAGCGGCGACCGGCGCGGCGAGGCGCTGTTCCCCGTGCTGAGCGTGCGCGCGAACGCGACCGTGCAGGTGCTGCGGCGGCTCGCGCGCCTCGGCGTCGTCGGGCGCCGCCGCGAGCGCCGGTCGATCGACGGGCTCGTGAAGGCCCTCCGGGTCCGCATGGGCTCCGTCGAGCAGCCGATCGCGTCGCTCTCGGGCGGGAACCAGCAGAAGGTCTCGCTCATGCGACCGTTCCTGCGCGGCGACGTGAAGGTGATCCTCGCCGAGGAGCCCACGCAGGGCGTCGACGTCGGCGCCCGCTTCGACATCTACGAGGCCCTCCGCGGCAAGGCCGCGGAGGGCGTCGCCGCCGTTGTCAAGTCGAGCGACCCGATCGAGCTCGCCGGCCTCTGCGACCGCGTGCTCGTGATGTCGCGCGGGCGATTCGTCGAGGAGATCCCCGCGCACGAGCTCGGCGAGCGCCGCATCGTCGAGGCGATCGTCGGCTCCCGCGGAACCGTCGCGATCGCCGAGGGGCGCCCCGCATGAAGTACAGCCGGCTGCCGCTCGCGCTGATGACCGTCCTGATCCTCGCGCTCGGCGCCTACGCCGAAGCGCACCACTCGGCGTTCCTCGGGAAGCTCAACCTGAACAGCCTCCTGATCCAGGCGATGCCGCTCGTGCTGGTCTCGCTCGGCCAGGCCTGCGCGCTCCTCGTCGGCGGGTTCGACGTCTCCGTCGCAGCGCTGATGACGATGTGCGTCGTCACCGCGTCGTTCACGCTGACACCGACGACGTCCGGCGTCGCGCTCGTCCCCGGGTCCCTCGCCCTCGTCGGCGTCGGCCTCGCCACGGGCGTGTTCAACGCCTTCCTGATCCGCGTCCTGCGGCTGCCGTCGATCGTCGCCACCCTGGGCACGCTCAGCATCCTCGAGGGCGCCTCGCTCCTCCTCCGCTCGTTTCCGGAGGGGCCGGTCAACACGGACGTCACGTCGGCGCTGATCTCGGGCGTCAGCTTCGTGCCGTACGCCTTCGTCGGCGTCGTTCTCCTCGCCGTCGTCGCCGACGTGTGGCTGTACCGGACGCGCACCGGACTCGCGCTCCGCGCCGTCGGGCTCGATGCGACCTCGTCGCGCCGGCTCGGGATGGCGACGGGGCGGACGATCCTGCTCGCGTTCGTTCTGTGTTCCGTGATGGCCTCGATCGCCGGCTTCTACCTCGCGGCCGAGGTGCAGATCGGCTCTCCGATCATCGGCAACCAGGCGCTCGAGAGCATCGCGGCCGCCGTCCTCGGCGGTGCGAGCCTCGCGGGCGGCAAGGGCTCGTTCTTCGGGACGCTCCTCGCCGCGCTCTTCCTCACCGAGATCTCGAACGTCCTGCCGCTCTTCCAGCAGCCGACCGAGTACGCCGACATGACGATCGGCGCGCTCGTCCTGCTCGCACTCGTGCTGTACCAGTCGCCCGAGCTCGTCGCCCGCATCCGCGCCGCGCGTCGGCGGCCACCGGCCGTCCCCGCGGAAGCACCGGCGGGCTAGCGCCGCCTCGTCTCGCGGGGCGCGGTTCCTTGCGTGGAACCCCTCGGATGACAGGACACTCGCCGAGGTCGCGTCCCTCACGACCGCTCACCGACGATCGTCAGCCGCCGGTCGTCTCGACCCCTCTGCGGGCGCTCGAGTCAGGACGGTGAAGAGGGCGTCGCTACCGGTGCTGACCGCCGCGGTTGTCACCGCGCTCCTCGCGGCTTGTACCGACGAAGAACCGGCGCGGGCGGAACACGCAGTCGCTCGGACGATCAATATCCCGCCGCGCATGACACGTCACGAATGGCGTCTCACGGTATCCGGTCGCCCGAATTCCCTTACCGCTGGTGCAGTAACAGTCCCGCTGTCGCCGCGGACGGTCTTCGTCACAACCGGTACTGCTGGCTCGTGGCATCAGGATGGGCACGCGTTCGTCCTCTCCCTGGAGGAACGCGATACATGCATCGGCCCGCCAAGAAGACGCCATCTCATCCTCGTGCTCAGCTACGCGGGTTAGCTCAACGCCTCAGGGTGCATTGCGAACACTGGCGCGCGCAGCCGAGAATCTCGTTCTCGGCCCGCCGTCCGCGACATGGGTGCAGCCGACGGCGCGAGTTCCTACGACGATTCGGTTGCGTTCGGGGTCGCGTTGAACAGCTTCCAGTATCCCTCGGAGATGACTTCGACGGTGCGGTCGACGACTTTGATCGCGGTCTGGTCGTCGATCCCGTACCCCGGCGCCGGCAGAGCCGCGGCCCAGCGCTCTGCGGCGGCCATCGAATGATCCGGCATCGCCGGGTGACCCAGGTGCGGAAACATCGCGAATTCGACTACGCCGAGCGCTCGGTCGTCGTCAGCGGTGGTCGGCGGACTCCCGTAAACGAAGTCCTCGCCGACGTGCGGTCCCATCACGAGGCTCCCGGCGCTCACCCCGACCCAGACCGTCTCGCGCAGCGACGGCAAGAGGTCGACCAGTCCGGACTGCTGGATCCAGTAGCCCAGGTACAGCGGGTCGCCTCCTCCGACGAGAAGTGCGTCGGCTTCTTCAACTGCGTTGATCCAGTGGCTCCTTTCGATGCTGGGTAGCGCAGTGAGTTCCAACACACCCAGGGACTTCCAACCAAGCTCGCACAAGGGACTCGCAGCACGCCCAGTGATGAGCTTCCACGCACTGGTGGCACCACCGGAAAACGCATAGATCGCGGTCGGAATGCAGAGAGCAGTGGACTCGGCGACTGGCTTTCCCAGAAGGTCAACGAGCGCCTCATGGATGCTCCTGTTTGTGATGCCACCCGAAGTGAGAAGAAGTTTCACGCCGCCTCCCGAGCGGTTGGGCAAGACCTTGGACGCGGCGAAATGCCCCGCGCAACGAAGAGACTCGCAGACCGCCGAGAACTCATCGCCTCTGGGGGGTCACGTGGCACCCAGACGTTGAAGGTCTTCCGCTTTCACGACCGGCGGCGAGGAGCACAGGTCGAAAAGCCGGCCAAGATTGCCGGGCTTCCCCAAGAAGTACGACGTTGACGCGTTGCTGCCGCACGGGGCGCTCCCGTGCCACAGGAGAAGCTCATCGTTGGAACACAATCGCCGTAATCGAACGACCGCAGAGCGTGTAGCCGAGGGTGTCAGACACCTTCAAAGTGTCTGACGCCCTCGGCTGCGGCGTCACGCTTCAGCGTCGCTGGCCAGACTCGATCGGGATCTCGAAGCGGGCGATGATCCCGGGGTCGCCGCCCTTCGCGAGGAGATCGGGGTCGGGGTCGCGGGTCGCCACCCACGCGTAGCCGTGCTCGGGGTAGGCGACCACGTCCGGGAAGCTCCCCGCGCTGATCGCGAGGAGCTCGACCGGCTCGTCGGTCGGGTTGCTGAAGGTGTGCAGCCCGGCGCGTCCCTCCGGGCAGAACACGACGTCGCCGGGTGCGAGCGTCTCCGAGCCGTCCGCGTTCCGGAAGGCAGGGCGGCCGCTGAGGACGAAGAACATCTCCTCGGCTCCGTAGTGCATGTGCATGCGGCTCTCCGGCGCGCCGGGGGAAAGCTCGTACAGCGTGGCCCCCAGTCGAGCGTCGTCCGGGCGCCAGAACACGCGGCGGCGCGTTCCGTCCTCGTCTGGCTCTCCGTCCCACGGGCCGGAGAAGAGATTCTGCCGTGTCATCATGATCCTCCGAAGTAGCGATGGTGTCGACGCGGCGAGGCTCGGGCCGTCGCCACGTCGTCGAGAGAACGCGCGGCCTCGGCCGCGACTACCGCTACCTCGTCGCCGGATCCACGGGGCGGATCCTACTCTCAGGTCCGCGGATCGGCCGCGCGGCCGATCACGACCCAGATCGCCTGCGCGGGCTCGTCGCCGATCGTCCACAGCCGGTGCGGCGACGAGGAGTCGAACGCGATCGACGCGCCCGGGCCGAGCTCGTACTCGTCGAACCCGACGCGCACGCCGAGCGTCCCGCTCGTGACGTAGCCGTACTCGCGCCCGCCGTGCGTGACGAGCGCGTCGTCGGGGCACGATTCGGCGCCGACCGGATAGACGACGTGGAGGAACTCGACGTCCGGGTCGCTGTACGGGGTGAGCCGCTCCCAGCGGACACCCGAAGCGAGGTTGATGATGCTGCGCCCCCCGGGTCCCGTGACGATGCCGTCGCCGTCCGACCGTTCCCGCACGCGCGGCACCGGCGCTGCGGTGTCGCCGAACACGTCGCTCATCGTCATCCCGAGCTCGGTGACGAGCGCGTAGAGCGTGCTCACCGACGGGTTCACACGGTCGAGCTCGATCTGCGAGACGAGGCTCGGCGACACCCCGACACGCCGCGCGAGCTCGCGCAGGCTGATCCCGCGCCGCTCCCGCTCGCGGCGCAGCCTGCTGCCGACTTTCGAGGACTCGAAGCTGCGATCGACCGCCGCCACGCCGTTACCGTAGCCGCCGCCGGATCTCGGTCGCGATGCGGTCCGGCCCGGGGAGGAACGCGTCCTCGAGCGGCGGGCTGTACGGGATCGGCGTGTTCGGCGTGGCGATGCGCCACGCATCGTCGAGGTGCCCGAGCGCCTCCTCGGTGACGCACGCGAGCACCTCGCCTGCCCAGCCGCCGGTCGCCGGCCCCTCCTCGACGACGACGAGCCGGTTCGTCTTGCGTACCGAGGCGAGGATCGTCTCCGTGTCGAACGGCCTCAGCGTGCGCAGGTCGACCACCTCGACGGAGACGCCGTCGCGCTCGAGCGTCTCCGCCGCCTCGAGTGCGTCGTGGACGCTCTTCATCGCGGTGACCAGGGTGACGTCGCTCCCGTCGCGCACGACCGACGCCTCGCCCAGCCGCCCGACCTCCCCGTCCACCTCGCCCTCGAGCGTGTACAGCCGCTTGTGCTCGAAGAAGAGCACGGGGTTGTCGTCGCGGATCGCCGCCTTCAGCAGGGACTTCGCGTCCGCCGGCGTCGACGGTGCCACGATCTTCAGGCCCGGCACGCCCATGAACCATGACGCGGGCATCTGCGAGTGGATCGCGCCGAACCGGCCGCCCGCGCCGACGACCGAGCGGATGACGAGCGGCACGCTCACCTGCTCCTGCGTCAGGAACCGGTACTTCGTCGCCTGGTTGACGATCATGTCCATGGCGAGCGTGAGGAAGTCGCCGAACATGATCTCGATCACCGGCCGCAGGCCCGTGACCGCGGAGCCGAACGCCGCACCGGCGAGCGCGAGCTCCGAGATCGGGGTGTCGAACACGCGCGCGGCGCCGTACTTCTCGTAGAGGCCGGGGGTCGCGGCGAACACGCCTCCCGCGACCGCCACGTCCTCGCCGAACAAGATCACGCGCTCGTCGGCGGCGAGCTCCTCGTCGAGCGCGTCACGGACGGCGGTGCGGAAGGCGACCGCCGCCATCAGAGCGCGAGCACGAGCGGCCGCTCGAGCAGCTCGCGGATCCGGGACAGGAAGCGGGCGCCGTCCGCGCCGTAGACGACGCGGTGGTCGCAGCTCAGGGTCAGCGTCATCACGTCGCGGAAGGCGACGTCGCCGGAACCGTCCTCCACGGGCGCGCGCCGCACGCCGCCGACGGCGAGGATCGCGGCCTGCGGCGGGTCGACGATCGCGGTGAACGCGCGCACGCCGAACATGCCGAGGTTGGAGACGGTGAAGGTCGCAGCCTGCAGCTCCTCCGGCCGCAGCGCGCGACGCCGCGCGCCGTCCGCGAGCCGCCGCGTCTCGGCGGCGATCTCGGCAAGCGTCCGCGCGTCGGCATCCGCGACGACGGGCACGAGCAGCGCGTCGTCGGTCGCCACCGCGACGCCGATGTTGACGCGCGAGTAGGACTCGACGTGTCCGTCGACCCACGACGCGTTGAAGCGCGGGAACTCCCGCAGCGCGAGCGCGGCGGCCTTGACGACGAAGTCGTTGAGCGACGGGGCCGCGTCGCCGCTCTCCTCGCGGGTGCCGCGCCTGAGCGCGACGAGCTGCGAGACATCGGCGTCGGCCGAGACCGTGAAGCTGGGGATGGTCGCGGCGGACTCGGACATCCGGCGCGCGATCGTCGCCTGCGTCGGCGTCGGCACCAGCACGCGCGCCTCGCCGCGGCCGTCGGCAACCGGCGCGCGCGGCGCCGAGGTCGAGGCGCGAAGGACGTCCTCGCGCGTGATCCTGCCGCCGGGGCCCGTGCCCGCGAGACCGTGGAGCGAGAGCCCGAGCTCGACCGCGGTGCGCCGTGCGACCGGGGTCGCGTTCGGCCGCCCGTCCGCCGGCTCCGGCGGCGCCTGCGACGCCGCCGTCGCACCGTCGGCCCCGGCGAGCGCCGCGATCGGCTGCCCGACGGCGGCGGTGCCGCCCTCGGGCACGAGGATCGTCTCGAGCGTGCCGTCGGCCTCGGCCTCGTAGACGACGGTCGCCTTGTCCGTCTCCACCTCTAGCAGCGCCTCGCCGCGCCGGAAGGCCTCGCCGGGCGACTTGAGCCACTTGACGATCACGGCGTCGGCCTCCGAGTCGGAGAGCTTCGGCATCGTCAGCTCGGCCGCGGCGCTCATCAGGCGAACTCGTCGAGGCGAGACGGGGTCGGGAACGGCGCGGCAAGGCCGCGCTCACGCATCGCGTCGAGCTCCGCGCGCACCTCCTGCTCGAGCGCGTCGAGCGCGGCCGGGTCGCCGCCCTCCCCCTCGAGCTGTGCCCGCAGGACGACGATCGGATCGCGTGCCTTCCACTGGTCGAGCTCGCCCTCGGGCCGGTACGCACCCGGGTCGCTGCGCGAGTGCCCGACGAACCGGTACGTGATCGCCTCGAGGAAGGCCGGGCCGTTGCCGCCGCGCGCGTGCGCGATCGCGCGGGCGCCTGCCTCGCGCACCGTCCACACGCTCATGCCGTCGATCGTCTCGGCGGGCACCTTCATCACCTCGGCGCGCGCGCGAATCTCGCCCGCCGTGACGGCGTCGAAGGCCGTGTACTCGCCGTAGCCGTTGTTCTCGCAGACGAGGACGAGCGGCAGCTTCAACACCTGCGCGAAGTTGAGGCATTCGTAGACGTACGCCTGGTTCATCGCGCCGTCGCCGAAGTAGGCGACGGCGACGCCGCCGGTCGTCCGCCCGAGCGCGAGCGCCGCACCCGTCGCCGCGGCGATGCTGCCGCCGACGATCCCGAACGAGCCGATCAGCCGGTCGGCCGGGGAGGCGACGTTCATCGAGCCGGCGCGGCCGCCGTTCACACCGGTCGCCCGGCCGAGCATCTCGTCGAGGAGCGCCTGCGGGTCGACGCCGAGCGCGAGCGCATGCCCGTGGCCGCGGTAGGTCGCCGCCACCCGGTCGCGCTCCTCCAGCAGGCTCGCGATCCCGGTCGCGACCGCCTCCTGCCCCGAGTACAGGTGCGTCGTCCCGTACACCTCGCCCTGGAGGAAGAGCGACTGCACCAGGTCCTCGAACCCGCGGATGAGGAGCATCTGCCGGTAGATCCGTGTGTACAGCCCGACGTCGTCGAGCACGCGCGCCCCCACCGTCATGCCGCGCCGACCTCCGAGCCGAGCTGCGCCGCCAGGTAGTCCCAGTCGCGCTCGAAGCGGTAGGAGTGCCGTGCCGGCGGGCCGGGCGCCGACGTCTCGAGCCAGCGGACCCGGCCGCCCCGGGTCTCGTAGAACGCGTGCACGCAGCCGGCCGCGGTCCAGAAGACGTCGCCCGGCCGGAGCGTGTAGCGGTCGCCGTCGGCAACCACGTCCACCTCGCCCTCGAGCATGTAGTACGACTCCTCGAAGGGATGGTCGTGCGGGTGTGCGCACGCGCCCGGCTGGTAGTCGACCATGAACATCGTGTGCAGCTGCGCGTCGAGCCGCTGGTCGACGAGCATCTTCACGGCGATACCGCTGTAGGCGAGGACGGCCGTCGCCATGCTCGCCGAGACGGTCGGCTCGCCGACCGCGCTGCCGCGCTTGAGGATGTCGAGGTCCATCTGGCCCTCGCCGAGGAGGAAGAGGTTGCGGTTGCGCGGGTCGCGCACGTCGAGGGGCTGCGGCTCGCTGTCGGGCGCCGGCCCGAGGAAGAAGGTGTCGCTCCCGTCTGCGCGCGGCCGCGGCGCCGCCATCTCGATCCAAAGTGCCGGCGTCCGGGCGCGAAAGGCGTGCGGCACGCCGACGGGGACGACGCCGCACGCGCCCGGCCGGAGCTGGACGCCGCGTCCGTCGAGGTAGAGCACCGGCTCGCCCTCGAGGACGTAGAAGCCGGTCTCGAACGAGTGCACGTGCGTGTCGACGTGCCCGTCGTCGAGCGAGACGAGCGTCAGCGCCATGTGCGTCGAGCCGAGCGCGCCGCCGACGAGGCGGCACGAGCGCAGCCCGCTCGCATGAGCGGGCAGCGCGTCGGCGAGCTCGACGTCCTCGCGGCGCACGAGCCGGTAGCCCGGCATCCCGTCCGCGAGGTGACGAGTGCCGGATTCGCTCACGCCCCGTCCCCCACGACGGCCGCGGCGGCGACCGCGTCGGCAGCGCCGTTGCGACCCGCCTCGCCGTTCGCGAGCAGGTCGGCGCCGCGCACGTACAGCCGGCCGGCGACGAGAAGCTCCTCGGCGGGGAAGCGGGTGATCACCTCGCAGCCCGTCGCCGTCACGACGACCTCCTCCTCGATCCTGGCGGCGGAGCGGCCGTCGGTCGCGGCGCAGTACGTCTCGAGCGCGAACACCATCCCCTCCTCGATCTCGACCGGGTGCTCGAGCGAGTGGACGCGGGAGATCATCGGCGGCTCGTAGAGGCCGACGCCGATGCCGTGCCCGAACTGCAGGCCGAAGCACGTCTCCTCGTCCGGGAAGCCGAGCTCCTCGGCCGTCGGCCACACCTCGGCGATCCTGTCGGTCGTCATACCGGGCCGCACGAGCTCGATCGCGGCGTCGAGCCACTCGCGGCACCGCTTGTACGCGTCGAGCTGGGCCGGGCTCACGCCGCCGACGTTGAACGTGCGGTAGTAGCACGTTCGGTAGCCCATGAACGAATGGATGATGTCGAAGAACGCCTGGTCGCCGGGCCGGAGGAGCCGGTCGGAGAAGACGTGCGGATGCGGGTTGCAGCGGTCGCCGGAGACGGCGTTCACCGCCTCGACCTGCTCCGATCCCATCTCGAACAGCAGCTGGTGGGCGCGCGCGACGATCTCGTGCTCGTAGACGCCCGGCCGCAGCATCCGGTAGATCTCCTCGTAGACGGCATCGACGAGGCCCGCCGCCTGGTCGAGTAGCGCGATCTCCTGCGGCGTCTTGATCTTGCGGGCCTCGAGGACGACGCGCGAGCCGTCGGTGACGTGGACGCCGGCCCGCTGCAGCGCCTCGAGGGCGACCATGTCCGTCATGTCGATGCCGAGCGGCTCGCCGGCGAGGCCGTGCTCCCGGAGTTCGTGCGCGATCCGCTCCCCGAGCCGGTCGGGGACGCCGGTCTCGACGGGCATCGCCCCGCGCATCGGGGCGACCCCGGCGCGGAAGTTCTCGGGCGGAAGCCACGGCGCGAAGAGCTGGTGGTGGCGCGCCGCCGAGCCGAAGTCCCACAGGATCGGGTCACCGCCGCGCGGGAGGAGCACGAAGCGCGCGTTCTTGTCGCGCGCCCACTCGCCGATATGCGTGCTCGTGACGTAGCGGATGTTGTTGGGGTCGAAGAGCAGGAGCGCCCCAAGGTCGGAGGCCTCGAGAGCCGCCTTCGCGCGGGCGAGGCGGTCGGCGCGGAGGCGCGGAAAGTCGATCCGCTGTTCCCAGTCGACCGCCCGCGTCGCGTCCGGGCTTCCGACGGACCTGCTTCGCATCGTCACCGCAGCACCTCCTGATCCGACCTGCTCTGCAGATGCGGGTAGAGCGCCATGAAGTCGTCGTCCCCGTACCCCGCCTCGATCGCCGACCGGATGAGCGCCTTGATCTCCGTCGCGAGCGGCAGCTGCACGCCGGCGCCCTCGGCCGCCTCGAGCACGAGGTCGAGATCCTTGCCCATCAGCGTCGTCGTGAACGTGGCCGAGTAGTCGTCGCGGAGGAGCGGCTCCGTCTTGTACCTGACGAAGGGCGCGCCGGCGGCCGAGTCGCCCATCGTGGTGAGCAGGTCCTCGCGCGAGACGCCCGAGGACTCGCCGAGCACGAGCGCCTCCGCCATCAGCTCGGCCAGCCCCGCGATCACGAGGTTGATCGCAAGCTTGACGATGCGCGCCTGCTCTCCGTCCCCCACGTAGTGGAGGGTGGGCCCGATCGCGCGCAGGACCGGCTCGGCGCGGTCGAGCGCGGCACGCGGGCCGGAGACGATGAAGGCGAGATTGCCGGCGCGGACGACCGCCGGGTTCCCGCTCACGGGCGCACGCAGGTAGAGGAGCGACGCCCGCTCCGCAGCCGAGGCGACCCGGGCGGACGCGCCGGGCGAGACCGTGCTGAGGTCGGCGAGGACGGTGCCCGGGCGTGCGGCGGCCACGACTTCCGCGGCGACCGCCACCAGCCCTGCGTCGTCCGACAGGGACGTGAGGACGACGTCGCTCGCGCCGGCGAGCTCGCCCACGCTCGCGGCGACGCGCGCACCCCGGGCAGCCAGAGGCTCGGCCTTCTGCCGGCTCCGGTTCTGCACCAGGAGGTCGTACCCGGCATCCAGCAGGCGCTCCGAGAAGGCCGTGCCCATGTTGCCGAGCCCGATCACCCCGACGGCTGGACGCGGGTCGTGACTGGCGCTCACCGTTCAGTATGAATAAACGATCGGGGCAGGTCGCGTCAAGATTGCCGCGGCGGTGTACAGCGGGACAAGACGGGGGAGGCGGCTCAGTCGCCGAGCCGGGAGGCGGTCCACTCGACGAGGCCGCCGGCGGCGCCGAGCTCGAGAACGAGCGGCGGCGCGGCGGGAGCGTCGAAGACGGCACCGTCGACCTCGACGGCGCCGGCGGCGTCGATCGCGATCCGCGAGCCGTCGCGCGCGACGTCGACAGCGGCCGGGCACGCAACGATCGCGAGCCCGAGATTGACGCAATTCCGATAGAAGATCCGCGCGAAGCTCCGGCCCACGAGGCCGCGAACCCCGCTCCCCTTCATCGCCAGCGGAACGTGCTCGCGCGACGAGCCGATGCCGAAGTTCGACCCCACGACGAGGATCGTCCCGTCGACGAGCCGCTCGCGCAGGGTCGCGTCGAAGCCCTCGAACAGGTACTGCGCCATCTGCTCGGGATCCTCGATGTTGAGGTACGCGCCCGGGTACATGACGTCGGTATCGACGTCGTCTCCCGGTACGACGACGGCGACGCCCTCGGCCCTCACGCGATCGCCCCCGGGTGGACGAGCTCGCCTGCGACCGCCGCGGCGGCGGCCACCCATGCGTTCGCGAGGTATACGCCCGACTCCGGCGACCCCATCCGGCCGCGGAAGTTGCGGTTCGTCGTCGAGACGGCGTTCTCACCGGCGGCGAGGACGCCGTTCGAGCCGCCGAAGCACGCGCCGCAGGTCGGGGTCGACACGATGGCGCCGGCCTCGACGAACAGGTCGAGCAGGCCCTCGTCGGCGGCTCGGCGCCAGATCGCCTGGGTCGCCGGGACGACGATCGCACGCGTCCGGGGATGGACGGAACGCCCGCCGAGGACCGACGCTGCCTGTCGCAGGTCGGTCATCGTCCCGTTCGCGCAGTTGCCGATGTAGACCTGGTCGATCGGGATGGAGCCGGCGTCGGAAACCCTCGTCACGTTCCCCGGCAGGTGCGGCAGCGCGACGAGCGGCTCGAGCTCCGACAGGTCGATGTGGAGACGCTGCCGGAATAGCGCGTCCGGATCCGACCGCTCCGCCGCCCACTCGGTGCGCGCGCGGCCCTCCAGGTAGTCGGCGACCGCGCCGTCGGCCGGGAAGATCCCCGTCTCCGAGCCTGCCTCGACCGCCATGTTCGCGACCGCGAGCCGTTCGTCAACCGAGAGCGCCTCCGCGCCCGCGCCGACGAACTCGAGCACGGCGTTCGTGCCCCCGCCGACGCCGATCTGCGCGATCACCGCGAGGATCACGTCCTTGCCGGTGACGAATCTGCCAGGTCGTCCGCCGAGCTCGACCTCGATCGTCTCCGGCACCGCCTGCCAGAACGAGCCGAGCGCGAGGCACGACGCGATGTCGGTCGAGCCGAGCCCGGTGCCGAACGCGCCGAGCGCGCCGTAGGTGCAGGTGTGCGAGTCCCCGCCCGCAATCACCGCACCCGGCACGATCCAGCCCTCCTCGCAGAGCAGCGTGTGCTCGATCCCGCCGCGGCCCTGTCCGTAGTACGTGACGCCGTGCGCCTCGGACCAGTGCTGCAGGCGCGCCTGCAGCTCGGCCGACCGCGCGTCCTTCGCCGGCAGGAAGTGGTCGGCGACCATGACCACGCGCTCCGGGTCGAAGACGCGATCGGCGCCCATCTTCTCCATCGCACGGAAGGCGACCGGCCCGGAGACGTCGTTGGCCATCACGACGTCGCAGCGCACCGTGACGACGTCGCCGGGGCGAACGTCGTCGGCGTCGCAGTGCGCGAGGAGGATCTTCTCAACGAGCGTGTGCGCCAACCAGGCCCTCCAGCGCCTCGACACACTCGTCGAGCGAGACGACGTCGCCGTACTTCAGGTCGATGTCGTACAACGCGGCGTCGTGGGCGGCGGGGTTCCGGTCGCCCACCGCCTCGCGCGGCACGACCGGCCGGTAGCCGTGCTGCAGCACGTCCACCGCCGTCGCACGGACGCAGCCGGAGGTCGACGCGCCGGTGACGATCACGCTGTCGCACTGGTGCGAGGCGAGCAGGCTGGCGAGGGGCGTACCGAAGAACGCCGAGGCGTACAGCTTGTTGAGCACCGGCTCGCTCGGCCGCGGGGCGATGCGGTCGTCGATCTCGACCCAGCTCGAGCCGGCCTCGAGCGTAAGCAGCGCGGGCACCTTCTCGATGAACGCCTTGGCCGTCAGCCTGTCGCCCTCGCCGTACGCGACGGTCGTGTAGACGACCGGGATCTCTGCCCGCCGCGCGGCGTCGAGTAGCCGGCGAATCGCCGCGATCGTGTCGTCGAGCTCGCAGACGAGCGGCGAGGCCGCGTCCGTGAAGCCGTTGTTCATGTCGATGATCACGAGCGCGGGCCGGCGGCCCACGCCGCCCGCCCGCTGCCCGAACCCCTCGAACTGCTGCCCGCTCACGGCTTCGCCCCTTCCCGCTCACGCAGACGGGCGAGCGCCTCGGCGCCGTCCTCGAGCGGCGACCACCGCAGCGGCTGAGCGGGAGTCGGCGGCTCGAGCCCCGTCTCTTCCTTGCAGTTTGCGAGCACCTCCTCGAGCGGCGGCCCGAAGTCGAAGTCGAGCGCGGGGCCGCGCTCCCCGCGTTGGCGCTCCCGCTCCCGCTCGGTCGCCTCGAGGTCGGCGGCGCCGTCGGCGCCGACCACGACGCCGTAGCTCGCGAGCGCCTTCTCCCGCGAGACGAGCCCGAGCTGGACGTCGCGCACCACCGCGTCGACGGGCCGCTCGAGTCGGTCCTTCCAGCCGCCGCCGCCCGCGGTCCGGTAGACGAGCATGTCGCCCGGAGCGACCTCGACGTTGTCGCACTTCGAGGGCAGCCGCTCCTCCGTCCCGTCGGCGCGGACGAGGATCTTCTCGGAGCGCTCGCCGGGCTCTCCGCCGAGTACGCCCCAGGGGCGCGTCAGCCACCGGTCGTCGTGGATCGAGACCTCGCCGGGCTCCAGGTACACGTACCGCTTCTCGACGCCGTTGCCGCCGCGGTGGAGTCCCGCGCCCCCCGAGTCGGTGATCGTCGTGTATCCGTCGATGCGCAGCGGGTAATAGGCCTCGAGGTACTCGGTTGGGATGTTCTCGAAGAGCGGCCACCACGAGTGGCCGTCCATCCCGTCGCCGATCGGCCGGCCGGGGATGCCGCCGTAGAGGATCTCCATCGAGTAGAAGAAGTCCCCGCTGCCGTTCCAGCCCGAGTAGAGCATGTACGGCGAGGTGCCGTAGCCGGCCGCCGTGTTCAGCTCGGGCGCCTGCTTGCAGAGCGCGCCGCCGAGCACGTCGAACTGCCGCGCGAGCGCGTGCGTGCGGCAGCCGAGCGCGGCCGGGTACCGCGGCTTGAGCAGGCAGCCCTCCGGCATCACGACGTGCAGCAGCGGATAGAAGCCGTCGTTGAAGAGGATCTGCGGATCGTTGACCATGATCAGGTAGATCCCGATGAACATCTTGAACATGCCCTCGGAGAGGTAGAAGTTGATCGGGCCGAGGGCCTGCGGGTCGGTGCCCGTCCAGTCGAAGTAGGCGTGGTCGCCCTCCCGCCAGATCGTCAGCTTCATCTTGAACGGGCCGTTCCCGAGCCCGTCGTCGTCGATGTAGTCCTCGAAGCTCTGCGGCTCCTCCGGGATCGCGAGCTGGATGAGCGTTCGCATGGCCTCGTAGGTGCGGTCGAGCAGTGCCTGCAGCGCCGCGAGGTACGTCTCCTTCCCGAACCGCTCGCACAGGTCGAGCACGCGCCGCTCGCCTGCTCGGCAGCCGGCGACGATCGCGAAGAGGTCGGCGCGGTTCATCTCCGGGAGTCGGACGTTGTTGAGGATCAGCCGGAGGATGTCCTCCTGCACGACGCCCCGCTCGACGATCTTGACCGGCGGAATGATGATCCCCTCCTCGAAGATCGTGCGCGCGCCGGTGGGCAGCGACCCGGCGAGCGGGCCGCCGGCGTCCATCTGGTGGCCGAACTGGCTCGACCAGCCGACGAGCTCGTCCTCGTAGAAGATCGGGAGGAGGACGAGCCAGTCGTTCGTGTGCGAGATCGAGCCCGAGCACTTGAACGGATCCGAGGTGAGGATCACGTCGCCGGGGTACACGCCCCGATCCCAGTCGGCCATCATCTCGCTGATGTAGGCCCCGAACTGACCCACGACCATGCGCCCGCGGGGGTCGGTGATCATCGGGAACTCGTCGTGCTGCTCGCGGATCACGGGGCTCATCGCCGAGCGGAAGAGCACCGCGTCCATCTCGAACCGCGCGTTCTTCAGTGCACCTTCGATGATGTCGAGCGTGACCGGGTCGACGGTGACGTCGGTCGGGATCTCGGCGATCCGCAGCTCGTCTCTCGTGGTGGATGCCATCGGACCGCCTCTCAGTCGTTCGGGGTGATCAGGATGTTGAGATTGACATCGATCTCCGCGCCGTACCCCGGCAGGACGACGGTCGTGGAGTCGAACTCGGTGACGATCGCCGGCCCCCGGAAGCGCATCTGCGGCTCGAGCCGTGCGCGGTCGTAGATCGTCGTCGCGTACTGCTGCCCGTCGAACCAGACCTGGTGCTCGTCGACGGCCGTCGCGGAGGCGTCCGCGTCGCCAGGCTCCCCCACCGGCAGCTCGGGCTTCGGCACGCTGCCGAAGCCGACGGCGCGGAGGTTGACGATCTCCGACGCCGTGCCGTGCATCCGGAAGCCGTAGAGCTGCTCGTGGAGCCGGTTGAAGCGCTCCTCGAGCTCCGCGACGCCGACGGAGCGGATCTCCCCGGGGTCGATCGCGACGGGGATCTCGTAGCCCTGTCCGTGGTAGCGCATATCTGCGGTGTAGGTGACGGTCCGCGTCCCCGTCGCGATCCCCTCGCTCTCGAGCCACGCGTCGGCGCGCCCCCCGAGCTCGTCGAGGATCCGCGCCACGTCCTCCGGGTCCGCCTCCGCGAGCAGGCGGATGTAGGTCTGGGCGAACTCGTCTCGGAAGTCGGCGACGAGGTCGCCGATCGCGCAGAGGAGGCCCGGAGCCGGCGGCACGAGCACCGGGAACGACCCCATCAGCCTCGCCACGGCGTTCGCGTGGAGCGGTCCGGCGCCGCCGTAGGCGACGAGTGCGAAGTCGCGCGGGTCGTGGCCGCGCTGCACCGAGACGAGGCGGAGGGCGCCCGCCATGTTCTCGTTGACGATCGCGAGGATCCCCTCGGCCGCCTCCTCGACGGAGGCGAGGCCCATCGCGTCCGCGATCGTCTGCACGGCCGCGCGCGCGGCCTCGACGTCGAGCGTCATCTCACCGCCGAGCAGCCGCGGCGGCAGGTGGCCGAGCACGACGTTCGCGTCCGTCACGGTCGGCAGGTCGCCGCCCTTGCCGTAGGCGGCCGGCCCGGGAGCCGCGCCGGCGGACTCGGGCCCGACGCGCAGCGCCTTCGTCAGCTGCGGCACGTGCGCGATCGAGCCGCCGCCGGCTCCGACCGTGTGGACGTCCACCGACGGGACGCGGATGCGGAAATGCGAGATTGCGGTCTCGCGCCCGATCGTCGGCTGGCCGTTCTGGCAGAGCGCGACGTCGGTCGACGTGCCGCCCATGTCGAAGGCGAGGATGTCGTCGAAGCCGGCTTTGCGGGCGACGAAGAGCGCGCCGGCGACGCCGCCGGACGGGCCCGAGAGCACCGCATAGATCGGGTTCCGGGCCGCTTCGCGCGTCGTCATCAGGCCGGCGTCGGAGCGGAGGATGTTCACGTCGGCCTTCGCGCCGACCGACTGCAGCTCCGACTGGAGCCGGTTGACGTAGTCGGCCACCTTCGGCCGGACGTAGGAGTTCATGCACGCCGTGAGCGCCCGTTCGTACTCCCGGAACTCCGGCAGGACATGCGAGCTCAGCGTTACCGGGAAGTCCGGGTAGAGCCGCTCCACGATCGCGCCGATCTGCTCCTCGTGCGCAGGGTTCACGTACGAGTTGACGAGCGCAACGGTGAGCGACTCGATGCCCGACTCGACGAGGTCCCGGACGATCGCCTCGACCTGCGCCTCGTCGACCGGGACGACAACCTCCCCGCGCGCGTCCAGGCGCTCGACCGCCTCGCGCGTATCCGCGAGCGACGCCGGCGGATCCGGCTTCACCATGATGATCCAGCCCGCGAGCGGGCCCGGGGTCTGCGAGCGGGCGAGATGCAGGATCTGCCCGAAGCCCTTCGTCGTGATGAGGCCGACCCGCGCGCCCTTGGACTCGAGGACGGCGTTCGTCGCGACGGTGGTGCCGTGGAGGATGTTCTGCAGCTCGCCGACACCGATCCCGGCCTCGTCGCAGATCCGGCGGACGCCGGTGAGGACGCCTTCGGAGGGATCGTGGGGCGTCGACGGCGTCTTGACCCGGAACTGGCCGCCGCCGTTGCCCTCGGACACCAGGAAGAGGTCGGTGAACGTCCCGCCGACGTCGACTCCCAGCCTGTACGCCATCTCGTTGTCCTTTCTCTCGCTAACCGGCGACCGGAGCGAACGTGCCGGCTTTGTAGACCTGGCCCTCGAGCTCGCGCCCGAGGTGTGATTCGAGCCACTTCGCGACGTCGATCAGCGCACCGAGGTCGATCCCGGTGTCGACGCCCTCGCCGTGGAGGAGGTACACGAGGTCCTCGGTGGCGACGTTGCCGGTCGCCCGCGGGGCGAACGGGCAGCCGCCGACCCCGCCGACCGAGGCGTCGAACACCGTCGCCCCAGCCTCCAGCGCGGCGTACGCGTTCGCGAAGCCCATGTTGCGCGTGTTGTGCAGATGGATGCCGACGGGAACACGGAGCGGCACCAGCCGGCCGACGAGGTCGCGCACCTGGCGCGGCACCCCCACCCCGACGGTGTCCGCGACCGCCACCTCGTCCGCGCCGGCGGTCGCGAGCCTCGTGGCGAGGTCCGCGACGCGGCCCGGATCGACGGCGCCCTCGAACGGACAGCCGAAGGCGACGCCGATCGTCACGGTCGAGCGGATGCCGTCGGCTTTCGCACGCGTGACGATGCGCTCGGCACCGGCGACGCCCTCTTCGACGGACGCGCCGGCGTTGCGCCTGTTGAACTCGTCGGTCGCGGCGAAGGCGAAGTGCACCTCGTCGAGACCGCTTCCGCGCAGCCTGTCGTAGCCGCGCTCGTTCACCGCCAGGCCGGCGTACACGACGTCCTCGCGCCGGTCGAGTCCCGCCACGACCTCCTCCGCCCCCGCCATCTGCGGCACGTGCTTCGGACTGACGAAGCTCACCGCCTCGATCCGCGGTACGCCTGAGGCCGCGAGCAGGTCGACGAGCTCGGCGCGCACGGACGGGTCGAGAGCGACCGGCTGATTCTGGAGGCCGTCGCGCGGCCCCACGTCGCAGATCGTGATGCTCACACGACCCCTTCCTCACGCAGCTCGTCGAGCTCCGATGCCGTGAGGCCGAGGACGCCGCGGTAGACCTCGTCGTTGTGGCTCCCCTCCTGCCACGTGCCGGACCACCGCACGCCACCCGGGGTCCTCGAGAGCTTCGGCACGATCCCCGGACCGAGGTACGGCCCGAACTCCGGATCGACGTGCTCGACGAGCATGTCGCGCGCCCTGAACTGCGGGTCCTCGAAGATCTCGGCGATCGTGTAGATCGGTCCGCAGACGACGCCGGCGTCGTTGAGGATCCCGTCGATCTCGCGGGCGTCGTGGCGGCCGGCCCACTCGGCGACGATCCCCTCGAGCTCTTCCTGGTGCTCACCGCGCGCGAGGTGCGTCTCGAAGCGCGGGTCGTCGGCGAGCTCGGGCCGGCCCATCGCCTCGCAAAGGCGGCGGAACACGTTGTCCTGGTTCGCGGCGATCACGACCCACAGGTCGTCGCGCGACTTGAAGATGTTCGACGGGGCGACACCCTTGATCCCCGTCCCCGACGGCTGACGGACGAGGCCGAGCCGGTCGTACTCCGGGACTGCGCTCTCGAGCAGCGCGAACGACGCCTCCATCAGCGAGACGTCGACGACCTGGCCGCGGCCGTCGCCGAGCACGTCGCGGTGGTAAAGCGCGGCGAGGATGCCCTGCACCGCGAACATCGCGGCGAGCGAATCGCCGAGCGAGATCCCGGTGCGCGGAGGCGGCTCACCGGGAAAGCCGTTGATGTACCGCAGCCCACCCATCGCCTCCGCCACGGACGCGTAGCCCGCACGCTCGGCGTACGGCCCCGTCTGCCCGTAGCCGGAGATGCGCGCGAGGACGAGGCCTGGGTTGACGGCCGCGAGCCGTTCGTACCCGAGGTTCCACCGCTCGAGCGTGCCCGGGCGGAAGTTCTCGGTGAGGACGTCCGCGCCCCGGACGAGCTCGAGCAGGAGCTCCTGGCCCCGTGGCTCGCGGAGGTTGAGCGTGATGCACTTCTTGTTCCGCGACTGCACCGGCCACCAGAGCGAGTGCCCCTCGTAGCGGGCCTGGCCCCAGTCACGGAGCGGGTCCGGCTTCCCCGGCGCCTCGACCTTGATCACCTCGGCGCCGAGGTCGCCGAGCAGCCGCCCCGCGAACGGCCCGGCCAGCAGCGTCCCGAGCTCGATCAGGCGCAGCCCCGCGAGCGGCCCCGGCCCGCCCGGCGTCCCTACCACGCGGTCCACCCCCCGTCGACGGCGAGGACGTGGCCGGTGACGAGCGACGCCTGCTCCGAGGCGAGAAAGACGACGGCTCCGACGACGTCCGCGGGAAGGCCGATCCGGCCGATCGGAAGCCGGCGCAGGACGTCGTCGCGGAACGCCGCGTCGGCCAGCATCGGGCGCGTCAGCGGCGTCTCGACGAACGTCGGCGCGACGGCGTTGACTGCGATGCCCGCCGGCGCCCACTCCACGGCGAGCGCCCGGACGAGGCCGTTCACCGCGTGCTTGCTCGCGCAGTACGCGGCGCGAGCCGGATAGCCGACCTCGCCCATCTGCGACGAGATCGCGACGATGCGGCCGCCGCGTCCGTGCGAGGTGACCGCGGCGGCGAACGCGCGGCACGTGAGGTACGTGCCGCGAAGGTTCGTGTCTACGACGAGGTCGAAGTCGTCCGTGGACTGCTCGAGCGTCGGCCCGGGCCGGTTCAACCCGGCGGCGGTCACGCAGATCGTCGGCGTGACGTGCGCGACCGCGGTCTCGAGGAGCCGTGCGACGTCGTCTGCAGAGCGCACGTCGCCGACGCACGTCTCGGCGCGGCGGTCTCGCTCGCGCACCTCGTCGGCGACCGCCGCCAGCTCGGCGCCGGAGCGGGAGAAGAGCGTCACGTCCGCGCCGGCCTCGGCGAGCGCGAGCGCGGCTGCACGGCCGATCCCGCGGCCTGCACCCGTGACGATCGCGTGCTGCCCGTCCAGGCGCTGGCTCGGGAGCACGGGCGCGAACAGAACCTGCTCAGGCATCGAGCTCCCGCCGCAGCCCGGCGAGCGCGACGTACGCGCGGTTCCGTCGCTCGATCAGCTCGTCGGCCTGCGCCTGCGCGAGCTCGAGGAACCCGCGCCCGGACTTGACGCCGTACTCGCCGCGTTCGACGTGCTCCCGCAGGACGGCCGGGGCCGCGAAGCCGGAGCCGAGGGCGCGCTCGAGCGTCTGGAAGATGTCCGCGTAGACGTCGAGCCCGGCCATGTCGGCGATCGTGAAGGGGCCGAAGAACGGCAGCCGGAAGCCGAAGGAGGAGCGCACGACCTCGTCCACCTGCTCGGCGGTGGCGATGCCGTCCTCGACGACTCTCGCCGCCTCCCTGAACATCGCGAACTGGATCCGGTTGGCGACGAAGCCCGGCCCGTCGCCGACGACGACGGCGGTCTTGCCGAGCCGTCGCAGCGTCTCGACAACTGACGCCACGACCCGCTCGTCGCTCGCCGCGGCCGGGATCACCTCGACGCACGGCACGAGCAGCGGCGGGACGAACCAGTGCACGCCGAGGAAGCGCGCCGGCGTCCGGAGCCCCCTCGCGAGCTCGCCGATCGGGATCGACGACGTGTTCGTCGCGACCACCGAGTCTGCGGCGGCAGCGGCCTCCACCTCTTCATACACCGCCCGCTTCACGTCGGCACGTTCGACGACGGCCTCGACCACGAGCTCCGCGCCGTGAACCGCGTCGGCGACCGTCGCGGCCGCCGAGAGGTGCCGCTCCGCCCTCGCAGCGGTGCCTCGGCCGACGTTCCCCGCCTCCTCGAGCAGGGAGAGGAGCCGGACCGCGTGGGCCCGCGCCGCCTCGGACTGCTCCGGGGACACGTCGACGAGGACGGTGTCGATCCCGCTCGCCGCGAAGACGTGCGAGATGCCGATCCCCATCGTACCCGCGCCGACGATCGCTACCCCCGCCGGCCAGGAGCGGCCGGTCACAGCGACGCCCTCAGCAGCATCTCGAGCTCGGCCGCGCCGACCTCCTTGGGAGAGCCGACGAGCAGGCGCCGCTGGTCGAGCGCGCCGCGGACGAGCGCGGCGAGGTCGTCCTCGCCGTACCCGAGCTCGCCGAGCCGCCTTGGCGCGCCGACGTCCGCGATCAGACGCTCGAGGGCCGCGGCGAGGTCGTCGCCGCCGTCGAGCAACCGCGCGGCCGTCGCACAGCGCTCCGGAACGGCGTCGGCGACGAGGCGGAACACGGCCGGGGCCGTCACGGCGACCGCGAACCCGTGCGGGACGAGTGCCGCGCCTCCGTATCCCTGCGGCCGCCATTCGTGCTTGACCGAGGCAATCGGATAGGCGAGCGCGTGCGGGACGTGCACGCCAGCGCCCGAGAAGGCGATGCCGGCGATCGTCGAGGCGAGCGCGAGCGCCGTCCGTGCCTCGACGTCGGCGCCGTCGGCGACAGCGGTGCGGAGGTTCCGACCCACGAGCTCGATCGCGCGCTCGCAGAGCGGATCGGCGAGCGGGCTCGACCCCTGGTACGGAGGCCGTTCGGCAAGCGGAACATACGGCCGCGAGTCGTACGGACGGACCGTGTACGCCTCGAGCGCATGGAGCAGCGCGTCGAGGCCGACCGATGCCGTCACTCCGGCCGGGCAGGAAACGGTGAGGAGCGGGTCGACCAGCGCGAGCGCCGGCCGCAGGTGCCGATGCGAGATGCCCGTCTTCGTCCCAAGCCGGGGAAAGTCGACGACGGCCACCGTCGTCACCTCGGAGCCCGTGCCGGAGGTCGTCGGCAGGGCGACGAGCGGGGCGAGCGGGCCGGGCACGGCCACGCCGCGACCGATCGGGGCGTTCACGTAGTCGAGGAGGTCGCCCTCGTGCGTCGCGAAGAGCGCGCAGAGCTTCGCCGTGTCGAGCGCCGACCCGCCGCCGACGCCGACGAAGCCGTCGAAGCCGTCCCGCGCAGCCGCGATCGCCTCGGCGACCGACTCCTCGCTCGGCTCGCCGAGGATGCGGTCGTAGGCGACGGTCTCGACGCCCGCGTCGCGCAGCGACGCCTCCAGCCGTTCACCGAGCCCCGACGCGGTCACGAACGGATCGCAGACGACGAGCGCCCGCGTGACCCCGAGCAGGGCGAGGTGCTGCCCGGCTTCGGCCGACGACCCCGCGCCGAACACCACCGGGGCGGTGTCGAACGTGAAGGTCGTCGCGTTGGCGGTCACGACAGAACTCGCGCCGGGCCGACGGCGGCGACCGCCTCCTCGAGCGAGACGACGTCGCCGTACTTCGCGTCGATGTCGAGGAGCGAGGCGTTGTGGGCGTCGGCGGCGCGGTCCGCGACGGTCTCGCGCGGCACGAGGACGCGGTAGCCGTGCTGGAGCGCGTCGACCGCGGTCGCGCGGACGCAGCCGGAGGTGGACGCACCGGCGACGATTACGGTGTCGCAGCCGGCGCCGCGGAGCAGCTCGTCGAGGTCGGTGCCGAAGAAGGCGGAGGCGAAGAGCTTCACGAGCACCGGCTCGTCGGTACGACGGGCGAGCCGCTCGTCGACCTCGGTCCAGCGAGAGCCGGGCCGGAGCGTCGCGAGCGCAGGAGCCTTCGCGATGAACATCGCCGCGCGCTCCAGGTCGTCATCGGTGTAGGCGACGGTCGTGAACAGCACCGGGACGGCCGCCGCCCTGGCCGCGTCGAGCAGCGATCGAGTCGCCTCGACGGCCGCACCGGCGTCGCAGGCGAGCCGCGACTCGGCGTTCGTGAAGCCCTCGATGAAGTCGACGACCACGACCGCCGGACGCCGGCCCGGTCCCTGGCGACCGCCGAACCCGCGCGCGTCGTAGACATCGCGCGCACTCACCGCGACTGCCAGTCCGCGAGGCCGAGCAGCGCGTTCACGTCGTCGAAGCTCGTGAATCGGTCTGCGAGCGCGGCAGTCGTGCGGTCGCGGACGACGGCGTGGCAGAGATCCTCGTACGCCTTCGCGAAGAGCCACGTCTGGGTGCTTGGAAAGATCACGAGCCGGTAGCCCATCGCCTCGAGGTCGGACGTCGGGATCGACGGCGACCTGCCGGTCTCCGACATGTTGGCCACGGGGGGCGCGCTGCACTGCTCGGCGATCGCCGCATACTCCTCGACGGTACGCGGAGCGTCGACGAAGACGAGATCGGCGCCCGCGGCGGCGTAGGCATTGCAGCGGGCGATCGTGTCCTCGAGCCCCGTCACCTGGAGCGCGTCCGAGCGGGCGATGACAAGCGTCTCGTCCGAGCGCCGCGCAGCGACAGCGGCTCGCACCTTGATCACCATCTCTTCGCACGGGATCACCTCCTTCCCCTCCATGTGGCCGCAGCGCTTCGGCGACACCTGGTCCTCGATCTGCACCGCGTTCGCGCCGGCCGCCTCGAGCTCGCGGGTCGTCAACCAAGCGCCGGCCTCCGACCCGTAGCCGGTGTCGGCGTCGACGATGATCGGAAGATCCGTCGCCGCACGCATCCGCCGGACGCTCTCCACGACCTCGGCGCGGCCGACGAGCCCCACGTCGGGGAGACCGAAGTGATGGGCGGCAAGGGCGTAGCCGCCGTGATACAGCGCCTCCACGCCGGCCCGCTCCGCGATCCGCGCGGTGAGGCCGTCGTGGGCGCCGAGGGCGACGATCGCGCCGCGGCCGGTCAACCGTGAGCGAAGGCTCGGGGTCATGCTGATCCTCCTGTGGGGGCAGGGCCGAAATCGAACTGCTCGAACGGCCCGCGCTGCTCTCGCAGCCGGGCGCGCTCGGCGGCGGTCCCCTCCTCGTCGACGGTCGTGCCGTGGACGACGACGCCGTAGTCGCGGCGCGCCGCCTCGAGGGAGACGAGGTCGCGGAGGACGTCGCGGAGAACGAGTGCGGGCTCACGGTCGAGCGGGTCGCCCCAGCCGCCCGCGCCGGCCGTACGGAACACGAGCTTGTCGCCCGCGACGACCGGGACCTGGTCGATCTTCGACGGCAGGTCGACCACCTCGCCCGATGCCCGCACGAGCGTCTTGCAGCTGCAGCCGCCGTGGCGCCCGCCGTTGATCCCCCAGGGCGGGATCGTCGCCCGGTCGTCGTTGACGGTGAACGCGCCCGGGCCCGTGAACACGTAGGTCTTCTCGATCCCGGTGCCGCCACGGTGGAACCCGGCGCCGCCCGTGTCCCGCGCGGGGACGTAGCTCGAGATCCGCACCGGGTAATAGCTCTCCGCGTACTCCGCCGGCGTCGTCCGGAAGAGCGGCCACCAGGAGTGGCCGTCGAGGCCGTCCGCGGAGTACCTCGCCGGGAGGCCGCCGAAGAGCAGCTCGACGAACTGGAAGTACTCGCCGTCCGCGTCCTCGCCCGAGAAGACGAAGAACGGGCTCGTGCCGTAGCCCGCCGCCATCGACAGCTCGGGCGCCTTCTGGCCGAGCGCGCCGCTGATGCAGTCGAAGAGGCGAGTGTGGACATTGAGGCGGTTCGAGAGCGGCGCCGGGAACTTCGGATTCAGCAGCGACCCTTCGGGCAGCGTGACCTCGAAGACGTCGTAGATCCCGTCGTTGAAGAGGATCTCGGGATCGAATGCCATGATCATGTAGATCCCGAGGAAGAGCTTGCAGAGGCCCTCGTGGATGTGGAAGTTGATCGATCCGGGCGCCTGGTCGTCGGTGCCCGTCCAGTCGGCGTGGCAGACGTCGCCCTCCCGCCAGATCGTCAGCACCATCTTGAACGGGCCGTTGCCGAGACCGTCGTCGTCGACCCAGTCGGTGAACGTCGCGGGCTCCTCCGGGATGTAGCGGCGGATGATGTGCACCATCGCCCGGCGCGTCCGCTCGAGCAGCGCGTCGCACGCGGCGTCGAACGTCGCCGGGCCGAATCGCTCGCAGATCTCGACGATCCGGCGCTCGGCCGCGCGGCAACCGCCGATGATCGCCATCAGGTCGCTGCGGTTCGTGTCCGGCGTGCGCGTGTTGTTGAGGATCACGTCGAGCGCCGTCTCGTTCAGCACGCCGCGCTCGAAGATCTTGATCGGGGGGATTCGGATCCCCTCCTCCCAGATCGAGAGGGCGTCGGAGACCTGGCTGCCGGGAACCTTTCCGCCCACGTCCATCATGTGGCCGAAGAGCGACGCGAACGCGATCCGCTCGCCCTCGAAGAAGACCGGCAGGATCACGAGCCAGTCGTTGCAGTGCGAGATCGAGCCCTTGCACAGGTACGGGTCGTTGAGGAGGATCACGTCCCCCTCCGCGATCTCGCCGCCGAAGCGGTCGATCACCTCGGGGATGTACGAGCCGAACTGGCCGACGATCATCTGCCCGCGCGCGTTGCAGATCATCGGGAACTCGTCGTGCTGCACACGGATCGTCGGCGACATCGCCGCGCGGCGGACGACCTCGTCCATCTCGAACCGCGCGTTCAGGAGGGCGTTCTCGATCAGGTCGAGCGTAGCGGCGTCCATCGTCGCGCTCACGCCGCGACCTCGGGACGGATCAGGAGGTTCATCCAGGGGTCGACGACCGCGCGGTGCCCGGGCAGCACGACCGTCGTCGCGTCGTACTGCTCGACGATCGCGTAGCCCTCGAACGCCATTCCCGGCTCGAGCGCGGCGCGCGCGTAGGTCGGCACGTCGAGCGTTCCCTCCGGCGTCCAGACCGCGTGCGTGCCGGTCTGCGCCGACGACGGATCGCGCCCGCCCTCGGGCCGCGCCTCGAGCTCCGGGAGGGGCACGCGGCCCGTCGCGACCACGCGCAGGTTGACGATCTCGGCGCCGCCCTCGAGCACGAAGCCGTAGAGGCGGCTGTGCGCCTCGCCGAAGCGCCGCTCGAGCGCCGCGAGATCGAGCGCGGCGAGCTCGACGCCGTCGAGCTCGATTGGGATCTCGTAACCCTGGCGCGTGTAACGCATGTCGAGGATGAACCGCACGTCTTGATCGGCGACGGCGACGTTCTCCTGGTCAAGCCACTCGCGCGCGCGGGAAGTCAGCACGTCGAACGGGCGGCGAACGGCGTCGGGGCTCGTCGCCGCGATGCTCTTGACGAACGTCTGGCTGAACTCGTTCTTGATCTCCGACGAGATGAAGCCGAGCGCCGAGAGCACGCCGGACTCCTCCGGGACGATCACCGGGTAGCAACCGAGGATCCGCGCCAGTGCGTTCGCGTGCAGCCCGCCCGCGCCGCCGAAAGCGACGAGCGCGAACTCGCCGGGCAGCCTGCCACGCTGGACGGTGACGACGCGGAGCGCGCCGAGCATCGCCTCGTCGACCATGCTCACGATCGCCCGCGCCGTCTCCTCGACGCCTGCGCCGCGGGTCTCCGCGACGTTCGCGACCGCGGCGTATGCGGCTTCGACGTCGAGCTCGAACTCGCCGCCGAGGAGGCGCGGCGGCAGGTGGCCGAGGACGACGTTCGCGTCGGTGACGGTCGCGGCATTCCCGCCGCGGCCGTAGCAGGCCGGACCGGGCAGTGCGCCCGCACTCTCCGGGCCGACCCGCAGCGCTCCGGTCGCCTCGGCGACGTACGCGATCGAGCCGCCGCCGGCGCCGATGCTGGCGACGTCGACCGCCGGCGCGCGGACGGGGAAGTCGCCGACGTTCGTCTCGCGCGTGATCTCGGGCCGGCCGGAGACGCAGACCGCGACGTCGGTGGACGTCCCGCCCATGTCGAAGGTGAGGATGCGATCGAAGCCTGCATGCGAGGCGACGAACGACGCGCCGCTGACACCGCCGGCCGGCCCGGAGAGCACCGTCTGCACCGGGCTCCTGCACGCGGACTCGAGGCTCATCAGCCCTCCGTCAGACCGGACGACCTGGATCGGCGCGCGCACGTGCGCCGAGACGAGTCCGTCGCGCACATTCGTCAGGTACCGCTCGAGCACCGGCGCGACGTACGCGTTCATCAATGTCGTCACCGTGCGCTCGTACTCCCGGAACTCGGGAAGGATCTCGGAGGAGATCGAGACCGGCAGGTCGGGGGCGACCGAGGCGGCGATCTCGGCGATCACCCGCTCGTGGCGGCCGTTCGCGTGCGCGTTCAGCAGGCAGACGGTGAGAGCCTGGACGCCGTCCTCGACGAGGCCGGTGACGGCCTCGCGCACGGCGGCCTCGTCGAGCGGCTCGACGATCGCGCCGTCTGCGCCGGTCCGCTCCGGCACCTCGCGGACATAGCGGGTGTCGGTGAGCGGCTCGGGCTTCTCGTAGACCATGAAGCCGAAGAGCGGCCCGGGGGTCCAGGCCTCGGCGAGGTGCAGGATCTGGCGGAAGCCGCAGGTGACGATCAGGCCCACGAGCGCGCCGCGGCGCTCGAGCACGGCGTTCGTGGCGACGGTGGTGCCGTGCAGGATCGCGTCGAGGTCGGGGAGGCCGACGCTCGCACGCTCCGCCGCGAGGCGAATGCCCTCGATCACCCCGACGGACTGGTCCTGCGGCGTGGTCGGCGTCTTCGCCAGCCACACGCGCTGGTTCTCGCTGTCGTAGAGGACGACATCTGTGAACGTCCCACCGACGTCCACTCCCAGGCGATAGGTCACGCGGGCTCCTCGGCGAGCGCGGGCGCGCCGTACTTCTCGACGCGGACGTCGCAGCTGCGCGCGTGCCCCTCGAAGTTCTCGATCCGGCACTGCCGGGCGCAGATCTCGCCGATGAGCGCGCTCGCCGCCTCGTCGCACTCCTGGAACGTGACCGTCTTCAGGAACTTCCCGACCCAGAGGCCGCCCGTGTAGCGCGCCGCGCCCCCGGTCGGGAGAATGTGATTCGTGCCGATCGTCTTGTCGCCGTAGGCGACCGTCGTCGCCTCGCCGAGGAAGAGCGCGCCGTAGTTGCGCATCCGGTCGAGGTACCAGCGCGGGTCGGCGGTCTGGATCTCGACGTGCTCGAAGGCGTACGCGTCGGCGACCTCGAGCGCCTCGTCGTCGGATGCGACGACGACCACCTCGCCGTAGTCCTCCCAGGCGCGCGCTGCGATCTCCGCGGTGGGCAGCCCCTCGAGCTGCGCGGCGACCTGCCGCAGGGTCTCCTCGGCGAGCGGCTGCGAGGTCGTGACGAGGACGGCGGGCGAGGCGGGTCCGTGCTCCGCCTGGCCGAGCAGGTCGGCGGCGACGATCACGGGGTCTGCCGTCTCGTCCGCGACGACGAGGATCTCCGTCGGTCCTGCGACGAGGTCGATCCCGACCTTTCCGAACAGGCGCCGCTTCGCCTCGACGACGAAGGCGTTCCCCGGGCCCACGAGGAAGTCCACCGGCTCGATCGTCTCCGTCCCCAGTGCGAGCGCCGCGAGCGCCTGCACGCCGCCGAGCACGTAGATCTCATCGGCGCCGGCCAGATGCATCGCGGCGACGGTGGCGTCAGGCAGCCGTCCGTCGAGAGGCGGCGTGCACGCGGCGATCCGCTCCACCCCCGCGACCTTCGCGGTGACGATGCTCATGTGGGCGGAGGCGACCATCGGGTACCGCCCGCCGGGCACGTAGGCGCCCACGCTTCCCAGGGGGATGTGGCGATGGCCGAGGCGGACGCCCGGCAGCGTCTCGAGCTCGAGGTCGACCATCGTCTCCCGCTGCGCGCGGGCGAACGCCCGCACCTGCTCCTGGCAGAAGCGGATGTCGTCGAGCACCTGCGCGGGTACGCGCTCGAGGCTCGCGGCGAGCTCCTCCTCCGACAGGCGGAAGCTCGGCGGCTGCCAGTTGTCGAGGCGGCCGGAGTAGCGGCGGACCGCCTCGTCACCCTCCGCCGCGACGGCCGAGACGATCTCGTCGACGACCTTCGCGACGGCATTCTGGTCGTTCGCACGCTGGTGCGTGCCGGTGGGCGTCTTGAGCGTCTGCAACGGGGGAAGCCTTGCGGTGACTACGTATGCATAGACCTCCGGGACGGCTCTTGTCAAATGCGCGGGAACGGCCCCGGCGGCCGCGCGCGGGGTGCTTCCGCGCCGGGCGTCTGCCATGCTCGGAAGGTGGCGGTGACGAGCAAAGACATCGCGCAGAGGCTGAAGATCAGCCAGTCGACGGTCTCGCGGGCGCTCCGGGGCGACCCCCGCGTCAGCCCGGCGACGACGGCCCGCGTGCTCGAGGCGGCGCGGCAGATGAACTACACGCCCAACCTCGCGGCACGAAGCCTCATCACGCGCAGGACCGGGACGGTCGGCGTGGTGGTCAGCGACATCACGAACCCGTTCTACCCGGAGCTGCTCGACATCCTGCACAACGAGCTCGCGCTCGCCGGCTACCGCACGATCCTCTTCAACGAGCGCACCGACGCGAGTGTTGAGCAGCACGTGGGGGACCTCGTCAACGGAGCGGCCGTCGACGGGATCGTCTATGTGTCGGCGATCCTCGGCGCGCCCCTTCCCGGACATGGCGCGCGAGACATCCCTGCCGTGCTCGTCAACCGCTACATCGACTCCGCCCGGGTCGACTTCGTCGTCGCCGACAACCGGCGTGGCGGCCGCCTCGTGGCGGAGGCGATGGTCGAGCTCGGCCACCGCCGGATCGCAATCATCACCGGCCCGGAGAACACGACGACGAGCCGCGACCGCGAGCGCGGCTTCCGCGAGCAGCTCGAGGCCGCCGGCTCCCCGCTCGACGAGACGCTGCGCCGGGTCGGCCAGTTCACGCACGCGAGCGGCTACCAGTGGTGCCTCGACCTGCTCGCCGCGGAGCCGCGCCCGACCGCGGTGTTCGCCGCCAACGACGTGATCGCCTTCGGCGCGCTGGACGCGGCCCGGCGGGTCGGCATCAGGGTGCCGGCCGAGCTCTCGATCGTCGGCTTCGACGACATCGATATGGCGGGCTGGGAGGGCTTCAACCTCACAACCGTGCGCCAGCCGCTCGCGGAGATGGGGCGCGCGGCGGCGAAGCTCCTGATCGACCGGATCGTGTCCGAGGGCGAGGCGCCGCCGCCGCGGCGGCGCGTCTTTCCCGTCGGCCTGGTCCGGCGGGACACCCTCGCAGCCGCACCCCTGTCCTGAGCCGCTCCGGGTCTGGCCGGACGTTTGACACGTCTTGCCGCACCTTGTATGCCTACGTATGCATTGCCGGCCTACCTGCCGAGCTCGTTCCCCCAATCGTCAGAAGGGAAGGCGTATGACCCAGAGGCGTAAGACATTGCAGTTGGTATCGCTCGCGGTGCTGGCGGCGGCGGCCGTCTTCGTAACCGGAGCGCTCGGCGCAGGGGCGCGCCACGGCGCGCTCAACGGCAAGAAGGTCGGCGTCATCATCTGCACGAACCAGAACCCCTTCTGTGCGGCCTGGGCGAACTCCGTCAAGAGCGGGCTCGAGAAGCAGGGCGCGTCGGTGACCGTCCTCACGTCGGTCTTCGACCCCGCCGTCGACGCGCAGAACATGAACCGTCTCATCGCCGACAAGCCCGACCTGATCATCTCGGTGCCGGCGAGCGCATCGGCGATCGTGCCGTCCTACATTCGCGCGAAGCAGGCGGGAATCCCGATTCTCGGCGCGATCGGTCGCCAGTCGCCGGACGGCGCGAAGCTCGTCACCGCCGAGGCACGCACCGACGATCCGGCTCTCGGGAAGTTCGCGGCGATGAACCTGGTCGAGGGGATGAAGAAGGCCGGCTTCACGAAGGGCAACGTCATCGCCCTCACCGGCACCGCCAGCCAGAACAACGTCACCGACCGCATGGGCGCGTTCAAGGCGTACATGAAGAAGTTCCCGCAGTACAAGATCGTCTCGATCCAGGACACGAACTGGGATCAGGCGACGTCGGCGAAGGTCGCCCAGCAGCTGTTCTCGAAGTACGGCTCCAAGGGCGGCATCCAGGGCGCCTACGGCATGGCCGACAACATGGCGATCGGGATCATCCAGGGGGCAAAGCAGGCCGGCGTGAAGGTCGGCGTGGCGAAGAAGGGCCTGATCGTCACGGGCAGCAACTGCCTCGCCGTCGGCATCAACGCGATCAAGGCCGGAACCGAGTACGGCACCGGCACGCAGGCACCCCAGGTCGAGGCCGCGCTCGCCGTCAGCGTCGCTGCGAAGATCCTGAACGGGCAGAAGGTGCCGAAGGTGTCGTACGTGCACGAGGACCGCATCACCAAGGCAAACGTCGCGAAGTTCGCCAAGCTCTGCACCTTCTAGCTACCGCAGGCTCTAGCTGATGAACGGAGAACGGGATCCGGTGGCCTCACCCGGATCCCGTTCTCGTTCGTCCGGCGGCGCGGTGCTACTGGAGGTCGTCGACCTGTCGAAGTCGTATGGGCCCGTTCGCGCCGTGCGGGAGCTCTCGCTCGACGTGCGGGTCGGCGAAGTTCATGCCGTCTGCGGGCACAACGGCGCCGGCAAGAGCACGCTCGTGAAGTCGCTCGTCGGGCTCGTCCGCCCGGACGAGGGGATCATCCGCCTGGACGGAGTCGAGCTCTCGCTCCGCAACCCACTCGACGCACAGGCGCACGGCATCGCGCTCGTGAACCAGGAGCTGAGCCTCGTCCCGGAGCTGAGCGTCGAGGACAACATCTTCCTCGGCGGGCTCGACGTCCCACTCCTCTACCGGCGGCGCCGCCTCTCGGAGCACGCGCGACGCGTCCTCGACCAGCTCGGCCTGCGGCACGTGCGGCTCGGGACGCCCCTGGAGACGCTCTCGATCGGTGAACGGCAGCTCGTCGAGATCGCGCGCCTGCTCGTGCGCGACGCGAGGCTGCTGATCCTCGACGAGCCGACCGCCACGCTCAGCAAGCCCGAGATCGAGCGCGTGTTCCGCGCAACCAGGGACCTTGTCGCGCAGGGCCGGAGTGTCATCTTCGTGTCCCACCGCCTCGACGAGGTGTTCGAGCTGTGCGACCGCGTGTCGGTGCTGCGGGACGGCAGGCGCGTCGGCACGCACGAGATCAACGAGATCGACCGCGGCTCGCTGATCGAGCTCATGCTCGGCGAGATGGAGGGCGCGCTTGCGCAGGCCGAGCACGAGCACGCGGCCCCCGGCGCCGGCAGCGAGGTCGTGAGGATCGAACGCCTCCACGTGCCCGGCAGCGTCGACGACGTATCGCTGACGCTCGAGAGCGGGATCATCACCGGACTCGCCGGCCAGGTGGGCTCGGGCACCAGCACCGTCCTGCGGGTGCTCGGCGGGCTCGTGCCCGAGGCGAGCGGCACGATCGAGGTGCGGGGCCGCAAGGTGCTCCTCAACACACCGCGGCGCGCGGCCGACGCCGGCGTCCTCTACCTCCCGAACGACAGGCAGCGCGAGGGGCTCTTCCTGGGCCAGTCGGTCTACCGGAACCTCACGGTCACCCGCCTCCGGCGGCTGAGCCGGCTCGGCGTCCTCTTGCGGCGGCGTGTGCAGCGCACGGCGCGCGAGCTCGCGACCCTGGCAGGGGTACCCGTCGACCGACTGGGTTCGCCCGCCGCCAGCCTGAGCGGCGGCAACCAGCAGAAGGTGCTGCTCGGCCGCGCGCTCGAGCTCGAGGGCACGGCGCTGCTCGCGCTCGACGAGCCCACCCGGGGCGTCGACGTCGGCGGCCGTGCCGAGATCCACCGGCTCGTGCGGGTGGCGGCGCGCCGGGGGACGGCGGTGATCTTCTCGTCGACGGAGCTCGACGAGGTGCTCGACCTCGCCGACGTCGTCGTGACGATCTTCGCGGGCCGCATCGTCTCGGTCGTCCCGCGCGCGCAGGCATCCGCGGCGACGATCCTGGCCAACATGACGACGAGCCACGCCGCGGGCGGAGTGGCGCCGTGAGCGGCCCGATGGCCGCTGCGCTCGGTCGCCTCGGGCTCGAGCGCCGGTCGATCCGGGTGCCCGACGTCGCGCTCGCCGCCTGGCTCGCGATGCTGGCGGGGGTGACTGCGTACGGCGCGGCCACGACCACCGGCTTCCTCACCGTGAGCAACATGAAGGCGATCCTCACCGCCGCCGCGTTCGTCGGCATCATCGCCGTCGGGCTGACGGTCATCGTCCTCAGCGGGAACCTGTTCTCGCTCGCCCTCGGCCAGACAGCCGCGATCTCGGCGATGCTCTTCCTCTACACGCTGAGACTGGGGCTCGCCGCCGCCATCGTCCTGACGCTCCTGCTCGGGCTTGCCATCGGCGCCGTCCAGGGCTTCGCCGTCGGCGCGTGGCGCGCGAACCCGATCATCATCACGATCGGCGCCGCGGGCCTCATGGAGGGGATGGCCGTCTGGCTCTCGCACGGGCAGAGCATCGTCCCGCCGGCGTCCGAGACGAGCTGGCAGCACCTCGCACAGCCGGTCTTCGGCCTCGCCGCCCCGGTGTACGTGTTCCTCGTCGTTACCGCGATCCTCGCGGTGGCGATGCACCGGACGCGGTTCGGGCGGCAGATCTACCTGCTCGGCGAGAACCGCGTTGCCGCTCGTGCTGCGGCCCTGCCGGTCACGCTGCTGACCGTCGGCGCCTTCGGGATCGCCTCCCTCTACACCGCCGGGTCGGGCATCCTCATCGGCGCGACGAGCGCGAACGCGTCGCTGCTCCTGACCGGCAGCTACACCTACGACGCGATCGCCGCGGCGCTCGTCGGCGGCAACGCGGTGACGGGCGGGCGCGGGTCGATCGCGAGGACGGCGGCGGGCGCGATCTTCATCGCGACGATCTCGGACATGCTCCTCCTCCGGGGCTACTCGACGGGCGGGCAGATCCTGGTCCGCGGGATCATCGTCGTCGTGGTGGTCGTCCTGACGAACCTCAGGGAGCGGAGCCGATGAGCGCGCTCGAACGCGTGCGGTATCGCCCGCGTCCGGGAGACCTCGCACCGTACGCGATCCTCGCGCTGATGATCCTGGCGCTGGCGCTGCTGCCGGCGCTCACGCAGTACACGGTGCGCACGGCGAACGTCTACGACATCCTGCAGAACTTCGCGTCGTACGGACTCGTCGCGCTCGCGCTCGGGATCACGATCATCGCCGGCGAGTTCGACCTCTCGGTCTCCTCGATGTACCTCCTCGGCGGCATGGTCGCGGTGCTCACGGGCGTCGGCTCGCCGTTCCTCGGGATCCTCGCCGCGCTCGGCACCGCCGTCGTGGTCGGCCTCCTCCAGGGCGGGCTGATCGCGAGGTTCCGGCTGAACTCCATGCCGGTGACGCTCGGCGGCTACCTGGTCGTCCTCGGAATCACGTACATCCTCGGGCACTCGAAGAGCGTCATCTACGAGAACTTCAGCGTCGGCCTCAGACTCGACAAGCCGGTACTGCAGATCTTCTCGATCAGGAGCCTCGTCTCCCTCGGCATCTTCGTCGTCGCGGCCCTCGTGCTCCGCTACCTGCGCGTCGGCAGGGACATCCGGGCGATCGGCGGCGACCGGCGGGCGGCACGAGTCGCCGGCGTCACGGTCGACCGCCTCCTTGTCGGAGTGTTTGTCGTGTCCGCCCTGGGAGCGGCCCTACCCGGCGCGCTCCTCAGCTACAGCCTCGCGACCGCGAGCCCGACGAACATCGGCTTCGACGTCCTCACCTTCTCGGCGACCGCCGCGCTAATCGGCGGCGTCAGCCTCTCGGGCGGCAAGGGCGGCGCGGTCGGCATCGCCGCGGGCGTCCTCTCCCTGAGCGTGCTCCAGGAGATCCTCTCGATCCTCCGCTCGCCCGACTACGTCTCGAGCCTGATCACCGGGGGGCTGCTCGTCGTCGTGACGATCGTCTGGGCGCCTGACCTGTCGCGGTGGTTCCGGACCACGCGCCTCGCCCGGTCGGTCGAGCCCGAGCGCGCACCCTCGTGACGGAGGCGCGCCAGATCCGGCTCGACCCGGATCCGCTGGAGCCCTACTTCCTCTCGCAGGGGTTCCGCGTCGGCGACCTCGTCATCGTCTCGGGTCAGGCGGCCCTTGACGAGCACGGCAACGTCGTCGGCGTCGGCGACTTCGACGCGCAGGCCGAGCAGGTCTTCCGGAACCTCGCGCGGGTGCTGGAGGCCGGCGGCTCCGACCTCGACCGGGTCGTGAAGGTCACGATCTTTCTCACCGACATGGCGAACTTCCCGAAGATCGTGCAGCTGCGACAGCGGTGGTTCACCCCGCCCTACCCCGCGGATACGATCGTCGAAGTCCGGGCGCTTGCCCTACCCGAGCTCGAGCTCGAGATCGAGGCGATCGCCGTCGCGAGGTGAGGGCCGCGGCTCAGCCGCGCAGGGTCCAGAGCACCGGATGCTTCGCGCCGCCGCGAACGGTGCTCGAGCCGACGATCTGTCCCCGGTCGTTGATCCGGCTCGCGCCCGTCTGCGGTCCGCCGAGCGTCGGCAGCAGCGTCCGCCTTCCGTTCTGCCACACGAACGCGTCCGTCGCCTCGTCGCGGCCGAGCTCGGCGCGCTCGCCGATCGAGCCGACCACCTGGCCGTGCTCGTTGATCGACGAGGCGAAGCTGTCGCTGTCGTAGCGGCCGTTGCCGAGATCCGTGACGGCGCCGTTCCGCCACAGCACGGCGTGCGACTCTCCGGAGGAAGGGAAGCTCCAGCCGACGACGGCGCCGTGCTCGTTCAGTGCCGCGACCATGCTGCTCGAGCCTCCGGGCAGCGTGCCGAGATCTCGCATGCGGCCGTTCTCCCACAGGAACGCGTGCCAGCCGTCGGCCGGGCTCGCGGTCGTGCCGAGACCCGCAACCACCCTTCGCTCGTTGAGAACTGACGGGTGGACGTCCGCCCCACCGAGCGACCCGAGATCGGTCTTCGTCCCGTTCTCCCAGAGCCACGCTCGGGTGTTCGTGCCGTACCGGGTCGATCCGACCACCCGACCCTGCTCGTCGACGGCGGACGCTGCGCCCGCGCCGAGGTCTCGCATCTTCCCGTTCCGCCAGAGGAACGCGTGCATCTGCCCCGACCTGGTCTTGCTCCAACCGACGATGTCGCCGCGGTCGTTCTCGTCCGACGGCGACGTCTCGCGGCCGCCGAGCGTGCCCAGGTCGATCATCCCCCCCGTGCGCCAGACGAAGCCGCGGAAGGCGCCGCGCTTCGTCGTCGCGAACCCGATCACGTCGCCACGCTCGTTGATCGCGATCGGGCTCGCGTTCGTCGTGCCCCTCAGCGTCCCGAGGAGCGTGGTGCGGCCGCGATCCCAGAGGAACGGCTGGTAGGTCGTCGTGCCGTAGACGACGCCTGCGATTCGACCCCGCTCGTTGATCAGCTGCGCCTCGCCCGACCAGCCGGTGGACGCGGCGAGATCGGTGATCGCCCAGTGCGGCCGCGCCGGCAGGGCCGCCGCGGACGCGCCCAGCAGCGACACCGCGGGTACCACTGCGACGACGAGCACGAGCCGGCGCACGGCGCCTCCCTTCGCGCTCAGCCTGACCGGATCCGGGCCGTCGCGCATCCGCGCCGCCGCTGATCTCAGGAACCGCCGAATGCGTCGCGCGGGCGTGGTGGGAGGCCGGCCGCCCGGGCGGAGGTCATCGCCTGACGGTGGCGCGGACGAGCAGCGTGCCGTGGCGGTCGCCGAGGTCGATCGTGCCGCCGGCGTTGGCCGCCACCGCGGTGCGCCCGACGACCACGTGCCCGAGCGTCTCGCCGGCGGGCAGACGGAAGCGCAGGCGCGCGTGCGCATGCGGCGGGAGGACGAGCCGCACCGTGACCGTCGTGCCGGCGCGGGCGATCGAGTACGACACCCTGCCGAAGCTCGTCGGCGCCGAGCGGACGTCGATCTCGCGCCCGTCGGCGAGCCAGGCGCGCGGCGTCGAGAAGGCGAGGTCGAGGCCCGCGGGCGCGCCGAGGGGGCCGCGGCGCTCGTGGACGAGCAGCTCGCGGAGGGTGCCGAGGTACGAGGCGTTCGCCCCGGAGTTCGGCGGCATGAACATCGCGCGGTCGTACGCCCCGCGCACCGGCAGCACCGAGACGGCCTCACCGGAGACGTACGTGCCCTGGGTCATCCCGGCGGCGAGCATCCCGTAGAGGCTCAGCACGAGCTGGTCCGGCTGGTCGTTGTCGGCGAGGAACCTCGACGTGCCGAGGCCGTACACCTGGGCGAGCCCCGCACCCCGCTCGTGGCCGTACACGGTGCGCGCGTACGTCCGCGGCACGCCGAGCAACCGCGCGCCGTGCTCGAACAGGTAGCGCAGGATGCCGCGCGCGGCCGGCGAGTGGGCGGGGAACCAGCCCGAGGCGAAGGCGTAGGGCATCACGAGGTTCCAGTAGGACCCCTCGCGCGAAGACGTGATGCGCGCGAACGGCCGCTGCGCGGGAGCGAGCTGGTCGGGGACGAAGAGCGAGCCGTCGCGCAGCCGCTTCGACGCGCGCGCGACGGCGGGCCTGAGCGCGCGGTCGAGGCCGAGCGCGAGCGTGCGCGCGCGGGCGGCCTGCGCGCCGTAGCCGGCGGAGCTCCACGCCCGCCCGATCGCGAGCAGCCCCGCCACCGCCTCGATCTGGCCGGAGACGCTGTCGACGTTCCGGTCCTCGAGGTCGGTCGAGAGCGGCTCCGGGAGCAGGCGGCCGCGCGCGGGACCGGCGCGCCGCTGGCGTTCCGCGATCCGCTGCACGAGGCCGCCGAGCGCCGGCGTCTCCGCGCGCAGGAAGGCACGGTCGTGCGTGAGCCGGTAGTACGTCGCCGCCGAGTAGAGGATGTGCGCGGCACGGAAGGCCGTGAACCGCCAGGGCCGCAGGCGCATACGGTCGAGTGACAGCTCGAGGATCGACTTCGCGACGGAGCCGTACCCGTAGGAGGCGGCGATCTCGGCCGCGTCGAGGGACTCCGCGTACGAGAGCTCCTCGTACGGGTTGCCGACGCTGTAGCGCCACCCGAAGGAGATGAGCTGCGTGAGGATCCCCCGCTCCGCGTCCTGAACCGCGGGCTCCGGCACGTCGAATACCGCGCCCGCGTCGAGCCGCGACTGCCAGAAGGAGGCGACGGCAGCGCGCGCCGCGTCGTACGTCTCCGCGTCGGCGTGCACGTACTGCGCGTCGGACGGCGCGTTCAGCCACTCCGCATAGATCTCCTGCGTCGTGCCCGCGGGCACGCGGTAGCGGACGACTCCCTGGACGAACTCGGCCCCGTCGCTGACGATCAGGTGCGTCTGGCCGCGGAGCGCGAGGCGGTCCGGCGCGCTGTGGGCGAGCCGCCGCCACGGCACGAGCCGCACCGTCGTCGTGCGCGTCGCGTCGCTCGCGTCGACGACGAGCCGGATGAAGCTGATCACGGAGCGCGCGCCGTACGCGCCGTAGGCGCGGCCCACGAACGACTCCTGGCGGTAGCGGACGCCGGCGGCGTCGGTGTACGACGTCTGCAGGATCGGGAGGTAGCCCTCCGCGAGCCGGGCCGGGCGGAGCCGCGAGGCGCAGGAGCCGTAGCGCTCGCTCCCGGAGCCCACGAAGACCGAGAGGGACGGCCCGCCGACGCGGCGCGTGACGATCCCGCTCCCGTCGGCGGTGTGCAGGGCGAACACCGTCGAGCCGTACGGCGTGAAGGGGAACGAGAACGGCACGTAGTAGGAGCCGCTCGAGGTGAGCGGCCGTCCCTGCCACTGCATCGCCTGCGTGAGCGGGGTCAGGAACCGCCGCGCCGCCGCGTAGGTCGGGCCGCCGCGCGCGCGGAGCAGCCGGGCGCCCCAGACGTCGCGGCCGGAGTCGACCGCCTGCCGGACAGACGCGGTGTATGCGTCGCTCGCGGCGCGCGGCGCGCAGGGTCCCGCGGCCGCACCGGTACGGCCCGCGGCTGCGCCGGCGGCCGCGAGCGCGAGCGCCGCCGCCACGTACGTCAGGAGACCCCGCATCGGTCGGGCATCCTAGACTTGGCGCGTGCGCGACGCGATGTGGGCGGCAGACCGCGCCAGCCGTCACCTCGGGATCGAGCGCGAGGAGGGCGGCGAGGGCGCAACGCGCGTGCGCATGGTCGTGCGCGACTGGATGGCGAACGGGCACGACATCTGCCACGGCGGGCTCGTGTTCGCGCTCGCCGACACGGCGTTCGCGCTCGCCTGCAACGACGGCGCCGATCCGACGGTCGCCGCGGCGTGCGACATCGTCTTCGTCTCGCCGGCGCGCGTCGGCGAGGTCCTCGTCGCCGAGGCGCGCGAGCGTGCCCGCTTCGGCCGCAGCGGCATCTACGACGTGACGGTGCGGCGCGAGGACGGCGCCGTGGTCGCCGAGTTCCGCGGCCACAGCCGCACCGTCGCGGTCGGCCGCTGATCAGGCGCCGGCGGGGACGCCCTGCGGGCGCCGGCGCACGGGCTTGCGGTGCACGGGGTGCGCCGGCTCGAGCCGCGGCGGGACGGTCGCCAGCGGGCGCGTGACGGACGCACCGTGGCCGAGGCGGAACGGCTCGCCCTCGTGCCAGATCTCGACCTCGCCGCCGGCGAGCAGCGTGTACGCGGCCACCCCCGCCGTGACCTCGACACCGATCCGACTGCCGCGGTAGGCGACGCGGAACGCGACGCGCTCGATCTGCGGCGGCAGCCTCGGAGCGAAGCGCAGCCGTCCGTCGTGGTCGCGCAGGCCGCCGAACCCGGCGACGGCCGCCAGCCAGGCGCCGGCGAGGCACGCGATGTGGAGCCCGTCGCTCGTGTTCGTCTCGAGGTCGTGGATGTCCATCAGCGCAGCCTCGGCGAAGTACTCGTAGGCGAGCTCGAGGTGGCCGACCTCGGCCGCGACGACGGCCTGCGTGCACGCGGAGAGCGACGAGTCGCGGACGGTGATCGCCTCGTAGTAGTCGAAGTCGCGCGCCTTCTCCTCGTCGGTGAACGCGTCGCCGCGGACGTAGAGCGCGAGCACGAGGTCCGGCTGCTTGACCACCTGCTTGCGGTAGAGGTCGAAGTAGGGGAAGTGCAGCATCAGCGGGTACTGCTCGGCGCCGGTGCCCGCGAAGTCCCAGATCTGGTGGCTCGTGAAGCCCTCCGCCTGCGGATGCACCCCAAGCGAGTCGTCCCAGGGCACGACCATCGAGCGCGCCGCGTCCCGCCACCCGGCGGCCTCCTCGAGATCCGCGCCGAGCGCGGCGGCGTGTCGCGGATGCCGCGCGACTGCGGCGGCCGCGTCGAGGAGGTTCTTCTGCGCCACGAGGTTCGTGTAGACGTTGTTGTCGGCGATCGCGCTGTACTCGTCGGGGCCCGTGACGCCGTCGAGCCGGAAGCTGCCCTCAGGATCGTGGTGCCCGATCGAGCGCCACAGACGCGCCGTCTCGACGAGGAGCTCGAGGGCGACCTCGCGCTCGAACGCGTCGTCGCCGGTCGCGGCGCAGTGGCGGGCGGCCGCGTCGGCGATGTCGCCGCCGACGTGGAACGCGGCCGTGCTCGCCGGCCAGTAGCCGGAGCACTCGTGGCCGCGGACGGTCCGCCACGGGAACGCGGCGCCCTCGAGGCCGAGCTGCCGTGCGCGCTCGCGCGCGAGGTCGAGGGTCGCATGGCGCCAGCGGAGGGCGTCGGCGGCGGCGCGTGGGAGCGTGTACGTGAGCACCGGCAGGACGAACCGCTCCGTGTCCCAGAAGGTGTGGCCGTCGTAGCCGGGCCCGGTGAGGCCCTTCGCCCCAACGGCGCGACCCTCCGCGCGCGCCGCCGCCTGCAGCGTCTGGAACACGCAGAAGCGGAGGGCCTGCTGAAGCTCGGTATCGCCGTCGATCTCGACGTCGGCGCCGGCCCAGAAGTCGTCGAGGTACGCGCGCTGGGCCTCGACGAGCCCCTCCCACCCCGTGTGGCGCGCCTCGGCGAGCGCGGCGACCACCTCGTCGCGCAGCGCGGGCAACGAGCGGCGGCTCGACCACGCGTACGCGATCAGCTTCACGACGCGCAGGACGCTGCCCGGTGCGAGCTCGGTTGCGACCGTGACGCGGCCGACGTCCGGCGCCGAGTCGGCAGCGACGTCCGTTCCCGGCGGGCCGTCGACGATGTGATCCATACCGGCGGCGAGCCGGAGTCCGCTGCGTTTCGTCGAGTGGAGGAGCACGACGCGTGCGTCGTGCTCCGCGAACCCTTCGGAACGTAGCGGCGCGTCCAGGGCCGCGCCCGCGCGCGGGTCCAGCCTCGGGTCGGCGCCGGGCTCGTTCGCGACGAGCTCCGACTGCACGACGACGCGCACGGGCGCGGCGAGCGGCTCGAGCTCGTAGAGGATGGCGGCGACGTTCCGCTGCGCGAGCGAGACGAGCCGCGTCGAGCTGACGCGCACCTCCGCGCCGGCGGGCGACCGCCACTCGGTCGTGCGCCGCAGCACGCCCGCCCGCAAGTCGAGCACGCGCTCGTGGGCGAGCACCTGCCCGTAGCGGAGGTCGAGCGGCTCGTCGTCGACGAGCAGCCGGATGATCTTCCCGTCGGTCGCGTTGACGATCGACTGGCCGAGCTCCGGATCGCCGTACGCAGCCTCCGCGTACGGCAGCGGGCGGAGCTCGTAGAACGAGTTGAGGTACGTGCCGGGGATGCCGAACGGCTCGCCCTCGTCGAGGTTCCCGCGCAGCCCGATGTGGCCGTTCGCGAGCGCGAACACCGACTCCGTCTGGCTGAGCGCCTCGAGGTCGAGCGCGGTCTCGCGCACCGACCACGGCTCGACCACGAACGGCGGCTTTCGCATCAGTGCCCGGTCGCGAGCCCGGTCGGGGGCGGCGGCTCGTGCTTCTCCGGCGTCAGGTTGGGTACCCACTCGAGCCACCGCGGCATGTACCAGTTCCACTCGCCGAGCAGCTTCATCGCGCTCGGCAGCAGCACGCCGCGGATAATCGTCGCGTCGATCAGGACCGCGAGGCCGAGCCCCACGCCGAGCTGCTTCATCATGATGATGTTCAGCGTCCCGAAGATCGCGAAGACCGCGACCATGATGATCGCGGCGCTCGTGACGGTGCCGGCGGTGCGGCGGATGCCCAGCGAGACGGCCTCTTCGGTGCTGAGGCCGCGGTCCCGCAGCTCCTTGATGCGGCTGATGATGAACACGTGGTAGTCCATCGAGAGCCCGAACAGCACGACGAACAGGAACATCGGCAGCCACGACGTGATCGAGTGGTTGGAGGTGAAGCCGAGGATCCCCTCCGCCCAGTCGTTCTGGAAGATGAGAACGAGCAGGCCGTACGACGCGCCCACCGACAGCAGGTTCAGCACGATCGCCTTCAAGGGGATCACGATCGACCGGAACGTCGCGAGCAGGAGCACGAACGCGAGCAGGAGGACGAACGCGAACACCCACGGCATCCGCGACTTCATCTGCTCGTTCCAGTCGTGGGTCGCCGCGGTGTTGCCGCCGACCGCGTACTCGACCCCGATCACCTGGCCGATCGTCCGCGGCAGCACGAGCTCGCGCAGCGTCTTCAGCGCGGCGAACGACTCGGCGTCGTCGCCGTTCCCGGCGAGCGGGATGCGAATGTCGGCCGTCGTGTTGTCGGCGCTGACCGTGACGAGGAACGGGGGATGCATCTGGCGCGTCGCGACCGCGGCGAGCTTCAGGTTCTCGATCTGCGCGGCCACCGCCGGGTCACGCACCGACTCCGCCCGGACGACGACGCTCGCCGGCGTCGGCGCACCGGGGAACGCTGCGGTCACCTTCTGCAGCGCGGTGACCGCGGGGATGTTGTTCGGCATGTCGGTGAAGCTCGGCAGCTTCGTGTGCATCGACAGGGTCGGCAGCGCGGCGGCGATCAGGAGCCCCGAGCCGACGAGGAAGAAGAGGAGCGGCCGGCGCAGCACGCGGTCGAGCACGAAGCCCCAGAACCGCGACTCGCCGGCGGCCTGCTTGCGGCGACCGATGAAGGGCACCTTGCCGAAGTCGACCCGGTCGCCGAGCTTCGCGAGCGCCCCCGGGAGGACGGTCAGCGACCCGATCACGGCGCACAGCACCACGATCATCGTCCCGAGCGCGAACGACGTGAAGATGCGATTGCCCGCGATGAACATGCCGGCCATCGCGATCAGCACGGTCGCGCCGGAGATCAGCACCGCTTGCCCCGACGTCGAGGCGGCGCGCGTCAGCGCGTTGCGCGGCTCCTGCCCCGTCGCCCGCTCCTCCCGCTCGCGGCGGAGGTAGAAGAGCGAGTAGTCGACGCCGACGGCCATGCCGATCAGAAGCATCACGGCGGAGGTCGAGTCCCAGTCGCCCGCGTACAGATGCGTCCCGAGGCCGTAGATGCCGAGCGAGGCCAGCACCGCGGAGAACGCGAGCAGCACCGGCAGTCCTGCCGCGACGATCGTGCCGAAGGCGACGAGCAGGATCACGAGCGTGATCGGGATCGTCAGCCGCTCCGCGTTCGCGAAGTCCTTCGAGAAGCGCTCGTTGATCTGGTAGGTCGCGCTCGCCTGGCCGACCTCGCTGATCGAGACGCTCGGGTTCCCGGCCTGGACGCCGGCAACCGCGTCCATGATCGGCTCGACCCGGTCGGCGGCGGTGTCGGCGTCGCCGCGGATCGTGAACTGGACGAGCACCGAGTGCCGGTCCCGCGAGATCTGCCCGCCGCCGCCGATGGAGACGAGGGGGTTCTGGATGTTCGTGACGTTCTTCAGGCGTGCGAGCGTCTGCACCGCGCCTGCGACCGCCGACTGGAACTGCGCGTCGTCGGCCGTCAGGCTCCGGCTCTGGATGAGCACGTTCTCGACGGCCGGCTGCGTCAGCCCGCCCTGCTCGAGCAGCGAGAGCGCCTGCGCCGTCTCGCCGGCCGCGGCCTGCGAGTCCTTCATCTTCACGTGCCCGGCGAGGTTCCCGACCACCATCGCCGCGACCGCGACGACGATCCAGCCGAACACCGCCTTCTTCCAGTGCCGCGCGCTCCAGCCACCGACGCGCTCGGCGAGATTGACGCGTTCCATCGCGTGCCCTCCATCCGCAGCCGATTGACCTCAGACGGTCCCCCGCGGACGGCCCAGCGCCATCCGCGTACGCGCGGATCCCCCGGGCCGGTTCTACGGAGAGGTACTGCGAGGGAAGGCCCGGGCAGGAACGCCCCTGCCCGGGCCTTGCGCGCTAACCGGTGACCGGGAGGTCGTCGCCGGCGCCCGCGCAGTAGCCGGCGCCGCCCGCCGACTCGTTGCTCCAGAGGCTCTGCACGGGGTACTGCTTCCCGTCGTTGCCCGTGATGTTCGCGAGGCCGCCGGGGACGGTCGACGGGGGCGCGACGCCCTCCGTATAGCCGACCCAGGCGCACTTGTCGCCGTTCTCGTAGGCGGCGTAGTCGTACCAGCCCCCGAGATTGACGCCGTCGATCACGTCCTCGGCGCCGGGGTCGGTGATCGTCTCCTCGACCTCGTGTCCGAGGACGATCGAGAAACCGTCGAGCCGCCCGGCGTAATAGCCGGCGTTGACGGAGTTCTGGCCGCAGCTCGTGCCCATGTTCAGGACGTAGGGCATGTTCGTGAACGAGATGCCGGCCTGGACGCCCGGGTAGTACTGCGGCTGCGTGTAGTCGTGCCACGCGCAGTACCCGACGCCGCCGTTGAAGCCGGCCTCGTTGAACTTCTGCGGCTGGGCGATGACGACCTGGGAGTCGTGCAGGTCGGTGATGCCGAAGTGGGCCACCGCCCGCTGCGCCTCCTGCGCGAGCTCCAGCCCGCTCAGGTTGTCGTGGACCGGGTTCGTGTCGTCGTACCAGGCTCCGCCGAACACGTTCGTCGGATTCTGGATGTGCACGTTCTGGCCGTTCACCGTCTCGTAGTACTGCGTCTGGCTGCCGGCCCAGGCCGTGCCGCCCATCGCCTTGATGAACGCCGTCATCCGCGCCGCGGCGCCGTCCGGATCGTTCGCGGGCATGCCGGGCGTCGTGTGGTCGAACGCTCCCGGAACGCCCCAGCCCCAGAACACGAGGTAGATCTTCGGCTTCACCTGCACGTGGCCGCCGAAGTACGCCATGTTCACGGGCGCCGGCTCGCCGGCCACGGGCGGGCCGACGGGGGCGCAGCAGACCGGCGGCGGCTGCAGCGCCGGGTCGCCGACGTGAGCCGCGTCCGGCATGTAGAGCGGATGGTGGACGGCCTGGTCCGCGGACGCGGAGCCGCCGTACAGCGCGAGCGCGAGGATCGCGGTCGCGACGAGCGAGAGTCGTTTCGTCATCGCCTCGTTCCTCCCTATCTCGTGACCGTGAAGGAGCGCGACGCCGGGGCACCCGTGTCGAAGCCCTGCGACGCCTGCGCGTAGACGACGTGCTTGCCGATCGCGGGCGTCGGCACCGCGACGCTCCAGGAGGAGCCGGAGAGACGTGCGGGCACCGCCGAGGCGAACGTCGGGTCGTCGAGCGAGACGGCGACCGACTGCGCGAAGCTCGCGCTCCAGCTCGGGGCGTCGAGCCACGACTTGCCGGAGTTGGCGATGAATCCGCCGGCGACGAACGGCCCCTCGACGTGCACCCGCAGGTCGAGGCCGCTCAGGTCGGCGCGGTCGAGCGTCCCGGTCGGCTGGATCGAGAACGCCACCGGATACTCCGTCTGCGTCGGCGTCAGCAGCACGGTCTCCGAGTCGGAGCCGACTTCGACGCCGTTCCCCTGGTAGAGGGCCTCGAGGTCGACCGTCACCGTCAGCAGACCGGTGCCCGCGGCCACGCCGTCGGCGACCGAGATGCTGTTCAGGTCGATCGTGCCCGTGACGGTTCTGCTCGAGTCGAGCGTCAGCGGCATCCCGTCGACGGACGGGTAGTCGACGGACGCGGCCTGGTCGACCGTGCCGCCGGGGCCCGCGACCGACGTGAGGACGAGGCCGCAGCCGTCGCCTCCGTCGGTTCCCGTCGTGACGCTCAGGTGCGGGTTGTCGTTCGCGGTGCCGCAGCCGTCGCGGCGGAGGTAGAAGCGGGTCGTCTGCGCCTGCGGCGTCGCGAACGCGGCCGAGCCGGCGACGGCGAGGTACGGGTTGTGGTGAATGCTCACCTTCTGCCCCGAGGTCGGGGTCGAGATCGTCGTGGACGGCCCTCCGGCCGCGAGCGCGACGGCGGCCGCGGCGGCGGCCGCTCCGAAGAGCGCCGCCGCCGCCTGGATTCCCTTGCGCATGGTCGTCGTCTCCTTCGCCTACCGCGAGAGCACGCAGCCGTTGCCGGTCAGGTCGTAGGCCTCGTTGCTCCACATCGGCTGCACCGCGAACTGGTGATAGCCGAGCGTGATGTTCGAGCTGTTCGACGCCCACGCGCACTTGTCGCCGTTCTCCGAGCCCTGTGCGTCGAGCCAGCCGTCCTGCCAGCTGCCGAAGTTGTCGGGATCGGTGACCGCCTCGGCGTACTCGTGGCCGGTGACGATGCTCCAGCCGTCGAAGATGCCGTTGCCGAACGCGTTCGACGTCGGGTTCACGAAGTGCATGCCGCAGTCCGCCGGTCCGAGTCCCGGCCAGTTCTGGTTCAGCCACGGGATGAACGCGTACTGGATGCGGTACGGGTTGCCGAGCCCGTCGACGGTCGAGGTCTGCGTGTGGTAGCCGCAGTAGACCGGCTCTCCCGTGCCGATCGTGCGCGGCGGCGTGAGGACGATGTACGTCGCCTGCGGGTCGTAGTTGAAGTGCGCCGAGGCGCGCATGGCCTCCTGCGCGATCGGGTCGTCGACGAGGTTCTCTGCGAGCCCGAGCGTGACGATGTCGTCCGGCACCGGCGTCGGGTCGGTCCACACGCCCTTCAGCTGGCGCTTCGGGTTCGTGATGTAGCCCGTACCGCCCACGCAGCTCGTCGAGCCGACGAGCACGCCGTTGCAGTACTGCGTCTGGACGTTCGCCCAGCCGCTGCCGCCGACGTTCTGGAAGAACGACGCGAGGTAGTTCTGGAGCGTCCGCGACGAGTACAGCTTCCCGTCCACGTCCGCGGTCTGGAAGCCGTCGGCCCACTCCTTGCCCCACCAGATGAGGTAGACGGCCGGCTTCTGCTCGACGCCGATCGCGCCGGCGCCCGCGTTGCCGCCGTGGAAGAACAGGTCGTTGGCCGCCGCATCCGCGGGGTTCGGCGCCAGGCCCTGGCCCGGGGCCCAGAAGAACGTCTTCGGGTTGAGCGGCGCGGTGTCGGCGTTCGCGGGCGCGCCGCCCAGCATGCAGAGCGCTGCGCCGAGGACGAGCGCGAGCACGATACGAGTCTTCACCTCAGGACCTCCCGATCGAATTGACGACGGCGAGGTTCCCGCACCCGAGGTTTGCGAAACCACTCGGAGTGGTGACATATTGACTGGATGATCAACGACGGCGAAGCGGCCCCCCTCCTCGCTCTCGGGCTCACGGGCTACGAGGCGAACGCCTACCTCGCCCTGACCCGGCGGGCCCGCGCGACGGGCGCCGAGGTGGCGCGGCTCGCGAGGCTGCCGCGGCAGCGCATCTACGACGTCCTCGACGGGCTCGTCTCACGCGGGCTCGCGACCGTCGAGCCGGGCCGCCCCGCCCACTACACCGCCGTCGCCCCGGGGGAGGCCGTGGAGACGCTGCTCTCCGCGCGCCGGACGGAGCTCGCCCAGCTCGAGCGCGAGGCGGCGCACGCGGTTGCGCGCCTGACGCCGGCCTACCGCGCCGGCCGGGACGAGAGCGACCCGCTCAGCTACATCGAGGTGCTGCGCGAGCCCGCGGCGATCGGCAAGCGGTTCTCGGAGCTCGAGGCGTCGGTCGAGCGCGAGATCCTCGTCTTCACGAAGCCGCCGTACGCGATCGAGCCGGCCGAGAACGTCGCCGGGCTCCAGCTGCTCGAGCGCGGAATCGAGGCGCGCAGCGTCTACGAGCGCTCGCTCTACGACGACCCGGCTCAGGTGGAGGCCGTCCGGGTCTTCGTGGAGGCGGGGGAGCGGGCGCGCATCGTCGACGAGCTCCCGCTGAAGCTCGTCCTGATCGACGAGCGCATCGCGCTCTTCACCATGGAGGACCCGGTCGCGGGCACGCCGGGACTGACGATCATGGTGATCGAGCACGCGGCGCTCGCCCGCCTCCTGAAGGAGGCGTTCGAGCACGTCTGGGAGCGCGGCGAGGACTTCTCCTAGCCGCTCGTCGTCGTCGGCAGCGCGACGACCGAGGACGACCCGGAGATCGTCGGCGTCGCGAACTGCTCCACCGGCAGCGACGCCACGGCGCCCGCCATGAAGTCGTGCCAGATCGACGCGGGAATCGTCCCGCCGTAGACGGGGGCGTAGCCCTCGACGTAGTTCATCGAGACCTCGCCGTGCGGGTACCCGACCCACACGCACGTCACGAGCTGCGGCACGTAGCCGCAGAACCACGCGTCGACGTAGTTCTCCGCGGTGCCGGTCTTCCCCGCGATCGGACGGCCGATCGCGGCTCCGGTGCCCGTCCCCTTCTGCGTCACCGCCTGAAGCGCGTACGTCACCTCGTCCGCGACCTGCTGCGAGAGCGCGACGCGCGGCTTCGAGCGCGGGAAGGGAACGACCTCGCCGTCGGCGGTCCGCACCGACTCGACCGCCTGCGGGTCGTGACGGACACCGCGGGCGGCCAGGGTCGAGTACGCGGCCGTCATCTCGAGCGGGCTGACCGCCTGCGTGCCGAGCGTGATCGAGCACACCGGCTTCAGGTTCGACTGGATGCCCAAGCGGTGCGCCATGCGGACGACCGCGTCGGGTCCGACCTGCGTCACGAGCTGCGCGAAGATCGTGTTCACCGAGTTCGCGGTCGCGTCGATCAGGTTCATCGTGCCGGCCGTCTCGTCGGCGTTGTTGTGCACGTCCCACGGCTGGCGGTAGCCGTCGAGGCAGCGCGAGTCGGGGATCACGAGCTGCGGCGGCCCGTTGTAGTACGAGTAGAGCGAGGTTCCCCGCTCGAGCGCGGTCGCGAGCGTGAACGGCTTGAATGCGCTTCCAGCCTGCCGGTGCCCCTGCGAGGCGAGGTTGAACTGCAGGCGCTCGCCGCTCGGGACGTCGACGGCCATCGCACGCACCTTGCCGTTGCGCGGGTCGATCGCGACGAGCGCGCTCGCCGGGTCGGTCCGGCTCGGGAGGTGCCTGGCGATCGTCTGCTGCGCGAGCCTCTGCAGGCGCGGGTCGATCGGCGTGCGCACGCGCAGCCCGCCGCTCTCGACGAGCCGCTGCCCGTAGCGGGAGACGAGCTGCTGCTCGACGTAGCCGAAGAAGTACGGCTCCCGGATCGTCTTGTAGAGCGTGCCCGGCCGGAGCCCCAGCGGCCTCGCGCGCGCCCACTGCCACGCCGCGGTGGAGAGGTCGCCGTTCCCTCGCATCGCGTCGAGGACCTCGTTCCGGCGCGCGAGCGCCGCCTGCGGGTCGCGCAGCGGGTCGTACAGCGTCGGCGCCTGCGGGAGACCGGCGATCATCGCGGCCTGCACGACGCTGAGCTGCGAGGCCCGGCGCGAGAAGTACGTCTGCGCCGCCGCGGCCACGCCGTAGGCCTGGTTGCCGTAGTAGACGACGTTCAGGTACCGCGCGAGGATCGTGCGGCGCGGCAGGTGGTCGGCGAGGCGCATCGCGAGGCACGCCTCCTTGATCTTCCGCCAGATGGTCTGCGACGGCCTGCCGATGTAGAGGTTGCGCGCGAGCTGCTGCGTGAGCGTCGAGGCGCCCTGTACGGGCCTGCCGCTCTGGAGATCGGCGAGGGCCGCCCGGGCGATCCCCGCGTAGTCGAGTGCGCCGTGCCGCCAGAACCGCCGGTCCTCGATCGCGACGGTCGCCTTCGCGACCCACGGCGAGATCTGCGCGAGCGCGAGCTGCTGTCGGTTCTTCTTCGCGGGGATCGTTCCGAGCAGCGAGTTGTCGGAGGCCGTGACGAACGAGTTGGCACCGATGCTGATCGGCTTCAGCGACCTGAGGCTGCACTGCGACTCGATCGCCGTCGGGAGGAGCGCCGCGCCGACGACGGCCGCGCACACGACGGCGACGGCGCCGACGGCGATCGCCGTGAGCACCGGCCGGCGCCGCGCGTGCCTGCCGCGCGTGCGCGCGGCGCGCCGACGGCGCCGGGCGCGCGCGATCGCAGCGGCGAGGTCCGGATCGCGATCGGGTGGCACGCCTGCGTCCTTTCCGCTTCCGCGGAGCCGAATCGTCCGGGACTCAGCCGGTGTGCGCCCGTACCGCGGCGATCGCGCGCACGAGCAGCGGCTCGGCTGCGTGGGCCTGCCGCGCCGCCCGCAGGAGTGCGCGCGGGTCGGAGCGTGTGGTCGCCCGGGTGAAGGACGCCGCGGCCCGCTCCAGCATCCTGCACGGCCGGGCGAGCACGCGCTCGAGCTCCGGCGGCGCGCCGGCGTGCGCGACCGTCGCCCGACAGCCGCCGAGGTCGCTGTAGGCGAGCAGCAGAGCGTAGAGGTCCGAGTCGTTGGTGAGCGCGCGCCGCGCCTCCGCGAGCGTCGACGAGCCGGTCGCGGTGAGCGAGACGTCCTCGCGCAGCTGTACGAGCACGCCGAGCGCGTTCGACCGCCACTCGCCGGTCGACGAGGCGGCGCGGTGTGCCCGGCCGCCGCAGCCCGCCGCGAGCGCGAGGCACGCAAGAGCCAAGGGCAGCGTGCGGCGGCTCACACGCCGCCGGCGATCCTGCGGGCGTCCTGGACGGCGCGCTGCATGTCCGTCTCGTGTCCCGCGGTGAGAAGGGCCTCCACGGTGGCGCCGCCGAGGGCGGCGCGAGCGGCCGCGAGCGTCTGTTCGTGGAGACGCGACTCCGCGTCGGGAAGCGGCATCCCGATCGCCTCGAACGAGGCTCGGGACGCGCCGACGAGACGCACCGCGTGCTCGGGCTGCCCGTCCCGGCGGGCGAGCGCAGCGGCGGCTCCGAGGCCGTGGGCGAGCAAGAGGTTGTGCTCGAGCTCGACGCCGAGGGCGAGGGCCTCCGCGAGCGCAGTCCGCGCCTCCTCGACGCGGTCGAGCTCGAGCAGGACCGGCGCGAGGCTCGCAAGCGACACGCAGAGGCCGCCGCGATCGTCGAGGCCGCGCTGGATCTCGATCGCCCGGTGCCCGTACTCGGAGGCGAAGTCGAGCTCGCCGCGCATGGACGCGATCGCTGCGAGATTCGAGAGCGCGACCGCCATCCTCGGCGCGTGCCCATGCCGCTCGAAGACCGCGACGCTCTCGCGGTACAGCGCCTCGGCGCGGGCGAGGTCGCCGCGCTCCACCGCAACCCCGCCGAGCTCGGCCGTGCAGCGACCGATCTCGTTCGGCTCGTCGAGCTCCCGGTAGATCTCCAGCGCGCCCGCCCATTGCGCCTCGGCGGCGTCGAGGTCGCCCGCGCGCGAGGCGAACGTCGCCGCGCCCCCGAGAGCCTTCGCGCGCAGGTGAGGCTCGCGCGCCCCGGCTGCGACCGCGTGATCGAACGAGCTCCGCCCCTCCGAGATCCGCCCGCGGACGAGCCAGAGCCAACGCTGCGTCTCGAGGAGCCGCACCTCCGTCTCGACGTCGCCCGCCTCGATCGCCCAGGCGAGCGCGCCGCGGAGGTTGTCCTGCTCGTCGTCGAGGAGACGGAGGCCCTGGGCCTCGGCGTCGCCGCCCTCGAGGATCGACGCCCACGCGCGCTCCGCGAGCTCGAGGAACCACGCGACGTGGCGGCGGCGGTACTCCTGCTCCTCCCCGCACGCCCGCAGGCGCTCGAGCGCGTACTCGCGCACGGTCTCGAGCAGGTGGAACCGCTCGCCGCGGCGCCGGACGAGGCTCGCTTCCACGAGCGCCTCGAGCCCGAGGGCGGGGTCGCCGCCGAGGACGCCGGCGAGCGCGTCGAGCGTGAAGCCGCCGGCGAAGACCGACGTGCGAGCGAGCAGCAGCCGCTCATCCTCGCCGAGGAGGGCGTTGCTCCAGTCGAGCGTCGCGCGCAGGGTCCGCTGCCGCGCCGGCAGGTCGCGGGCGCCGCCGACGAGCAGGTCGAGAGCCCGCTCGAGCCGCTCCTCGATCGCCGCCAGGGGCAACGCGCGCACGCGCGCGGCCGCCAGCTCGATCGCGAGCGGCAGGCCGTCGAGCCGTCGGCAGATCCGGGCGACCGCCGGCGCGGTCGCGGCCGTCAGGGCAAACGACGGGTCGACCGCGCCCGCACGCGCCGCGAACAGCGCGACCGCCTCCGACGCCGCGATCTCGGCGAGCGGGCGGCCGGGATCGGCCACGGGCAGCGGCGGGACCGGGTACTCGTGCTCGCCGCTCAGGCGCACCGGCATCCTGCTCGTCGCGACGACGCGCAGGCCCGGCGCATCCCGGAGCAGTCCCGCAATCGGCTCGGCCGCGTCCTCGAGCTGCTCGAGGTTGTCGAGGACGAGGAGCAACGAGGCGCCCTGCAGCCGCGCGGCGAGCTCCGCCGGATCGTCGACCTCGAGCGCCTGCGCGACGCGGGGGCGGACGAGCGCCGCGTCGGTGATCGACGACAGGTCGACGAAGGCGGCGCAGTCTCGAAGACCGGGCGCGAGCGCCTCGGCCACCGCGAGCGCGAGCCTCGTCTTCCCCGAGCCGCCTGGGCCGGTCAGCGTCACCAGCCGGACGTCGTCGCGGCGGAGGATCGACTGGACCGCGGCCAGCTCGAGCCGGCGGCCGACGAGCGGACTGACCGGCGCCGGCAGGCGGGCCCGCACGCCGCGCGGCGCGCTCCCGGCCGCAAGTGCGGGATCCTGCCGGAGGATCGCGCGCTCGAGCTCCTGCAGGCCGGGTCCGGGTTCGACACCGAGCTCGTCGACGAGCATGCGCCGCGCGGCCCGGTAGGCCTCGAGCGCGTCCTTCTGCCGGCCGGCGCGGTAGAGCGCGAGGACGTACTGCTCGCGCAGGCGCTCGCGGTAGGGCTCCGCCGCGATCCGCTCCTCGAGCGCGGGCACGAGCTCGGCGTGCCCGCCCAGCGCGAGCCGGGCGTCGACGAGGAGCTCGTGCGCCTGGAGCCGGAGCTCCTCGAGCTGCGCGGCGGCCGCGGCCACGGGGTGCCGCTCGAGGTCGGCGAGCGCCTCGCCCTGCCAGAGAGCGAGCGCCCGGACGAGCTGCTCCTCGGCGGCGGCCGGGGCGCCGCCGGCGAGCGAGCGCCGCGCGTCCTCGAGCAGGCGCTGGAAACGCGCAGCGTCGACCTCCTCCGGCTCGGCGCAGAACCGGTAGCCGCTGCCGTGCGTCTCGATCCGCCCGGCGCCGAGCGCGCGGCGGAGCCCGTGCACGTACACCTGGAGCGACCCGGCCGCGGCCGCGGGCGCGTCCTCGCCCCAGACCGCGTCGACGAGGTGCCCCCGCGAGACGACGTCCCCCCGGTGAAGGAGGAGCTCCGCGAGCACGGCGCGCTGCTTCGGGCCGCCGAGCGCGATCGGCGCGCCGTCGCACAGGACCCCGATCGGCCCGAGCAGCCGGAATTCCGTGGCCGTGACCCCTCGCTTTCAGTCGACCTCAAGCCGATCTTAAGCGGCGCCGCGGATCGTCTCCAGCGTCCCGACCAACGAGAGGAGACCGAGAGATGATCCGCGCAGGAGACACCATCCACAACCCCGCCACCGGCGAGCGCATCGTGTTCCGCCAGACGGCGGCCGACACGGACGGCGAAGCCGTCGTGATCGAGACGTTCGTCCAGCCGCACGGCTTCGTCGCGGCGGCGCACGTCCATCCCTCGCAGGAGGAGCGCTTCCAGGTGCTCCGCGGCACCGTCGGGTTCAAGGTCGGCCGCGAGCGGCGGCTTGCCGGCCCCGGCGAGCGTCTCACCGTCCCGCCCGGCACCCCTCACCGCTTCTGGAACGCGGGCGAGGAGGTCGCGCAGTTTGTCTGCGAGATCCGCCCCGCGCTGCAGTTCGAGTCGCTGCTCGAGACGATGTTCGCGCTCGCCGCAGACGGCAAGACGAACCGCAAGGGCATGCCGAATCCGCTGCGGCTCGCGGTTATCGCGAACGCGCACTTCGACACGGTGCGCCTGCCGTTCCCGCCGGCGGCGCTGCAGAAGCTCGGCCTCGTCCTGGGCTCGCCGGTCGGCCGGCTGCTCGGCTACGGCGCCGTCTACACGCCGGCGGGCGGCGAGGAAGCGCCGGTGGCGGCGTGACGGGTCTGCGCCGCCGCCTGCTGATCGGGCTCGTCGTCGTGGCCGCCCTCGCGCTCGCGGGGCTCGGCGTCGCCCTCGACGCCGCGCGACGCGTGCGGCCGGCGGCCTCCTGAGCAGTGCCGATGCTGTTCTGGGTCGGCTCGCTCGGGTGGGCCGCCGCGCCCGCCACGTCCGTCGGGCTCGCGGCGACGCTCCTCGTCGCCGCGCTCGGCCTGCGGCGACCGCCGGCGAGCCGCGGCTCTATGGTTCGACGCGTGGAGCGTGAGTCGTCGTGATCCGCGTCTGCATCGCCGGCGTGACGGGGTGGACGGGCAGCGCGGTCGCGGCGGCGGTGGCTGCGGCCGACGACCTCGAGCTCACCGCCGGCGTCTCGCGCTCCGACCCCGGGCGTTTCTCGTCGGTCGCCGAGGCGCTCGGCGCCGCGCCCGCCGACGTGGTCGTCGACTACACGCACGCCTCGGCGGTGAAGGGAAACGTGCTCACGGCGCTCGAGCGCGGCGTGGGCGTCGTCGTCGGCTCGAGCGGCCTCTCGGCGGCGGACTACGACGAGATCGACGCGCTCGCGCGCGAACGAGGAGTGGGCGTCGTCGCCGCGGGAAACTTCTCGCTCACCGCAGCGCTCCTCCTGCGTGCAGCCGTCGAGGCGGCGCGTCACCTCGAATCGTGGGAGGTGGTCGACTTCGCGAGCGCCTCGAAGGCGGACGCACCGAGCGGCACGGCGCGGGAGCTCGCCGAGCGGCTCGAGGAGGTCCGCCGGCCCGCGCTGGACGTCCCGCTCGGGGACGTGGTCGGCTCGCCCGACGCACGCGGCGCGACGGTCGCGGGGACCCAGGTGCACTCGCTCCGCCTCCCGAGCTTCGTCGTCTCGACCGAGGTCGTGTTCGCGGCCGACGGCGAGCGGCTCTCGATCCGCCACGACGCCGGCGACACCCCGGCGCCGTACGTCGCAGGGACGCTGCTCGCGATCCGCGCAGTCCCGCATCGCGTCGGCCTGACGCGCGGGCTCGACCGACTGCTCGGCTGAGCCGGCGGTCGTCCTCGCTGTAGCCTCCCCTCGTGGAAGAGGTCACGTTTCTCTTCACCGACATCGAGAGCTCGACGGGGCTCCTCGAGCGGCTGGGCGCGGACTACGCGGGCGTCCTGCTGCGCCACCGGGAGCTGATCGAGCAGGCGATCGAGGACGCAGACGGAGTCGTCGTCGATTGCCGCGGCGACGAGTTCTTCGCGGCGTTCGCGACGCCGCGCGCAGGGATCGACGGCGCGATCGCGGCGCAGCGGGCGGTCGTGCGCGAGCCGTGGCCCGACGGCACAGTGGTCCGCGTCCGCATGGGCCTCCACACCGGCCGCGCCCAGCGCTCGGGCGACGGGTACGTCGGGCTCGCGGTGCACCACGCGGCCCGCATCGCGCAGACCGCGCGCGGCGGCGAGATCCTCGTCTCGCGCGAGACGCTCGAGGGCGGCGGCGGCGGGGACGCCGTCGACCTCGGCGAGCACGCACTCCGGGGTATCCCGCGTCCGACGAGGCTGTACCGGATCCGTGGCGACGGCCTCCCCGCGGAGTTTCCGCCGCTCCCCGGCGCGAAGCCGGAGCAGGCGCCGCTGCGCGTCGCGCTCGCCGACGACTCGGTGCTGCTCCGCGAGGGCATCGCCGCGCTGCTCGAGGAGGAGGGATTCGACGTGGTCGGCCAGTCGGGCACCGCGGTCGAGTTGCTCGAGCTCGTCGACGAGGAGCTCCCCGACGTCGCGATCGTCGACATCCGCATGCCGCCGACGAAGACCGACGAGGGCCTGCGCGCGGCGCGGGACATCCGGCGGCGCCACCCGGAGACCGGCGTGCTCCTGCTGTCGCTATACCTGCAGGTCGAGGACGCGCTCGAGCTCTTCACCGGCGAGGCCCGCGGCCTCGGCTACCTCCTGAAGGACCGCGTCACGGACGTCGACGAGTTCACCGCCGCGGTGCGGCGTGTCGCCGCCGGCGGCACCGTGCTCGACGTGACCATCGTCGACGAGCTCCGCGCCGGAACGCCGAGCGAGCGCGAGCGCGCGGTGCTCGCCCTCGTCGACGCGTGACGCGTCTTCCCATCGCCGGCCTGGTGCTGTTGACGACCCTGGCGGTCGGGGCGGGCGCGGCACGCTCCACCGTCGCTGCTCCGCCGTCGGCCACGTTCAGCGGGTGTCCTCGCGACACGCGACCGTTCCCGGTGGCGGCGGACCGATTCGAGCGGCCGCTTCGCGCGGCGGTGCTGCAGTTCGTCCGCACATCGCTCCCGAAAATCTCCAAGACGCCCGCGAAGGACCTGCTCGGGGCGCGGATCAGGAAGGTCGTACCCGTCCGAGACTGGCTGCCGAGCGGCTGGATCAAGCGAGAATGCGGACTCACGGTGTGGCGGGACTCGGTTGCCGTCGACGTCTACTTCCCGCACCTCGACCGGCCGCGAAACCCGGTCGGCCACTGCAACGCCTGCGCGCACCTCACCGTGCTCACGGCGCTCACGCGCGGCGGCTGGACCGTCTGGGGCGCCGTCTAGCGTCCTGCGCGCAGAAGGCCGCGTTCCCCGCCCCGCGAGGCTCCGCCGGGTTACGTCGTACCGCGTAACGTCTCGGGGGTGAATCGGGTCGACCACGGCATGCAGCGAATCGTGTTCGTTCACGGGAGTGTTGGGAACGGCGACGCGGCGTGGGTCGAGCAGCGCCCGCTGGCGGGTGACTTCGACCTGGTCGTTCTGAACCGGCCGGGGTTCCCTCCCGGCCCCCTCGCCGACCGCGTCGACTTCGAGGAGCACGCGGCCTGGGTCGCCGAACAGATGCGGCCGGGGGATCATCTCTGCGGGCATTCCTACGGCGGGGTCGTGTCCCTCTATGCGGCGGCGCAGGCGCCGGCGCCCGCATCGCTGACGGTCGTCGAGCCGCCGGCGTTCGGGGTCGCGGCGGGCGTCCCCGCCGCCGAGGAGTTCAGCACGCGGTTGAAGCGCCTGTGGAGCGAGGGCCCGCGTGAGCCGCGTGCGTTCCTAGCGGCGTTCTACGCCGAGGTTGCAGGGCGTGAAGTGACGCTTCCAGACCCGCTTCCGGCAGAGCAGCATCAGGGCGCTCAGATCTTGATGATCGAGCGCGGCCCGTGGGAGGCGCGCCCGCCTCTCGACGATCTCCGCGCCGCACGCTTCCCGAAACTGGTCGTGTCCGGCGGCTGGAGCCCCGCCTTCGATGCCGTCTGCGATGTTCTCGAGCAGAAGCTCGGCGCCGAGCGCGCCGTGCTTCGGGGCATGGGTCACAACCCGCAGCTGCTCGGTGAGCCGTTCAACGAGGTCCTCACGAGCTTCGTGCGCCGCGCGGCCCAGATCTGACGGCCGAGCCTGCGCAGAGAAGTCCTCCGCGATGCACAACTGGCGGAGGCGTGCACTAGGGCGCGAGATCTACCTGGAAGACGAGGACGGTCGAGAACGTCCTGCCGTCCACCTGCACGCCGTAGCAGCCGGATGAGAGAGCACGAACTGCGCTCGGGATACCTCGCGAGTGCCGCGGTTGGCCGGACCAGCTGACCGTGTCGGAAGGCTCGATGCGCAGCTCGTCCCTCGGGACGCGGGTCCCGTTGAAGCCGAGCCGGCCGGATCCGTCGAGTCGCCCACCACGAATCAACACCCGATCGCGATAGCTCGGAGCCACGTACCAGAAGACCTTCTGTCCCTGCCACCGGCTGCCGAACTGCATGTCCTTGGTGGTGTTCAGAAGGGCCGACCTCGTTCCGAAGACGGGGTAGACCGGCCCGGGACCGACGGCGCCGGCGATGCGGATCTGCTCCGACACGCGGCGATCGACGCGGCTGACCGGACAGCGCGAGCCGACGGCGACCACCGGAAGATGGAGCGGCCGCCGCAAGACCGACCATCGCACCGCATCCGTCGAGGATGCTGCCGCGAACGAGGTCGTGCTCAGGGCCATTGCGAGCGCGAGTTCAAGAGCAATCAGCCGACGCATCACGTCCTCCCCTTCGAGACGATACGCCTCCACGGCTCGACGCACGATCGCGCCACGCTTCTCGTGCGCGAGTGTCCTCACGCGATCGGATCACCCGAGAGCTATCGCAGGCAGGCCTCCATCACGGGCGTCGTCGAGCCGCCGACGACGCGGCCGTGGTCGAGCACGACGGGCCCGATCGACGAGGCGCCGTGCGTGCACTCGGCCGACGGGTCCTGCGCGGGTCGCGATCCGGCCGCGCCGGTCGCGAGCGCGAGGCACGCCGCGCCTGCGACGAGCAGGTGCCGCCTGGGTCCCCGGAGCGCCATCGACTGTGCAACGGCTCCGCTCCGCGCGCGGTTGCGCGCAAGGAACCTCCTCAGTCGACCGGCACGACCTCGGCGGCGCGGCGCGCAGGTGCCGTGCCCGCGGGCAGGAGCAGGCAGAACGCGACGCCGACGGCCGGCGCGACCGCGCTGATCGTGAGCGCGGTGCGCAGGTTGATCGCATCCGCGACGGCGCCGAGGACGACCGCGGCAACGCCGCCGATGCCCATCGCGAGTCCGACCGAGATCCCGGAGGCCATCCCGATGTGCCGCGGCAGGTAGAGCTGGCTGAGCACCATCGTCACGCCGAAGGTGCCGACCACGCACACGCCGACGAGCATCAGCGCGACCGCGCCGAGGACGCCGCCGACGTAGACGAAGAGGAGCATCAACGGCAGGATCAGCGCCTGCGTGACCACGAGCGTCCGCCGCAGGCCGACCCGGTCCGCAACCGGGCCGAGGGCGAGCGTGCCGGCGGCGCCGGCGAGCAGCATCAGGAAGAGCAGCCGGTTCCCGTCCGCCTTCGAATGTCCCAGCGACACCATCCACAGGGGCACGAAGGCGAGCAGCGTGAACCAGGCGATGCTCCGCAGGGCGATCACGGCACCGAGGAGCGCCATCGCGCGCGGCCGGTCGACGCCGCCGTGGCGTGCCGACGAGGCCGAGCGCGGCGCGAGCGCCGACAGGTACGGCGTGAGGCGCGCGAGCGCGAGCGCCGCCGCGAAGACCGGCGCCATCGCGAGCAGGCCGCCGGCGAGCCCGAGCCAGACGACGAGCTGCCCGGTGGCGAAGGCGCCGAGCGCGTAGCCGGTGTTGCCGCCGATGTTGAAGTACGACATGCCGCTTGCGCGGCGCTCACCGCTCGCGTACGCGGCGAACTTCGCCCCCTCCGGGTGAAACGCGGCGACGCCGAGACCGCCGACGAAGACGAACAGGAGCACGAGCGGATAGAGCGGCGAGACGGCCGCCGCGCCGACCCCGGCCGCCGCCAGTACGGCGCCGCCGGGAATCAGCCAGAGCGCCCCGCGACGGTCCGACCAGAGCCCGAACAGCGGCTGCACGAGCGACGAGGAGACGGTGGCCGCGAGCAGCAGGAGCGCCGCGAGCGCGTAGCCGAGGTCGAAGCGGTCGGTGAGGAACGGGATCAGCGCGGGCACGCTGCCGGAGGCGAAGTCGACCGCGAGGTGGCCGCCGGAGAGCGCGACCATGCCGCGACCGTCGATCCCCCGTCTCGGTGCTCCCACCCGCCTGACGCTACCGGTCGACGCGCTGGAAGCGCGCGACCGTGAACGCCATGAGCAGCGGGACGTTGACGACGAAGAGCACGAGCATGCACGTGAGCACCACGAGCAGAGACCCGTGCACGCGGTCGTAGAGGAACGTGTACTCGAGCATGCCGCCGACGACGAGGTAGGCGAGCAGCCCCCAGCGCATCACCTGGAAGAACCGCCACCACGCGAACGACGGCACGCGCGCGAGCAGGGCGGCGTTCAGGGCGAGCAGCCCTGCCGCGCACCCCAGGCACGCGAGCGCGAACCAGAGCGGCGCGTGCTTCGGCAGGTAGGCGGCGAGGTAGATCACGCCGGCGGCGACGAACGCCATCGACGCCGCGCCGAGCTGCGTCACGGGCGGCAGCCGTGTCTCGGTCAACTCGCGAGCCTCGTCATGATCACGAAGGTCGCCACCTGCATCGCGCCGGTCACCCCGGCCGCGTAGACGAACCGCCGCATCAGCGCGCCGACGACCGCCGGGTCGGGCTGCGGCTTGCGCAGCTCGAACACCACGGCCAGGTTGGCGGGCGAGAGCAGCGCGAGCGCCACCACCGCCATCACGCCGACGACGCACATCGACGCCACCACCCACGCGTGCCGCGGATCCGACGTCGCCAGATGGCCCGACTGCCGCGCGAGCTGGAAGCCGGCGCCAAGCGTCATCGTCACGACCGTCGGCATGATCACGAGCATGCGCGGCATCAGACGGCGCGTGAACTCGACGCGCGCCGGTACCGGCATCGAGCGGAGGATCGGCCCGACGACGAAGCCGACGAAGAGGTCGATCGACGTCCAGAGCGCCCCGCCGACGACGTGGTAGAAGGTCAGCGCCCAGGGCCAGTTGCCGGCGATCGCGACCACGAGCCCCGCGAGCACGATCGCGACGAGCGGCAGCGCCCGCACCGCGACGACGGGGGCCTGGGGCCGCGCCTCGGCAGGCACGGCGACGGCGGAGGCGACGCTCACCCGGCGAGCCTACGGCAAGCACCGGCCGGCGCGAAAGGGCACGGTAATTTCCCGCGCCGCGGATCCGGACCCCGCGGATGCGGGCGGCCTCCCGAAGGGCGACAGTGGACCCAGTCCGGAAGGAAGGCGTCGGATGCGCGCGATCGAGATCGAGGAGCTGGCCTGGCGGTGGCAGGAAGCGCTGGAGGCGGCGCAGTCGGCGACATCCGCCGAGTCGGCCGTCGTCCGCGGCAACGTCACCGACCGCCACTTCAAGCAGCTCGCCGCCGAGCGCAAGGACGTCGTACAGGCGCTCGAGGGCGTCGCCCGCGTGCACCGCCTCGACGTCCACCTCGCGCACCTCGCCCTGCCCGCCTACGCCGTGCAGCAGCTGCTCGGGCTGCCTGCGGACGTGACCGCCTGCGTGTTCAACCTCGACGGCGTGCTCGTTCCGAGCGCCGCCGTGCACGCGGCGGCGTGGAAGGAGACGTTCGACGCCTTCATCCTCGAGCGCGCCGAGCGGACGCGCGGCCGCTTCGCGCCCTTCGACCCCGTCGGCGACTACTCCCGCCATCTGCACGGACGGCCTCGCCTCGACGGCGTGCGCGATTTCCTCGCCTCGCGCGGGATCAGGCTGCCGGAGGGCCACGCGGAGGACGCGCCGGGCACGGAGACGGTGCACGGCCTCGCGAACCGCAAGAAGGAAGCGCTCCTGCGGCGGTTGCAGGCGAACCACCTCGAGGCCTTCGCGGGCTCGCGGCTCTACCTCGAGATCGCGCGCGAGGCGGGCATCCACCGCGTCGCCGTCTCGGCGAGCGCGAATGCGCCGCAGATGATCGAAGGAGCGGGTTTCACGCCGCTGATCGAGAGCTGCGTCGACGGCCGGACGATGGAGCTCGAGCACCTGCGCTCGAAGCCCGAGCCGGACGTGCTGCTCGCCGCCCTGGCGGCGATCGGCGCCGACCCGCACCGCGCGGTCGCCTTCGAGACGACGGCCGCCGGCGTCGAGGCGGCGAGGAGCGCCGGGTTCGAGCTCGTCGTCGGCGTCGATCCCGGCGAGGCCGCCGGCGCGCTGCGCCGCGGCGGCGCGGACCAGGTGGTCACGGGGCTGGCCGAGCTCCTCGAGCGGCAGGCGGTCGCCTAATGCGCTGCGGCCTGCCCGACGAGATCGACGCCTGCCTCTTCGACCTGGACGGCGTCCTCACGGACAGCGCCGGGGTGCACCGCGCCGCGTGGGCCGAGATCTTCGACGACTTCCTGCGCGAGCGGGCCGAGCGGCTCGGCGTCGAGCTCCGCCCATTCGACCACGCCGACTACCTCGCCTTCGTCGACGGCAAGCTCCGCTACGACGGCGTGCGGGCGTTCCTCCTCTCGCGCGGGATCCGCCTCCCCGAGGGCGACCCGGGCGACCCGCCGACCGCGCAGACGGTCTGCGGCCTCGGCAACCGCAAGGACCTGCTCGTCCAGGCCGCGATCCGGAGCGGCAGCGTCGGCGCCTTCCCCGGGTCGGTGCGATACCTCGAGGCTGCGCGTGCGGCGGGGCTGCGCCGCGCGGTCGTCTCGGCCAGCGTCCACTGCGCGGAGCTGCTCGAGGGCGCGCACATCGAACACCTCGTCGAGGCACGGGTCGACGGGGTCGTCGCCCACGACGAGGGGCTGCGCGGGAAGCCCGCTCCCGACACCTACCAGGAGGCCGCACGCCGGCTCGGCATCCCGGTCGAGCGCGCCGCCGTCTTCGAGGACGCACTCGCAGGCGTCGAGGCGGGACGCGCCGGCGGCTTCGGATACGTCGTCGGCGTCGACCGCCACGAGCAGAGCGCCGAGCTGCTCGAGCATGGCGCAAGCGTCGCCGTCCGCGACCTCGCGGAGCTGCTCGACGCCGTGCCGGCAGCGCGCCCGTAGCCGACGACGGAAACCGCGCGCCGGTCGCCGCCGTACTCCGTTCGCCACCGACAGAAACGGAGACGACATGAGGTACGCGGGTCTGGCGATTCTCGCCGCGCTCGTCGTGGCCGCCGGCGCCACGGCGGCGACGCAGAAGGGGCGGTCGCTCCACGCGACGCTGCTCGGACGGTCCGAGACGCCGAAGGGCGATCCCGACGGCCGCGGCACCGCCGAGGTCAAGTTCAACGGCACGAAGGTGTGCTGGGAGATCAAGGTGTCGAAGGTGGGCACGATCGTCGCCGCGCACATCCACAAGGGCAAGCCGGGCGTCGCCGGCCCGGTCGTCGTGCCGTTCGGAAAGACGTTCCACCCGAAGGGCTGCGTCGCGTCGACCGCAGCCGTGGTCGCTGCGATCCAGCGCAGCCCCGGCGCCTACTACGTGAACGTCCACAACGCGAAGTACCCGGCGGGCGCGCTCCGAGGGCAGCTCGTGAGCGACGGCTGACGGGCGCGGGCGGCGCGCGGGCGGTCCCGCGCGCCGCCCGCGAACTCAGGACATAGCCGGGGCCGGCACGCGCAGCGCGACGAGGAAGCCCACGGCGAGCGCTGCGGCTGCCGCGGCGAAGGCGATCGTGAAGCCGCGCTCGCTCGGCAGGCCGCTCGAGGCGACGGTCGCGGTGACGATCCCGGCCGACGCCTGGCTGCCGATCGCGCCGCCGATCGAGCGCACGATCGTGTTCATGCCGGTCGCGACCCCCGTCTGGTGGGCGGGCACCGACTCGACGATGAGGTTCGCCATCGACGAGAACGCGAACCCGATGCCGATCCCGAGCACGAGCATCGCGACGTAGATCTCCCAGCGGGCGCCGTGGGCGAACGCGAGCACGACGAACGCGACGCAGGAGACGAACGCGCCGAGCATGAGCGGCAGCCTCGACCCGCGCGCGCTCGAGAGGCGCCCCGAGAACGGACCCGCGACGAGCATCCCCAGCGTCGACGGGATCATGAAGACGCCGGCCTGCGTCACCGACGCGCCGAATCCGAAGCCGGTCGAGCGCGGCAGCTCGACGAACTCCGGCACGAGCACGAACGACGCGAACATCCCGAACCCGATCACGAGCGCCGCGAGGTTCGTCGTCCACACCGGCCGCAGCCGCATCATCCGCATGTCGACCACGGGCGCAGCGCTGCGCGACTCCGCCCAGACCCAGGCGGCGGCGAGCGCGCCGGCCGCCGCGAGGAGCGAGAGCGTACGCGAGGAGGTCCAGCCCCACGAAGGCCCCTCGCTGACCGGCACGAGGAGCGCGACGAGCCAGCCCGCGAGGAGGACCGCGCCGACGGGATCGATCCGGCCGGGCGTCCGCACCGGCGACTCCGGCACGAACGCGACGATCCCGGCCGTCGCGAGCAGGACCGCGGCGAGCGGGAACCAGAAGAGCCAGTGGTAGGAGAGGTGCTGGACGATCGGCCCGGCGAGGACGATGCCGAGTCCGCCCCCGATCCCCATGATCGCGGAGATGAGCGCGATCCCGTGCGGGATACGCTCCAACGGGAACTCGTCGCGGATGATCGAGAACGCGAGCGGGAAGACGGCGCCGCCCGCTCCCTGGATCACGCGCGCGACGATCATCAATCCGATGGAGCTCGAGAGCCCGGCGAGCGCCGTGCCGGCGGCGAGCACGAGCAGGACGACGACGAGCGTCCGCTTCTTCCCGAACATGTCGCCGAGCCGGCCCGCGATCGGCGTCGCGACCGACGCGCTGAGGAGGTACGCCGTGAGGATCCACGCGGCGCCCGCGGCGGTCGTGCGCAGGTCGTGCTGGATCGTGAGCAGCGCGGGCGCGACGAGCGACTGCAGGAGCGCGTACGCGACGGCCGCGACCGCCAGCAGCGAGAAGGTGACGTTGTAGTGCCGGCGCTCGACGTCGTGCTCCATGGGACCCCCGCGGCACGCTACCCGCTCCTCCCCGCGCCACCGCACCCACGGTCCCGTCCGCGCATTCGCGGGTGGCGTGGGCTCGATGGATCAGCGGGCCGCGAAGGCGTGCCGCCGCGGCCCGGCGGACGCGAGCGGCACGCCGAGCGCCCTCCCCACCTCGAGGAACACGTCGCCGCCGGCGAGCGCGCAGTCGGCGTCGAACTCGACGGCGCCGTTCACCTCGAGAACCGCCGGGCTGCCCCCCGGGCGGCGCGCCGGCAGCAGGTCGACCCCGACGAGGTCGCCGCCCACCGCCGCAGCGGCCGCGCAGGCGAGAGCGCAGGCGTCGTCCGGCGGCGGCGTCGGCTCGAAGGTGCCTCCGAGCGAGACGTTCGTGCGCCACTCGCCGGGTGCCGCGCGACGGCGGGCGCAGCCGACGACGCGACCGGCCGCGACGACGAGGCGTAGGTCGTGGCCGACCGGCGGCACGGCGGCCTGGACGATCACGCCGTGGCGGACGAACCACCGGCAGCTCGCGATCGAGTCGAGCACGTCGGCCACCTCGCGGATCGAGTCGCACCAGAAGACGTGACGGCCCCAGCTCCCGAAGCGCGGCTTGAGGACGACGGGCGGGGAGAGCGTCACGTCGCCGAGGTGGCGGGCGACGATCGTCCGCGGCTGCGGGAGCCCGGCGGCGCGCAAAGCGGCCGCCGTGCGCGCCTTGTCGTGCGACGTGACGAGCGCGGCCGCGCGGTTGACGACGCGGAGGCCGCGGCGCTCGAGCAGGAGCAGGGCGAGGAGGCCCGGCTCGACGCCGTCGAGCGTCGGCAGCACGTCGAGCCGCGCGACGACGAGGTCTCGCGGCGTCGCGTGCTCGAGCGCCTCCGCGGGCTCCGGCCACCAGACCTCGGCGCCGTCGCGGCGCCACGCCGCGACGAGGTCGGCAGTCGCCTCGTTGTCCTGCGAGCCGAGGACCAGCACCCGTTCCACCATTGCGCCTCCGGGGGTATCGCCCGCACGCCCCACCGTCATCCGTAGAACGCCGCCGGATCGGGGAAACGCCTGCTGTTCGATGCGGCCGTCTCGGGTAGGACCTGGTCCGTGCACCTCCTCGCGCTCGACGCGATCCGCCTGCACCGGCTCGGCCTCGCCGGCCGGGAACCCCTCCTCCTCCTGCTCGCAGCCTCGCTCCTGACGTTCGCCGGGACGCGCGCCTACACGCGGCTCGCGCGCGCGCGCCGCTGGCGGAGCGGCCACGTCGGCGACGTGCACGTTCACCACCTCGTGCTCGGCAACATCCTGATGCTCGTCTGCGGGATGCTCGTGATCGCGTTCCAGCCGCACGACATCGGCATCGACGTCCTCGCAGCCGGCTTCGGCGTGGGGGCCGCGTTCGTCCTCGACGAGTTCGCGCTGACGGTGCACCTGCGCGACGTCTACTGGACGGACGAGGGCCGCCACTCCGTCGAGGTGAGCGTCATCTGGGCGCTGCTCGGCTTCCTGCTCCTGACCGGCGTCTCGCCGTTCGGGATCCACGACGGTACCGAGGTGCCGCGCGCGGTCGGCTTCGGCGTCGTCGCCGTCAACATCGTCCTCTCCGTGATCACGTGCCTGAAGGGGAAGCTGACGCTCGGGCTCCTGAGCATCTTCCTGCCGCCCGTCGGCCTCGTGGCCGCCTCGCGGCTCGCGCGGCCGGGCTCGATCTGGTCACAGCTCTTCTACGACGAGCCGCGGCGCGCGCGGGCGCGCCGGCGCTTCGACCCGGAGACCTCGACCGTCGAGTCGCTCCGGCGCTCGCTCGCCGATCTCGTCGGCGGCCGCCACGGCACCGTCTAGGAATCGGAGGAACCACGGATGCCGGCCGGTCTCGGTCGCGGCGATGCTGGCTCTCGGCACGCCACGCGGGGAAAGGAGCCTCCAATGACCGCCGTCACCAGCACCGCCGCCCGTCCCGGCGACCTCGTCGAGGTAGTCGGACACCACGTTGGCGACGCGCCTCGCACGGGCGAGATCCTCGAGGTCCTCGGCGACGAGGACCGCCGCCACTTCCGCGTCCGCTGGGAGGACGGGCACGAGTCGCTGCTCTACCCGGGCGCCGACGTCGCGGTGCGACGCCCCGCGACGGCTCCGTAGTTCACCCGCGCCGTCCGCTCGTTTCTCCGGAGCACCCTCGCCCGCGGACGGGGGACCTTCCAACGGGATTCCAGACCCCTCGCCCGGACTTGAAAGGAGCGACCATGCGCAAGACGATCATCCTCGGCGCCGGCGGGCGCGACTTCCACAACTTCAATGTCGCCTTCCGCGACAACCCGGATGTGGACGTCGTCGCGTTCACCGCAACCCAGATCCCGGGGATCGACCGACGGGTCTACCCGCCCGCGCTCGCCGGCCGGCGCTACCCGGAGGGGATCCCGATTCAGCCGGAGGAGGAGCTGACGCGGCTGATCCGCGAGCACGGTGTCGACGACGTCGTCCTCGCGTACTCGGACCTGAAGCACGAGACGGTGATGCACAAGGCGTCGGTCGTGCTCGCCGCCGGCGCGGATTTCCGCCTGATGGGGCCGGACTCGACGATGCTCCACTCGTCGAAGCCCGTGATCGCCGTCTGCGCGACGCGTACCGGCTGCGGCAAGAGCCAGACGACCCGCAGGGTCGGGCAGACGCTCGTCCGCGCGGGCCTGAAGGTCGCGCTCGTGCGGCACCCCATGCCGTACGGCGATCTCGAGGCGATGCGTGTGCAGCGATTCGCGACGCTCGAGGAGATCGACGCGTCGAGCCCGACCGTCGAGGAGCGCGAGGAATACGAGGAGCCGGTCCGCCTGGGCATGGTCATGTACGCGGGCGTCGACTACGAGGCGATCCTCCGCAGAGCCGAGGAGGAAGCCGACGTGATCGTGTGGGACGGCGGGAACAACGACTTCCCGTTCTATGCGCCGGACCTCCTGATCGTCGTCGCCGACCCGCTGCGACCCGGCCACGAGGTGCTCTACCACCCCGGCGAGACCAACGTGCGGATGGCCGACGTCGTCGTCGTCAACAAGATCGACTCGGCCGAGGCACACAACGTCGAGCAGGTCGTGGCGAACATCGAGCGGCTGAATCCGCTCGCGAAGCTCGTCTTCGCGAAGTCGCCGCCCGTGCTCGACGAGGGCCCGGAGCTGCTCGGCCGCGACGTGCTCGTCGTCGACGACGGGCCGACGCTGACACACGGCGAGATGCCGTTCGGCGCGGGACTCGTGGCGGCGCGGCACGCAGGGGCCGCGAAGATCGTCGACCCGCGGCCGTACGCCGTCGGCTCGATCCGCCGGACGCTCGACCGGTGGCCGCAGCTGACGAACGTCCTGCCCGCGATGGGCTACAGCGACGAGCAGCTGCACGAGCTCGAGCAGACGATCAACGCCGCCGCGTGCGACGTCGTCGTCACCGGTACCCCGATCGACCTCGGCCGGCTGATCCACTCCCGGCACCCGATCCGCCACGTGCGGTACGAGCTCGAGGAGGTCGGCCATCCGACGCTCGCCGAGGCGCTCGCGCCCTTCGTGTCCCTCGCGTCCGCCGGCCACCGCAAGCCGGCGCTGGCGAGGTGAGCGCGATGAGCGCCGGCACCACGACAGGCGTCAGGTCGTTCACGCGCGTCTCGTCGCTGACGGCGCACGAGCTCGAGCGCCTGCTCGAGCTCGCGGAGGCGACGAAGCACGAACCGGCGCGCTTCGTGGACGCGCTCCAGGGGCAGTCGATCGCATGCATCTTCGAGAAGCCGTCGACGCGCACGCGCGTGTCGTTCGCAGCGGCGGCCGCGAGGCTCGGTGCGACGCCGATCATGCTCTCCTCGCAGGAGCTGCAGCTCGGGCGCGGCGAGTCGCTCGCCGACACCGCGCGCTCGCTCTCCGGCTACGTGAGCGCGATCGTCATCCGCACGTTCGCGCAGGAGACGGTCGAGGAGCTCGCGCGGTGGGCGACCGTGCCGGTCGTGAACGCGCTCTCGGACACGCACCATCCGTGCCAGGCGCTCGCAGACCTCCTGACGGTGAAGGAGGTGTTCGGCGCGCTGCCCGGCCGGCGAATCGCCTTCCTCGGCAACGGCCGCGACAACGTCGCGCACTCGCTGCTCGAGGCAGGCGCGCTCGCGGGCGTCGACGTGACGATCGGCTGCCCGGCGTCCTACGAGCCGGACCCGGGGATCCTCCGGGAGGCGAGGCGTCTCGCCGAGGACAGCGACGCGCAGCTGCGGATCGCGCACGACCCGGGCGAGGCCGTGACGCTCGCCGACGCCGTGTACGCGGACGTGTGGGCGTCGATGGGCGAGGAGTCGGAGCGGTCCGCCCGCGCAGAGGCGCTCGGGCCGTTCGAGGTGACGCACGAGCTGATGGCGGCCGCGCAGCCGCACGCGATCTTCCTGCACTGCCTCCCGGCCTACCGCGAGCAGGAGGTTGAGGGAGCGGTGATCGACGGCCCGCAGTCGGCGGTGTGGCGGCAGTCGGCGAACCGGATGCCGACGGAGGAGGCGCTCCTCCTGATGCTGATCCGCGACCTCGACCGCCGCGCGACCGCCGCCTAGGAACGAGGGTGGAGGCGGCGGCCGCCGCCGCCTCCACCACGTACGGTCGATCGGCAGTTCCTCCGGACGACGCCTCCGCAGGCGCCGCGTACCGTTCGCGCCGAAGGAGGCGACGATGGCGTCCCGCAACGGCGCGGGGATCGAGCACAGGCTCTTGCGAGCCGCGCAGCGCGGCGACGTCGGCGCACGGTCGCGCGTGATCGCGCGCCACCTCCGGCTCGTGCGCGGCGTCGCGTCGCGCTATCGCGACCTCGGCCTCCAGGACGACGACCTCGTGCAGGAGGGAAGCGTCGGCCTGCTCGAGGCGATCGGCAAGTACGACCGCTCCCGCGGCGTGCCGTTCGAGGCGTTCGCGCGCTTCCACGTCCGGCGCGCGATCCGCAACGCGCTCACCGCCCGCGCCCGCCTGATCCGGCTGCCGAAGCACGTGGTCGGCCGCGGCGACGACGACGTGGCGGTGGTCGTTCCGGCGGCGTCCGACGAGCTCGCCGGGGCCGACCCGCTGTCCCCCGACCCGGAATGGTCGCTCCTGACGAAGGAGGAGCGCCGGATCGTGAACGCGGCCGTCCGCCACCTGCCGCCGCGCCAGCAGGCTGTGGTCTGCCGGCACTTCGGCATCGGCTGCCCGGCGCGCACGCTCGAACGGGTGGCTTCGGAGCTGCACGTCTCCGTCGGGCGCGTGCGCGAGCTCGAGCGGGCGGCGCTCACCGAGCTCCGGCTCGAGATCGCGCCCTGGCACGACCCCGCCTGACCGGCGGCCCACGGATTTCGTGCAGCCCAGGTAGGCGCATCCGCCGATTTCCTCGCCGCCCCGGCGGCGGCAGCATGGAACGACAGAGGAGGCGAGCATGCACCCAAGTCCACGACCGCTGCTCGGGCACGAGCTCCTTCACTGCCACGGCTTCACGGTCGACACGGCGGACGGCCACCTCGGCTCCGTCCTGCATGTGCGCATCGCGCGGCCGGGCGAAGCCGAACTGCACGTGGCGACGCCGGAAGGGATCGTCCGCATTCCGCAGCATGCGATCAGGCACTTCGACGCGCACGAGAAGCGCATCGCCGTCGTTCTCGAGACGCGGCCGCGCGGGATTCGCGAGCCGCACCCGGAGGTGACGCCGATCTGACGCCGTCCGGCGCCTTCCGGCAGGATGCGCGCCACCCGTGACGACGTGGGACCCCAACCCCGACCTGTCCGCAGCCACGGCGCTCGGCGCCGCGCTGCGGCGCGTGCGCTACTCGACCGAGGCGATCGAGCAACTGCTCGGCGAGGACGGCCCCGCGGCCGACCTCGAGGACTCGGTCCTCTACGAGCGCCGGCTGCCGTCGACGCCGATCGCCGCCGTCATCCGGCTGCTCCTGCTCGAGCGTCCGGTCGAGCGCGACGCGATCGCCGGCGCGCTCGGCGAGGACGGGCTCCGCGCGCTCGTCACGCTCGGGCTTGCCGCGGAGGACGGCGGCAGCATCGTGCCGCGGGGCCGGATCGTGCCGACGGAAGGGCTCCTGCTCTCGTTCGACGCGTTCTCGCGCGGCGAGTCCGACCCGCCCGGTTGGGTGGGCAGCTTCTCGCCCACGGCGTACTGGCTCGCCTCGCTGACGCCCCGGCGGCGCGTCGCCCGCGCGCTCGACGTCGGCACGGGCAACGGCGCGCAGGCGCTGCTCGCGGCGCGGCACAGCGGGCACGTGGTCGCGACGGACGTCAACGAACGGGCGCTCGCGTTCACGCGGATCAACGCGGCCCTGAACGGGATCGAGAACGTCGAGACGCGCGCCGGCAGCCTCTTCGAGCCGGTCGCCGGCGAGACGTTCGACCTGATCACCTGCAACGCGCCGTACGTCGTCTCGCCGGAGCGCCGCTGGCAGTACCGCGATGCGGGGCTGCCCGGCGACCAGCTCTCGGAGCGCGTCGTGCGACAGGCGCCGGCGCACCTCGAGCCCGGCGGTCACGCGTCGGTGCTCGTCAGCTGGCTCGCCGCGCGGGAGGACGAGCCGGACGAGCGTCTGCACGAGTGGCTCGAGGGAAACGGCTGCGACGTCTGGGTGCTCGGCCTCAGCGGGTCCGACCCGCTCGACCACGCGGCCGGCTGGAACGAGCGCTACGCCGGCGACGTCGAGCAGATGGGCGCCGCGCTCGACGACTGGGCCGCCTACTTCGACGCGCTCGGCGCCGGCTGGATCTCCGAGGGCGCCGTGCTGATGCGGCGGCGCGCGGGCGCACGCCACGTCGTGCGGGCAGACGCGGTCGACGAGGACGACCTCGAGTTCGCGAGCGACCAGATCGAGCGTGTCTTCGCAGGCCTCGCGCTCGCGGCCGAGGCGGGCGAGACGGCGCTCGACGCGGTCACGCCGCGCCTCGCGGAAGAGGTGCGGTTCGACCAGGAGCTCGACCGCCGCGGCGAGGTACGGGAGCTGCGCATCGTCCTCGAGGAGGGGACCTGGCCCGAGCACGAGCTCGAGCCGGAGGTCGCCGACGTGCTGCTCGCACTCGACGGGCACTCGACGCTCGCCGCCGCGGTCGACCGCGTCGCCCGGCGCCGCGAGCTCGGAAAGCGCGAGGCGGCCGGGGTGCGGCGCGACGCGCTGCGAATCGCACGCGACCTGCTCGAGCAAGGGTTCTTCGAGCTGCCGTGAGCACGTCCGACGTCTACGACGCCCACACCGGGGCGCAGGCGTGCGAGCTGCAGCTGCGGGACTTCGGGGGCGTGCGCGCGTTCAGCGGCGAGATCGCCACCGTGAGCTGCCGGGAGGACAACGTCGTCCTGCGTGCGCGGCTCGCACAGGGCGGCGACGGCAAGGTGCTCGTCGTCGACGGCGGCGGCTCGCTCCGCTGTGCCCTGCTCGGCGAGAACGTGGCGCGGCTCGCGTGCGAGCACGGCTGGCGAGGGCTCGTCGTCAACGGCTGCGTCCGCGACGTCGACGCGCTGGCCGCGCTGCCGCTCGGGATCAAGGCGCTCGGCGCCTGTCCGCGGCCGAGCGGCAAGACGGGCGCCGGCGAAGCAGACGCTGCCGTCAGCTTCGGCGGCGCGACGTTCGCGCCCGGCGCATCGCTCTGGAGCGACGCGGACGGGATTGTCGTGGTGTCAGACACCTGCGAGGGTGTCTGACACCACGACTGCCTACCTGCTGCCGAGGGTGGCGGTGAGCGTCTTCGTGTCGCCGCTGCGGTGAACCGTCAGCGTGAGCTTGTCGCCGGGGGCGTGCGAGTCGACGAGGGCACGGAGGCGGGCGGCGGTGGTGACGCTCCGGCCGTCCACCTCGACGATCACGTCGCCGGCCGTCAGGCCCGCGGCGTCGGCGGCGCTCCCCGACTGGACGTCGGCGACGACGACGCCGTTCGCACCGGTCCTGACGCCGACACCGAGGAGCGCGTGCTGCGCCTTGCCGGAGGAGACGAGCTGGTCGGCGATCGAGCGCACCGTGTTCGACGGGATCGCGAACCCGACGCCGTCGTTCCCGCCGGAGTTGCTCTCGATCTGTGCGGTGACGCCGATCACGTCCCCCTTCAGGTCGAAGAGCGGGCCGCCGGAGTTGCCGTGGTTGATCGCCGCATCGGTCTGGATGACACCCTCGATCGGCGACTGGTCGGGCGCGGTGATCTCGCGATCGACCGCGCTGACGATCCCGCTCGTGACCGTGCTGTCGAGGCCGAACGGGTTGCCGATCGCGACGACGCCGTCGCCCACCTGGACCTTGCCGGAGTCGCCGAGCGTCAGCGGGTGCAGCTTCGACGCCGGCGCGTCGATCTTCAGGACGGCGATGTCGGTCGAGGGGTCGGTCCCGACCACCGTCGCCTTGTACGTGGACCCGTCGGAGAGCTTCACCGAGACGGTGCTCGCGCCGTCGACCACGTGCTCGTTGGTGACGATGTGGCCCGCCCCGTCGTAGACGAACCCCGTGCCCATCGCCGAGCTCTCGCCCTGGCTCGGGCGGCCCCAGGGGAACGGCGAGGAGCTCGACCCGGTGGAGGTCGCGTCGACCTCGACGACACCGGCCGTCGAGGCCTTCGCGATCTGGCCGACGGTCAGGGTGGTGTCCGCGACCGGCGCGGCGCCCGCCGGCTGCTCCGTCGTGACGGTCTTCACCGTCGTCCCGTGGGAGAGCGCGACCGCACCGGCGCCCGCGCCTCCCCCGGCGAGCGCGGCGGCCGCCGCGACCGCGGCGACACGGGTCCTGGAACTGGGCATCTGCTTCCTCTCCTCCGATAGGTCGTCGTTCGGTGTCGACCCAAGCGTCGCGCCGGCGTCTGTGGCGCACCTGAACGGGACCTAGGAGGAACCGAAGAAGGCAGAGTGGGGCCGTGCCGTCGCTCCCGCCCGCCCTGCACCACCGCGACTTCCGCCGGCTCTGGAGCTCGATGGTGCTGTCGGGGCTCGCCCTGCAGATGGCGCAGGTGGCGATCGGCTGGCAGGTGTACGCGATCCACCACCGCGCGTTCGACCTCGGCCTGATCGGGCTCGCGGAATTCGTGCCGGTGCCCCTGCTTGCGCTCCCGGCGGGTCAGCTCGCGGATCGGCTGCCGCGGGTCGCCGTGGTGATCGTCGCCGGCCTCGCCGACGCGGGTGTGATGGGGCTCCTGCTCCTCGTGACCCTGCACGGCGCGCGGGCGCTCTGGGAGTTCGTCGCGCTCGCCGCGCTGACCGGGGCGATCTCCTCGCTCGGGAACCCGGCGGGCCGCTCGCTGACGCCCGAGCTCGTGCCCGCGGAGCTCCTCACGGGCGCGCTCGCGCTCCGCTCGGTTGCGGGGCAGGCCTCGACGATCGCCGGGCCCGCCGTCGGCGGCCTCCTCTTCGCGCTGCGGGCGGAGGCGGTCTACGCCGTCGCGATCGGGCTCCTCGTCGGCTCCTCGCTCCTCCTCGTGCGCCTCCACCGGCCCGAGCTCGTGGAGCGTCTCGAGCCGGAGCCGCCGGGCCTCAGGCGCCTCCTCGGCGGCATCCGCTTCATCCGCGCGACGCCGGTGATCCTCGGGGCGATCACACTCGACCTCTTCGCGGTGCTCTTCGGAGGCGCCGTCGCGCTGCTGCCGCTCTTCGCGAAGTCGATCCTCCACACCGGGCCGTTCGGCCTCGGCGTCCTGCGCAGCGCGATCGCGGTGGGAGCGCTCGTCGCGGGGCTCGGGCTCGCGAAGCGGCCGCTCGGCGGCCGCGCCGGCCGGACCCTCCTCGTCGTCGTCGCGGTCTTCGGCGCGAGCATGGTCGTCTTCGGCCTCTCGCGGTGGTTCTGGCTCTCCGCGCTCGCGCTCGCGGTAAGCGGCTTCGCCGACATGATCTCGATGAACATCCGCGCGACGACGGTGGCGCTCGCGACGCCGAACGAGCTGCGCGGACGCGTCAACGCCGTCGAGGGCGTCTTCATCGGCGCCTCGAACGAGCTCGGCGCGTTCGAGTCCGGCGCGGCGGCCGCGCTCGTCGGCGCCGTGCCCGCGGTCGTCGTGGGCGGCGCCCTCACCGTGGTGCTCGCCGCAGTCTGGTCGCGGGTGTTCCCGGCCCTCGCCGCCGTCGACCGGATGGAGGAGCTCGCTCTACCCGCCCGTGGCGGAGAAGTGCTGCCAGTCGGGAGACGACGCCCAGCGGCCGCCCCAGAGCCAGCCGACTGACGCGAACGCGCGCACGAGGACGCCGCCGGCGACGGCCATGCCGGGGCGCACACGCGCGCGGTCGGCGTAGCGCGCACCCGCAGGCGGCAGCACGCGGCCGCCCTCGAGGTACGGGTTCTCGACCGGATTGACGTCGATCGCCCTGCCGTAGGCGTGCACCGACCACCGCTTGGGACCGGGCGCGACCGCGTACCGGCAGTTGAAGCCCGACGTGTTGTCCGCCGCCAGCGAGCGGTCGTCGCTGCCTCCGTACGCGGCGATCGGCCGCAGCCGCCGGATCGGGAAGCGCGCCGCGTAGAGGCGGCGGAAGACGCGGCCGGTGTCGGCGGCGGCATCGCGGTGGACCACGATCGCGCCGGTATGCGGCCGGCCGTCGAAGCCGACGTAGGAGACGCGCAGTGTGCGCAGCGAGGCAGGGCCGACAGGGCAGCCCGCATGCCAGGAGCGCCCGAGCTCGTGCGCCGTCACGGGCCTGACGGCGACGTGGAAGGGCGGCAGCGACGGCATCGCGCCCAGCGTACGCTGCGGCGGTGCTGACGCTCGCGCTCGCCCTCGCGCTGCACGGCTGCCCGCAGCGGATCGACGTCGCGGCGCGGAGCCTGCGCTCGACCGCGGCGACCCTCACCGTCCGCGAATGCGGCCGGCGCACCCTCGGCCCATGGCGCGCCCGCGTCGGCTACCGCGGCCTCTCGGTGCGGCATCGCGAGGGCGACGGGACGACGCCGCTCGGCACGTTCGGGATCGGCCCGGTCGTGTACGGCCTCGACCGTGACCCGGGCACGTCGTTCCGCTACCACCGCCTCGTCTGCGGCGACTGGTGGGACGAGGATCCCCGATCGCCGACGTACAACCGGTTCCGGCACGTCCCCTGCGGCGCCCGGCCGGCCTTCGGCGGCGGAAGCGAGGCGCTCTGGCGCGCGACCGTCGCCTACCGGCTGTTCGCGGTCATCGAGTACAACGCGGCGCCGCCCGTGCCGGGGCGCGGGTCGGGGATCTTCCTCCACATCGACACGGGGCACGCGACGAACGGCTGCATCTCGCTGCCCCGGCCGCTGCTCGTCCGGCTCCTGCGGACGCTGCGGCCGGGGGCGACGATCCGCATCTCTGCATAATTTACATCCTTGTGTATAGTTCTCGGCCTGATGACGACGGCGGCCATCCTCGGCTGCGCCGGCTACGCCGGCCAGGAGACGCTCGACCGGGTGCTCGCGCACCCCGAGCTCGAGCTCGTCGCGCTGGGCTCCGACTCGCTCGCCGGGAAGCCCGCGTGGGCGCTCGACCCGCGCCTCGACGGCAGCCTGCCCGCGTTCGCGCCGAACGCCGAGACCGCGGCGTGCGGCGCCGACGTCCTCTTCCTCTCGCTCGAGAACGCGGACGCGGCGGCGTTCGAGCCGCCCGCGGGCGCGATCGTGGTCGACCTGTCCGGCGTGCACCGCCTCGCCGACCCCGTACAGGCGCAGGCGTGGTACGGCGCGGCGCCGGGCGCCTGGAGCTACGGGCTGCCGGAGCTCTACCCGCCGGCGGGGCCGCTGATCGCGAACCCCGGCTGCTACGCGACCGCGGCCCTGCTCGCGCTCGGCCCGCTCGCCGGGTCGATCGAGAGCGTCGTCGTCGACGCGAAGTCCGGCGTCTCGGGCGCGGGCCGGACGCCGAAGGCGTCGTCGCACGCGGGCGCCGTGCTCGAGAACCTCTCGCCGTACGCCGTCGGCGCCCACCGGCACGCGCCGGAGATCGCCCAGCAGCTCGGCACCGCCGTCTGCTTCGTGCCGCACCTCCTCCCCGTGCGGCGCGGCCTGCTCGCCACCTGCTACATCCGCACCGGCGTCGACGTCCGGGCGCTCCTCGAGCAGGCGTACGCGGACAGCCGCGTCGTGCGCCTCCTGCCGGAGGGCGTCGCGCCGGAGCTCGCCCGCGTGCAGGGAACCGACGCCGCGGAGCTCGGGGTGTTCGCCGACGCGGCTACCGGCACGACGATCGTCATCTGCGCCCTCGACAACCTCGGCAAGGGCGCAGCGGGGCAGGCGGTGCAGAACGCCAACCTCGCCCTCGGCCTCGAGGAGACGGCCGGCCTGCGGCTGCACGGAGTGCTGGTATGAGCGTCACCGCCGCGGCCGGCTTCGTCGCCTCGGGCGTGCACGCGCGGATCCGGCGCGAGAAGCGCGACCTCGCGCTCGTGCGCTCGCTGACGCCGGCGAGCGGTGCGGCGATGTGGACGCAGAACCGCGTGCTCGCCGCGCCGGTCGTCGTCTCAAAGGAACACCTCGAGCTGGCGCAGCCGCAGGCGGTGGTCGTGAACAGCGGCGTCGCGAACGCGGCGACGGGCGAGCAGGGCCTCGCGGACGCGCGCGCGACCGCGGAGCATGCGGCGGCGCTGCTCGGCCTCGCGCCCGAGCAGGTGATCGTGCTCTCCACGGGCGTGATCGGCGCGCCGCTGCCGGTCGACCGCGTGCTCGCCGGGCTCGACGAGGCGGCCGGCGCGCTGTCCGCCGACGGCGGCGCCGACGCGGCCGAGGCGATCCTGACGACCGACACGCACGCGAAGACGGCCGTCTCCAGCGGCGCCGGCTTCACGGTCGGCGGCATGGCGAAGGGCTCGGGGATGATCCACCCCGATCTCGCGACGATGCTCGCGATCGTCACGACGGACTACCCGCTCGAGCCCGGCGAGGCGATCGACTTCCTGCGGCCGGCCGTCGCGGCCAGCTTCAACTCGATCTCGGTCGACGGCGAGTGCTCGACGAACGACGCGGTCGTCCTGCTCTCGTCCGGCGCGGCGCAGCTCGAGCGGACGCCGGCCACCGACGAGGCGTTCGCCGCCGGGCTCCGCGCCGTGTGCGGCGAGCTCGCGCAGCAGATCGTCGCCGACGGCGAGGGCGCGACGCTCCTCGCGGAGATCGCGGTGACCGGCGCCGCGAGCGAGGCCGAGGCGCGCGCGATCGCGCGCCGCATCGCCACCTCCCCGCTCGTCAAGACCGCGCTCTTCGGCCGCGACGCGAACTGGGGCCGCGTGCTGATGGCGGCGGGCTCCGCCCCGTTCGACGGGGGCTATGCACAGGTCGACCCCGCGCGCGTCTCGCTCTCCTACAACGGCACGTCGGTGCTCGTCGACGGCGTGCCGCAGAACGCCGAGCCCGACGTGGACGGGGCCGTGTGCACGATCTCGCTCGACCTCGGGCTCGGCGACGGACGCGCCGGGTACCTGACGAGCGACCTGTCGTACGACTACGTGCGGATCAACGCGGAGTACCGCTCGTGACGCTCCGGCTCGTCGTCAAGGTCGGCGGCGCCGTCGCCGCCGAGTCGGCCGGCCGGATCCTCGGACTCGTCGAGGAGGGACACGAGGTCGTCGTCGTCCACGGCGCCGGGCCGCAGATCACGCAGGAGATGACGCGCCGCGGAATCCGGGTCGAGTTCGTGAACGGCCGGCGGCGCACGACGCGCGCCGCGATCGAGGTCGTGCGCGAGTCGCTGGCCGCGGTGAACGACGCGCTCTGCGCGGAGCTCGGCGAGCTCGCGGCGCCGGTCTTCGGCGACCGCGACGGCCTCTACGCCGTGCCCGTGCCGCCGCTCGGCTGGGTCGGCGACCCGCTCCCCTGCCGGCCGAAGGCGATCCTCGCGGCGCTCGCCGCGGGCAAGGTGCCCGTGGTCGCACCGCTCGCGGTGGGGCCGCTGAACGTCAACGCCGACGACGCCGCCGCCGCGCTCGCGCTCGGCCTCGGCGCCAAGCGGCTCGTCTTCCTCACCGACGTGCCCGGCCTCTACGTCGACGACGAGATGGTGAACGAGATCGACGTCGACCGCGCGACGCGGATGCTCGACGACGGCGCGTTCGACGGCGGGATCGTGCCGAAGCTCCGCGCGGCCGCGATCGCCGCCGCGAGCGGGATCACCGCTCACATCGGCGCGACGGCGGTGACGGCGTGACCGAGCTTGTGTTGAATCGACACAAGCTCCTGGCGACCTACGCGCGGCAGGACGTGACGTTCGTCGACGGCGACGGCGCCTGGCTCGTCGACGCCGGGGGCAAGCGCTACCTCGACCTCTTCGCAGGGATCGCCGTCGTCGGGCTCGGCCACTGCCACCCCGCGCCGCTCGCGGCCGCGCACGAGCAGCTCGACCGGCTCTGGCACGTCTCGAACCTCTACTGGACCGAGCCGATGCAGGCGCTCGCGGCGAAGCTCTCCGACCGCTTCGGCGGCGCGGGCGCCTTCTTCTGCAACTCGGGCGCCGAGTCCGTGGAGGCCGCGCTCAAGTGGGCGCGCAAGGCGACGGGCCGCACGGAGGTCGTGGCGCTCGAGGGCTCGTTCCACGGCCGCACCTTCGGAGCGCTGTCCGTGACCGGTCAGCCCGCGAAGCGCGCCGCGTTCGAGCCGCTCGTCCCGGGCGCGCGCTTCGGGCTCGAGCACGTCGGTCCCGAGACCGCCGCGATCCTGCTCGAGCCCGTGCAGGGTGAGGGCGGCGTGCGGCCGCTTCCCGCCGAGCTCCTCGCGCAGGCGCGCGCGCTCGCCGACGAGCACGGAGCCCTGCTCGTCTTCGACGAGGTGCAGACGGGCGTCGGCCGCAGCGGCGCGTTCTTCGCGTGGCAGCGGCTCGGCGTGCGGCCCGACGCGGTCACCCTCGCGAAGGGGCTCGCGAACGGGCTGCCGATCGGCGCGCTGCTCGTGGCCGACGCGGCGCCCGCCGGGTTCGTCCCGGGCGACCATGCCTCGACGTTCGGCGGCAACCCCGTCGCTTGCGCGGCAGCCTGCGCCGTGGTCGATGCGGTCGACGACGAGCTGCTCGCGAACGTCCGCGCGCGCTCCGAGCAGTTCGCGGCGGCGCTGCCGGTCCGGGGGCTCGGTCTCCTGCTCGCCTACGACACCGCCGCACCCGCGGCCGACGTCGCCGCGGCGGCGCTCGCGCACGGACTCGTCGTCGGCACCGCGGGCGAGCACACCGTGCGTCTCACTCCCCCGCTCACGCTGACGGCCGACGAGGCCGCGCACGCAATCGACATCCTCCTGGAGATCTCATGACGACGAAGTTCGAACGCCAGGGAACGATCCTCCGACTCGTGCAGGAGCACCCCCTGTCGACGCAGGCCGAGGTGGCCGACGCGCTGCGCGAGCACGGCATCGACGCGGTGCAGGCGACCGTCTCGCGCGACATCGCGCAGCTCGGCCTCGTCAAGGTGCGCAACGACGAGGGCCGGCTCGTCTACGCGCTGCCGGGCGCCGCCGACCTGCGCCGCTTCGACGAGCTGACGGCGGCGCTCCGCCGCTGGATGGGCGAGACGGTTCACTCCGGCCACATGCTCGTGATCCGGACGCCGCGCGGCTTCGCCGTCGCGCTCGCGGACGCGATCGACGCGGCCGACCTGCACGAGATCGCGGGCACGATCGCCGGCGACAACACCGTCTTCGTCGCGGCGCGCGACCAGCACACCGCGGACGACGTGGAGCAGGCGCTCCGGAGCCACCTCGGATGAGCGTCGCGGACCCCAGATCGCGGCACGCGATCATCCTCGACTCGCTGCCGGTCGGCGAGCGGGTCGGGATCGCCTTCTCGGGCGGACTCGACACGAGCTGCGCGCTCGCGTGGATGCGCGAGCACGGTGCGGTCCCGTACGCCTTCACGGCCGACCTCGGACAGGAGGACGAGGACGTCGACGCGCTGCCGGAGCGGGCACGGCTCTACGGCGCCGAGGATGCGATCGTCGTCGACTGCAAGGAGTCGCTCGCGCGCGAGGGGCTCGCCGCGCTCCAGTGCGGGGCGTTCCACATCCAGACGGCCGGCCGCCGCTACTTCAACACGACGCCGCTCGGTCGCGCGGTCACAGGGACGATGCTCGTGAAGGCGATGGCCGTGCTCGGCGTCGAGATCTGGGGCGACGGCTCGACGTACAAGGGCAACGACATCGAGCGCTTCTACCGCTACGGGCTGCTCGTGAACGAGAACCTCCGCATCTACAAGCCGTGGCTCGACACGGCGTTCGTCGACGAGCTCGGCGGGCGGAGGGAGATGAGCGAATGGCTCGCGGAGCGCGACCTGCCCGCACCCCACGGTGCGTCGGTCGAGAAGGCGTACTCGACGGACGCCAACATGCTCGGCGCGACGCACGAGGCCAAGGACCTGGAGCAGCTCGACACGTCGATGAAGATCGTCGAGCCGATCATGGGAGTCGCGCACTGGGACCCCGACGCCGAGATCGAGCCGGAGACGGTGACGATCGCGTTCGAAGCCGGGACGCCCGTCGCGATCGACGGCGTCGAGCTCGACGACCCGGTCGAGCTGATCCGCGCCGCCAACGCGATCGGCGGCCGGCACGGGCTCGGCATGTCGGACCAGATCGAGAACCGCGTGATCGAGGCGAAGAGCCGCGGCATCTACGAGGCGCCCGGGATGGCGCTGCTGCACGTCGCGTACGAGCGGCTGCTCACGGCGATCCACAACGAGTCGACGCTCGAGCGGTACGCGGAGGAGGGGCGGCGGCTCGGCCGGCTCCTCTACGAGGGGCGGTGGTTCGACGTGCAGGCGCTGATGCTGCGCGACGCGCTGCAGCGGTGGGTCGCCGCCGCCGTCACCGGCGAGGTCGAGCTCGAGCTGCGCCGCGGCGAGGACTACACGATCCTCGACACCCGCGGCGAGACGTTCTCGTACGCGCCCGAGCGGCTGTCGATGGAGCGGAGCGCGAGCGCGTTCACGGCCGCCGACCGGATCGGCCAGCTCGCGGTGAAGATCAACGACATCACGGACGCGCGCCGGATGCTCGAGACGCTCGGATGGTCGCTGTGACACTGTGGTCGGGCCGCGTCGGCGGCGAGCTCTCGCAGGCGGTGTGGGAGTTCCTGCGCGCCGACGACGGCGAGCTCCTGCCGTACGACCTGCAGGCGACGCTCCTCCACGCCCGTCGGCTGCACGCGGCGGGGATCCTCGACGACGGGGAGCTTGCCGAGGTGACCGAGAAGCTCACCGCGATCGACGAGGTCGACGCCGCCGACGAGGACGTGCACTCGTCGATCGAGCGGCAGCTCGGCGAGGTGGGGCGGAAGATCCACGCCGGGCGGTCGCGAAACGACCAGGTCGCGGCCGCGTTCCGCCTCTACGTCGCAGACGCCGCCGCGGAGGCCCAGGACGCGATCGGCGTGTTCGCGCGCGCGATCCTCGCGCGCGCGGGCGAAGAGGCGGGGACGCCGATGCCGGGCTACACGCACCTGCAACGGGCGCAACCGGTGACGCTCGGCCACCACCTGCTCGCGTGGACGGAGATGCTCGAGCGCGACCTCGCGCGGTTCGCGTTCGCGGCAGCTCAGGCCGCCCCCTCCCCGCTCGGCGCCGGCGCTCTCGCAGGTTCGACCCTGCCCCTGCCGCCGCCCCCGGACGCGATGCGGAACTCGATCGACGCGGTCTCGGACCGCGACTTCGCGCTCGACTACCTCTACGCGGCCGCCGTCCTCTTCACGCACCTCTCGCGAATCGGCGAGGAGCTCGTGCTGTGGACGACGAGCGAGTTCGGCTTCGCGCACCTGCCGGAGGAGGCGGCGACGGGATCGTCGATCATGCCGCAGAAGCTCAACCCCGACGTCGCGGAGCTCGCGCGCGGGAAGGCGGGCGCCGCGATCGGCCGGCTCACCGGGCTGCTCGCGACGATCAAGTCGCTCCCCCTCGCCTACGACCGCGACCTGCAGGAGGACAAGCCGCCGGTGTTCGCGGCGCGGCGCGACGTGGCAGGCGCGCTCGGTGCGCTGACCGTGCTGGTCGCCGGCCTCACGTTCGATCGCGGCCGGCTCGCGGCCGCGGCCGCCGATCCCCTGCTGCGCGCGACGGACGCCGCCGAGGCGCTCGTCGCCGAGGGCATGCCGTTCCGCGACGCCCACGAAGAGGTCGCCGCGCAGGTGCGCGAGGGAACGTTCGAGGCGCCGCCCGCACGGCCGCGCCTCGGCGACGTCGCCGCCGCCGTCGCCGCCGCGCAGGAGCGGTGGTCGTGACCGCGCCGCTGCCGGTCGCGCTCGCGGGTCGCGACCTCCTGCGGATCGCCGACCTCGCGGCGGCCGAGGCCGAGGCGATCCTCGACCTCGCCGTGGAGCTCCGCGCGCACCCGAAGCAGCCGCTGCTCGACGGGTGCACGCTCGGCCTCTACTTCTCGAAGCACTCGACGCGCACGCGCGTCTCGTTCTCCGTGGGGATCGCGCAGCTCGGCGGTGTCGCGGTGGCGCTCACGCCCGAGGAGCTGCAGCTCTCGCGCGGCGAGTCGCTCCCCGACACGGCGCGGGCCCTCTCGCGCTACCTCGACGCGCTCGCCGTGCGCACGCATGCGCACGAGGAGCTCGACGCGTGGGCGGAGTGGGCCTCCGTGCCGGTGATCAACGCGCTGTCCGCCGACGAGCACCCGTGCCAGGCGCTCGCCGACGCGCTCACGATCCGCGACCGACTCGGATCGCTCGACGGCGTCCGCGTCGCGTGGGTGGGCGACGGCTCGAACGTCCTCGTCTCGCTCGCGTCGCTCGGACGGCTGCTCGGCTTCGACGTCGTCGCCGCCTCGCCGCAGGGCTACGAGGCGCCCGGCGTCGAGACGGTCCGCGACCCGCGCGCCGCGGTGGAGCGTGCGGACGTCGTCGTCACCGACACGTGGATCTCGATGGGCCAGGAGGCGGAGCGCGAGCAGCGGCTCCGCGACCTCGAGCCCTACCGACTGGACGACGCGCTGCTCGCGCTCGCCGCGCGCGACGCGTTCGTCATGCACTGCCTGCCCGCCCATCCCGGCGAGGAGGCGACCGCCGAGGTGCTGTACGGCGAGCGCTCGGCGATCTGGGACGAGGCCGAGAACCGTCTGCACGTGCAGAAGGCGCTCCTCGTCATGCTGCTCGGCGGCTGACCGCGAGCGCCGTCGCGGCGCAGAGGGCGGCGACGGCGAGGAAGCCGATCCGGCCCTCGCCCGGGAGCGAGAACGTGAGCCCCAGGAGCGGCGTCCCGACGAGGATCGTCACGGCGGCGACCATGTTCACGAGGCCGACCGCGGCGCCGGGGGCGTCCGGGCGCAGCCGTGCGGCGCCCGCGAACGCCGGTGCGAACGGAATGCCGGCGGCGATCCCGACGATCGCGGCCGCCGCGAGCGCGAGCGGGAGCGGCTTCGCGACGGCGAGGAGCGCGATGCCGGCGCCGGAGGCGAGGAAGCTCGCACGGAGGATCGCCGGCCGGTCGACGACGCGGCCGCCGAGCGGCCGCGAGACGAGGCCGAGGAAGAGGACGAGCGCCCCGGCCGGCCCGGCGACGTGCTCGGAGATCCCGCCGGCCCGGTGCAGCAGCGTCACGACCCAGTTGCCGATCACGACGGAGAGACCGAACGACGCGGCGTGCATCGCCGCGAGCGGCAGCAGCCGCCGGTCGAGCACGTTCGGCAGTTCCGCGCCGACCTTCGGCCGCGACGGCTCGCGCGGGGCGACCGCGACGACGAGGACGCCCGCGGCCGCGACGGCGGCGGCCGAGACGAACGGCGCGCGCCAGCTGCCCCACAGCGGCAGGAAGGCGAGCGCGAGCCCGCCGCCCGCCATGCTCATCGCGCCGTAGAGACCCTGTGCGACGGGCGAGCCGATCGTCGCGCGGACGTAGTCGCTGCCGCCGACGAACGAGCCTGCCGTGCCGACGCCGGCCACGAGCCGCATCGCGATCCCGAACCAGGCCTCGCGCAGGCCGAGCGCCGCGGCGGAGGCGGCCGCGACGACGACGAGGCCGGCGGCGCCGACGAGGCGGGGCCCGATGCGGTCGCAGAGCCGGCCCATCGGCACCTGGAGCGCGGCGTGGGTCAGGAAGAGCGCGGTCGTGAAGAGGCCGACGACGGCGAGGCCGACGCCGTAGTCGTGCGCGACGCGGTCGGCGAGCGCGCCGACGTTCGCCACGTTGAATCCGGGCGTGAAGGCGAGGGCGAACCCGCCCAGGTACGCGCGTGCCTGCACCGGCGCGACCCTATACGCGATCGCTTCCCGCGATCTATCCTGTGGAGGCGATCGTGTCCGAGAATCATCAGTGGCTGGGAATCGAGCTGCGCCACCTGGCGGCGCTCGAGGCGGTCGCCCGGGAGGGCTCGTTCCGGCGCGCGGCGGCGAGCCTCGGCTACGTCCAGTCGGCGATCAGCCAGCAGATCGCCGCCCTCGAGCGGGCGGTCGGGCAGCGGCTCGTCGAGCGGTCGCGGGGCGGCGGCACCGTGGAGCTGACGGAGGCAGGCGAGCTCGTGCTGCAGCACGCCGACGCGATCCTCGCGCGCCTGCAGGCGGCGCAGGCGGACGTCGCGGCGCTCGCGACGGGCGCCGCGGGCGTGCTGCGGGTCGGGATCACGCAGTCGGTCGGGGTGCGGATCCTCCCGTCGCTCATGCGCCGGTTCACGCCCGCGTGGCCCGACGTGCGGCTCCGGCCGACGGAGGCGTCCGCCGACCTGGCGCTCTACGAGGGCGTCGAGCGCGGGGACCTCGACGTCGCGTTCGTCGAGCTGCCGACGCCGGCGGGGCCGTTCGAGGCGGTCGAGCTCCTGAGCGACCCCTTCGTGGTCGTCGTCCGCCGCGACTCGCCGCTCGCGCGGGGTCCGTTCGCCGTCGCCGACCTCGCGAACGTGCCTCTCGTAGGCCACACCGATTGCCGCGGCCTCGCGCGCGTCGAGGCGCAGCTGCGGGCACGCGGCGTCGAGCCCGAGTTCGCCTTCCGCTCGGACGTGAACGCGACGATCCAGGCGCTCGTCGGCGCGGGCGTCGGCGCCGCGATCCTGCCCGTGCTCGCGGTCGACGCAGCGGACCCGCTGACGACGACGCGTGAGCTGCCGGGCATCCCGCCGCGGGTGCTCGCGCTCGTCCGCCACCGCGACCGCTACCACTCGCCGGCCGCGCAGGCGTTCGTCGAGGCGGCGCAGGCGGTGTGCGCCGAGCTCGCCTCGGTCCGCCGCCTAGCCGTGGTGTAGAGAGGCCCGGCGGCGCCGGTAGCTGCGCGTCTTCGCGCGGTTGCCGCAGAGCTGCATCGAGCACCACGTCGCCGAGCGGTTCGGCGAGTAGTCGTAGAACGACCAGAAGCAGTTCCGGCAGGCCTTGAGCCGCCCCCACGTGCCGTCGAGCATCGCGGACAGGGCGATCGCGACGACGCGGTCGAGGGCGTCGCCCGGCGACTCGACCCGCACGGCGCCGTCCGTCCCGAGCGCGACGGTCAGCCGTCTCGCCGCGACGTTCAGGGTCGCGACCGCGGCGCGGTCGAGCGGCCGGCCGTTGTTCGCGAGCACAAGGGCGCGGAGCGCCTCCCGCAGCGTCCGCGCCCGGTCCCCCTCAGAAGGCTCGAGCCCGTTCGCCGCGAGCCACTCCGGCAGCCAGTCCGCCTCGCCGTGGACGTCCGTCGAGTTGACGAGCAGCTGCACCCGGCGGAGCGGCTCCGGTGCGGCCTTCGGCAGGTCGTAGCGCGGGCTCATCCGGCACGGAGTCTACGACACCAGTAAAGTGCCCGCACTGGTGTCTCGGATGCTCCGTCGCGCCGTGTTCCCGCTCCGCCTCGTCCGGGCGCGGCTCGCCACGGGTGGACGCCGCGTGGCGCTCGTCACGGTCGGCGTCGTCGCGGGCGCCGCCGTGCTCGCGGCCGTCCTCGCGGGTCGGCTCGTCATGCAGGACCGCGCCCTCGCGCAGGCGCAGGCCGCGCTGCCCGCGGAGGACCGCACGCTGCAGGTGGCCTGGAGCGGCGCCTCCGACGCGTTCCCGCGGCTCGACGCGATCGTGCGGCCGCGCATCGAGCAGATCACCGGCAGGACGCCGGTCGCGGCGATGCTCTTCCGCGAGGCGTCGGTGCAGCAGCGGCTCGTCAACCTGCGCGCCGCCGACCACCTCGGCCGCTACGTCCGCCTCATCTCGGGGCGGCTGCCGGCACCGTGCGTGCCGGCGCACTGCGAGGTGCTGCGCCTCGAGGGGGCCGGGCCGATCCCGTCGACGCCGCACCTGCGCCTCGTCGAGGTCGGGCGCGCGACGCTGAAGGCGGACGCGCCGTTCGCACCGTACGTCCTCCCCGCGCCGCCGACGGAGATGGTGGCGCGCGCGGTCCGATACCACACTCCGCAGCCGTCGCCGGTGGTGATCGCGAACGGCGTCGCGGGCCTCTCGCACACATCCGAGCTCGAGACGTTCTATCGCTCGTACGCGTGGTTCGTGCCCGTCGAGGCGGGCGACGTGCACCCGTGGGCGGTCGACGCCTTCGCGCGGAAGGTGGAGGTGCTCACGGCCGAGGTGGAGACGAGCGCCGACGGGCTCCAGGTGACGGCGCCGACCGACGCGCTCGCGGCGGCGGCATCCTCTTCGCGCGCCGCGGCGCGGCGGCTGCTGCTGCTCGGCGGCGAGAGCGGCGCGCTGCTGCTCGCGTTCACGATCCTCGCCGCCGCGGCGCTGCGGCGCGACGTGGGCGACGCACGCCGCCGGCTCACGTGGTTCGGCGCCCGCCGCTGGCAGGTCGAGCTCCACACACTCGCGGAGTCGCTCGCGCTCGCAGCGGTCGGCACGGTCGCGGGCTGGGTCGCCGGCGGCGTCGCGGCGGCCGTGATCGCCGAGCGCGCGGGCTCGCCTGCGGGCGACGTCGTCCTGCACGCGCTGCTGTCGGGCGGCGGCGTGCTCACGGCGCTCGCGGTCGCGGGCTCGGCGGCGCTCCTCCTGTACGCCGCCGTGCGCGCGCCGGCGGTCCAGTTCGGCCGGCTCGCGCTGACGCCGCTCGACGCAGCCGCGCTCGGAGCGGTCGCCGTGGTGGTCGTGGGCTGGGTTCGCGGCTCGGTCGACGCGCGCGAGCTCGGCACCGGCGGCACGAGCGCGTTCCTCCTGCTCGTGCCGGCGCTGATCGTCTTCGCCGCGTGCGTCCTCGCCGCGCGCCTACTCGCCCCCGCGCTGCGGGGCCTCGGCCGCGCCGGCCGCCGCGGGCCGACCGCGCTCCGCCTGGCCGCGGCGTCGCTCGCACGCAACCCGGGCCACGCGGCGATCGCGGCGACGTTCCTCGTCGCGAGCCTCGGGCTCGCGCTCTTCGCCGTCGCCTACCGCTCGACGCTTGAGCAGGGCCAGCGCGACGAGGCCGCCTACGCGGTGCCGGCGCCGTACGTTCTCTCGGAGGACCTGACGCAACTCGTGCCAGTACTGCACGGCGCCGAGGGCGTCGCCGGCACGCACGTCGTCCGACTCACGGGCAACGTCTCCTCCGGCGCGACCTTCGGGTTCCTCGCCCTCCCGGCGCGAGCGCTCCCACGGGTCGGCGGCTGGCGCGCGGACTTCGCGGCCCGGCCTCGCTCCGAGCTCGCAGCCGCGCTCACGCCGCGGCCCGCCGCCCTCCGCACGCTCGCGCTCCCGCCCGGGCGCCGCTTCAGCATCGCCGCGTCGACGACGGGAGACGACATCGGCATCCGGGCGATCTTCCGCTCGACGCTCGGCGACTACGAGGCCGTCGCGCTCGGCCACACGAACGGGCGCCGCACCGTGGTGCTCCGCGGCCGGATCCCCTTCCCGCACGCGACGCTCGCGCAGCTGAAGCTCGACATCCTCACGCCCCGCCAGTCCGCGAACGGCGGCCTCGGCCTGCAGCCGAGCGCCGAGGGCGTGCTGACGCTCAGGGCGCCGTACGTGAACGGCCGCGCCGCGGCGAACTTCCCGCGTTTCCTCGGCACCGGCGGTGTCGGCGGCACGGCGCGGCGGCTCGGATACCTGCTGACGCCGGAGCGCACCGGCACCTTCCGGCCCGAGCAGCCGACGGACGGACACGCGCTGCCGGTGCTCGTGACGCCGCGGCTCGCGGCCGCCGCGGGCCCCCACGGGCTGCTGCCGCTCCAGATCGAGGGTGAGGCGGTCGCCGCGCGCGTGGTCGGGATCGTGCACCGGTTCCCGTCGATCGTCGGCGACGCCGTCGTCGCCGACCTGGCGCAGGCGGCGACCCGCCTCGACACGCGCTCGCCCGGTCTCGGCACCACCGACGAGCTGTGGGTCGACGCCGCGCGTGCGCCGCACACGCCCGCGCTGACGGTCGCCTCGCAGTCGGCGACGCTCGAGCGGCTGCGTCGCGACCCGCTCGCGCGGGGCGCGCTGCTGACGCTCGCCGGCACGGCGGCCGTCGCGCTGCTGCTCGCCCTCGTGGGCCTACTCCTCTCGGTCGCGGGCGACGTCCGCGACGACCGCGGCGAGCTCTTCGACCTCGAGGCGCAGGGGGCCGCGCCCGCGACGATCACGGCGCACCTCCGCCTGCGCGCGCTCCTCGTGGGCGCGTTCGGGATCGCCGGCGGGCTGGCGCTCGGCGCGGTGCTGTCGTCGCTCGTGATCGCGCTCGTGTCGGTGACCGCGAGCGCCGCCGCGGCCGAGCCGCCGCTCGAGCTGCGCCTCGACGCGCCGCTGCTCGCGGTCGCGGCGCTCGCGTACGTCGGCGCGTCGGCGGTGCTCGTCGTGGCGGTCACGGGCCTCCGCGGCCGTGCGCCCGAGCGAGCGGCGGAGGCCGCGACGTGACGCCCGCGATCGAGCTCCGCGACGTCTTCCGCGTCCACTCGACGCCGGAGGGCGACGCGGCGGCGCTCCAGGGCCTGACGCTCCGCGTGGCCGACGGCGAGGTCGTGACGGTGCTCGGGCCGAGCGGCTCCGGAAAGTCGACGCTGCTGCGGCTCCTCGCGGGGCTCGACCGCCCGTCGGCCGGCGTCGTCCGCGTCTACGGCGACGACGTCGCGAAGCTGCCGCCGCGGCGCCTCGCCGACTTCCGGTCGTCGCTGATCGGGTACGCCGACCAGCACTACGCCCGCGCGCTCGCGCCGGAGCTGTCGGCGCGCGAGCTCGTCGCCGTGCAGCTCGGTCTGCGCGGCACGCCGCGCGCCGACCGCGTCGCGCGCGCCGACGAGTTGCTCGAGCGCGTCGGGCTCGCGGAGAAGCGGCACCGGCGGCCGACGCAGCTCTCCGGCGGCGAGCAGCAGCGCGTCGCCCTCTGCGCCGCGCTCGCGCACCGGCCGAAGGTCTTCCTCGCCGACGAGCCCACCGGCGAGCTCGACGCGAAGACCGCCGACCAGGTGTACGACATGCTCGCCGAGCTCGTGCGGGAGCATCGCTGCACGACGGTGATCGTCAGCCACGACCCCGAGTCGGCGCGGATCGCCGACCGCATCGTGCGGATCCGCGACGGCCGTGTCTCCGAGGAGTGGGCCCGGGACGACGGCGCGGGCGACGCGATCGTCGTCGGCCGCGGCGGCTGGCTCCGGTTGCCGGAGGAGCTCCTGCTGCGCGCCGGGATCGGCGCGAAGGCGACCGCGCGCTTCGCCGACGGCGGCGTCGTCGTCGAGCCGGTGGGCGAGCCCGCTGCGCCCCCGCCCCCGGAACCTGGTTCGCGGAGCGAACCAGGTTCCAGCCCGCCGCGTCTCGTCGCGCGCGGGACCGGCCTCGCGAAACGCTACGGCGCAACGAGCGTCTTCGCAGGTGTCGGTCTGGAGCTGCACGCCGGTCGGCTGCACGCGCTCACCGGTCCCTCGGGCTCCGGGAAGACGACGCTCCTGCACCTGCTCGCCGGGCTCGAGCTGCCGGACGCAGGCTCGGTCGCAGTCGACGGCACGGAGCTCTCGACCCTCGACCGCGCTGCGCGTGCCGCAGTGCGGCGCGACAAGATCGCCTACGTCGCGCAGCAGGCGGGTCTCGTGCCGCACCTGTCGGCGCTCGAGAACGTCGAGCTCGCGCTCGCGCTTCGCCGCGTCGCCGACGGCGCCCCCGCCGCCCGCGCGGCGCTCGACGCCGTCGGGTTGCGGGAGCGGGCGACCCAGCGGGTCGAGCGGCTCTCGCAGGGCGAGCGCGCGCGCGTCGCGATCGCCCGCGCCGTCGCGACCCGGCCGCTCGTCCTCCTCGCCGACGAGCCCACCTCCCGCCTCGATGGCGCCAACGCGATCGCCGTGGCCGTCCTGCTGGCGCGCCTCGCGCGGGAGACCGGAGCGGCCGTCGTCTGCGCGACGCACGACCCGCTCGTGATCGAGCAGGCGGACAGCGCGATCTCACTCTGAGCTCTCCCCCATTCGAGGGAGAGCCCCTCTTCCGGAGCCGCCGATGCATCCCGTGCGGTGGCCTCCGTCGACGTGCGCCAGTCAACGATCTTCACCAGGCTGCGCGGCCTGCTCGAGGTGACGCGCCTCGTCCGCACGGCCGACGAGCTTCCCGAGCTGCTCGCCTCCGTCGCCCGGACGGTCTCCGACGCACTTGCCTACCGCACCGTCGTCGTCAACCTCTACCGCCGCGAGTGGGACGACTTCGTCGTCTCCACGGTCTGGGGCAGCGACGAGGCGCGCGAGACGCTGCTCGGCCAGGTGCGCCAGCTGTCGGACTGGGAGCCGCTCCTCGACGAGCGGTTCCTGCAGCGCGGCGCATACCTCGTGCCGCACGGCGAGTTCGACTGGGAGACGGACACGAGCGGCTTCTACACGCCCGACCTGCCCGTGAGCGACGACCCGAACGCATGGCATCCCGACGACGCGCTCTTCGCACCGCTGCGCGGCGCGGACGGACAGCTCCTGGGCATCCTGTCGGTCGACGAGCCGCTCTCGGGGCGGAAGCCGACGGGCGACGAGATCGACGTGCTCGTCGCGGTCTCGGAGCACGCGGCGCTCGCGGTCGAGGCGGCGCAGGAGGCCTCGCGCGCGAAGGCGAACCGCGACGCGCTCGAGCGGCTGCTCGAGGTGTCGACGCGGCTGACCGAGACGCTCGACACCCAGGCGCTCCTGCACCAGGTCTGCTCCGCGATCTCGGAGGCGCTGCGCTTCGAGAAGGTGGCCGTGCAGCTCCTCGAGCCTGCCGACGGCCGCTACCACACGGTCGCCTCCGTCGGCTTCGACGAGGGCGAGAACACCGGCACGTCACTGTCGCCGGACGAGCTCGAACGGCTGCTACAGCCCCAGCACGACATCGCCGGCTGCTTCCTGATCCCGCACGAGGACGCCCGTGCGGCGCTTCCTTCGCGGCCCCCCGGCTACCGGTCGCTGCGCGACGGCCGCGGCCCCCACGCGTGGCAGAACCACTGGCTCTTCGTCCCGCTGCACGACCGCCGCGGGCGGCGCATCGGCTACATGTGGGCGGACGACCCGGTCGACCGCCTCCGCCCGGAGGTGGAGCGCCTGCAGATCATGCGCGCCTTCGCGAACCAGGCGACGACGGCACTCGAGCAGGCGGCCCAGTTCGAGGAGATCCAGAACGCGTACGAGTACCACCGCGCGCTGATCGACGCCTCGCCGGTCGCGATCATCGACTTCGACCTGCAGGGCCGCGTCCGCTCGTGGAACTCCGGCGCAACCGAGATCTTCGGCTGGACGGCCGACGAGGTGATCGGCCGCCTCAGTCCGGTCGTGCCCGAGGACGAGCTCGACTTCTTCATCGCGAACATCAACCGCATCGCAGGCGGGGCGACCGTCCGCGACCTCGACGTGAAGCGCGCGCACCGCGACGGCTCGCTGATCGAGGTGAGCATCTCGGCGGCGCCCGTCCGCGACGCGCGCGGCGACGTGATCGGCGTCATCTCGCTCTTCATCGACGTGACCGCGCGCAAGCGTTCCGAGCGCGCGCTCGCCGCAAGCGAGGGGCGAAAGGACGCCGTCCTGCGGGCGGCGCTCGACGGCCTCGTGATCGTCGACCACGAGGGGCTGATCACCGAGGTGAACCCGGCGTCGGAGGAGATGTTCGGGCTCACGCGCGCCGACGCGATCGGCAAGCCGTTCCTCGACCTCTTCATCTCCCCCGCGAACCGCGACGACCTCGCGCCGATGCTCGAGAGCGGCAGCGGGCCACTCCTCGGCTCCCGGCTCGAGGTGACGGCGGTCCGCGGCGACCGCCGCTCGTTCCCCGCGGAGCTGACGATCACGCGCGTCGACGTGCCGGGGCCGCTCCTCTTCGCCGTGTCGCTCCGCGACGTGACGAAGAGCCACGAGCACGTGGGGCGGCTGCGCGAGGCGGAGGCGAAGTACCGCACGCTCGTCGAGCAGCTGCCGCTCGCGACGTACATCAACGAGATCGGACTGCCGGTGCAGACGACGTACATGAGCCCGCAGGTCGAGGCGATGCTCGGGTATCCCGTCTCGGACTGGCTCGTGCCGGGCTTCTTCGCGACCCGCCTGCACCCCGAGGACCGCGAGCGCGTACTGGCCGAGGTGGAGCGGTCCCACAACACGAGCGAGGACTTCCGCATGGAGTACCGCCTGCTCGCCGCCGACGGGCGCGTCGTGTGGGTGCTCGACGAGACGGTCGTCGTCCGTGACGCCGAGTACCGGCCGATCATGCTGCAGGGCTTCCTCGTCGACGTGACCGAACGCCACCACGACGGCGAGCGGCCGGTCCTCCAGACCGCCGCGGGCTAGACGACCGCCGCCTCCCGCTCGCGCCAGGACGACCAGCCGCCCTCGAACGAGCGCACCGACCCGTCCCGCACCTCGAGGATCCGGTCCGCGATCCGGTCGAGGAAGTAGCGGTCGTGCGAGACGAAGATCGCGGTCCCCTCGAACGTCTCGAGCGCCGACTCGAGCATCTCGACCGACTCGATGTCGAGGTGGTTCGTCGGCTCGTCGAGCAGCAGGCAGTTCGAGCCCTCGAGCATCAGGAGCAAGAGCTGGAGCCGCGTCCACTCTCCGCCGCTGAGCGCCTCGAGCGGCCGACGAACCTGCTCGTAGCCGAAGAGGAACTTCATCAGCCGCGAGACCGCCTCGCCCTCGGAGATCGGGGCGACCCGGCGCACGAGCTCGAGCGGCGTCGCCTTCGGATCGTCCGGCCGGCGGTCCTGCGCGAGCCGCCCGAAGCGGATCGACGGTCCCGCCTTCCGCTCGCCCTCGTCCGGCTCCAGCTCGCCGGCGAGCAGGCGCAGCAGCACCGACTTGCCGGCGCCGTTCCAGCCGACGACCCCGACCCGCTCGCCGCGGAGGACGGTGAGGTCGACCCCGGCGAGCACCTCCCGCCCGCCGAGCGAGACCGAGACACCGGCGAGCTCGACCACACGCTCGCCGCCGCGGGCGTGCGGCCGGAGCTCGAGCGCGATCTTCCGCCGTTCGAGCACCGGGCGGTCGATCTTCTCCATGCGGTCGATCTGCCGCTGCTTGTTGCGCGCCTGCTTGATGTGGCGCTCGTCGACGACGCGGTGCGCCCAGTCCTTGAAGCGGCGGATCGCCTCTTCGAGCCGCGCGATCTCCTTCTGCTGTGTCACGTACAGCTGCTGCTGCCGCTGCAGCTCGAGCTCGCGGGCAACGGTGTACGCCGAGTAGTTGCCGGGCCACATCCGGATGCGGCCGCCGGCGAGCTCGGCGACGCCGTCGACCGTCTCGTCGAGGAGGTAGCGGTCGTGCGAGATCGAGACGACGGCACCGTCGTAGGAGCGCATCAGCGGCTCGAGGCGCTCGCGCGCCTCGACGTCGAGGTGCGCCTCGGGCTCGTCGAGCAGCAGCACGTCGGGGTCGCGGAGCAGGCATGCTGCGAGGCCGACGAGCTTGCGCTGCCCGCCGGAGAGCACGCGCGTCGGCTTCGCGAGATCGTCGTCCTCGAGGCCGACGTCGACGAGCAGCGCGCGGGCGCGCTGCTCGAAGCCCGGCCCGCCGGCCGCGGTCCAGCGCTGCAGCAGCTCCTCCTGCCGCCGGAGCAGCCGCGCCATCCGGTCGAGGTCGTCGCCCACCGCCCCGAGCGACCGCTCGACGCCCTCGAGCTCGCGCTCGAGCTCGTCGAGGTCCGGCCGCGCGGCACGGAGCGTCGCGAGCGCGTCGCGAGCGTCGCCCTCGAGCTGCTGCGGGAGGTACGCGACCGTCAGCCCCCGGCGCTGAGTCACGGCGCCGGCGTCCGCGGTCTCCTCCCCGGCGAGGATCCTGAGCAGCGTCGACTTGCCGCCGCCGTTCGGCCCGATCACGCCCAGGCGGGCGCCGGGCTCGACGTCGAGGTCGAGGCCCGTGAGGATCGCGCGCGAGCCGAAGCTCTTCGCGATCGCGCGGGCGGCGAGGAGCGCCATGCGGCGGACGGTAGCCCGGCTGCGGGCGCGTGTCGTCGTCCGCGAGGAGGATCAGGGCAGCGGCAGTGCGCCGGTCCCGTAGTAGGCGCGCGACCGGGCCTTGAAGTAGCCGCCGTCGTCGTCGGCGGTGAGCGACGGCCGGTCGTTGCCGTCGATCGGCGCCGGGTTCGTGACGCCGTCGTGCGCGGCGTCGCACGCGCACGTCGCGCCGTCGGCGCCGCGGCCGAAGAGGAACCCGACGTAGCCGGCGGCGGCGTACGCGCGCAGGTGCGCGCGGCCCTGCGGCCCGAGCAGCCACTGGACGCGGTTGTCCTGGAAGTGGTTCCAGGTGTTGTCCATCGCCCGCATCACGGTGTTGCCGAGCGGGATCTGCCACGCGGCGATCCTGACGCCCGCGAGCCGGACGAACGTCCGCCCGTAGAGGAGGTGGCGGCGGAAGTCGGCGGCGGTGAACCACGTCTTCGGGTTCCCCTGGATCTTCTCGTAGAAGCCGGCGTCGCGGTCGGAGAAATCCTCGAACGCGACGTCGAAGCGCGCGTGCAGCGCGCGGTAGAAGGCCGACGACTGCGCAGCGTACGCGCGCACGGTCGCGTCGGAGGGATCCTCGTAGACGATGTCGTGCTTCGTCCCCCAGCCGCTCATGTGGTAGGCGAGGAGCACGTTCGGCGCGAGTGCGTCGCGGAGTGCGATCCACTGCTGTGCGAACGTCGCGGCGAGCGGCACGGCGCCCGCCTGCTCGAGGTACCCCCAGAGGTCGGGCTCGACGTGGACGACCACGGGCTTCGCGCCCGCGATCCGCCGGAAGAGGAGGCGGACGTCGTCCCAGTACGCGTTCATCGTCGTCGCGTCGCGAAGGTTCGCCAGGTCGGCATGCGCCTCGTCGCCGCCTCCCGGCTTCGACTGGAGGAGCATGTAGTACGTCAGCACCGGAACGACGCCGTGCGACCACGAGTCGCGCACGTACATCGAGGCGAACGTGCCGTTCGGGTTCCACGTCGCCCAGCCCTGGCCGGTGTTCACCCCGCCCGCGAGGTACTGGTAGCGGAAGCCGAAGGGCGCCGCGCGGCGCAACGCGGCCGCGCCGCCCGGCCCGTCCGCGACCCCGATCTGGAGCGTGCGCGACCAGTGCTGCGGCAGCGGCGGCAGCGCCCCCGGTCGGGCCGCAGCGGCACCGGCGAGCGTGACGGCGACCGTCGCCGCGAGCCCCAACCTCAGAAGAAGAACTGGCGCCACGCCGTCCACCAGTCGTCGGCCCGCGAGGCGATCTGACGCGAGCCGGTGATCTCGATGCCGGCCCGGTGGCGATAGCGCTCGACGTGGTCCGACGTGTTGAAGTCGACGAGGATCTCGCACGGTGAGCCGGGGTCGTACGGGCGAACGGCCGACAGGTCATGCAGGGAGCGCCGCGAGGCGTCCTCGATCAGCTCGCGCGCCCGTGCCGCACGCAGCTGCCGCGCGGAGAAACGGCCGAGGCCCTTCTTCACCGCGGCGGTCGTCAGGCCGTCGCCGAGGAGCGCGCGCCCCTCCCGGCATGCCGCTTCGTCGCCGGTCACGAGCACGACCGGGCAGCCCCACGTGCCGCAGAGCGCCGCGTTGATCCCCGTCTCGCCGACCTCGACGCCGTTGAAGCGGAGCCGCCACCACGACGAACCGCTCACGGTGTGCGCGAGGACGCCGTCACGGGTGCCCGCCATCGCGTGCATCCCGACGAAGAGCGCCGCGTCGACGCCGGACTCGAGGTACTCGACGTACTCGGTCCACTCGTTCTGGACGACGAACTCGCACGCGGGGTCGAGCTCCTCGGGGAGGAGCGAGTTGAACGTCCACCCCTCACCGGCGCCGTGGCAATCCATGACGACGATCTCCGTCGCGCCGGCGGCCTTCGCGCCGCGCACGGCGGCGTTGATCTCCCCGGTGTACAGGCGGCGGCCCTCCTCGTACATCGCGTGGCCGCCCTGCACCTGCTCCCACTTGACGATCCCCGACACGCCCTCCATGTCGGACACCACGAAGACCTTCATGCGGCGAGCGTAATCGCGCCGACGACCTCGCCGCGGCTGTTTCGCACCGCCACCTCCCGCCACTCGTCGATCCCGAGCAAGAAGGCGAGCGCCGGGCGGAGCGCCCGCGAGTTGCCGTCCTCGACCTTCAACGTCCACGCGACGCCGTCGCCGGCCGCGCAGAGCAGCCCTTCCGCGCCGCGCTTCGCGTACCAGCCCGGCTTCGCACGCATCAGGTCGGTGTCGTCCGCTCCCGCCCCGCCGACGAGCTCGGGCCGGGTGCGCATCGCGTCCGCGATCCGCCCCGGCACGCGGACGAAGAGATCGGCCATCCGCGAGAGGGGCATCGCGAACGTCGGGACACCGCAGCCGTCCACCGCCGTCGAGGACTCGCCGACGAGTTGCGAGACGCGCTGCTGCAGCGGGTGGTCGAGCGAACGGTACGGGTGGAGCGGCCACCCGTGCGCGCGGCACGCCGCGAGCATCCCCGCGTGCTTGCCGGAGCAGTTGTGCCCGAGCCTCCCCTCCGGGCGCCCCTCCTGCTCGCCGTTCTCGAGGTCATCCACCGATGCCCCTGCACGTGTGAGCAGCTTCCGCACGGCCGCGAGCTGCGCCGGCTCCGCCTGGTGCGACGCGCAGGCGATCGCGAGCTCGTCGTCCCCGAGGTCGTCGTACGCCTCGGCGAGCGGAATCGCCTGGACCGGCTTCAGCGACGAGCGGAGGAAGCAATGGACGTCCTCGCCGACGGCGTCGCCGTCGGTCGACCGTGCATGCACATGGTGCACCGCCTCGACGACGTCGCCGCGGAGCACCGTTACCCTGATCGCGTCCACCGACGCCGGAGCCTACGTTGCCCGAACTGCCCGAGGTCGAAGCCTGGCGCCGCCAGCTCGACCCGCTCGTCAAGAGATCGCCGATCGAGAAGGCCGGTCCGGCGCACATCGCGACCCTGAAGACGTTCGACCCGCCGCTCGCCGCCCTCGACGGCGAGGGCTTCCGCGGCGTCGAACGGCGCGCGAAGAGGTTCCTCCTGCCGACCGACGACGACGAGCTCGTCCTGATGGTTCACCTGATGAGCGCCGGCCGCCTGCGCTACGTGCCCTCCGGCGGCAAGGGTGCGAAGACGCCCGTCCTGCGCATCCGGTTTGTCGACGGCGGCGAGCTGCAGCTCACCGAGGCCGGCTCCAAGAAGCGGGCCGGCGTCTGGCTGCTGCGGCCCGAGGCCGCGGCGGCGGAGCTCGCGCACCTCGGGCCGGAGGCCGACACGCTGACGACGGAGGCGCTCGCCGCCATCCTCGCCGGCGAGTCGCGGCGGCTCCACTCGCTGCTCCGCGACCAGCGCCTGATCGCGGGTATCGGCCGCGCGTGGGCGAACGAGATCCTCTGGGCGGCGCGGCTCTCGCCCTACGCGCTCTCGACGCAGCTCGACGGCGAGGAGACCGAGCGGCTCGCCGCGACGATCCGCGACGAGATGGCCCGCGGCCTCGAGCTGCGCCTCGCCGGCGCGAACGACGCGAAGACCTACCGCGTGCACGACCGTCTCGGGCAGCCGTGCGAGCGCTGCGGCACGCCGCTCGCACGGGTCGACTTCGAGGAGCACACGATCTACTACTGCCCCACGTGCCAGACCGGGGGCCGGGTGCTGAAGGACCGGCGGCTCTCGAGGCTCCTCAAGTGAGACCCGCCGTGCTCCTCCTCGCCGCCGCGGCCCTGTTCGCCGGGTGCGGCTCGAAGAAGCCCGACGCGTACGCACGCTCGAACGTCGCGCTGCTCGACCGCCTGCCCGTCTACCCTGGCGCGGCCGCGCCGAAGACGACGACGTCGGGCACCTCGAGCACGGAGTTCGGCGCCCGCGACTGGACCCTGCCGGCGGGAGCGGCCGCGAACGCCGTCCTCGCCTTCTACGAGCGGCGGCTGACGGCGGCCGGGTGGGCGATCGAGGGAAAGAGCTTCTCCACGCTCCGCGCCACGCGGGGCCGCGCGACGCTGTCGGTCGGCGTCCGGGGCCGGACGCTCGAGGCGGTCGCCAACAGCCGCGGCAGGTGACGTCAGGCGCCCGCGGTAGCGTGCCCCCGGTGATCAGGACGCAGCCACACGCCGGGGGCTGGCTCGAGGTCGTGTGCGGGCCGATGTTCTCCGGCAAGAGCGAGGAGCTGATCCGGCGCCTGCGCCGCGCCGAGATCGCCGGCCAGCGCGCGCTGATCGTCAAGCCGTCGATCGACGACCGCTACGACGTGGGGCACGTCGTCTCGCACGCCGGCGCGCGCATGCGAGCCGTCACGGCCGCGACGAGCGCCGACGTCCGCCGCCTCGCCGCAGGCTACGACGCGGTCGGCATCGACGAGGTGCAGTTCTTCGACGTGGGGATCGTCGAGGCGGTCGACGCGCTCGTCGGCGACGGCGCGCGGGTGGTCGCCGCGGGCCTCGCCCAGGACTTCCGTGGACTGCCGTTCGGCGCGATGCCGACACTGCTCTGCGTCGCCGAGTTCGTCGACAAGCTCGAGGCCGTCTGCCACCGCTGCGGCGGCCCGGCGACGATGACGCAGCGGCTCGTCGACGGCGAGCCGGCGCCCTTCGGCGGCGAGACGATCCAGGTGGGCGCGCTCGACTCGTACGAGGCGCGCTGTCGTGCGTGCTTCGAGCCGGGCGCCGACGCGCTCGCGGACGCGCCGCTCCAGCAGCTCGCGCGCTGAGCGGTGCGACACGCCGCAGTCGCCACAGCGGTCTCGGCGCTGCTCGTCACGGCCTGCGGCGGGGCCGGCCGGCACCCGGTGGACGCACTCCGTGCCTGCGTGGCGGAGCGGGTCCCGGCGTCCGCCGTCGCGCACGTCGTGACGAGCACCGAGGGCGGCGTCACGACGCTGATCTACTCCTCCCCGCGGGGCGAGCAGACGACGGTCAGCGTCTTCCGGAGCGCGGGCGACGCATCGGCGGCGCTCGAGGCCGAGGCGCGGATCGGGGACGCGCACGACCGACGGGCCGGGAACGTTCTCTACGACGGAGGCGGGGCCGTCGCCGCGGCGGTCGCCCGGTGCGCCGGGTGAGTACCGTTCTCGGCTCATGCTGCGGCCCGAGCCGGCGACGACGCGCTAGATGACCCCGGGTGCTGCGCTCGCCGCCTGCGCGGCGGTGTTCCTGTGCCTCGTCCCGAGAAGCCGTCTCGCGCTCCTCGGCGGCCTCGCGCTGCTCGCCGCTGCCGAGGCCGTGCTCGCGCGGTCGCTCGTGCCCGCGCACGACCTCCAGCAGCTCTACAGCTCGCCCACACGCCTCGCGGCGATCGTCCTCGGCGCCGGCATCGTCGCCGCGCTCGCGCTGCTCCTCGACCGGCGGCCGGGGCTCGTCCCGGTCGCCGTGCTCGCGGCGGCGCCGTTCCGCGTGCCGGTGACGCTCGGCGACCAGAAGGCGTTCCTCCTCCTGCCGCTCTACGTCGTCCTCGCGGCCGCAGCGCTCGCGCTGATCGTGCGCATCGTTCGCGGCGAGCAGCGCGCACTGCCGTTCGTGCTCGGCGTCCCGCTCGCCGCGTACGTGGGCCTCGCGTCGGTCAGCTACCTGTGGACCGAGGACCGGCCGGCCGCCGGGCTCGAGCTCGTCTTCTTCCTCCTGCCGTTCGCGCTGCTCGTCGCCGTCGTCGGCCGGTCGCGCCGCGAGCCGTGGCTGCCGAAGGCCCTGGCCGCGACGATGGTCGCGCTCGGCGGACTCTTCGCGGTGATCGGCATCTGGCAGTCGTTCACGCACACGCTCTTCTTCGCGCCGACGCTCGAGGTCGCGAACGCGTACACGACCTTCTTCCGGGTCACCTCGCTGTTCAAGGACCCGAGCCTCTACGGGCGGGAGCTCGTGCTCGCGATCTCGGTGCTGCTCGTGCTCACGCTCGGCCGCCGCCTCCCGCTCGCCTGGGGGTTCGCGGGGATCACGCTCCTCTGGGTCGGGCTGTACCCGTCGTACTCGCAGTCGAGCATGGTCGCCCTGATCGTCGTCGCCGCCGGGATCGCCGCCGTGCTCGGCGACCGCCGCGACCGCGTCGTCCTCGCCTCGACCGTGCTCGCGATCGGCCTCGTCGCGGCCGGGCTGCTCGCGGCCCGCGCGCAGCACTCGCCGCTGCACGAGGTGACGCGCGGGAGGTCGTCGCTCGTCACCGGCGCCGCACGGACGTTCCTGAAGAAGCCGATCGTCGGCGTCGGGATCGGTGCGCAGCCCCGCGCGACGGCTGCGCAGCCGGAGCGGAAGCAGTCGCGTGCGCGCGCCGCCTCGCACACGACGGTGCTCACGGTCGCGGCGGAGCTCGGCCTGCTCGGGCTCGCAGCCTTCGCGGGCCTGCTCGCGGGCGCGTTCCTGCTCCTGCGGGCGGCGTGGCGCCGCGACCGCCTGACGGGGCTCGGCCTCGCAGCAGCCTTCGCGACGCTCCTCGTGCAGTCGTTCGTCTACAGCGGCTTCTTCGAGGACCCGGTGATGTGGGGGTCGCTCGCGGTCGCGGGCCTCTACGGGCTCCCGCGCGAGGAAGGGCTGCGCGACCTCCTCGCCCGGCTCGCCGCCTGGCGCCCGTCGCGGCTCCAGGCGGTCGTCGGGGCGGTCGCGCTCGCCCTCGTCGCCGTCCTCGTCGGCGCGGTCGTCGCCGCGCGCCTCCACCGCCCCTCCTCGGGCCGCCTTGTCACGGGCGCCACCGACGTCACCGTGTCCACCGCCCGGCCGCCGAAGCCGAAGCCCGCGCCGAAGCCGCAGCCGCGGCCCGCGGCGCCGCCGGACGCGCCGTGCTGGGAGACGTTCGGCGGCGGGCCGACGAGGTCGCTCGCGCGGCCGTCGATCAGGCTCGGCGCGCCGGGCCGCTCCGCCTGGGCGCGCGGCATGCACGACCTGATGGAGTACCCGCCCTCCTACTGCGACGGGCGGCTCTTCGTGAACCTCGAGCGCGGCATGACGGTCGCGCTCGACGCCGAGACGGGACGCATCCTCTGGCGACGGCGCGCGCCGGGCTTCACCGCGTCCACGCCCGCGATCGCCGGCGACCGCGTGATCGTGAGCACGCACGGCGGCGCGGTCAGCGCGCTCCGCATCTCCGACGGGGCGCTCCTCTGGCAGCTCCGGACGCGCGTGCCGGTCGAGTCGTCGCCCGTCGCCGTCGGCGGGTCCGTGTATGTCGGCGCCTCGGACGGCCGCCTCTTCTCGCTCGACGTCCGCACGGGTCGCGTACGGTGGATCTACGACGTGGCGGGACGGATCAGCTCGAGCCCGTCGGTGCTCGACGGGCGCGTCTACATCACGACCTACAGCGGCGGCGTCTTCTGTCTGCAGGCGTCCACCGGCCGGCGGCTCTGGAGCCGCTTCTTCGGCCGGAACGCCTTCCAGGGCGACAGCATCTACGCCAGCCCCTCGACCGACGGCATCCGCGTCTTCGTCGCGTCCAAGGGGGGCCTCGTCGCGGCGCTCGACGTGCGGACCGGCCGGGTTCTGTGGTCGGTGAACACGTACGCCACGATCTACGGGACGCCGTCCGTCGCGCACGGGCTCGTCAACGTCGCCGACCTCGCCGGCAACGTCCGCGCCTTCCGTGCCGCGAGCGGCGCGGAGGTCTGGCGGGCGCACGTGCCGGGGCGCGTGCTCGGGCCGACGCTCGTCGTCGGCGGCCTCGTGTTCTTCTCCACGCTCGAGGGCCACACGTACGCGGCGCAGACCGCCTCCGGCCGCCTCGTCTGGTCGTTCAGGGGCGGGAAATACGCGCCGGGGATCGCGACGCGCGGTCACTACTACTTCTCGCTGAACGGGCTGCTGGTCGCCTTCCGGCCCTCCGGGAGCCGGGCGAAGTGAGCCTGCGCGAGCGCCTCGACGCGGCCGGGACGTGGCTCGTGCTGGGAGCGCTCGGGCTCGTCGTGACGCTGAACATGGACGTGCTCGGCAACGAGCCGTGGCGCTTCCGGCCCGGCGCCGTCCGTCCCCACGGGCCGCTCGCGCCGCTCGTGCGTGCGGCCGACCGCCACTGGGACCCCTCGCTGCTGCGGACCGTCGCGATGGTGGCCGGCGTCGCCGTGCTCGCGCTCGCCGTCGCCGCCGCACTCGCCCGCCCGCTCCCCGCGTGGCTGCTCGTGACGGCGTGCGTGACGGTCGCGGCGCTGCTGATCCTGCCGGCGGTCGCGCTCCAGGCCGGCCTCCGGCAGTCGACGCAGCCGTGGTTCTTCACCAACGACTCGACCTACCAGATCGAGCTCGCGGGAGACGGCCTCCTCCACGGCCACGACCCGTACGGGCGCGACTACTCGCACACGGGCCTCGAGCGCTTCTACAGCCTCGACGGCAGCGCGGGGCCAGGGACCGCGTCCCGGCACGTCGCGCTGCGTCACTTCGCGTACTTCCCGGGGACGCCGCTCCTCGCCGCCGCCTGGAGCGTGCTGCCGCGCCCGTGGGACGACGCCCGCTTCCTCGTCGCGCTCGCGACGCTCGCGCTCTTCGGCGTCGCCCTCGCGTTCCCCGGGCCGCTCCCGCTGAGGGCGGCGCTCGGCGTCGCCGCCGCCGCGAACCCCATCGCCGTCAGGGCCGTGTGGTTCGGCACCGCCGACGCCCCGGCGCTCGTCTTCCTGCTCGCGGCGTTCGCGGCGGCGCTGCGGCGGCGGCCGCTCCTCGCCGGGGCGCTCCTCGGCGCAGCCGTCCTGACGAAGCAGTTCGCCGTCGCCGCGATCCCGTTCCTCGCCGTGCTCGTGCTGCTCGAGCTCGGGCGGCCCGCGCTCCTGCGGGCGGGGGCCGCCGCCGCCGCGGTGCTCGCCGCCGGCTTCCTGCCGTTCCTCGTCGCGAGCCCGGTCGCGCTCTGGCACGACACGGTCTCCTACGGCGCCGGCACGTACCGGATCGTCGGCTACGGCCTCTCGGCGCTCCTCGTCAAGGCAGGAGTGCTGCACGACCGGACGAGCCCGTACCCGTTCCTACCGCTCGTCGTCCTCGTGTGGGCGCCTGTCACGGCGCTGCTCGCGTGGTCGCAGCTCAGGAGCCGCGCCGCCTACGCGGCCGGTGCCGGCTTCACCGCCTCCGTCTTCCTGCTGCTCTTCCTCGCGCGCGTCTTCCAGATCTCCTACTTGCTCTGGCCGCTCGAGGGGCTCGTGCTCGCCGCCTTGCTCGCGGCGGGCGCGCGCCGGCCGACGTAGACGAACGCACGCGCGGCGTGCCCGCGCTCGGAGACCACCACCGAGAACGTCCCGCGTACGCGCGGCGCGTGCAGCACGATGCGGCCGCCGCGGGCGACGCCCCTCCGGCCGGCGAAGCGCCAGTGGACGCTCTTCGCATCGCTCGAGTAGCGGACGCCGAAGCGGCCGCCGCGCCGCACGGCGATTCTGGTGCGCCAGAGCTCGACGTAGCGGATCCGCACGCGGCCCGCCGACGAGGTCGTGCGGTTGCCCGCCTCGTCGACGGCGACGAGGTCGAGCCGGTGCACCCCGGGGGGCAGCGCACGGCCGCGGACGCGCCCGAACCACGAGACGGTGCCGTGCAGCGGCCGGAAGCGCGTCTTCGCGCGCTGCGTGCCGTCGACGAGGAGGATCGCGTTCGCGTGCTCGGTGACGGAGTAGCGGACGTGGATCCCGTCGCGCCGACCGTCGCCGTCCGGCGAGATCGTGCGCGGCGACGCCTGCTCGATCCGGATCACCGGCGGCGTCCTGTCCACGCGGATCGCGTCGGGGAGCACGATCGTGCGGTGGTGCCGCGCCAGCTCAAGCTTCGGCCGGTAACTGCCCTCGGGGACGAGGTCGCCCGTCTCGTCGCGGCCGTTCCACACGAAGGAGGCGCGCCCCGCCGGGAGCGCGGCGTCCGTCGCGAGGCGGGCGACGGTGTGGCCGCCCCTGTCGATCACGGTCACGCCGACGTGGTCGGCGCGGCGCAGCCGAAACGAGATGCGAGCCCGGTCGGAGGCGCAGCCGCAGACCGGCGAGAACTGCTTGTCGACCTGCGGGCCGCTGACGGGGTTCGGCTCGAGCTTCAGGAGCTCGGTACGGGCGAACGCGCCGGCGGTGGCGAGGACGAGGACGACGACGAGGACGGTCGGCACGCGGCTCGTCACGCGCCGAATCGTATGCGCCGCGGCTACCGGAGCTCGCTCGCGTCGAGCACGTCGGCGGCGGGCGGCGCGACGATCGAGGCGGCGGCACCCCAGTCGCCCAGGTCCATCTGCATCGTCATGCGCAGCGGCACGCCGGCGGTCGTCATCGAGTAGGCGACCCGCAGCCGGCGCACGAGCCCGTCGGCGCCGACCCAGACGTCCTCCGGGATCATGATCGGCGCGCCCGCGTCGACGAGCTTCTGCACGGCGTCGGCCGAGACGCCCTTCACCTTCGCGGCGTCGTACAGGTCGACCGTCGCCTTGTAGTGCGTGGTCGCCGTCCCGTCGAGGCGCTCGGTGCCGACCGTCTGCACCCTGCCGGCGCTCGCGCGGAGCATCGCGAGCAGCTGCGTCGGGTCCTGGGACGCGCCGCCCTGCATCAGCTTGTCGAAGTCGATCCCGAGCTTGTCGCCGGCCTTCGAGAGGTCGAGCTTCACCCAGTGCTTCCCGCCCGTGAGCTGCTCGAGGAGCCCCATCTGGAGGTAGAGGACGTAGTCGCCGTTCTCGCGCAGGAAGATCTCGTGGAACCGACCGGCCGTCGACGGTGCGCCCGACGCGCGCATGAGCTGCGACATGTCCACGGTCAGCTCGCCGCGGTCGCCGTCGAGGACGCCGGTGCCCGACATCGTCACCGGCTTGCCGCCGAGCGCCGGGCTGTCGAACGTCATGCGGAGCGTCATGTGCGCGGCGCCGGCCTTCTGCGTCTTCGTCGCCGCGGACGCAACCGGGTCCAGCGTGCTGGAGACGCCGCAACCTGCCGCGACGGCGGCCGCGGCCGCGAGGACCAGCGCGAGCACGGCGGGGCGGGGGCGCATGCCCCTTCCGTAGCGCCGCGGCAGCGGGCGGTCATCGCCCGTTCGGGGGACTGGCGCGCGAGCGGCTAGTGGCGCGACTCGAGCTCGCGCGTGCGGGCGGCCATCGCCTCGAGGAGCGGCCACGCGATCTCGGCGTGCTCCTCGACGAGCGGCCGGAACTGCCACGGGGTGAGGCCGTAGGCGACGCCGTCGCGCGACGCGGTGATCGTGGCGGTGCGCGTGCCGCCGTCGATCAGGGCGATCTCGCCGTAGTAGTCGCCGGGGCCGAGGGTCCGGCGCTGCTCGCCCTCGACGGTGACGACCGCCTCTCCGGACTCGATCACGAAGAACCCGGCCGCGCCCCCGCCCTCGGCGGTGAGCTCCTGCCCCTCGCGGAAGTTGCGGTCGCTGAACGAGGCGGCGATGGTCTTCAGCTGCTTCTCCGGGACGTTCTTGAAGAGCGGCACCTGCTTGAGGAGTTCTACGGGGGCGGCCATGCGCGCGATCCTAGTCGAGGGACGGCTCGACGTCTATCACGGTGCCCTCCGTGCCGAGCTCGATCGGGAGGCCGCCGGCGCCGTCGCGGGCGGCGGCGAGCATGGCGTCGAGCTCGGCGCTGCCGTGGGCCGGGTCGTGGTGGAACATGAGCGTCCGCCGCGGCCGCACGCGCCCGACGTACGCGGCGAAATCGTCGATCGCCGAGTGCCCCCAGCCGACCCGGGCGTCGTACTCCTCCCGCGTGTACTGGGCGTCGTGGAGCAGCACGTCGGCGCCTGCCGCGATCGAGGCGCCCGCGTCCGGGTTGCGGCCGAGCTCGTTGTCCGGGATGTAGGCGAGCGACGCGCCGTCCTCCTCCAGCCGGTAGCCGAGCGTCGGGCCGGGATGCTCGAGCGGCGCCGTCGTGACGGCGACGCCGTCCAGCGACCACGCGTCCTCCCAGACCTCGTTGAACTCGACGGCGGCGTCGAAGCGCTCGAACGGCACCGGGAAGAACGGAGGCGAGAGGTAGAGCCCCACCTGCTCGGCGAGCGAGAGCTCGCCGGGGCGCGGGCCCCAGAAGCGGATCCGGCGGCCGGGGCGGAAGAGCGGCGCGAAGAAGCCGAGCCCCTCGACGTGGTCGAGGTGCATGTGGGTGAGCAGGACGTCGATCTCGTCGTCCTCGACGGTGAGCCCGAGGGGGCGCACGCCGGTGCCCGCGTCGAGCACGATCAGCCGCCCGCTGCGCGTGCGCACCTCGACGCAGCTCGTGTTGCCTCCATAGGCGGCCGTGGCCTCGCCGGGCGTCGCCAGTGAGCCTCGACAGCCCCAGATCCGCGCACGCATCGTCGGAACCCTAGTCCAGCTGTCAACCGGCGGCAGCGGTCCCGAGCCGTGCGCCCGCCACGTCCTCGGCGCCCGAGCGCGCACGGGCGTGACCGGTCAGGGCGTCGAGGAAATCGCGCCGGTCGAGCGCCCACAGCACCGAGTCCTCGGTCGCGCGCACGCCGGCCGTCCGCGGGATGTCGCGGAGGAGCGCGATCTCGCCCACGAACGCCGGGGCGTGCTCCCGTTTCTCGCCCGCCGGCAGCTCCACGGCGAGCGACCCGTCCGTGAGCACGTAGAAGCGGTCGCCCTCGTCGCCTGCAGCGAAGAGCCGCGCCCCGGCCGGGAGCTCGACACGCGCCAGGCGCGTCCCGAGGTACTCGAGCGTCTGCAGAGGCAGCACGGAGAGGAACGGCACGCCGCGCAGCGCCGCGATCTGCTCCGCAGGCACACGTGCGCCGTCGTCGACGCGCGCCAGGAGACGCCAGCAGACGACGGTCACGACCGGGAGGAACGAGCCGTAGGCGACGAGCGTCCACCGGACGCCGACGGCGGCGATGAGTGCGGGGGCGACGACGGCGCCGAGCGCGAGCGACCCGACGAGCACGCCCTCGACGACACCGAAGATGCGGCCGGCCACCTCGACCGGCGCCGCGCGCTGCATCAGCGTGAGGGCCGAGACGTCGACCATCGTGTTGCCGATCCCGAGCACGCCGAGGCCGATCGCCGCGACCGCCGCGTGGGGTGCAGCGCCGATCACCGCCAGCGGGAGCCCGAAGAGCACCAGGCCGACGCCGAGGTCTCCCGCGAGCCTGCCGCGGCCGACGAGCGCGAGCGAGACGCCCGCGCCGACGATGGCGCCGATCCCGCAGGCGGACTGGAAGAGCCCGACGGCGCCGTTCCCGAGCGAGAGCAGCTTCAGCGCCGTCGTCACGACGAGCACGCCGAGCGCTCCGGCGACCGCGCACTGGGCCGCGTACAGACCGAGCAGGAGCCGGAGGCGGGGCTCGGCGGCGATCGCCCGGAAGCCGGCCGCCAGGCCCGCCGTCGCCTCGCCCGCCTCCTCGGCAGCCGCGGACACGGGAACGTCCTCGGCGCGCGGCGGCGCCGGGATCCTGGCCACGTTGAGCGCGCTCCAGAGGAACGTCCCGGCCACGACCAGGAACGCGGTGGTTGCGCCGCCCGCGGCGTAGGCGAACGCGCCGAGCGCCGGCCCCGCGAAGATTCCGATGCTGTCGAACGTTCGCGACGCGACGTTCGCCGCGGTCAGCTCGGCCGGCGACGCCGCGAGCGACGGCAGGAGCGCGGCCTCCGCCGGGCGGAAGACGACGCCGAAGAGGCCGGCCGCGACCGCGATCGCGTACACGGACAGCTGGGGCGCGCCGGCGGAGGCGAGGGCACCCGCCCCGCCGACGAGCACGACGCGCGAGACGTCGGAGGCGAGCATGACGCGCCGGCGCGGGAACCGGTCGGCGAACGAGGCCGCGAGCGGTGCGACGACGGCGGCGAGGGCCTGACGCACCGCGGTCACGACGCCGACGGCGGTCGCGCCACCCTGGTGGTAGGCGTAGAGCGCGAGCGTCAGCGAGAACGAATAGGTGCCGATCGCGCCGCCGAAATACGCGATCTCGACGCGGCGGAGGGCCGGGTTCGCGAAGACGCCACGGAGGGCCGCGAGCGACTGGGCGAGCCGGTCCCGGGCGCCTCCCATGAGCCGGGAGCATCGCAGCGTTTGACATCCGACGGAAGGGCGGGAAGATTTCAGAGGCGGGACCCGTCTTGTAGGCGTTGACCCGTGAAGGCGGGACGGGCATCCACCGAAGGAGGAGCGAACAGTGTCGAAGTTGGAGCGCAACAAGCTCGAGGCGAAGCTCGAGGCCACCGACGAGCCGGGGAAGGACGACGACGTCGAGGCGCACAAGCTCGAGGCGAAGCTCGAGGAGACCGACGAGCCGGGCGCCGGGGACGACGACGTCGAGGCGCACAAGCTCGAGGCGTAGAGCCCCACACCACGGATTTGTCGAAGGGCCCGCCTCGGCGGGCCCTTCTCTTCTTTTTGCTCCTAGGCGAACAGGTCGCGGAGGGCGGCGACGAGCGCGTCGGCGGCCGGGCGCCGCTCCTCGTCGACCGCCTCGAGCGCGGCGGCGAGCTCGGCGACGGCCGCGGCGCGGCCCTCGCCGGCGAGCGCCGCCCGCGCGGCGCGCGCCGACTGGAGCAGCGAGAGCGCGAGGGCCGCCTGCGAGGCGAAGAGGCCGAGCAGCTCCATCTCCTGCAGCGAGAACCGCGCCTGCTCCGGCCGGTCGAGCACCTGGAGGACGCCGAGCACCTGCTCCTCCTCGAGGAGCGGCACCGCCATCAGCCCCTTCGGCACGTAGCCGGTTCCCTCGGCGACGTCCCGGGCGAACCGGGGGTCGTTCTGCACGTCCTCGAGGACGAGCGGTGTCCGCGAGGAGGCCACCCACCCAGCGATCCCCGTGGACGACGGGAACCGCCGGCCGACGAGAAACTGGTCCTCCTCGCTCGCGACGGCCGCGAACACGAGCTCGTCCGCCTCGCCGTCGAGCAGGAGGATGGACGAGGCACGGGCGCCGAAGATCGCGCGTGCGACCTCGACGATCGCCCGCAGGAGGCCTGCGAACTTCTCCTCCGCCGGCAGCACGCCGGCCGCGACCGCGGCGTACAGGGTCTCGTCAGCCACGCGGGACGTTGTTCGAGGTGAGGTGGAGCACCGTCTTCAGCTCGAACGGCGTGAGGAGCGGGTGCTTGCTCAGCACGAGCGCGGCGATCCCGGAGATGCACGGCGCGGCGAAGCTGTTGCCCGTCGCGCGGATGGTGGCGCCGCCGAGCCAGGCGACGTCGACGTCCACGCCCCGGGCGAAGAACTCCACGGGCGGGTTCGGGTTCGCGTAGTAGACGAACGGGTCGGGCTCCTCGTGGCTGCCGACGGAGATGACCGACGAGAAGCGCCACGGAAACGACTCGACGGGCATGTTGTGCGCGGCCGCAACGAGCACGGTCCGCTTGAAGTAGGCGTTGTCGGCGATCTCACGGAGGATGTCGCCGAAGTGCCGCTTCGTCGTCGAGAGGCTCATGTTGACGACGTCGAAGCCCTCCCGCACGGCCCACTTGAGCCCGGCGACGAGCACCTTGCCGGAGCCGGTGAAGCCGGCGCCGAGCACGCGGGCGGAGTGGATCTCGGCCTCCGGCGCGAGGGCGCGGATGATGCCGGCGCAGGCGGTGCCGTGGCCGCAGAGGTCGCCCTCGGTGTCCTCCTCGGCGACCGGCTCCTCGTTCTCGTCGAGCGAGATCGTGACCGCGCCCGCGAGCTCGCCGACGAGCGGGTGGCCCGGTTCGACGCCGCTGTCGAGGACGCAGACGCGGACGCCGCGGCCCGTGGCGCCGTGGAACGCCCACTCGCGGTCGACACGCTCGGGCAGCGGGTTCTCGAGCGCGATCCCCTCGGTGTCGGCCGGTCGGAGCGACCACGCCGGGCGCGGCGCGGCGGGCGGCTCTCCGGCGTGCGCTGCGCTCGCCACGCCGTCGATGCTAGATGCCGCCGAGACCGGCGACAACGTCGGCCGCCGACGAGGCCGCGCCGCGTGCGCGGGCGAGGTACGGGTCGCCCTCGTGGACGGTGAGGTTGACGGCGACGATGTGCGCGGCGGCGCGTGCTGCGCCCGCGGCGAGCGCGGCGGCGGCGACGGCGTCCGGACGGAGATCCGGAGCGGCCTCGTGCGCCTCGCCGGCCGCGAGCGTGACGACGTCGGCGCAGGCCTCGGCGATCTCGAGCGGCACCGCCGACGACCGGCGCAGCACCTCGCCGAGCCGAAAGTCGCGGCGCTCGTCGCCGGGCGACTCGACGGTGGCGAGCGCGGCGCGCGCCTCGCCGTGCACGCGCGCGTCGCGCAGGGCGAGCGCCACGAGCCGTGCGGCGAGGGTCGCCGCCTGCGCTGCCTCCCCTTTCCGGTTCGAGACGTTCGCGGCCTTGCGCACGACCGCCGCGGCGGCTGCGCCGCAGAGGGCCGCCGCCGATCCTGCTGCGGCCGGCGTGTCGGGCGAGGCCAGCGATGCGAGCACGACCCCCACGTCGAGCTCCTGCGGCGCAGCGCTCCTCACGTGCCGAGGCGGCGGCGGGCCTCTGCGAGAGCGTGCGGAGTCGGGGCGATCCCCGACTCCGCCAGCGCCGACTCGAGATTGGCGACGATACGAGCCCGCAGCTCCGCGTCCTCCCCCGCGCGAGCGACCAGGTGGTCGATCCCAGCACGAAGCTGCGGCAGGGTCTGCGCCGCCTCGACCCACCCCGTAGGAGCAGGCGGGAGGATCGACAGCAGACGCGCCAGTTGCTCGATGTCGTAGCTCATTCTCCGAGTCACCCGTCTACAGGACGCTCCACGGAGGCCGGATCTTCCATCTGCGCCTTCAACTTGTCGAGGCAGCGAGAGATGCGGCTCGCGATCGTGCCCGCCGGCAGGCCGAGGGCCTCCCCGATCGAGCGGTAGCTCTCGTCGCGGGCGAAGAAGCGGTCGAGGATCTCCTGGCAGTTCTCCGGCAGCCGCTCGAGTGCCTGGTGGACGTCCAGGGCGAGCTCGACGTCGGCCAGCGCCTCCTCGTCGGCTGCCTCGTCCAGCTCGGCCTCGGGCGTCTCGCGCGTCGCGCGCAGGCGGTCGATGCAGCAGCGCCGCGTGAGTTGCGCGATCCACGGCCGCACGGCGGCGTCGTCGCGGAGCTTGTGCAGTCCCTCGTACGTCTTCGCGAAGACGTCCTGGAACACGTCCTCCGCGTCCTCCCGGCCGAGCCGGAAGCCGCGCACGCAGATCGCGAAGACGAAGCGCGAGAAGCGCTCCACGAGCGCGTTCCAGGCCTCGCCGTCGCCTGCGCGGCAGCGCGCGACGAGCTGCTCGTCGGTTGCCGCCCCCGTCATCTGCAGGATCTTACGGCTACTTGAACTGGAAGAGCGCGTACCGCGTCGAGCCGTCGACGAGCCCGAGCTGGAGCTGCGCGCAGCCCGTCCAGCCCTTCTGGGTCTTCCACACGTACGTGTACTGCTGACTCGTCGGGTCGTACTGAAGGCCGCTCGTGCTCGTCGTGGTCTCGTTGATCGGGTCGGTCGGCGCCCCGGCGTTGCAGGCGACGGTCACGACCTTGGGATAGCCGCCGAGGAAGATGGAGAGCCCCCGGTCGCCGCCGAGCTTGAACTTGACCGGCACCGCGCTCCCCGCCTTGACGACGTTGATCGTCGGCGGGTTGTCGACGGGCGCCAGGAAGCCCGTGAACGGCCACTGGATCGCGAACGTCGCCTGCGCCTCTGCGTGCGCGTAGTCGATGTCGTCCTGCGCCACGTTGAACGGGGCGGGCGCGCCGTTGAAGTACGCCTTCACGCTGTAGTTGCCGACGGGCAGCCCTGCGAGTGTCGCCGCAGGCACGGAGGCGACGCCGGTCGCGTCCGTCTTCGCCGCGAGCGTCCTCTGCACGGTCCCGGTCCCGTTCGCCGGGCCCGTTCCGGCGATCAGGAAGAAGACGTTCCGCTGGGCGAGCAGCGCGCCGGTGCGGTCCTTCAGGAGCGCCGTCACGGAGAGCGTGCCGCCGAAGCTCTGGACGGAGGCGGCGGTGATCGTGAGCGAGGTGCCGCGAGCGTCGACCGTGACCGGCGTCGTCGCCTGCGAGGACGCATGCGTCGAGTCGCCCGCGAAGGTTGCGGTCAGGTCGTAGGTGCCCGGCTCGACGCCGACCGGGACCGTCACGGTCGCGACGCCGTCGCTGCCGGTCGTCGCCGGCAGGCTCGTCGACCCGAGCGCGATCCGCACCGGTGCATTCGCGATCGCGCCGGCGCCGTCGGTGAGCTTCGCGCTCACCGTGATCCTGTCGCCGTACTGCACGTGGGCGGTCGGATATTGCGTGAGCGCCATCGTCGTCGGCGCCGGCGGGGCCGTGCCGGTGATCTCGCCGGGAATCGACCCCGGGTGGTAGAAGGCGCCGACGTTCGCGTCGAACGTCACGCGCCCGACGCCGTTCACCGCCTGCACGAGGAAGGCGACGGTGCCCGGATCGACGCCCGCGCCGAGCGTCAGCTGCCCGCTCCAGAGCGTCGGGTCGGCGGTGTCCTGCGTCAGGTCGAAGGATGCCCAGTGACCGGTGCCGGAGCCGGAGCCGGGTGGGATCGTCCAGGTGACCCACGCTGCCTGGATGCCCGCGTTCGCGTCGCCGAGGATGTGGGCGCTGACCGTCAGCACGTTCGTCGTCTGGTCGAAGCTCGTCGAGACGCCGGTGATCGTGGGCGGCGCGGCGAGGACCGGCCCGCGCAGCTCGTTGCTGTAGAAGAGCCGGAAGCCCATGTTCGAGAACGCCCGCCGGGTGCTCTTCGCCGGGTCGGTCAGGTCGGTCAGATGCTGGACCGGTGTCACGTCGAGGCGCGTGACGCCCCCGCCGTCGAGAGCGCCGAAGTAGTTCGTCGAGAACGGCTGCACCGGGAAGAAGACGTCGCTGTAGAACGGCGCGTGCACGCCGCGGAGTTCGGTGGCCGGCGCCGCCGTCAGCGGCGTGACGCCGCCCGTGTCGGTGTAGTCGCCGCTCAGGAACCCGACGCCGCGCAGGAGATAGCCGGCGAGCGGGCTCGAGACGTTCGAGTCGAAGAGCGGCAGGACGGGCTGGATCGGCGCGATGTCGACGGCCCCGTTCGGGCCCGTGTACCAGGTTGCGAGGGGGCCGGTCGTACCGTCGGGGTTCTTCAGCTGCTTCGACTGCGACGTGCCGGGCCCGCCGACGCTCGTGTCCGCGAACCGGAGCCCGAGCGTCGAGCCCGGCCCGCCGGAGACGGGGTTGATAGCGCTGATCGTCGTCGAGTCCGGCGCCTCGTAGATCCGCCCGCTCGGCAGGTTGACGCTCAGCATGGGCAGCCCGAAGACCGTCGCCTCGAGCAGCGCCTTCTCGTCGAGCGCCGACAGCGTCGGCGTGCCCTGGAGGTACGCCTGCTTCGCGCGGACGAGGGCGTTGCCGACGGCGACGGGCACCGCCGTGCTCGGCGTGTTCGTCACGCGGAGCTGCCGCGAGAACTCGGCGTAGATGCGCTCGCTGTACGCGAGGAAGTCGGTGTCGCCGTACTGGTAGCCGGTGCCGGCGATCAACGTGGCCTTCTTCGTCGCGAACGCCTCGGCCCAGTCCATCGGCCCGGTCACGTTCTGGATCGCGTCGCCGTTGACGATGTTGTAGCCCGAATGGCAGCCGATGCTGAACACGATCGAGTTCGTGAAGTCGGTCGTCGCGCTCGCGAGGTCGGTCGACAGGATGTTCGTCTGGTAGTCGGCGGCGAGGGCGTCGTTCGCGCTGAAGTGGCCGCCCAGGAAGATCAGGTCGTGCCGCGTCGAGCCGAGGAGCTTCGCCCGCAGGTCGGCGGCGGTCCACGAATGCGTGCGGTCGGGGGTGTTGTTGACGGTCGTCGAGCCGGGCGAGATCCCGTTGTTCGTGATCAGCTGGTCGTTCGTGGCACCGGCGCCGAGACCGGCCGCGAGATTCGACTCGACGTTGTCCGCCGCGTCCTGCAGGAAGTCGTAACCGGTGACGAGCGACCTCGTCGGCGTCGGCACGACGCCGTTCGCGAGCCCGCTGTAGGCGTCGAGCATGCCCGCGATCTCCGCGGGGGTCTCGACGAGACGGCCGACGGCGAGCCCCGGCACCGGGAACTGGTTGCCGTGCAGGAGGACGGTCGAGGACGAGCCGTAGTAGTCCTGGTTCAGGATGTAGCCGAGCCGCAGGGCCGCCTGCGAGGCGCTCGCGTCGAGCACGGGCGGCGAGTAGAGCGTCTCGTTGCCGAGGAGCGACGGATCCGGGTAGCGGTAGAACGGGATCACGGAGTCGCCGCCGACGACCACGACGTACTTGAGGGCCGGGTTCGCCTGGCGATACGCGTCGACCTCGCGCTTGATCGCGCCCGCGACGAGGTTCTTCGCGTACACGCACGACGTGTTCGCATCCGCCTGCGCGTTCAGTGTCGCGACGGCAGGATCGGCGCTCACGTCGACGAGCGCACCGGCGACCTCGGGACGCGCGGCGAAGGTCTGGAGCTTCCCGAGCAGCGTCGGGTTCATCGGCAGCCGCGCGCCGTCGTAGAGCACCACTGTCCTGTAATTGCCCGCGGGGGCGCTCGGGGTGCTCGGCGTGTCGGTCACGCCGGCGCAGGAGCTCCCGTCGCGCTTGACGGAGAGCGTGAACGGATGGTCGGGGTCGAACGCGCCGTTCTTGCCCTGGATGCGGATGTAGAAGTAGCCGGTGTTGTTCCACGTGTTGACGGAGATGTGGCCGTCCGTGGAGACGGCGAGGACGCTGCGCGTCTGCGCGTCCGCGAAGAGCTGCGGGTAGCTCGGGTCGGAGGGGCTCCACTGCGAGGGGCTCCACTGCGAGGGGCTCCACTGCGAGGGGCTCCACTGCGACGGCGACCACTGCGACGGCGACCACTGGGAGGGGCTCCACTGCGACGGCGACCACTGCGAGGGGCTCCACTGCGACGGCGACCACTGCGACGGCGACCACTGCGAGGGGCTCCACTGCGACGGGCTGTAGCTCGGCGAGAGGATGTTCGAGTTGAGCGTCGGGTCCCAGTTCGTCGGATCCCACGACGACGGGTTGTACTGCGAGGTGTTGAAGGCATCCTGCGGGGCGCTCGCCTGCTGGAGCGCGACGTCGTTCAGGCTCAGCTGCTGGCTGCCGCCCGAGGACCCGACGGCGTTGCCGCCGAGCGCGTCGTAGGCCTGCTGGATGTCGCTGAAGGCGACGATCTGGGAGTCGACTGGCGTGTTCGAGAGGTCGATGTCGACCCGCGAGTTCGGGAGGATCGGCACCTTGTACCAGCGCGCCTCGCCGAGCGACTCGAGGTAGCCGGTCGTGGAGCCGTCGGGCCCGAGCGTCGAGGCCGTCGTCCACGAGGTGTTGTTCGCGCCGACGCGCACGCAGTTCGACCGCGGCGACGCAGGCCCGCCGCCGCGCGAGGCAGTCGCCCACACGACCTGGCCGGCGGCGACGGCGGGGAAGCTGTCGATCGCGAAGGCCGCGACGCCGTCTGCGTTCGTCGTCACGGTCTTCGTCCCGAGCGCGGTCGGCTCTGGATCGGCGCAGGACGTCCCGGCGAAGAACGCGAGATCGAACGCGGTGTTCGACGGGACGTTCGCCTGCTCCAGACCGGCGATCCCGACGCCGCCCGTCGGGCCCGCGTTCGGGACGGCGAGGAAGAGGTTCGGCGCGGGCGACGTCGGCGGCGGGGCGGGGGTGCCCCCGAGGGCGACCGCGTAGATCGCCGCGTTGTCGCAGCGGAAGTCGGAGCAGTTGTCCGCCGTCTCCGTCAGCTGCACGGTCAGGTGCTGGCCCGCGCTCGCGGCGGCGTACGTGAGCGTGTAGACGCCCGGCACGTTGCCGCACGACGGAAGGTCGCACCGCGGGCCGACGACCGTGTCGCTGTACGGCCCCGCACTGCCGTCCGAGAGGGTGGCGGTGAGCGTCCCGCTCGCCCAGTGGGCGCTGGTGTAGATCGTGAGCGTGCGCGGCGCCGGGTCCGCCGGGACCGTGAACGAGAAGCCGTCGCCGAGCGTGGTCTCGCCGGGCGTCTCGATGCCCGGCTCTCCGTCATGCTGAAGGCCGCCGTACACGCCGTTCGCTGAGGCGGGGCTCGTGCCGTTCGACCAGGAGAACGCGAAGGGCGTCTGCGAGCCGAACTGGCCGAGCCCGCGCAGCGGGGCGCTGGTCGGGTTGATGTCGGTCAGGGCGCTGATGGCCGTGCCCCCGCTCTTGCGAACGTCCGGCGCGAGGCTCGTGCTGTGACCGCCGCCCGCGTAGCCCCAGATCGCCCAGTCCTCGGCGCCGAGCGCGGTCAGGTCCACGTTCCCACCGCTCGTCGAGAGGCTGCCGGAGAGCGTCCCGCTCGGGATCTGGGCGCAGTTCGAGAACGTCGACGTGTCGCTCGTGCCGGCGTTGGTCGACGTGGCGGTGATCCCCTCGCCAGCAGACAGAGTCCCGTAGCCGGCAGACCAGGCCGCCTTGCCGTTCGAGCCGATCGTGACCTCGGCGAACGTGAGATACGTCTCGCCGGCGAGGTCCTCGCCGAGCCCGCACGTGCCGTTCTTGAAGACTTCGACGAAGACGGTGTCGCCCGGGGCGCCCGTGACCGTACCCCCGGCCGCGTCCGTGCCGGCGGCGCTCACGACCGGCGCGGGCTGGTCGCGATTCGCGTGGTCTTGGAGGAAGAGCCCGTACGCGTTGTTCGCGTAGATCGAGTTCGCGACGACCCGGTTCCCGACCGACTGGACCGTTGTCCCGTCGATCAGCACGCCGTAGCTCGAGTTGTGCTGGACGGTATTCCCCGGCCCGATCTGGCTCCCGGTCGAGTTCAGCACGTGGATGCCGACCCCGTTCGAGCTCGTCGAAGCGCCGTTCGCGTCCACACCGATGTTGTTGCCGGCCACATGCGTGCCCGCCGTGCCGCTGATGAGCACCGCCGCACCCGACTGGGCCGCGATCGTGTTCCGCTCCGCCGCGCCGATGTTGAAGAGCCCGCCCGGCCCGACGGTCGAGCCGATCACGTTTCCTCCCCCCGCGCCGCCGACGAAGACGCCGTCCGTGGCCGGCCAGTACTGTCCGGCGGCCGGTCCGAGGCCGATGCGCGATCCCTGCACCAGGTTCCCCGACGCGCCGACGCCGCTGATCACGATCTGCGCAGGATCGATCGGCGACCCAGCCGACCCGTTTGCGCCGAGGACGTCGCCGATGACGCTGTTGCCGGAGCTGCCGAGGATGCCGATGCCGCCGTCCGCGTTCGGTGCGGAGCCCGTCCCCGCGGCGTCGATCCCGATGTAGCTCTGCGAGACGGTCGTGGCGCTGGAGCCGTTCTGCAGCTCGATCCCGTAGCCGGGGAAGTTCCCGATCGCGATGCCCTGCACGAGGCTTCCGGTTCCGCCCGTGAAGGTGAGCCCGCTCCGGTGAGCGCAGTTGTCGCAGTTGTGGCCGTTCACGAACACGAGCGGAGACCCCGAGTAGCCCGGCTGCGTCGTGCCGTCGATCGTGACCTGCTCGGTGATCGCGGGCAAAGGCAGCGTCTGGGCGATCGGACCGGGCAGGTCGAAAGCGATCGTGTCGGGGCCGGGATTCCCGTTCGCCTGGGTGATCGCGTCCGCGAGAGAGCCGGAACCGGAGTTCGAGGTGCTCGTGACCGTGTAGGTGTTCGCGAGCGCCTGCGGCGCGAAGGCGAGCGCCGCCAGCACGATCGGGACCGCGACGAGACGCGAACGCCGAGCGCCGCGGACTCTCAGCCGCAAGTTGAGCCCCCTCACCCTCCGGACACACTGGACCAACGCGACGCGCGGGTCAACCCCGCCGCCCGCTCGCGGGGCCTCAGCGGCCGCGCGACCAGAGGAAGGCGAGCGCCAGCTCGAGCGCTTCGTCGAGCGGAAGCTCCCGGCCGTCGTGCGCGAGCGCCTCGGCGCCGGCGCCCGCCGCCGCCCGCGCCGGCTCCAGCTGCGCGTCGAGCTCCGCCTGGTCGGCCGGCCCGCGCGGCGCCCCGATCTCGTCGCGGAGGGCCGCCCCGGCGCCGGCCAGCCTTAGCGCGAGCTCGGGCTCGTCGGCGAGCACTCCGAGCACCGCGGTGTCCTCCAGCATGAACGCGAGCGCCCACTTCTCGCCGTGGTCCCGGTAGACGCGGAGCGCACTCGCGAACAGGTCTGCCGTTCCCGCCAGGTCGCCCTGCGCGCGCGTGAGGACGCCGAGGTTGTGCTCGCCGAGCGCGATCATCCACGGGTCGCCGGTCTGCCGGCGCAGGGCCAGGCTCTCCTCCTGGCAGCCGAGCGCCTCGTCCTCGCGCCCGAGCAACAGCAGGACGTTGCCGAGGTTCGTCAGCGAGATCGCGATCGCACCCTTGTCCGCGGCGCGCCGCCGCAGCGCGAGCGCCTCCTCGTTCAGCGAGCGCGAGCGCTCGTACTCGCCGGTGTACTCGGCGATCATCGCGAGGTTCGAGACGAGCGCCCCCATCGCGGCGGCGTCGTCGAGCTCGCGGTGGATCGCGAGGCTCGCCTCGAAGAGCGGTGCGGCGGCGTCGAGCTCGCCGCGGGTCGCCGCGACCGTTCCCTCGATCTTCAGCACCTGCGCGAGCCCTGCGCGCTCGTCGGCGGCGGCGAACCCCTCGTGCGCGGCCTCCAGCCACCGCGCCGCGTCGTCGTAGTCGCCGCGCTTCCGCGCCAGCTCCGCGAGCGAGACCTCCGACCACGCCCGCGCCGGGCCGTTCTCGAGCTCCTCGGCGAGCGCCCGCGCGTCGCGGTACGCGGCCTCGGCGGCGGGCCAGTCGCCGCCGACCTCCACCGCCTCTCCGAGCCGGCGCGTCACGCGCCAGCGCTCGTCGCCTGCGAGCAGCGGCACGGCGCGCCGGAAGTAGTCGGCCGCGGCGGCGTTCGCGTAAGTCGCCTGTGCCGCCTCGCCCGCGCGCACGAGGTAGTCGCGCTTCTTGTCCGTGTTCTCCGAGTGCCAGTAGTGGTGCGCGAGCAGGTCGAGGTTGCGCTCGGTGTCCTCGGAGTCCTCGATGTACGCGGCCACCCGCTCGTGCAGGTCGGCGCGGATCGCGAACGGAAGGCTCTCGTAGGTCGCCTCCTGCGTGACGACGTGCTTGAAGAGATAGACCTGCTCGACGGGCTGGTCGAGCTGGACGAGGTCGAGCGACTGGAGCCGCCGCAGGTGCTCCGTGACGGCCTCGAGCGAGCCGAGCTCCTCGTACACGGACGGGAGCCACGGCGCTCTGAAGGAGCGGCCGATCACGCTCGCGACCTTCAGCGTCCGGCGCGGCTCCTCCTCGAGCGTGTCGACGCGGCTCAGGATGAGGCTGTGCAGGCTCTCCGGCAGCTCCAGGGAGCGCAGCGCCGACTCGTCGCGCGGGTCGACGCCGCGGCCGCGGATGTAGTTGAGGAGCTCCTCGATGTAGAACGGGTTGCCGCCGGAGCGCTCGAGCAGGAGGTCGACGAGGGACGGCGTCGCCTCCATCCCGGCGCCGAAGAGCTGGCGGAGCTTGCCGTCGACCAGGAGTCCGGCGTCGTCGGGACCGAGCTGCGAGAGCGGGAGCTCGCCGAAGTGCGGCAGGTGCTCGATCCCGAGGCCGCCGCCGGCCGCCGTCGCGGGCCGGTACGCCGCCACGAAGAGCACCGGCAGGACGGATGCGGCGCGGACGAGCGCGCCGAGGAGGTCGCGCGAAAGCGGGTCGATCCAGTGGCAGTCCTCGAGCACGATCACGACGGCCTCGTCACGGGCGCGCGCGCGCAGGCTGTCGGCGAGGAGGCCCTCGAGTGACGCCTTGCGCAGCTTCGCGTCGAAGGACGCTGTCAGGTCGTTGTCGGCGATTCGCAGGCCGAGCACGACGTCGAGCAGCGGCGTCCGCGGGACGAGCGTCGGGTCGAGGCGCCGCAGCGTCGCCTCGAGGTCCGCGACCTGCTCGTCGTGCGACAGCCCCTCGTCGATGCCGAAGAGCGCGCGCCACACGTCGCGCCAGACGAAGTAGCTCGCGTTCGCGCCGAACGCCTGGCACTCGCCGAACGCGACGAAGGTGCCGCGCGCGCGGACGCCGCGGACGAACTCGGCGAGGAGCCGCGACTTGCCCATGCCGGCCTCGGCGGCGATCCCGACGACGCAGCCGCGTCCGTCCAGCGCTTGCTGCAGGCCGAGCTCGAGGGTCGCGAGCTCGCGGTCGCGGCCGACGATCGGCAGCTCGTAGCGGCGCCGGCGGCTCGTCGCGCCGGCGCCGATCCCGATCAGCGCGTACGCGCTCACCGGTTCGGCCTTCCCCTTGAGCGTCAGGTCGGGGACTCGCTCCCACGTGAAGCCGTCGCCGGCCTGCGCGCGCACCGCCTCCGAGACGAACACGGCGCCCGGCGGCGCCTTCGACATCAGCCTCGCCGCGAGGTTGACGGCGTCGCCGAGGCAGACGAACGTCCGCCGGTCGCGATGGCCGTAGGTGCCGCTGCGCAGGCGCCCGTGCGTGACCCCGACCTGGATCTCCGTCGCGGCGGTCGACGCCTCGAGCTCCAGCAGCTCGAGCGAGGCCGCGGCGGCGCGCGCCGCGTCGTCCTCGTGCGCGACGGGCGAGCCGAAGACGCCGTAGAGGTAGGCGCCCTTGTCGCCGACCGTGAGCTGGAGGAGGTTGCCGCCGTACGAGGCGAACACCCGCTGCGCCCGCCGGATGAAGTCGTCGAGCTTCTCCCGCGCGTCCTCGTCGGAGTCGTAATCGATGCCGCCGAAGCGCACGAACACCGGGATCGCGGGCCGTAGCTCCGCGAGGAACTCGCCCCGGCCGGTGCGGATCCGCTCCCACACCGGCCGCAGGAGCCACGGGCGCACGAGCTCCTCCGGCAGGCGCTCCGGCTCCGCCGCCGGCGCCTCGGGCACCGGCGTTGCGAGCCCCGTCAGGACGCCGACGCGCCGTCCGCTCTGCTCGTCGACGCGCATCTCGCCCACGTGCACCCGCGCTCCGAGCGTGTCGAGGACGGACTCGTCGAGGACGACCTCCCCCCTCTCCGCCTGCTGCTCGGCCGCGGCGAGGCGGTCGATCAGGCGCCCGGCGAGCACCTCGATCAGCTGCAGCTCGGGGTCGCCGACGACGAAGCGGCGCGCGGCGCCGGTTGCGACCGCCACCTTCATCGTCAGGTGCACCTCGCTGCCGCCCGGCGTCGAGACGTCCCCGACACCCTGCAGCGCAGCCTGCATCGCGAGCGCGCACGCCGCCGCGCGAGCGCCGTCGTCGCGGTCGAGCCAGCAGGTGACGGCGTCGCCGCTGAAGTAGATGACGTCGCCGCCGAACCGGTGCAGCTCGTCGATCACCGCGTCCGAGACCGCGTCGAGGATGCCCGTGAGGACCTCGGCGCCGCGGTGCGAGCCCAGCTCGGCCGCAAGCGCCTCCGCAAGGGGCGTGAAGCCGGAGATGTCGGCGAAGAGCGCAGCGCCTTCGACACGGCTCGCGAGCTCCTCACCCGTGGCGAGCGCCCGGCGGAGGTCGCGCGAGAGATACGCCTCCGGGTCGTCGAAGGCCGCAGGCGCCTGCTGTGTGCCCGGGCGTGCCAGAGCTCGATTCTGCCTCAGTCCGGCCCGAACCGCGAGGGGCGGTTGGTGCGGCGACGGCGAGACAGTACGATCGGCTCATGAGGCTCCACCGCGACGCGAAGCTCGACCTGATCAAGTCGGTGCCGCTCTTCGCGCGGTGCACGAAGAAGGAGCTCGCGGCGATCGCGGCAGAGGCGGACGAGCTCGACGTGCCCGCGGGGCGCGACCTGACGCGCGAGGGGGAGCGTGGACGCGAGTTCATGATCATCGTCGACGGCGAGGCCGACGTCCGCAAGAAGGGACGCAAGGTGAACACGCTCTACGACGGCGACTTCGTCGGCGAGATCGCGCTGCTCACGGACGCGCCGCGCACCGCCACCGTCACGACCACGGTGCCGACGCACCTGCTGGTGCTCACCGACCGTGCGTTCCGCCGGGCGGTCACGGTCGCCCCGACGGTGAACGAGAAGCTCGTCGCCGCGCTCGCCGCGCGCCTCTCCGACGACGTCTTTTGACGTCAATCACGCTGCCGTTCGCGTGGTACGCCGACGAGGAGGTGCTGCGCCGGGAGCGGTCGCAGGTCTTCGCGCGGACGTGGCAGTACGCGGGCCGGGCGGCCGAGGTCGCGGAGCCGGGATCGTTCCTCGCGACGGACGCCGGCGGCGTGCCGGTGCTCGTGACCCGTGGCCGCGGCGGAGAGCTGCGGGCGTTCCTCAACGTCTGCCGCCACCGAGGGGCGGTGCTGACCGAGGGCTGCGGCCGCCGCACCACGATCCAGTGCCACTATCACGCGTGGACGTACGAGCTCGACGGCACGCTCCGCACGGCGCCGCGGTCCGAGCGCGAGCCCGACTTCGACCCCGCGCAGTGGTCGCTGCTTCCGGCGAGCGTCGGCACGTGGGGCCCGTTCCTCTTCGTCAACCCCGACCCGGCGGCCGTGCCGCTCGCGGCGCAGCTCGGCGACCTGCCGGCGATCCTCGCCCGCGACATCGACGTCGACAGCCTCGTCTTCCATTCGCGCGTCGAATTCGGCGCGAACGCGAACTGGAAGATCGTGGTCGAGAACTTCCTCGAGTGCTACCACTGCCCGACCGCGCACCCCGCCTTCAGCCAGGAGGTCGACGTGCACCCCGACCGCTACCTCCTCGAGTCGCATCCGACGTTCGCCGCGCAGTTCGCGACCGCAAAGGCCACGGGCGGTCACGGACAGTTCCACCTGCTGTACCCGAACACCGCCATCAACGTCTTCCCCGGACCGCCGAACCTCTCGATCGGCCCGATCCTGCCGGCCGGGGTCTCCCGCACCGAGCGGTACCTCGACTACTTCTTCGCCCCCGACGTGGACGACCGCTGGCGCGACGAGTTCTTCGCGTACGACGACCAGATCGGCAGGGAGGACACGGCGCTTGTCGAGTCGGTGCACCGCGGCGTCTCCTCCGGCGTGCTCGAGCACGGGCGCCTGCTGCTCGGCTCCGAGCCGCTCCTCGCGGCCTTCCAGGCGTGGCTCGCGGGGCTGCTAGAGCCGGACGCGTAGCGTCTCGCCGTCGAGCTCGAGCGAGCCGCCGAGCTCCTCGATCACGAGCCGCCCGACGAGCGAGCCGAGGTCGCGCACGTCCTCGCCGAGCACGATCGGCGCCGCCGCCGGCGTCACGGGCGCGAGCTCGAGGGTGCGGCCGTCGACGCGCCAGGTCACCCGCTCGGCGGGGCCGTGGCGCGCCGCCGCCGTGGCGAGCGACCGGAGCGCCCGCTCGACCGCCTCCGCCTCGGTCTCGATCCGGACGCCGGCGCCCTCGACGGCGATCCGCTCGTCGGCGGCCTGTGCGAGCTCGAGCGTGTCGATCTCGCGCAGCGCCGGCTCCCAGCGCCCCGCCTCGATCCGCGCGGCGGCGCCGAGCTCGTCGAGGAGCTCCGTCATCTGCCGGCTCGCCTCCTCGATCATCCCGAGGAACCGCGTCGTCCGCTCGTCGAGCTCGCCTGCACGCGTGAGCGTCCGCGCGAACCCGTAGACCGTCGCGAGCGGCGTGCGCAGGTCGTGGCAGGCGAGCGAGACGATCCGGGGGAAGCGGCTTTCGGGCATCGGCGCGCTACGGTTCTACCCGATGGCGGAGACCCGGAACGGTTTGATCGGCGACGTCCAGGCGTCGGTGCCGGACGTCCAGCTGGGGCTGACCCGCGCCGGGGTGACCGGCGTGCAGAAGGCGATCCGCATTCGCCACGAGGGGCGGGAGAAGACGTTCGCGGCGGAGATCGCGTGCACCGTCGACCTCGACCCGGGCCAGAAGGGCGTGCACATGTCGCGGTTCCCCGAGCTCTTCGGCGAGGCGATCGACCACGTCGTGATCGGCGAGGCGTTCCTCGTCGAGACGCTCGCGGAGCACATCGCCCGCCACATCGTGGAGCGTCAGCGGGCCGTCCGGGCGGAGGTGCGGATCGAGGCGCAGTACCCGCTCGAGCGACGGACGCCGGTCAGCGGGCTCGCGACCCAGGAGATCGCGAAGCTGATCGGCATCGCCGCGGCTTCGCCCGCGGGAGTGAAACGGGTCGTCGGCGTCGAGGCCTGGGGCATCAACGCCTGCCCGTGCGCACAGGGGCTCGTGCGCGGCGCGGCGGCCGAGCGGCTGCTGGAGGCCGGCTTCGCGGACGGTGACGTCGACCGCATCCTCGAGCTCGTCCCGCTCGCCACGCACAACCAGCGGGGCAAGGGCACGCTGCTCGTGGGCACCGAGGCGCGCGTGAACGCCGAGCATCTCGTCCAGATCGTCGAGCGGTCGATGAGCTCGCCGGTGTACGAGCTGATGAAGCGCCCCGACGAGCTCTTCGTCGTCGAGCACGCGCACCTCCAGCCGCGTTTTGTCGAGGACTCGGTGCGGTTCGCCCTGAAGGACGTGCTCGACCGCTACCCGGACCTCGCCGAGGGGGACTTCCTGCACGCGCAGCAGCTGAACCTCGAGACGATTCACCGCCACGACGTGCTGGCGGAGCGCTCCGGCACGGTGGGCGAGCTCCGGGCGGAGCTCGCAGGCGACGCCGCAGGGACGCACACCGAGCTGCGCGACTGGCTCACCGCCGCCTGAACACGGCGCGCACGCTCAGCGCGAAGTCCGTCCCCGGCGTGCAGGTCGGCCGCGCGCCCCTGCACCCGCCGGTCCAACCGGAGAAGCGCCACCCCGTCGCCGCGACGGCTTTGAGGCGGAGCGGGTTCCCGGCCGTGAACGTCTTGCCGCAGCGCGGCGTGCACCGGACGGCGCCCTTGCCGACGGCCGTGATCCGCAGCGGGATCCGGAGCGGGCCGAACACTGCGGAGACCGCGACCGGGCCGTCGAGCTTGACGCTGCAGATGCTGTTTCCGCTGCAGCCGCCGGTCCAGCGGACGAAACGCGACGTGGCCGTCCCGTCCGGAGCGAGCATCACCTGGCTCCCGGGGTCCCACTGGGTCGTGCACGTCGCCGTGCACGAGACGCCGGGGAGGTCGGACGAGACGGTGCCGGCGCCCGAGAAGGCGACGGTCAGGCCGACCGGCGGCACGTCGAGCAGGTGCAGCCAGGGCGAGCTTCTGATGTCGAGCCAGCCCGGCCGGTGCCCGTAGTAGTCGTCGTGGTTCACGTCGAGGACGAGCTGCGCGAGCGGCGCGCCGGAGCTGAAGGGGTAGAGGATGTCCGAGGCCGAGTCGCACGGGTGCCCGGCGTCTCCGGCGCAGGCGTTCGGCGCACCGGCGGGCAGCGCGCCGAGGGCGTGCAGGAGCTCGTGCGCGGCGACGCTGTCGGCGGGCACGTCGGGGCAGCCCGCGAGCCAGACGACGGCGAAGGACGGACCGGCGTCGAAGTCGCCGCCGCCCGTGCCGCAGACGTCCGTCTCCACGGAGGGGCCGTCGTAGTAGACGACGTACTTCTTGTACGCGTTCGTGAATCCGGCCGCGAAGAGCTCGCGCTGGATTAGGTCGAAGGCGGCCGATGCCCCGGTGTAGGCGGAGGACGGGGAGAGCAGCCGCACGAACGAGATGTCGACGCAGCGCCCGCCGGCGAGGTCGGCGTCGTCGAGGCGCGGGTCGCGCGACGGGTCCTGCCCCGCCCACCACGTCTCGAGCGAGCCGAGGTCGTCGGCGAGCCTCGCTGCGTCCGCGGCGAACTTGTCGACGCCGTCGGCGGGGATCGCGACGATCGCGTGCACCTGGCGGCCGGTGACGACGTCGGCCCGGTCGACCGCCGTCTCGTCCGAGCCGCCGCACCAGCCGCTTGCGAACGCGCCCGGCGCGAGCCAGAACGCCCCGCAGGCGATGACGAGCAGCGCGAGCCTACGCACTCGCCGGCCGCCGCCACTGGAACCGGTTCTCGGTGCCCGCGCGCAGCCGTCGCAGGTTCGCCCGGTGCAGGAAGAGGATCGCGACCGCCGCGGCGGCGCCGAAGACGATCACGGACGTCGGGTACCCGTACACGGCCGCCGCGACGGGGAGCGCGATGCCGGCGACGATCGACGCGACCGACGCGTACCGCAGCACGAGAAACGTGACGAGCCAGACGAGGCCTGCGGTCAGTGCGACCCAGATCGCGACCCCGAAGAACACGCCGCCGCAGGTGGCGACCATCTTCCCGCCCTTCGCGAAGCGGAGGAACAGCGGCCGCCAGTGCCCGAGCATCGCCGCGGCGCCCGCGCAGATCCCGGCGAGGTGGTGCGGCGAGACGAAGAGCATCCCGGCGAGCGCCGGGATGAACCCCTTGAGCGTGTCGAGGAAGACGACGGGCGCGCCGAGCCACCTGCCGTAGGTGCGCCAGACGTTCGTCGCGCCGATGTTGCCGGAGCCGACGGTGCGGATGTCCTCGTGGCGGACGAGGCGCACGAGCCAGTAGCCCCAGGGGCACGAGCCGAGCAGGTAGCCGAGGACGACGACGACGGCGAAGCTCATTCGCCGCGCACTGTATCCCGCCCTAGGGACGAATCCCGTACCGCTGGACCCAGTCGTTCACCACGTCGTAGTCGAGGTTGTTGAGGAACGCGTCGATGTACGACGAGCGGTCGGTGCCGTAGTCGATGAAGTAGGCGTGCTCGTAGACGTCGAGGGCGACGAGCGGTGTGGCGTTCCACACCGGGAACGTATTCTGCGCGTCGCCGATGTAGTTGAAGAGCCGCCCCTCGTCCCAGTCGTAGGCGGTCCACGCCCAGCCGCGGCCCCCCAAGCCGGTCGCCTTCAGGTCGGCCTTCCAGTCGGCGGCCGAGCCGAAGTCGCGCTTGACGAGATCGCCGAAGACGCCGTGCGGGTCGCCGCCCGTGCCGCCGAGGTGCTCGAAGTAGAGCTCGTGGTTCTTGATGCCGCCGATTGCGAAGGTGAGATCGACCTTCAGCGCGCGGAGCTCCGAGTAGACCTGGTTCGCGCTGCCGAGATCGACGCCTGCGAGCTTCCCCAGGATCTCGTTCCGCTTCGCGACGTACCCCTGGTAGAGCTTGTAGTGCGCCTCGATCGTCTCGCGCGAGATGCCGTCGAGCTCGTGGAGCGCCGGCTTCAGCTCGCGGGGCGTGATCTCCTCGTGGTTGTAGGCAAGCGCCATCTGGTCTCCTCGTTTCCGGAAGCTCGGGTGCGGCGCGGAGCATATCCTCCGGCCGAGAGCCACTTCCGAAGGAGAGTCCAGTGCCACACGAGCTGCCACCGCTTCCGTACGACTACGCCGCGCTCGAGCCCACGATCGACGAGCAGACGATGCGCATCCATCACGGCAAGCACCACCAGGCGTACGTCGACAACCTCAACAAGGCGCTGGAGGGCACCGAGTGGGACGGCCGGCCGCTCGAACAGGTGCTCGCGCTGCTCGACCAGCTGCCCGAGGACAAGCGGACCGCCGTCCGCAACAACGGCGGCGGGCACGCGAACCACTCGCTCTTCTGGCAGATCATGAAGCCGGGCGGCGGCGGCGACCCCTCCGGGGCGCTCGCGGACGCGATCGCGCAGACGTTCGGCGACCCGGACCAGCTGAAGGCGCAGCTGAACGACGCCGGCGTCAAGCGGTTCGGCTCCGGCTGGACCTGGCTCGTCTGGGACGGCACGGGCCTCGCGGTCTACTCGACGCCGAACCAGGACAGCCCGCTCATGCAGGACGACGTGCCGCTCCTCGGCATCGACGTCTGGGAGCACGCCTACTACCTCAAGTACCAGAACCGCCGCCCCGACTACCTCGGCGCGTGGTGGGACGTCGTCAACTGGGACGAGGTCGGGCGGAGGTTCGAGGAGGCGCGCAACTAGCGCTGCGCGCCTCCCGCGTCAGGTCGACTGCCGCCAGCTGACGGTCGGGCCGATCACGCCGAGGAAGCCGGCGCCCGCCTGGTTCACCGACATCGCGAGGCGGATCTTCGACACGCCCTTCGGCAGGCGGTAGGTGAAGCGCGCGGACGAGCGCGCGTTCAGCAGCACCTTCCTGAGCGTCACCCACTGGCCTGTCGCCGGGTTCAGCCGCTGGAACTGGACGGCCCGGCCCGCGAACGAGTGGCCGCCCGCGGCGTGGACGATCCAGGCGCCCGAGCGGCCGAGGACGAGCTTCGGCCGGACCTGGACGGAGGTCGGCGTCGCGAACGCGCCCTTCCACGTCGCCTGGTAGCTCGTCGCGATCGTCGGCGAGACGACGTAGGCGAACGTGCCGCCGGGGCCGGTCAGGAGCGTCGCGAGCTGGATCAGGTTCGACTGGCCGTACGGCTGGTGGTAGATCGTCACCTGCTCGCCGGCGTTCTTGCTCGAGACGGTGCCGCTGAGGGTCACCTTGTCGCCGTAGGTGACAGACAGCGCCGAGGGGGCGAGCGTGAGCGTCGGCGGCAGCCCCTTCACGATGACGGTGCCCTTCAGCTTCGGGTGCAGCTCGTCCGAATACGTGTACGTCCCTGCGGCGCGGAACGTGAACGAGTACGTGGCCTTCGGCTTCAGGATGGCCGACACGAACTGCCCCTTGTCGGCGAGCACCTGGTGGTTCTCGTTGTCGCGGTTCACCCACACCACGGTGTCGCCCTCGGTGACCGTGACCGACTTCGGGTTGAACCCGTAGCCGTAGATCGAGACGGTCTTCGTGACCGCGGCGCCGGCCGGCCCGGCGACCACGAGGGCCGCGACCGTCGCGGCGAACGCGAGGATGAGCTTGCGCATCGATCGGTACCTGCCTTTCGGGATCGTCACGAGACGGTTCTTTCCCCGAGTGTCATCGACCCGATGTCGCGCGTGTGCTCTGTTTTACTCAGCGCGAGCATGTCCTTACAGACGCCTCACAGGCGGGCGCTCGTCGCCGGCGGGACGGGTCGGGTCGGCGGCGCGATCGCCGCGCGCCTGCGGGCCGACGGCTGGAGCGTGGTCGCGGCCGGAAGCGCCGACGGCGACCTGCGGACACGCGCCGGCGCGCACGCGGTCGTCGAGTCGGCTGCGGCCGAGCTCGGCGGGCTCGAGCTCGTCGTGCACGCGGCGGGGGACGGCTTCGAGCCGAAGCCGGTCGCCGACGTGACGGAGGACGACTGGGACGCGGCGCTCGACGTGACGGCGAAGGGCACGTTCTTCCTCGCCCAGGCGGCGGCGCCGCTCCTCACCGAGACGCAGGGGGTGCTCGTCGTCGTCGAGGACGTCGCGTCGTTCATGCCGTGGCCGTCGTTCGCCGCCCACTGCGCGGCGAAGGCGGCGCAGGCGATGCTGACGCGCGTGCTCGCGCGCGCGCTCGCGCCGCACGTGCGCGTGTGCGGCGTCGCCCCCGGACCGGTCGCCGTCGAGCCGGGGCAGGAGGAGCGGCGCGCCGCCGAGACCCTGCTCGGCAGGATCGGCTCGCCCGACGACGTCGCTGAGGCGGTCCTCTTCCTCGCCGGCGCCGACTTCGTCACCGGCTCCACCCTCGTCGTCGACGGCGGGCGGCTACTGCGGTAGCGCGCCGTAGGCGTGCGCGAGCAGGTACGTCGAGCCGAGCACGACGAGCGGCAGCCCGAGCGCCCGCGCCCGCCGGAGCCCTGCGAGGACGGCCGCCGCCGGCTCGCCGACCGCCGTGCCGCCGACCGCCGCTGCGAGCACCGGCGCGGGGTGCGAGCGTCCTGCCCACGCCTCGGTCGCGACGACCTCGACGGCCCGGCGGAGCGCAACGCGGAGCGGCGCCGGTTCGCGGTCGAGGGAGACGGAGACGACGGCGACGAAGGCGGCCGGCAGCACGGCGGCCACCTCGCGCCACGCCTGCTCGTTGTGGGCGGCGTCGAGGATCACCTCCACCCCTCCCGCCTCGAGCCGTTCGAGCCGCCCGCGCACCGCGAGGTCGCAGGAGCCGCCGCCGGCGGCGGCGGACGCGAGGGCCCGGTTCCGCTCGCGGAAGTCGCCCTCCGCGTCGACGAGCTCGAGCTCGAGACCGCGCTCCGCCGCGTGCGTGCGCGCGGCGGCCTCGAGCCGGCCGAGCCGCGCCGAGACGACGCGGGCGCCGCGCGGGGCCACGTCGAGCTTCGCCCGCAGGACGTCCTCCTCCGTCGGCCCGAGCAGCTCCACGTGGTCGAGGCCGATCCCCGTGAGGACGACGAGCGGCGGCTCGAGGATGCGCGTGGCGTCGTCGCGGCCGCCGATCCCCGCTTCGAAGACGGCGTGCCCCACGCCGTGCCGGGCGAAGAGCTCCGCCGCGGCGAGCGTCAGCAGGTCGAAGAACCGGAGATCGCCCCGTCCCAGGCCATGCAGCCGCTCCACCGCGTCGAGCAGCTCCTCGTCCTCGACCTCCCGGCCGCGCACCGTCACGCGCTCACCCCAGCGCGTGAGGTGCGGCGAGACCGTGACGCCGGAGTCCAGAAGCAGCCGGCCGAGGAAGACGGCGGTGCTCGTCTTCCCGTTCGTGCCCACGACGACGACCCGCCGCTTCGGCGGGGCGATCCCCGCCGCCTCGGCCAGCCACTCCACGGCGCCGAGGTCGGCACGGGGCGTCCGCGTCGGGTAGGAGCCGGCGATCTCGCGGAGGCGCTCGTCGGCGGCCGGGCGCGGCATCGGCCTACAGTAGTGCGGCAAAAACCGCGGCCCCTCGGAGACCGTATACCCCTACGTGACCAGCCTCACCCTGGCATTCGCGGCGCCACTCCGTACGATTCCCACGGTGACCTCCGACGGCGAGCTCATCCAGCGCGCAGCCGGCGGCGACCGGTCGGCGTTCGAGCTGCTCTACCGGCGGTACGCGCGGCCGGTCTTCGGCCTCGCGCTGCGGCGGCTCGGCGACCGGGGCCGGGCGGAGGACGCGGTGCAGGAGACGTTCGCCTCGATCTGGCGCTCCGCCGGGTCGTACCGGCCCGATCGGGGGCCGGGCGCACCGTGGCTCTACGCGGTCGCGCGGAACGCGATCGTCGACCGTGCCCGCAGCCGCACGGACACCCCGGCGGAGATCCCGGAGACGGCGGCGTCGGAGCCCGGCCCGGCCGACCGCGCCGAGCAGAGCTGGGTGGCCTGGCGGGTGCACCGGGCGCTGGAGGAGCTGCCCGAGCGGGAGCGCGAGGTGATCGCGCTCGCCTACTGGAGCGGCCTCTCGCAGAGCGAGGTCGCGGAGTTCCTGGGCATCCCGCTCGGCACGGTGAAGACACGGACGCGGGCGGCGCTGCAGCGGCTCGCGGACATCATGGGTGAGGAGGTGGACGCATGAGTTTCGACGAGCTCGTCGGCGGCGACGACCTGTCGCCGGAGGAGGAGGCGCGGCTCCGGCGCGTCCACGAGCTGCTCGTCCAGGCGGGGCCGCCGCCGGACCTGCCGCCGACCCTGGAGCACCCGCAGGCGCCGACGGAGGGCGAGATCATCCAGTTTCCCCTCCTGCCGCGGCGCCGCTTCGCGGTGGCGGCCGTGGCGGCCGCGCTCCTCGTCGTCGTCGGCTTCGGCGGCGGCTACCTCGTGGGACACTCGAAGGCGAAGCCGGCGCAGTTCGCGGCCAGGCGGGTCGTGGCGATGCACGGGCAGACGGCGCTCGCGGTCCTGAAGATCGCGAAGGCCGACTCCGGGGGCAACTGGCCGATGGAGCTCCAGGTCTCCGGGCTCGCGTCACAGCGGAACCGCGGCGACTACTACGAGCTGTGGGCGACGAAGAACGGCAAGATCACGGCGCCGTGCGGCGGGTTCCGCGTGCACGGGCGGACGACGAGCGTGCGCTTCACCGTGCCCTACCGCTTCGAGAACTTCGACGGCTGGGTCGTGACCGTGCAGCCCGAAGGCGTGCGCATCCCCGGCCGCGTCGTCCTCTCCACCTAGCGGCGGTCAGTAGTCGAGGCGCGAGTCCTCGAGGTCGATGTCGCGCTGGACGCGCTGCATCACCTCCTCGGTGATCACGCCGCGATTCCGCAGGTCGACGACGGCCGCACGCTCCGCGTCGAGCAGCTCCCGGCGCAGCCGCTGGTAGCGAGCCGACCGCTCCTCGACGCCGTCGCCGTCCTCGCCGTGGTAGCGCGAGCGGAAGCGGTTCGCGCGGAAGCGGTACTGGCCGCGCAGGCGCTCCGCCGTGTCGTCGAACACCCAGTCCTCGCCGGCGAGCTCCTCGAGCCGCTCGAGCGCGGCCTCGGCGGCGACGATGCGCGCCTTCGCGTCCTCGCGCTCGGCGCCGCCGTCGTCGCCCTCGAGCCCGATCAGCCGCACGAGCCCGGGCAGCGTCAGCACCGGGCCGAGGAGCGAGGCGAGGATGACGACGAACGAGATGAAGACGATGCGGTCGCGCTGCGGCACGTCGGGCGGGAGCGCGAGCGCGGCCGCGAGCGAGACCGCCCCGCGCACCCCCGCCCACGCGATCACCGCCGGGGCCTGCCAGGGCGGGTACGGGTCGCGCTCGCGGATGCGGCGGAAGAGGAACCGCGGCACGTACGTGAACACGGGCACCCAGACGACGCGGATCGCGACCACGGCGGCCGTGACGACGGCGGCGTCCCCGACGAGGCCCGCGGTGATCGGGAGCCTCGCCGCGATCGAGTGCAGCTGGAGGCCGATCAGCGCGAAGAGGAGCGCGTTCACGAGGAAGACGAGGAGCTCCCAGAACGCGTTCCCGGAGAGCCGCGTCTGGACGTTCGTCAGCTCGGGCGTGTACCAGCCCATGTAGACGCCGATCGTGACGGCGGCGAGCACGCCCGAGACGCCGAGGGCCGACGCGGGCAGGTACGCGAGGTAGCCGGAGAGGAGGGCGATCGCGACCTCCGTCGGCGGGTCGTCGACCCGGCGTCGCACCTGCCGGACGAGGTAGGCGACGACGAGGCCGACCGCGATCCCGCCGACCACGTTGACGACGAGCCGCCAGGACGCGCCCCAGAGGGAGAACGTCCCCACGACCGCGGCGGTGACGGCGGTCTTGTAGAGGACGAGCGCCATCCCGTCGTTGACGAGGCTCTCGCCCTCGAGGATCGAGACGAGCCGGCGCGGCAGGTCGAGGCGGCGGGCGACCTCCGTCGCGGCGAGGGCGTCCGTCGGCGAGAGGATCGCGCCGAGCGTGAACGCGCTCCCCCACGTCATGCCCGGCACGACTGCGTGCGCGACGAGGGCGACGCCGCAGGTCGTGGCGGCGACGAGGCCGACGGCGAGCAGCGAGATCGGCCGGAGGTTCTGGCGCAGGTCGCGCAGGCCGGTGAAGAACGCCGCCGAGTAGAGGAGCGGCGGCAGGATCGCGACGAGGACGAGGTCGGGCGGGAGCTCGAGGCGCGGCAGCCCCGGGACGAAGCCGAGGACGAGGCCGCCGCAGACGAGCAGCACGGCGGGCGGGACGCGACCCTTCGCGGCGGCGACGAGCATCGCCGCGACCGCGGCGAGCAGCGCGAAGAGCTGGAGCTCGTCGTGGGCGGTGAGATGCACCGCCCACGACGATAGAAGACCGAACCTGGTTCGCCGGAGGCGAAACCAGGTTCGGGCCTACTTACGCGGCGTCGGCGAGATCCTCGTTCTGCGCGAGCTTGCGCAGAGCCTCGGTCTCGATCTGCCGGACGCGCTCGCGCGTCAGGCCGAGCTGCTTGCCGATCGCCTCGAGCGAGGCGGGGCCGTCGCCCACGAGACCGAAGCGAAGCTCGATCACGTCGCGCTCGCGGTCGGGCAGGTTCGCGACCGCCTGGCGCACGGCCAGGTCGCGGAGCGAGGCAGACGCCTCCTCCTCCGTCGACGGGCCGGTGCCGGCGATCAGGTCGCCGAACGACGCGTCGCCGTCGTCGCCGACCGGCATGTCGGTCGACGCGACCGCGCGCGCGGCCGCCATCACCTCGCGGACGTGCGTGATCGGGAGCTTCGAGTGCTTCGAGATCTCCTCCGGCGTCGGGTCGCGCTCGAGCACGGCGATCAGCTCGCGCTTCGCCCGCGCGACCTTCTGCTCGCGCTCGACGACGTGCACCGGGATCCGGATCGTGCGCGCCTTGTTGGCGACTCCGCGCTGCACCGCCTGCCGGATCCACCACGTCGCGTAGGTCGAGAACTTGAAGCCCTTGCGCCAGTCGAACTTCTCCGCGGCGCGGATCAGCCCCAGGACGCCCTCCTGGACGAGGTCGCCCAGCGTGATCCCCTGCGTCTGGTAGCGCTTGGCGATCGAGACGACGAGGCGGAGGTTGCAGTTGATCATCCGCTCCTTCGCCTCCATGTCGCCCCGCTCGATCCGCTTCGCGAGCTCGACCTCCTCCGCCGCGGTGAGCAGCGGGTAGCGGCCGGCCTCGTTGAGGAACATCTGGAACGAGTCGGTCGTGTAGAGGCCGTGGCCGATGCTCAGGTCGAGCTCGGGCTCCTCCTCCACCTCGGGGGCGACGTCGTGCGCCTCGAGCTCGTGGGCGAGCGCTTCCGCCTCGGCCTCGTCGAGATCGTGGGAGAGCACGGCGTCCGCAACCTCTTCCGAGGTCAGGTGACCCTGCTCCGCGTGGAGCGCGAGCAGCGCTTCGAGCGCGTCGGCGACAGCCGCGGTCATGCTGATTTCAGTCAACGAACTCCTTCGTTTCTTCGAGGAAGACGGGCCGCGCGGTTTTCTGCGCGTCGACCGTCGAACCTTTCAACGTCGGGAACGGATGCTCCATTCCCCTTTTCTCCGACTGGGCAGTCGAGAACTTAGTGACAGTCTGTTACAAGACTGTTAGGAACGCAAGAGCCGGCGGATTAAGGCGCGACGCGCCCGGTTGCCACGAATGCCGCATGGGTGACCGGCATCTTCCGGGCGAAGAAGGTCTCGACGGCCTCGGCGAAGCGCCGGATCTCGAGCTGGGCGAACTCCGCGTTCCGCAGAGAGACGAAGTTCATCAGCGCCCGGGCGTTCACCGTCCAGTAGAACTGGGTGTAGGAGCCGACCGGCATCACCGAGCGGGCGAGCTCCCGGGCGACCCCCTTCTCGACGAGCCGGGCGTAGGTGGCGTACGCCGCAGCGTAGATCGCCTTCAGCTCCTCCCGGGTCTCGTCGGCGAGGTCGGTGTCGACCGGCTCGAACGTGTATGCGCCCGGCTTCCCGACCTGGGTCCGGACGTCCTCCGGCTCCGGGACGTAGAAGTCGTCGGTCGCCTTCGCATATCTCATGCTGAACTCGTTGAACGAGTTGTGGACGACGATTCCGTTCGCGACGAAGTTGTGCCAGGGCCCCTCGATGCTCAGGTCGTACGTCTGGCGTAGGCCGATGTACTGCACGGCCACGACGCGGACCGGGTGGCTCGTCAGACGGAATCCGCGCCGCGTCGGCACGTCCACGTCCGAGACGGCGCCGACGCGGTCCGAGAAGCGGCGCATGAACGCAAGCTCACTCTCGCGAGAGCGGTGAATGCCGCGGTGACAGTCATCGCAGACGCTGATCAGGTTGCCGATCTCACGGCCCTTGCCGGGTTCGAGCCAGACCGGAACGATGTGGTGCGCGTGAAGGCTGCCTCCGCGCGCGCCGCACTGCTGGCACCTGTAGTCGTACTGCAGGTGGACCTTCGACGCGTGGGCCGTGGTCCAGGCGGCGACCATCGCCCGTTCGCTTGAGGTTCCGCCGCGCCAGAAGTTGCTCGCCGCACCCGACCGCGCCCCACGGATCGCTTCCAGATGAGCGGCCGAGTGGCGCAGACGCGTGCGGTAGCCGCGTCGGCCCTTGTTCCACGGAACGTGGCGGCGTTCATGCGGTGCAAACGAGAGCTGATGTCGGCGGAGCCATTTGCGAACGGTGTGATAGCTGCAGCCGGCTTCGTCGGCGATCTCCCGTACGGACATCCCGGCCTCGCGACGCTGGCGCAGCCAGGAGGCGTCCCGGTGAACGGGCGAGCCGTTGACCATGAGGTGGCACTCGCGGCTCATGGCTGCAGCGTCGCCGTCCCCGACGAGCCCGACCGCCTCGCGCATGGGGCGCCACCCTTCCGAGGTCAGCAGGCGGTGATTCTCGGTGAGCGAGAGTTCCTTGCCGTCGGCAAGCGTCAGGCGGTACACGGGCTGAATGCCCTTGTCGATCACATCGCAGATATGTCCTTGCTCGAACTCACGCGTCTCCTCGTTCAACACGCGGACGCGCATCTTCCTGAGCCTGGCTCGGCCGCTTCGCATGCCCTCGGCGCCGGCGAGGCAGGTGCGGACGCTGCGCCTGCCGACACCGAGCTCCCGTGCGATCGACCGCTGGCTGCGTCCGCCCGCCGCGAGCCGACGGATCTCGGCGCGCTGGCTTTCGGTCGGTGCATGACCGTCACGCTCTCCCACATGCCATAGCCGGGCGATCTCGTCGACCGTCTTCCGCATGTGCGCTTCGCCGTTCACGTTCACGAACGTCACCTCGGTATCGCCGGTGACGCACCCGATCCGATGTCTGAACCATTCTCTGGCGACGAAGATCGGGCAGCGGATGTGGAAGCGGAAGGCGTTGTGCTCGAAGGGCGAGCCGTGCCGGTCGCGCATCAGGAACCGGATCAGGCCCTCGTCCGACTCCTCCATCTCGGTCTTCCGGCGCGCGAAGGAGACGCGGGCGCCGTTGACGACGGAGAGGTCGTCGGCCATCGCGTCGTCGAGGCGCACGAACCCGTGATCCAGGACGCGAATCGTGTCGTCGACGGGTGCCTCGTACTCCGCCAAGGGGTCCGGACCGTAGCTCGGTCCCCGGACGTACCGTACCGCCGTGGCGGTGAAGGTGGGAACGTCGGGCTGGTCGTACCCGTCGTGGCGGCCGGGCTTCTACCCGGAGGGACTGCAGCCTGCCGGGTTCCTCGGCTTCTACGCCGAGCGGTTCGACACCGTCGAGCTGAACTCCACCGGCTACCGGCTGCCGAGCGCCGACCAGTTCCGCCGCTGGGCGGACGCCGTGCCCGACGGCTTCGAGTTCGCCGTCAAGTTCACGCTGACCCGGCTCGACCGGGTGACGACGTTCCTCGAGCGCGTGCTCGCGCTCGGCGACCGGCTCGGCCCCGTCCGCGTCGTCTACGAGGAACCGCGCGACGACGGGACGCTCTCCTTCGTCCAGGGCTCGGTGCCGGAGGGCGTGCGCCTCGCGTGGGACCTGCGGCACGAGACCTGGGCGGGCGTCGGCGGGCTCGTGCGGGTGAACGACCGGGCGGCGGAGCCGTTCCGCTACCTGCGTTTGCGGGAGCCGCCGTACTCCGACGACGACCTGCGCGGGCTTGCGCCCACGATCCGCGACCCGGCCTACGTCTACGTCCGCCACGAGGACGAGCCGACGGCGCCCGCGACGGCCGCGCGGCTCCGCGAGCTGCTCTAGTAGCCCGCCGCCGCGTGCGCGCGCTCGAGGTGCACGCCGGAGGCGAGGATCTCCTGCACCTGCTCGACGGCGAAGCGGATCTCGTCGTCCGTCGTGAAGAAGTGCGGCCCGAAGCGGATGCCGGCGTCGGGGCGCGTGTCGCAGATGATCTCCCGCCGTGCGAGCTCGGCGTGCACGGCCTGGAAGCCGGGGACGCGGAAGACGACGGAGCCGCCGCGAAGCTCCGGCTCGCGCGGCGACGTCAGCTCGAACCCGGCCTCGTCGATCAGGTCGACGAGCAGCTTCGTCTGCCGCATCGAGTTCTCGCGGATCCGGTCGACGCCGATCTCGGCGACGATCTCGTAGCCCGCGCTCGCGGCGTAGTTCGCCGCGACCACGGGCGTGCCGGTGAGGAACCGCGCCGCGCCCGGCGCCGGCTCCATCTCGGGCTCGAACGCGAACGGGCGCGCGTGCCCCTGCCAGCCCGCGAACGCCGGCTCGAGACGCTCGGCGACGTCCGGCCGCACGTACAGCCAGCCTGCCCCCGGCCCGCCGCAGAGCCACTTCACGGAGCCCCCGACGCAAAAGTCGACGTCGAGCGCGGTCACGTCGAGCGGCACCGCGCCGGCGGACTGGTACGCGTCGAGGCACACGAGCGCGCCGGCGGCGTGCGCGGCACCGACGATCCGGTCGACCGGCTGGATCTCGGCCGTCTTGTAGAGGACGTGCGAGACCGGGACGAGCAGCGTCCGCTCGTCGATCGCGTCGATCACCGCGTCGGCGTCGGGGCAGACGACGACCTCGGCCCCGAACCGCCGCCACCCCTGCTCGACGTAGCGCACCGACGGGAAGAGACCCTCTTCGAAGACGATCCTGTTCCGCGGGCCGCGCCAGTCGAAGCACGACAGCACGATCGCCTCGGCGACGGTGACGTTCTGGTGCATCACGGTCGTCCCCGGCGCCGCCCCGACGATCGAGCCGACCAGGTCGCCGACCCGGAAGACGGAGTCCCACCACCCCTCGCCCCACGCGCGGGCCCCGCGCGTCCGCCACTCGCGCGCGAACCGCTCGAGCCGCCGCTCGGCCTCGGCCGGCATCGCACCGAGCGAGTGGTTGATCAGGTACGTCGTCGACTCGAGGATCGGGAAGCGGTCGCGGTAGTCCAGGAGCTCCATGCTCCCGATTCTCCTACACGCCGGCCTCCGGATCGATGCGGAGGACGTCGCCGCCGAGCCGCCCGCAGAGGGAGCCGCCGGCGCTCGCCAGTCCGTAGGTCCACTCGCCGGTGTCGATCGTGGCCCCGGACGAGAGGACGAGCGCGGCGAGCGCCGCGGCAGCGACCACCTTCACGGCCGAACTGTCGCGGCCGCGCTTCCCTTCGTCGAGGGTTGATCGACGGTCTTGATCGGCGGCCTGGAATCGACGAGCACCGCCGCCGCGAGGAGCACCGACACGCCGACGAGGCTCTCGCCCGCGAGGCTCCGGCCGACGCGGCCGAGGAACCCGTGGTCGGCCCGGTCGAGCGCGGGCCGGACGACGAAGTGGTGGAACGCGCCCCAGAGAAGCGCGAAGCACACGAGCCCGATCTTCACGAGCAGCACCTGCCCGTACCGCTGCGACCACAGGTCGGAGAGGTGCGGCAGCCGCACGAGGCTCAGGTAGACGCCGGCGCCGAGGACGAGCACGATCAGCACCGTCGCGAGCTGCGAGAACCGCCGGAAGGCGACGCGCCGCAGCTCGGGCGCCCCCCACCAGAGCAGCCCGACCATCGTCGCGAGCCCGCCGACCCAGAGCGACGCGGCGCCGATGTGCACCCAGTCCGCGGCCTCGGTCCGCCAGGACGAGCCGGGGTCGACGGCGTCGTGGCCGGAGAGCGAGAGCCCGCCGACGAGGAGCAGCGAGAGCACGAGCGCGGGGACGAGGAACACGGTCCGGTCGAGCAGCCACGAGAGGTACACGAGCGCGAGGACGAGCGCGAAGCCGAGCGTCATCACGACGAACGCGCGGCCGAAGCGCGTCACCGCCATCGGCGACAGGTCGCCGTAGAGGAAGTCTCCGAACGGCAGCTGGAGCGCGTCCTCGGCGCGCAGCGAGAAGGCGAGGATGCCCGCCTGCAAGCTCGCGACGAGGCCGGCGCCCGCCGCCACGGCGAGCCGCCGCTCGAGCGTGCGAGGGACCGCCACGCCGCGCAGGCAGATCACGCGGAAGCCGAGCGCGCCGATCGCGAGCGCGATCCCGAGGAACCACAGCCAGCGCACGACGTGCTCCAGGGTGGTCGGGCCGCCGGCGCCGTACGCGTCGTTCACGCTGCGCGCGGGCACGCCGACGCCGAACGTCCACACGCCCGAGACGACGTGGGAGTCGGCGGAGACGGCGCGCCACCGCACCGTGTACGCGCCGCGCTTCAGCGGGTGCACGCCCGCGACGACGTCGGTGCCCTCGACCCGCGCGGCGCCCGCGAAGTCGGCGCCGGATCCGCTCAGCACCTGGATCGCCCCCGGCAGGATCTTCACCTGCTGGTCGAAGTGGAGCCGGATCTGCGCGGGCCCGCGCTGCAGCTCGCGCCCGAAGTGCGGCGAGGTCGACCGCAGCGTCGCGTGCGCGGACGCCGCGGACGGGAAGACGAGCGCGGCGAGGCAGACGGCGATCGCGCGTCTCATCGGTGCGGCGCTCCCGCGAGCGGCGACAGGTGACCGAAGATCGGTGCGACGTCGCGGTCGGCGAACAGCATCACCGAGACCGCCACGATCACGAGCGCGAACGACGCCTGCAGCGCCGCCGAGCGCGGACGCCACGCGAGCAGCAGCGGGATCGACGCGCCGACGATGAACGTCCAGCCGACGAGGTGGTGGAGGAACGCCGAGCGCGCGAAGAGCCACGGGTTCTGCTCGTGCACGACGAACGCGGTGCCGGTGACGACGAACGCGAGCGGCCACGTGAGCCGCCAGAGCGGCGAGCGGAGCCGGCCGTGTACGAGCCCGAGCTCGGCGCCGCCGGCGAGCATCAGCACCTCCGCCCACGAGCCGTGGGCGTACATGTGGATCGCCGAGTTCGTGAAGAACGCCATCACCGGCCACAGCAGCAGGCCGAGCGTGAACGCGAGCCCCGGCCAGAGGTACTTCCGCCACCGGCGCCGCTGCCACACCTCGCGCCCGACGACCGCCTCGCAGAGCAGACAGAGGCCGACGAAGAGGATGCCGACGCCGAAGAGCCAGTGCACCATCTCAGCGGGCGGCTGCACGGTGCTCCTCCAGGTCGGCGAGCAGCGGGCGCGCCACGACGAGCGCGAACACGACGCCCGCGGCGGCGACGAGCAGCGGCGGCTCGATCAGGAGCCACCAGAAGCCCTGCCCGCGTGGGTGCAGCAGCGTCACCCGCCAGGGCTGCAGGATCGCCCAGACGAGGCCGGCGGCGGTGACCGTCGGGCCGAGCAGCGAGACGATCCGCACGCGCACGGCGTACGCGGCGTCCGCCGGCAGACGAGTTGTGAACGGTGTTTCCAAGTGCCCTCCTCCGATTCCGTGCGACGACCGGCGCCCGCGGACGGCTGGGCGCGCCCGCGGGTCAGGCGGGGAGCGGCGGAGGGCGGGACTCGAAGGCGAGCCCGAAGCGGCGGCGCGGCGCCGACTCGTCGCCGGCACGCGGTCGATGCGGAGGGAGCGGAAGGGCGGCGACGAGCAGGCGGCGCACGCGGGCGAAGAGCCGCTCTGCGTGCTCCTCGACCTCGTACAGCCAGCCGGCGAGGCGCCAGACGGCGGCGACCGCGACGGCGAGCACCGCGAAGACCGGCAGGGCGTAGGTGTGCAGCCACGGCGCGAGGAGCGGCCAGCGCCCGTCGGCGAGGCCCTCGGCGTCGGCGTGGACGAGGTAGAGCAGCGACGTCGCGGCGAACGAGCCGAGCCAGACGCGCGGCGAGAGGCCGGCGCGGAAGCGCGGCGTACGCCGGGCGTCCGCGTGGCCGACCGCGGCGAGGAGCCTGCGGCCGGCGTCGGCGGCGGCCCAGGCGCGCGTCCCACGTGCGAGGAGCGCGGCAAGCGCGAGCGCCGCGACGATCTTCACGCCGACGAGCAGGAGCGGGTAGTAGCTCGCACCGGGCGAGGCGAGCGGCTGCACGTGGAGCGCGCGGTCGACGTGCCCGGTGAGGCTCCGCCCCGCGACCTCCGCGACGAGGACGAGTGACGCGAACGTCAGGAGCCCCCTGCGTGGAAGGAGCCGACGCGACATCGTCCGATCATACTCCTGTCGCGATTTGCAGCGGATATGCGCCCCCTGCTTGAATCGCCCCATGGGGGACGACTCCGTCTCGCCGCTCCGCGAGCCGCCGGTGCGCGGCATCGAGAGCCGCGGCGCCACAACGCTCGTCCGCCTGGGCGGCGAGCTCGACCTGTACAACGCGAACGAGGTGCGCGAGGCGCTCGCGCAGGTGCTCGCGGAGGGGCCGTCGCGCGTCGTGATCGACATGTCCGAGGTGGAGTTCGTCGACTCGACCGCGCTCGGGGTCCTGATCGAGGCGCGCTCGAAGCTGCCGCACGACGCACTCCGCCTCGCGGCACCGCAGCTCGAGACGCGCCGCACGCTCCAGGTGAGCGGCCTCGACCGCCACCTGCCGGTGCACGACACGGTCGACGGCGCGCTCGCCTAGAGCCTCGGTCAGCAGATGCGCGGGAGCGGGTCGCCGACGAGCATGTCGACGATGCGGCTGCCGCCGAGGGCGGTGTCGAGCAGGACGAGCCCCTCCGGCTCCGCCTCGATCGTGCCGACGAACGCCGCGTCGGAGCCGAGCGGCAGCGCGCGCAGCGCCGCGAGCGCCGCGTCGGCATGCTCGGGGGCGACGACGGCGACGAGCTTGCCCTCATTCGCGACGTAGAGCGGGTCGATGCCGAGGATCTCGCAGGCCGCGCTCACCTCGCCGCGGACCGGCAACGCGGCCTCGTCGAGCCGCACGGCGACCTCGCCGGCGGCCGCGAGCTCGTTCAGCGTCGTCGCGAGGCCGCCGCGCGTCGGGTCGCGCATGAAGCGGACGCCGCCGACGGCGAGCAGCGCGGCCGCGAGCTCGTGCAGCGGTGCGGTGTCGCTGCGCAGGTCGACGTCGAGCGCGAGGTCGCCGCGCGCGACGAGCACCGCCATGCCGTGGTCGCCGAGCGTGCCCGAGACGAGCACGCGGTCGCCGGCGCGCACGAGCTCCGGACCGAGCTCGAGGGTCGCGGGGACGACGCCGAGACCTGCGGTGTTGACGAACAGCCCGTCCGCGTTCCCTCGCTCCACCACCTTGGTGTCGCCAGCCGCCACGACAACGCCCGCACGGCGCGCCGCCGCCGCGATCGACGCCGCGATCCGGCGCAGGTCATCGACCGGGAACCCCTCCTCGATCACGAAGCCGGCCGTGAGCGCGACGGGGCGCGCGCCGGCGACGACGAGGTCGTTGACGGTGCCGTTGACCGCGAGCTCGCCGATCGTCCCGCCGGGGAAGAAGAGCGGGCGCACCACGTACGTGTCGGTGGTCAGCGCGAGCCGCGCGCCGCCGACCTCGAGGAGCGCCGAGTCGCCGAGCGGCGAGAGGAGCGGATTCGCGAGCTCGGGGACGAAGAGCCCCTCGACGAGCGCGCGGGTCGCCTTGCCGCCGGCGCCGTGCGCCAGCGTCACGACCTCGTCCCGCAGCCGCACCGTCATGCGGGCACCTGCAGGCGGCCGTACGCATGGAACGCCGCGCAGGCCCCCTCGCTCGAGACCATGCACGTGCCGAGCGGGTGCTCCGGGGTGCACGCGGTTCCGAAGACGCGGCACTGCCACGGCTTGATCGCCCCCACGAGGACCTCTCCGCACTGGCACGCCTTCGGGTCGGCGACGCGCGCGCCCGGCAGCTCGTAGCGCGCCTCGGCGTCGAACGGCGCGAATGCGTCGCGCAGGCGCAGCCCGCTCCAGGGGATCTCGCCGAGACCGCGCCACTCGAACGTCTCGCGCAGCTCCATCGTCTCTGCCATCGCGGCGAGGGCCCGCGGGTTCCCCTCGCGGCGGACGACGCGCGTGTACTGGTTCTCGACCTCGCAGCGACCTTCGCGGAGCTGCCGCACGAGCATCGCCACCGACTGGAGGATGTCGACCGGCTCGAACGCGGAGACGACCACAGGCTTGCCGTAGTCGCGCGCGATGAAGTCGTACGGCTCGGTCCCGATCACCGCCGAGACGTGCCCCGGCGCGACGAACCCGTCGACCGCGAGGCCGGGCGTGTCGAGGATCGCCCGCAGCGGCGGCGCGATCGTCACGTGGTTGCAGAAGACGCTGAAGTTCGAGACGCCTTCGTGGCGGGCGCGCAGAAGCGTGAGCGCCGTGGAGGGCGCCGTCGTCTCGAACCCGACGGCGAAGAAGACGACCTCGCGCTCGGGGTGCGCGCGGGCGAGCGCGAGCGCGTCGAGCGGCGAGTAGACCATGCGCACGTCGGCGCCGCGCGCCTTCGCCTCGAGCAGCGAGCCACGGCCGCCGGGAACGCGCAGCATGTCGCCGAACGTCGTGAAGAGGACGTTCGGCCGCTCTGCGAGGGAGAGGGCGTCGTCGACGCGGCCCATCGGGATGACGCACACCGGGCAACCCGGGCCGTGCAGGAAGTCGACCTCGGGCGGCACGAGGTCGGTGAGGCCGTGCTTGTAGATCGTGTGCGTGTGGCCGCCGCAGACCTCCATCAGGCGCACCGGACGCCCAGCCTCGACGAGCGCGGCGAGCTCCGCGCGGAGGGCGTCCGCGAGCCGGCGCGAGCGGAACTCGTCGACGAACCTCATCGCTCCTCCAGCACCTGCAGCGCGACGCCGGCATGGCAGAGAACGAGGTCGCCCGCGCCGACGTCGTCGACGAGCTCGAGGTCGACGGTCTCGCCGTCCTCGAGAACCCCTTCGTCACCGTCGACGCGAACGACCCGGGCGGCGACGGCGGCATCGCCGCACAGCATGCATCTGGGCGGTGGCAGGATCATCCGGCCCCCAGCTCCTCCAGGAGCGCGAGCGTCCGCAGCGCCTCGTCCTCGTCGATCCGCGCGAGCGCGAACCCGACGTGCACGAGCACCCACTCGCCGACCTCCGCCTCCGGGCAGAGCGCGACCGAGACCTCCCGACGCACGCCGCCGACCTCGGCGGTCGCGAGCCGCGCCTCCTCGTCGACGACGCCGACGATCTGCGCAGGGATGCCGAGGCACATCAGGCGGTCCTCGCGGCGGCGACGGCCGCCTGCCCGTAGCTGATGCCGCCGTCGTTCGGCGGCACCCGCTCGTGCGTCAGCACGCGGAACCCGCGCGCCGCGAGCCGGCGGCGGGTCGACTCGAGGAGCCGCAGGTTCTGGAACGAGCCGCCCGTCAGGACGACCGTGCCCGGACCGCCGGCGTCGGCGCACGCAGCCGCCGCCGCCGCTGCAATCGTCTCGTGGAACGCGGCCGCGATCTCCGCGCGGTCGCCGCCGCGCAGGAGCTCCTCGCGCACGCGCGCGACGAGCGACGCGGCGCCGCCGAAGCGCCACGGCCAGGGCTCCGCGGCCCGGGCGCCGGCGAGGTGCTCGAGCTCGATCGCCGCCTGGCCCTCGTAGCTGATCGTCTCGCGCACCCCGAGCACGGCGGCGGCGGCGTCGAAGAGCCTGCCCATGCCACACGCCTGGGGCGGCCCGAGCTTGAGCGCCTCGCGCACGAGCTGCCAGCGCGGCCACGGCACGGGGCGCGCCGCCTGCTCGAGGTAGGCGGCCGCGAGCCGCCACGGCTCGCGGATCGCCGCCTCGCCGCCGGCGAGCGGGACCGGCTCGAGGTGCGCGACGCGCTCGAACCCGGCGAGGTCGCAGCGGAGCAGCTCGCCGCCCCAGAGCGTTCCGTCGGGCCCGTAGCCCGTGCCGTCGAAGACGAGCGCGAGCGCAGGCCCTGCCTCGCCGTGCTCCGCGAGGCAGGCTGCCGCATGCGCGTGGTGGTGCTGCACCGCGACCGTCTCGCACGCCTGGTCGAGAGCCCACTTCGTCGACAGGTAGTCCGGGTGCAGGTCGTGCGCGACGAGCGCCGGCTCGACCGCGAGCATCGAGAGGTAGAGCTCGAGGTCGTTGCGGAACGCGCGGTAGGCCGCCTCGGTGTCGAGGTCGCCGAGGTGCGGCGAGAGGAACGCCTCCGCGCCGCGCGCGACGCAGAACGTGCTCTTCAGCTCGGCTCCGGCGGCGACGAGCGGCTCGGCGGCCGCGACGGGCAGCGGGAGAGAGGTGGGCGCATACCCGCGCGACCGCCGGATCGGGAAGGAGGTGCGGACGACGGAGTCCTCGCAGCGGCGGTGGATCGGCCGGTCGTGGGCGAGGAAGACGTCGGCGATGCCGTGCAGCCGCGCGCGCGCTTCGGCGTCGTCGACGGCGATCGGCTCGTCCGAGAGGTTCCCGCTCGTGAGCACGATCGGCCGGGGGAAGTCGTGCCAGAGGAGGTGGTGGAGCGGCGTGTACGGCAGCATCACGCCGAGCCACGGCGAGCCGGGAGCGACCGCCTCCGCGACCGGCGAGCCCTCCCGCCGCCGCACGAGCACGATCGGGTGCGCCGGCGAGCGCAGGAGCGCCAGCTCGTCGTCCGTCGGCTCAGCGAGCAGCGACGGATCGCCGCACATGAGTGCGAACGGCTTCTCGTCACGGTGCTTGCGCAGCCGCAGGCGCTCGACGGCCGCGGCGTCGGTCGCGTCGCACGCGAGGTGGTAGCCGCCGAGGCCCTTGACGGCGACGACCGCGCCGACGGAGAGCAGCGAGACGGCCTCCTCGACCCCGATCGAGAGGCGCGGCCCGCACACGGGGCAGCACGTCGGCTCGGCGTGGAACCGCCGGTCGGCCGGGTCCTCGTACTCGCGCCGGCAGTCCGCGCACATCGGAAAGCCGGCCATCGTCGTCCGCGCCCGGTCGTAGGGAACGCCGCGCACGATCGTCAGCCGGGGGCCGCAGTTCGTGCAGTTCGTGAAGGCGTAGCGGTAGCGGCGGTCGGCGGGGTCGAAGAGCTCGCGCAGGCAGTCGTCGCACGTCGCGACGTCGGGCGGGACGAGCGTCGAGGCGGCGCCGGCCCGGCTCGCGACGATCTCGAACCCGTCGGCCCCGCGTATCGGCACGACCACCGCGGTGACGCTCGAGACGGCGGCGAGCGGCGGCGCCTCCACGGGCAGCGCGGCGGCGAACGCGTCGAGCGCCCGGCGGCCGGCCTCCGCCTCGATCAGGACGCCCTCGCCGTCGTTCAGGACGAACCCCGCGACGCCGTGACGGCGGGCGAGGCCGTACACGTACGGCCTGAATCCGACGCCCTGAACGACGCCCTTGACGCGAAACCTGCGGCGTTCTGCGACGGCCACTCCCCGAGGGTTGCGGTCGGAGCACGCCGCGGCAACGGTGCGTTCGCTGCCCGGCCCTACGGGAGAATCCCGATGCCTCTGCCGACCGCAGCCGCGAACCTCCGCAGCGGAGGGATCGCATGGACGCCCGGACACCGCTCGTGCTCGACCCGGCCGCGCTGGAGGCGCTCGTCGACGTCCTGCGGCGACGCGGCCACCGCGTCCTCGGCCCGCGGGTCGAGAGCGGCGCGATCGTCTACGGCGACCTCGAGTCGGCCGCCGAGCTGCCCGTGGGCGTGCGCGACGTGCAGGAGCCGGCGCGCTACCGCCTCGAGCCGCGCGGCGACGACGCGCGCTTCGGCTACGCGAACGGCCCGCACTCGTGGAAGCAGTTCCTGTTCCCGGCCCGCGTCCGCCTCTGGAGCGCGCGCCGTAACGGGGACGTCGAGTTCAGCGACGAGCTCGAGGCGCCCGCACCGCTCGCTCTCCTCGGCGTGCGCCCCTGCGAGCTGCACGCGATCGAGATCCAGGACCGCGTCTTCCTGGGCGGCCGCTACACCGACCGCGACTACGAGTCGCGCCGCACGGGCGCGTTCCTCGTCGCCGTCGAGTGCTCGTCGCCGGCCGCGACCTGCTTCTGCACGTCGCTCGGCACCGGCCCCGGCGGGGGCGAGGGCGCCGACCTCGTGCTGACCGAGATCCTCGAGGACGGCCACCGCTTCCTCGCACGTGCCGGCACGGACGCCGGGGCGGCGGTGCTCGAGGAGCTTCCGTCCCGCCCCGCGACGGACGACGACCTGGCGGCCGCGGCCGCCGTCGTCGAGCACGCCGCGGGGGAGATCCGGCGGCGGCTCGACCCCACCGACCTGCGGGGCCTCCTGCAGCGCGCGACCGAGTCGCCGCGCTGGGACGACGTCGCGAGCCGCTGCCTCACCTGTGCCAACTGCACCCTCGTCTGCCCGACGTGCTTCTGCTCGAGCGTCGAGGACACGACCGACCTCGCCGGCCGGACGGCCGAGCGGGCGCGGACGTGGGCGACGTGCTTCGCCGTCGACCACTCGTACATCCACGGCGGCGCGATCCGGCCGAGCGCCCGCTCGCGCTACCGCCAGTGGCTCACCCACAAGTTCGGGACCTGGAACGACCAGTTCGGCGTGTCGGGGTGCGTCGGCTGCGGGCGCTGCATCGCATGGTGTCCGGCCGCGATCGACGTGACCGAGGAGCTCGCTGCGCTCCGCGCCGAGGAGGAGGCTGTGCAATGAAGACCATCGACCTGCTCCTGCGCGACGTCCCGGCATTCGATTGCCTCGCGCCGGACATGCTCGAGCTCGTCGCCGGCTGCGCGTCGAACGTCCAGTTCGGCGTCGACGGCGTCATCTTCCGCGAGGGCGACCACGCGGACACCTTCTACGTCGTCCGCCACGGCAGCGTCGCGCTCGAGACGTTCGTGCCGGGCCGCGGCTCGCTGCTGATCGAGACCGTCGAGGCGGGCGAGGTGCTCGGCTGGTCGTGGCTCTTCGCCCCGTACCGCTGGCACTTCGACGCGAGGACGCTGACGCCGGTGCGTGCGACCGCGTTCGACGGCGCCTGTCTGCGCGGCAAGTGCGAGGACGACCCGGCGCTCGGGTACGCGCTCATGTCCTGCTTCGCACGCGTGATGATCGAGCGCCTGCAGTGGACCCGCCTCCGCCTCCTCGACGTCTACGGGAATGGCCGTCGCGGCTGAACCCATCGAGCTCGCCGCGACGACGCCGCGGCCGTTCACCGTCGTCGAGCGCCGGCGCGAGACGGAGGACACGTGGACGCTCGAGCTCGAGCCGGTGGACGGGCCGCCGCTCGAGTCGCTACCCGGGCAGTTCACGATGCTGTACGCGTTCGGGGTCGGCGAGGTGCCGATCTCGATCTCCACGTGCGGCGACAGGCTCGTGCACACCGTGCGCGCCGTGGGCGCGGTCACTGACGCGATCTGCGCCGCCGAGCCCGGAACGGTGCTCGGCGTGCGCGGCCCGTTCGGGAACGCGTGGCCGCTCGAGGAAGCCGTCGGACGCGACCTCCTGATCGTCGCCGGCGGCATCGGCCTCGCTCCGCTCCACGGCGCGCTCGTGCACGCGCTCGAGAACCGTCGCGACTACCGCGAGGTGGCGCTGCTCTACGGCGCCCGCACGCCGGCCGACCTCCTCTACCGCGCGGAGCTCGTGGGGCTCGGCAGCCGCCACGACCTCCAGCTCGACGTGACCGTCGACGCGGCGGACTGGCAGTGGCACGGCAAGGTCGGCGTCGTGCCGAAGCTCGTCGCGGCGGCCCGCTTCGATCCCGACACCGCGATCGCGCTCGTGGTCGGGCCCGAGATCATGATGCGGTTCACGATCGAGGCGCTCCTCGCACGCGGGATCGCGACCGAACGGATCTACCTCTCGATGGAACGGAACATGCGTTGCGGGGTCGGGCACTGCGGCCACTGCCAGCTCGGCCCGACGCTGATCTGCCGCGACGGCCCCGTCTACTCCGCGGCCGGGATCGCGGCGCTGATGGAGGTGCGCGAGCTGTGAAACCGAGCCTCGCCGTCTGGAAGTTCGCCTCGTGCGACGGCTGCCAGCTTTCCCTGCTCGACTGCGAGGACGAGCTGCTCGCCCTCGCCGGCGAGGTCGAGATCGCGTACTTCTTGGAGGCGCGCCGGCAGACGGCGCCCGGCCCGTACGACGTGTCGCTCGTCGAGGGCTCGATCACGACCGAGCACGACGCCGAGCGGATCCGCGAGATCCGCAGGGACTCGCGCAAGCTGATCACGATCGGCGCCTGCGCGACCGCCGGAGGCATCCAGGCGCTGAAGAACTACGGCGACGTCGACGCGTTCACCTCGATCGTCTACGCGACTCCCGCGTACATCTCGTCGCTCGCGACCTCGAACCCCATCTCGGCGCACGTGCCCGTCGACTACGAGCTGCGCGGCTGCCCGATCAACAAGACGCAGCTGCTCGAGGTGCTGAACGCCTTCCTGCACGGACGCCGGCCGAACATCCCGTCGACGAGCGTCTGCACGGAGTGCAAGGCGCGCGGCACCGTCTGTGTGACGGTCGCGCACGGCACGCCGTGCCTCGGCCCGGTCACGCACGCCGGCTGCGGTGCGCTCTGCCCGCTCTACGACCGCGGCTGCTTCGGCTGTTTCGGGCCGATGGAGTCGCCGAACCCCGCGGCCCTGACCGCGCGCCTGCGCGAGCTCGGGATGGAGGACGCGGCGGTCGAGCGCGTGTTCCGCACCTTCAACGTGAAGGCATTCGAGGAGGTGCTGCACCGTGGCTGAGACGCAGACGAAGACGATCGTCACCGAGTACCTCGCGCGCGTGGAAGGCGAGGGCGGCATGCGTGTGCGGATCGACGAGGGCCGCGTCAGCGACGTGCAGCTGCAGATCTACGAGCCGCCGCGGTTCTTCGAGGCGTTCCTCCGCGGGCGCAGGTTCACCGAGGCGCCCGACATCACGGCGCGGATCTGCGGCATCTGCCCCGTCGCCTACCAGATGAGCGCCGTTCACGCGATGGAGCGCATCTGCGGCGTCGAGGTCGGCGGACAGCTGCGCGCGCTGAGACGGCTGCTCTACTGCGGCGAGTGGATCGAGAGTCACGCGCTGCACGTCTTCATGCTGCATGCGCCCGACTTCCTCGGCTACGAGAGCGCGATCGAGATCGCGCGCGACAACCCGGCGCTCGTGGCGCGCGCGCTCGACCTGAAGAAGACGGGCAACCAGGTGATGACGGTCGTCGGCGGCCGCGAGGTGCACCCGATCAACGTCCGCGTCGGCGGCTGGTACCGGACGCCGCGCAAGCGCGAGCTGCAGGCGCTCGTCGAACCGCTCGAGCGCGCGCGGGACCTGTCGCTCGAGGCCGTCCGCTTCGCCGCCGGCCTCCCCTTCCCGGACTACACGCGCGACTACGAGCTCGTGGCGCTCTCGCAGCCCGGCGAGTATCCGATCGACCTGGGGCGCATCGTGTCGAGCGAGGGGATCGACATCGACGTCTCCGAGTACGAGCAGTTCTTCGAGGAGGAGCACGTCCCGTGGTCGAACGCGCTGCACTCGCGCGTGATCGGCCGCGGCTCGTACCTCTGCGGACCGCTCGCGCGGTTCGCCCTCTCGTACGACCGGCTCGGCGCGCTCGCCCGGGGAGCCGCCTCCGAGGTGGGGCTGGAGCCAAGCGAACGCAACCCGTTCAAGAGCATCGTCGTCCGCTCGGTCGAGCTCGTGGAGGCGTGCGACGAGGCGCTGCGGCTGATCCGCGAGTACGAGGAGCCGGACGAGCCCGCCGTCGAGGTCGAGCCGCGCGCCGGTGTCGGGCACGGCTGCACGGAGGCGCCGCGCGGAATCCTCTGGCACCGCTACGAGATCGACGACGAGGGCACGATCCTCGACGCGAAGATCGTCCCGCCGACGTCGCAGAACCAGAAGGCGATCGAGGACGACCTCCGGAACGTCGTCGAGCGGTCGCTCCACCTGCCGGACGAGGAGTTGCGGCTGCGCTGCGAGCAGACGATTCGGAACTACGATCCGTGCATCTCCTGTGCCACGCACTTCCTGAAGCTGGAGGTCGAACGCACGTGACGATCGTCTGCGTCGGCAACCGCTGGCGCAGCGACGACGGCGTCGGCCTCGCGGTGGCGGCGCGGCTGCGCGAGCGCGGCCTCGAGCCGGTCGAGCGCGAGGGCGAGCCGGTCGGGATCCTCGACGCGCTCGAGGGCGCGTCGGCGGCGGTCGTCGTCGATGCGGTCTCGTCGGGCGCGGACCCGGGGACGGTGCACGTCCTCGACGCGTCACGCCACCCGCTGCCGGCATCGCTGTTCGCGCACTCGACCCACCACCTCGGCCTCGGGGAGGCGCTGGAGCTCGCACGCGCGCTCGGGCGGCTGCCCGAGCGGACGCTCGTCGTGGGGATCGAGGGGGCGAGCTGGGACGCGGGCGACGGGCTGTCGCCCGCGGTCGCCGCGGCCGTGGAGCGGGCCGTCGAGGAGGTGGAGCGGTGCACGAGCGGGCGCTGATGAACGACCTGATGCGGAAGATCGAGTCGGAGTCCGCCGGCGCGCGCGTCATGTGCGTGCGCGTGCGGCTCGGCGCCCTCTCGCACTTCACGCCCGAGCACTTCCGCGAGCACTTCGAGGACGCTTCGCGCGGCACAGTCGCCGAGGGCGCGCGGGTCGAGGCCGAGCTGCGGAGCGACCCTACGGAGGCGGCTGCGCAGGGGGTCGTGCTCGTCTCGCTCGACGTCGCTACCTAGGCAAGCGCCCGCACCGGCGCGCGCACCGCCTGCGCGACCCAGCCGGCGACCGCGAGCAGCAGCACGGCGAGCGCGAGCGAGGTGAGCAGGAGCCGGTGGTGGTTCATGCCCACAGGACGAGCCGGGCTCACCGGATCTTCCCTCCCCCGGCCGGACACGCCCGCGGCGGACGTGTCCCGGGGACTGTCCCCACGCCATGTCCGGAGGAGCCACGGCGATCCTGGACGATCGGGCGACGCGGCCCCGGCCGAACAGCGGACGACGCCGCGGCGGCCCTGACGAATAGTCCGGGCAGTGAGCCACGACCGTTCGGACGAGCTCGACCGGGTGCGGCGACTGCTCTTTCCGGACCTCCCCGCGGACGAGGGGTGGGCGCGGGTCGAGGGGGCCATCGCGGGCGCCGCCGACGAGGAACGGGCGGAGCGGATCGAGCGGATCGCGAGCGAGGAGCTCGACGAGGACCTGCTCGCGCTCCTGCGGCTCTTGCACAGACGCCGAGAGAGCGACTGTCCCAAGATTTCGCTGAGGCTGCTGATTGAGCCGTTCCCGAGCCACCGCTGAACACCGCGCTACGTCTGCTCAGCGGCTGGGTGCTCCGGCGGGTTCAACAGGCGGCGGGTGCCAGCTTCGTCCGGGTCGCTCCAACGAGCCTGCTCGAGCTCGCTCGGTGTCGGGAGCGGCTTGCCGGGATCGACGTCCCCGTACCTGACGATCTCGACGCACCCGAGTCTTCCCTCTCGGGCGAAGAGCAGGACTTCGAGGGGGTGATCGTCGCCGCTGCCGACGGCGTCCGCGGCCGGCGTGGATGGCTCAGGTGCTATGGGAGCGGCGGGATCAACGACGAGGTCGTAGGTGCCGCAGCCGCATGAACAGGTTGCGGAGACGCGGGCTGTGGCGGCTTGCTGCGTCAACTCGTCGCGGCCCGATGGGACGAGCCCGATCATGTACTCGAGGAGCGCGCGTTCCTCTGAGGAAAGCTCGCGGGCCGGTTCGATCTGGTCGTGTCCGCTCATGCGGTCGACGGTATCGCGCTCACCACCGCTCAGCGGCGGCCGAACTCTTCCAGCGGGATTGTCGGCCCGCTGCTCGCGGCTCGGACGCGGGTCTCGAGCTGCGGGTCGCTCTCGATCCGTCGGACGAACTCGCGCCCGACCTCGGCCTCGTCGCGCAGCAGGGCGTCGATGGCGGCGGGATGCTGCCGGTAGTACCGGCTCGCGGCCTCGAGATCGGCATACGTCAGCGGCGTCCCCTTCACAAGCTCCGCGACACCCACCTCGGCCGTCATCCGTACGACGACGTGGACAGGCAGGTTGACGCGCAGCAGCGTCGGGACAGGCGGATCCCCGCGCATGTCGATGGCAGCCATGCCATGAGGATACGACGCCTGCGATCTAGCATCGTCGCCGTGCCACACCCGCTTGATGGCGCCCGCGCGAAGCTCCGTCGCGCCGAGGAGCACCTCGGTGCGCTGGAGGGCCGTGTCGGGCAGTACCTGCAATCGCAGCCGATCTCGGTTGATCAGCGCGACGAGCGGAACGGGCGCGAGCGGCATATCGTGTGGACGGCGATTGCGAGTGCGCAGCCTCCGGGCGACCTCGGCCTGGTCGTCGGAGACTGGGCGAACAACGTGCGGGCGGCGCTCGACTACACCGTCTACGAGCTCGTCCGTCGGGAGACAGGCGAGGACGACCCGCGGTGGACGCAGTTCCCGATCGTCGTCGACGCTGCGCGGTATGCGCAGTCCCGCGAGCGCTCGCTACGCGGCGCGCCCGAGTGGTCGCTGCCGGTGTTCGAGGGGTTGCAGCCCTTCCATGACGGCGACGGTGCGGCGTATCACCCGTTCGCGATCCTTGCGGACGTCTCGAACCGGGACAAGCACCGTCTGCTCCACACGGCGGCGCTCGAGATCGCCGGCTCGCAGGCGCGGATGTACGGCACGTCGATGATGGCGATCCGGGGCCACGGGCAGAACCCTGGTGTCGTCGAGGGCGAGCGCGTGATCTTCGAGGCGCTGCTCGAGACGGACGGCGATGACTTCACGATCGAGCTCGACCTGCAGGTGTCGGTCGCGCTCGAGGGCTACGAGATCCCGCTCGTCCCGATGTTGCTCGTCGTGATGGAGGAGGTGCACTCCGTCGTCGACTGGTTCGCACCGGCGTTGAACGAGCCCGTCTGAGATCAGGCCGCGTTCGCCTCGTCGGGTTCGGGCTCAGGCTGGGAGGACGGCAGCGGTCCGAGCTCGACTGCCTCGTCGCGTAGTGCGGCGAAGCCACCCCACTTGTCGAAGTGGTTCGGCCACGGCCACTCCGGGTGGTTCGGCACCTCCCGGATGTACGCGGCGCGCGTGCGCTTCGCGCGCTTCGGCAGCAGCCGGTGGAACTCGCGGAGCGCGGCGATGCACGTCTCGCGCGTGATCTTGATCGTCTCCTCGACCTGGTGGTACTCGACGGGGACGAGCGCGAGGTCGGCGATCGGCTTCGCGCCCCGTCCGATGTTCTTCGCCGGCATCTGCTTCCCGTCGGCCGCGAGGCGCTCCGCGACCTGCCGCTCGATGCTGCTCCACTTGGCGCCCTTCAGCTTGCTCGAGAGCTTGAAGCCGGACTCGCGCGCGAAGCGGATCAACTCGTGCCGGCCGCACTTCGCCGCCGCTACCTCGACGTAGAGCAAGTAGGCCTCGACGAACGACATGCCCTTCGGCTGCGTCTTCTGGACGGGCGGACGTAGACCGGCGACGTCCTCGACGGCCTTCACCCACGCGTTCGGGCCGTCGCCGAGAAGGAAGCGGATCTGGCCGACCGTCGGCATCAGCCGCTCCATCAGGCCGCCGCTCGTGCGTCGCTTGTCGGCGGCGACCATCTTCTCGCGCGTCTCTGCGTACTCGTGCTCGTTGATCGTCTCCTGCGAGCGCGCGAGCGCGGCTGAGCGGATCGCGAACCGGACGTGGCGGAAGTCGAGGTCGCTGCGCTCTTCGCTCGCGGTGCGCTTCGCCTCGACCTGTGTGAGGTTGCGGTGGTTCGAGAGCGCGTCGGAGAGGATCTGCGCCCAGCCGCGGCCGACGAAGTGCATCGTCATCGCGCGTGCCGTCGGCGCGTCGGGGAACCCGGCGCCGGCACGGGCGTCGTCCCAGCGGCGCATGGGGATCTTCTCCGGCGTGTCAGGTTGGCCGTGCAGCGCGACGGCTGCGATCACGTCGTACCGCTCGAGGTCGGTGAGGGTCGAGTCGAACTTGCCGTCGTGCCGGGGCTGGGGCTTTGCGCTCATGCCTTATCGGTAGCCCGCGATCGCCGGTTCGACCGTCACCCACATGATCGTTTTTGATCACAGCGCGCGGTTTGTCGATAGTTCGGACGTGGCCGAGCGCAAGATCACCCGTCTACGCCTCGCGCGCGAAGCGGCGCTGGCGAGCCAGCGTGAGCTCGCGGAGCGCGCAGGGATCCCGATCGCCACCTACCGGAGGCTCGAGCGCGGGGAGATCCGCAACCCGTCGGTGCGTCTGCTCGTGAACTGCGCGATCGTGCTGTTCAGGCCGGTCGAGGAACTGCTCGACGACGAGTGGCTCGAGTGGCTGCCGATCGACCGTTCCGAGCCGCCGCCGGTCGCCGACCGCCTTCCGCCGCTGAAGGCGCTCCCGGCGCGCCGCGTGAAGCCCGAGTGGACGACGAGCGATGCGCCGGCGCGCGCGGCCGTCAAGAATGCGCTGCAGGAGGAGGAAGCCGAGATGCGGCCGCCGCGACAGCGTCGTACGCGGTCGCGGCCCGCGCGCTAGGTCCCGTCAGGACCCCGTCCTACACTGGCTAGTCCGAATGCGCACGACCGGCCCCTACGACCTCGACAAGGATGTGCAGCGCGTCCTCGGTCATGTGCCGAAGCCGCGGAAGAAGGCGGCGAAGTCGGAGCAGCTGTCGCTCTTCGGCCCCGGCTACGAGATCGTCGAGCAGCCGCGCCTCTACGAGACGACGGACGGGCTCGTCGTGGACGTGGAGGACAGCGCGTTCGCGCGTGCCGTCAGCCTCCACTCCTCGGAGAAGGCCGAGTGCGCCCGCCGCTACGCCCAGATCGTTGGGACGGCGATGAAGAGCTGGTACACGGTCTGGATCGAGCTCTTCGCGGGGCCGGGGAAGCTGTACGTCCGCGAGACCGGCAAGTTCGTGCCGGGCTCGCCGGTCGAGGCGCTGAACATCCCGCGGCAGTTCAACCGGTACGTGTTCTCCGACCTGAACCCCGCCTGCACCGAGTCGCTCCGCCGGCGGGTCGGGAACACCCACGGCGTACACGTCCTGCGCGGCGACGCGAACAGCCCCGAGCTCCTGGTCGAGATCGCGAACCTCGTGCCGCGCGACTCACTCGTCGTGCTGTACGGCGACCCGGAGGGCCTGCACCTGCACTGGAACACCATCAAGTTCTTCATCGACCGCTACCCGCACCTCGACCTGCTGCTGAACGTGCCGATCAGCGGGGTCGTGCGCGCGGTTGCCGCCGGCTACGAGGAGAAGGCGGCCGCCGTGATGAACCACCCGCAGCCGAGCGCGCTCTTCGACGCCGGCGCTCGCGACAAGGGCGTCCGCTACCGGGAGTGGTACTGGCGCAACTGCGAGGCCGCCGGCTTCGACCAGATCGCCGCGGTGCCGGTGTGCCTGAAGGGGACGACGCGGGAGCTCTACGACCTGATGCTCGCGAGCCGGAACCCGCTCGCGTCGAAGTTCTTCCGGATCGCCGCGGGCCTGCCCGCGGACGCGCCGATCGCCCTCTCGAAGCCGGCGTAGCCGCCCTTCAAGCCGCGCGCGAAGCGCGCCGCGGCGTCGCGGCTCGGCGCTCGGACGGGAACTGGCTCCACGTGCGGCCATCGAGCTCGCGACCTCCCGCCTTCGGCGTCCGGCCGCCCTGCTGCTTGTAGAAGAACGCGGTGCCGCTCGTGCGGCACGCGTCGCGAAGCTCTCGCACCCACTCGAGATCGACGGCGCGGAACCGCGGGCCGCTCTCGCCGCCGGCGATCAGCCAGTCGATCCCCTCGAGGTCGAGTGGCCGGCGGTTCGGCTTCCCGTTCAGGAACAGGCTGCCGAGGAGCGGCTCGGCCGAGATGAAGCGGACGCGCGCCGGCAGCTCACGCAGGATGTCGGCGCGGAACGTGTGCCTGCTGTTCTCGATCGAGGCGCCGACCCACACGTTCGCCGGCCAGTCCGAGCGCCACGGCACCATCGCCGAGACGTTCTCCGGGCGCTTCGTCAGTAGCTGCCACTCGAGACACGGCGTCTCCTCGATGAGCGACCAGAGCCGGCGGCGCCACGGCTCGAGATCGGCAGCGTCCTCGAAGACGTCGGCCATCGACGCGCAGAACACTCTGATCGGCGTGCGGGCGGCTGCGGCGTCGCGGTTCCACTTCCGCGGACGAGCCCAGTGCTGGTCGCTGAAGAACCGCCTCTCCGCGCCGTCCCACAGGTTGTGCCCGTACCGGCGCGCGAGCGTGTCGGCGTAGCAGTGCGCGCAGGCCGGCGACACTCGGGTGCAACCCCACCACGGGTTGAACGTCGCGTCGGTCCACTCGATGGCCGTGCGGTCGGCCATCGCCTAGATCGTCTTCCAGCCGACCATCAGGACCGAGGCTACCGCGGATCCCGCGTCAGGTCCAGAGCTGACCTGCGCGGGTTCGGAGCAGAGCCGTCTGGATGTAGTAATCGAACACATGTTCGTGTATCATAGTGATCAAAAGCGATCATCGGCGTGACCCCTCCTCCGGCCCCAGGCGCGCCACCTTCCTCGCATGACGACGAACATGCACACGCGCCGCCGGCCGGACCAACACCTTGACGTCCCGTTCTACTGGCCGGGCGCTACCGAGTTCTCGGCCGATGATGTGCTCGGCAACGCCGAGTTCACGCTTCGCACTCTCACCACCGCGCGCGAACTCACACCGATCGTCAACGCGCTCGTACGCGAGACGACCGTGGCGCCGATCACCAAGAAGCGCGAGCCTGGCAGCTGGATCCTCGTCTACATCGCGTACATCCTCAGCGACCACGCCGACGTCGCGAAGTTCGTCCGGAAGTCGAGCTCGCAGCTTTGGAGCGACTGCGGGTTCAAGCCGAAGACCGGCCGCCCCGTCGGGCGCGAGTGCGTCCCCGACTACAACACGGTCGAGCTCCGCTTCCGCGAGCTTGAGCAGGACGGCTTCGTCGACGCCGCGCTCCGTGCGGGAGACGAGTTGATCCGGCTCGCGCGCAAGTTCGAGCCGCGCATCGGCCAGGCGGTGCACATCGACGCCACCCACTACTCAAGCCCCTCCCGGCTGCACCACTGCTGCACGGACGAGGCGGCATGCGACGCCGCGATCCGCGCCAGCGGCCGTGTGCCGGAGACGATGCCGCGCCCGGACGACGACACGATCCGGAAGGAGCGTCATGCCGAGCACGACGTAGATGAGGACGCCGAGGACGCGAGCAACACGCCGACGGGCATCCCGGAGAAGACGTGGATCGACCCCGACACCGGCTGGCGCCACTTCGTGATCAACGGCCACGAGTGGTGCTGCGAGGACGTGGACGCGAGCGCGAAGAGCTACAGCAACGGCACTGCGTGGATCGGGGGCCTGAAGATGGCCGTCCGCGACGCCCTCGTCGGCGGCACGATCGCTGACCGCTCGTTCACCGCGCGCCAGCACGAGTGGAAGCACTACCCGGCCCTGATGCGCCGCACGCGCGAGGTGCTCGACGGCGAATACCCGGAGATCGTCTCCGGCGACAAGGGCCTCGCGATGCGGCGCATCTACCGGTTCAACACGATCCGCGGGATCGAGACCGTCTTCCCGTTCCGCAAGCGCGGCGGGAAGGAGGTCGATCGCGTCGAGCGCCGCTGTGATCTGTACGACGAACACGGCGTGCCGCGCTGCAAGTTCTGCGGAGGCCCCGGTGAGCAGCACGGCGCCGGCCTCGGGCTGACGAAGGTGAACGGACGCTATGACCGCATCCGCTTCCGCTGCCGCCTCGGTCTCACCCCCGACTGCCTGACGACGCTGCAGTCCGTCGAGTGCAGGCACGACTGGTCGATGCTCGTCCCGCTGTCGCGGCTGACCGAGCGCTACCAGGCGATGCACTCGGCCCAGAAGAACCGCGAGGGCATCTGGCATGCGGATCGTGAACGCTGGGTCGTCGCGGGCATCGACCTCACCGGCCGCATCAAGCGCAAGGGGCTCGGCGTACACAAGCTGCGCAACGCGCTCGCGCGGATGCTCGAGTGGCTCTACATCTGCCTCCGGCACGGCTGGGTCGGGACCCATGCGACCCGCAACCGGCTCAAGCCCCGGAAGCGGAACGGGCAGCGCGGCCTCTGGAGCACGACCTGGGCACGCGACGCGTACGGCACCGACCTGCCGTACGGCACCGCTGCTCAGGCGCTCGGACTGTCCGATCCCGAACTGGAAGCCGAAGCGATCGAAGAGGCGAAGCGCCGCAAGAAGGACGGGCGCGGCAAGGTCGCGCGGCGCCGGATGCGTCCCCGGCGCTTGCCGAAGGGCGCGCACAAGCCACGCAGCGCGACGCCGCTACGCACCTAAGCCGACAGCGGCCGCCATCAGCCTCGAAGCCGAACGACCCGAGCGCCGCTCAGGATCACTCCTGGGCGGCGTTGCCCGTTCCGGTGCCTGATCAGCTCTCGCGTCCGGCTCCAGACGCCGCGACAGGTGCGTTCGTGCGTGATGGATGTCCCGTCCTCCCGCCGTCGCCGGCCCGCCGGCAAATCTTGGGATGAAATTCAGGACATCCGGAGAGCCGACGCGGGGACTCGAACCCCGGACCCCATCATTACGAGTGATGTGCTCTACCAGCTGAGCTACGTCGGCGGGTCGGACGAAGTGTAGCCCGGTCTCGGCTCAGCCCTGGAGCTCGCGGGCGACGCGCAGGAAGAGCGCTTCGAGCGCGAGCTGGGGCGCGAGCTGGAACTCCTCGAGCGCCCGCCACGTCTCGCGCACCGCCTCCGCCGCGCGCTCCGCGCCGACGAGCCGCTCGCGCGTCGCGTCCTCGCGGAGCGCGGGGAGCTGGTCGAGGTGGAGGGCCGCGCTCTCGGCCCCGACGGCGACGGCGACGAGGTCGCGGTACCACGCGCCGAGCTCCTCCAGCTGCGCGAGCAGCTCCTCCCGCTCCGCGCCGCGCGCGGCGCGGCGCACCCGCTGCTCCGCCTCGCGGGCGGGCAGCTCGAGGTCGGCGATCCGCGCCTCCTCCGTCTCACGCGCCTCGTCGGCGCGCGCCTGCGCGTTCGCGACGAGAACCGCCGTGGCCGCCGCCGCGTCGAACGCGGGGTCGCGGTAGACCCCCCGCGCCTGCTCGATCACCGTGTGGCGGCGCGCGGCGGACGCGGGGTCGAGCAGCCGCTCGAGGCGGTCCATGCGGCCCGCCGAGACGCGTGCGAGCGCCGCGCGCTCGTCGACCGCGAGCTGCGGCGCCCTGGCGTCGACGAGCTCACGGATCGCCCGCTCCGACAGGCGCCGGAACGGGACGAGCTGGCAGCGCGACCGGATCGTCTCCGGCAGCGGGCCGAGCTCGTCCGCGATCAGCACGATCACCGCGTACGGCGGCGGCTCCTCGAGATCCTTGAGGAGCGCGTCCGCGGCATCCTCGTTCATCAGGTGCGCGCGGTGGACGAGGTAGACGCGCCGGTCGGCCTCGAAGGGCCGCATGTGCAGGTCGCGGCGCAGCTCGCGGATCGCGTCGATGCGGATCATCTCCCCGAGCGCGTCGAGCTCGTACAGGTCGGGGTGGAACTCGCGGGTCGTGCCGAGCAGCTCGTGGGCGAACGTTCGCGCCACCTCGCGCTTGCCGACGCCCGGCGGGCCGTGGAAGAGGTACGCGTGGGCGGGACCCTCGCGCAGCGCCGCGTCGAGCAGGCGCCCGGCCTCGGGGTGCTCAGAGAAGCGCGCGAACGTGCTCACGGATCTCCTCCGCGATCTCCTCGGGTGCACGAGCGCCGTCGACCGCGACCACGCGCTCCGGCTCGGCGCCCGCGAGCGCGCGGTACGCCGCGTCGACGCGGCGCATGAAGTCTCCGCCGGCGCGCTCGATCCGGTCGTGGTCGCCCGCCGAGCGGCGCACCGCCTCGTCGGGGTCGAGCAGCACGAGGAACGTCCGGTCGGGCAGGAGGCCGCCGGTGACGAGCAGGCTGAGGCCGCGCACCGCGTCGGGGCCGAGGCCCCGCCCCGCCCCCTGGTAGGCGACGGACGAGTCGAGGTAGCGGTCGCAGACGACGTCGGCGCCCCGCTCGAGCGCCGGCCGGATCGTCTGCGCGACGTTCTCGGCGCGCGCGGCCGCGTAGAGCGCCGCCTCCGCCCACGGCGACATCTCCTCGCCGTGCAGGACGAGCTGCCGCACTCCCTCCGCGACCGGCGTCCCGCCGGGCTCGCGCGTCGTCACGACCGTCCGCCCCTGCCCGCGCAGCCAGTCGGCGAGGAGCTCCGCCTGCGTGCTCTTCCCGGACCAGTCCACTCCCTCGAAGCTGACGAACATGCGTCGCCTAATGTACGGCGATGCGCGCGGTGGTGACCGGGGGTGCGGGATTCATCGGCTCGAACCTCGTGGATGCGCTCGTGGGGCGCGGCGACGAGGTGCTCGTCGTCGACGACTTCGCGTCGGGGAAGCGCGAGAACCTGAACCCGAAGGCGGCGCTCCTGGAGCACGACATCCGCGAGCCGTACTCGGCCGAGGCGGACGTCGTCTTCCACCTCGCCGCGCAGGCCGACGTCCAGACGTCGATGCAGCGGCCGGAGTACGACGCGCACGTGAACGTCGTCGGCACGGTGAACGTGCTCCGGTCGGCGCCGGGCGCGCAGGTGATCTTCGCGTCGTCGGGCGGCGCGGGTTACGGCGAGTGCCCCGAGCCGGCCGCGGAGGATGCGCCGTTCCTGCCGTTGTCGCCGTACGGGATCGCGAAGAAGTGCGGCGAGGAGTATCTCGCCGGCTGGAACCGCATCCACGGCACGTCGCACGTCTCGTTGCGGTTCGGGAACGTCTACGGCGAGCGCCAGGACTCCGGTCTCGAGGGAGGCGTGGTCGCGATCTTCCTGGAGCGACTCGCACGCGGGGACGAGACGGTGATCTACGGCGACGGCGAGCAGAGCCGCGATTTCGTCTACGTCGGCGACGTCGTCGACGCGCTGCTCGCGGCCGTCGGCCGCGGCGGCGGTCCGTACAACGTCGGCACCGGCGAGGCGACGACCGTGAACGCGTTGCATGCCGCCTGCCGTCGTGTCGCGGGGGTCGAGACCGAGCCGCGGCACGCGCCCGCGCGGCTCGGCGACGTCCTCAGGTCGGTGCTCGACGTGCGCCGCGCGGAGCGCGAGCTCGGGTGGCGCGCACGCGTCTCGCTCGACGACGGGATCGCCCGAACCTACGCCTGGACGAAGGAAGCGGCCGCGAGGTAGCGAACGAGCGACGCGAGATGGATGCGCCGCTCGCAGCTTCGGATCTCGTCCGCCCCTGGCGGACGGCGACCCTCGTCGCGAGCCTCGTCGCCGCGGTGGAGCTCGTCCTCCTGCTCGCGCTCGCCTTCCTCCTCTTCGCCAAGCCGATCTCGCACGCGGTTCAGCGCCACGCCCAGGACGCCGCGTTCGCGCCGCCGAAGAAGAGCGCGAAGGCCGTGCAGGTGACCGTGCCGAAGCTGACCCTGCCGAAGCTCACGCGCGGGGAGACGACCGTCCTCGTCCTGAACGGCAACGGTCGTGCGGGCGCCGCAGCGGGCGAGGCCGCGAAGCTCTCGGCGCTCGGCTACCCGGTGCGCGGCAAGGGCAACGCGAAGCGGCAGGACTACGCGACGAGCGTCGTGATGTACCGCGCGGGCTACCGCGCCGAGGGAGCGCGGCTCGCCCGCGACCTGCACGTGAAGGTCGTCGGGCCGCTCGACGGACTGAAGCCGGCGGCCCTGCAGGGCGCGAAGCTCGCGATCATCCTCGGCGCGCGCTGATCAACACTTCGGCTTGCCGGAGTCGACGAGACGCAGCGCCTCGCGGTAGGCGTCCGCGCCGACGTCCGGGCGGTTCTTGTTGTCGAGCTCGGTGAACTTCTCGAGGTAGGGGTACGCGTTCCGCGGGCAGCCGATGCGGAGCGCGTACAGGCCCGCCGCGAGCCACGTCTCCGGGTTGTGCGGCTGCTTGCGCACGGCGGCACGGTAGTAGGCGAACGCGAGGGTCGGCCGGTCCTCGTACGCGGCTGCGAGCGCCCACAGCGGCTCGACGAGGAGCGGGTCGACGGAGCGCGCGCGGTTCGCGAGGTGGATCGCGTGGGGCCGGTCGAGCGTGGCCTGCGCGTCGAGCGCCCACCGCGTGCCGAGCCACGGGAGGAGCAGCGACCCGAACGCGAGAAGGGCACCGCCCGCGGCCGCGAGCGCCGCGAACGGCGATGGACGCAGCGCCGGCGGCCGCCCGGCGAGCGCGCCGGCGGCGAGGAACGCCGGCACCGAGACGGCGGCGAAGTCCCAGTCGACGTCGACGAGCGCGTGCAGCAGGTATGCGGGCAGGAAGAGCGCGAGTGCGAGCTCCGCGCCGCTCCGCCGCAGGCTGCCGCGCAGGAGGAGGGCCGCCGCTGCGACGAGCAGCAGAAGCCCGACGATCCCCGTCTCCGTGAGGAACTGCAGCGGCAGATCGTGCGGCTCGGTCGTGACGTCGAGGTACGAACCGCGGTAGAGGAGGTTCGTGAGCCGGAACGTGCCGGCGCCGGTGCCGCCGAGCACGTGGTGGGTGAAGCCGTGCCACGCCTGCTCCCACCAGACGAAGCGGAAGTTCGAGCTCGTCGACGCGAGGCGCCCGCCGCCGCTCCCGACGGAGGTCGAGCCGGTGCCCTTGACGACGACGACGGCGACGGCCGCGGCGACCGCGAGCGCGCCGGCCGCCGCGAGGCCGCGCGTGAGCCGGCGGGTGACGCGCGGCCGGGGCAGGCGCTCGAGCAGCACGGAGGCCACCGCGCCCGCGAGGAGGAGCGCGCCGAAGACGAGCCCGTCGCGCCAGCGGACGTGCGCCGGCTGGCCGTTCGCGGTGATGCCCGGGAGGGCGAATGCGACCCCGACGACGACCGCGGCGGGCGCCGCCGCCGCGACGAGCGTCGCGGCGCTCTCGACGCGGTCGTCCGTGAACGCGAACCACGCGACGAGTACGGCGACCGCCGTCACGAGGCCGCCGCGCGAGTAGGTGAGGAGCAGCGCGACGATCCACGCGTACGCGAGCAGCGTCCCGTCCAGCCGCCGGCGCCAGAGCGCGAGCGGGAGCGCGAACGCGCCGAGCAGGGCGAGCTGGTTCCAGAGACCGACCGGCCCCCGGAGCCGCGTGACGCCCGGCGCGCCGTAGTCGTAGACCGGCGGCAGCACCTTGCCGAGCAGCGACCACGCGGCGAGCGCGCCGAGGAGGACGGCGAGGCCGAGCGCGAGCTGCCGCGTCCGGCCCGCGAGGTAGAGGCCGAGGAGGGCGAAGAGGACGTAGACGAACGCGCGGTTCGCGTAGTCCCAGGAGCGGTCGGGGAGCGTCGACCACGCGATCGAGAGTCCGAGCCACGCGGCGAGCGCGGCGAGCGGCCCGAGCGCCACGAGCCCGCGGGGCGGGCCGTGGAGCGCGGCGGCCGCGACGAGCGCGGCGAGGGCGCCGCCGCCGAGCCAGAGGAGCGAGGAGTCGCCGGGCCCGCCGGCGAAGAAGAGCGCGCCTGCAGCGAGGACGAGCGACGCGGCGAGCGGCAGTTCGCGGGTCGCCCGCATCTCGCGCGAAGCTACCATCCGCCGACGACGTGCTCGCCCGCTCACAAAAGCCTTACAGCACGGTCGTACGCTCGTCCCGCCGACACCCCCGGTATCTCACCCGCCGCACCATCCGTTCCAGCGACGTGAAAACCCCCCTCAAGGTGCTCCTGCGCGCGGCGCTCGTCGCGCTCGCGCTCGCGGCCGCGCTGCTGCGGCCCGCAGGCGCCGGGGCAGCGGCCCCTTGCTGGAAGGCGCTCCTGAACGACTGGTACGACGGACGGATCGACCACACCTACGCGCTCCACTGCTACCAGGACGCGCTCGACCACCTCCCGGCCGACGTGCAGACGTACTCGAGCGCGCACGACGACATTCTTCGCGCGCTCCAGAGCGCCCGTTCGAAGGCGACGAAGGGGGGCAAGAAGGTCGGCCCGAACACGCCGCTGCCTGCGCCCGGCGGCACGAACGGGGGCACGAACGGCGGCACGACGACGAGCGAGGGCCCGACGGGCACTGACCACGGCGGCGGCACGACGACGAGCGTCCCCGGCCGCAAGCCGGACAAGGGGATCGGCGGCCTCGCGGACAAGCTGAACCCGTCCAGCGCCGACTCGCTGCCGGTGCCGCTCCTGATCCTCGGCGGGCTCGCGCTGCTCCTCGTCGCGGCGGGCGCCGCGGGCGTCGTCGCGAAGCGGATCCAGGCCCGCAAGCAGGCTCCGTAGGCTGTTTCCCGGCCGGTAAAATGGCCTCTCCCGGCCGGGGGCAGGTGCCGTCCGAGGCGCGCTCTAGGGTCCCTCTCCCTTTGGACAGGCATCAACGAGGTTCGCGCGCCCGAAACGTGGCCGCGGAGGAGGCGAGCATGGCGTCGGTAGAGAGCGAGAGCACGGTTCAGATCCACCCCGACGAGCTGGTGAACAGCGTCGTCGACGAGGACGCCAGCCTGGGCGTCCGGCGCCTCTTCACGATCGAGGGCCGCGACCCGTTCGACGAGATCGAGTGGGAGATCCGCGACGCGCACATTCCCGGCAAGAACGGCCCGGCGTTCGAGCAGAAGGACGTCGAGTTCCCGAAGTTCTGGTCGCAGACGGCGACGAACATCGTCGCGCAGAAGTACTTCCGCGGCCGCATGTCGAGCCCGGAGCGCGAGCGCTCGGTCAAGCAGATGATCGGCCGCATCGTCGGCACCGTCGGCACGTGGGGCCGCGAGGGCGGCTATTTCGCGACCGAGCACGAGGCGCAGACGTTCGAGGACGAGCTGAAGGCGATCCTCGTCAACCAGCTCGCGGCGTTCAACTCGCCGGTGTGGTTCAACGTCGGCTTCGAAGAGAAGCCGCAGTGCTCCGCCTGCTTCATCCTCTCGATCGAGGACTCGATGGACGCGATCCTCGACTGGATCCGCCGCGAGGGGATCATCTTCCGCGGCGGCTCGGGCTCGGGCGTCAACCTGTCGCGGCTGCGCTCGTCGAAGGAGCAGCTCTCGAAGGGCGGCTACGCGTCCGGCCCCGTCTCCTTCATGCGCGGCGCGGACGCGTCGGCGGGGACGATCAAGTCCGGCGGCAAGACGCGCCGCGCGGCGAAGATGGTCGTGCTCGACGTCGACCATCCCGACGTCGTCGAGTTCATCTGGTGCAAGGCGCACGAGGAGGAGAAGGCGCGTGTCCTCGAGGCCGCCGGCTACGACATGTCCCTCGACTCGCCGGACTGGGCGTCGATCCAGTACCAGAACGCGAACAACTCGGTTCGCGTCTCGGACGCGTTCATGGAGGCGGTCGAGGCGGACGCCGACTGGAACCTCACGGCGCGCACCGACGGCACCGTCGTCGAGACGATGAAGGCGCGGAAGCTGCTGCACGACATCGCCGAGGCGGCGTGGCGATGCGCCGACCCGGGCGTGCAGTACGACACGACGATCAACTCGTGGCACACGCTGCCGAACACGGGTCGCATCAACGCGTCGAACCCGTGCTCCGAGTACATGTCGATCGACGACTCCGCGTGCAACCTCGCATCGCTCAACCTGATGAAGTTCCGCCGCGAGGACGGCGAGCTCGACGTCGAGGCGTTCGAGCACGCCTGCGACGTCGTCTTCCTCGCGCAGGAGATCCTCGTCGGCAACTCCTCGTACCCGACGCCCGAGATCGAGCGGAACGCGAAGGCGTACCGCCAACTCGGCCTCGGCTACGCGAACCTCGGGGCGCTCCTGATGGCGCGCGGCCTCGCGTACGACTCCGACGAGGGCCGGGCGTACGCGGCGGCGATCACGGCGCTCATGACGGGGCGGGCGTACCGCAAGTCGTCGGAGATCGCGAAGCGGATGGGTCCGTTCGCCGGCTACCGCCCGAACGCCGCCGCGATGGTCGGCGTGATCGCGAAGCATCGTGCCGCGGTCGGGAACATCGCGAACGCCCACACGATCCCGTCCGACCTGCTCGGCGCCGCGCGCAAGGCGTGGGACGACGCGCTCGACCTGGGCGAGGTCTACGGCTACCGCAATGCACAGGCGACGGTGCTCGCGCCGACCGGGACGATCAGCTTCATGATGGACTGCGACACGACGGGCGTGGAGCCGGACTTCTCGCTCGTCAAGTCGAAGAAGCTCGTCGGCGGCGGCGAGATCACGATCGTCAACAAGACGGTGCCGCTCGGCCTGGAGAAGCTCGGCTATGCGCCGAGCGAGGTCGACGAGGTGGTCGCGTTCATCGACGAGCGCAACACGATCGTCGGCGCTCCGTACGTGAAGAGCGAGCACTACCCGGTGTTCGACTGCGCCGTCGGCGACCGCGCCATCCACTACCGCGGGCACGTGAAGATGATGGGTGCGATCCAGCCGTTCATCTCCGGCGCCATCTCGAAGACCGTCAACCTGCCGGAGACGGCGACGATCGACGAGGTTGCGCAGCTGTACGTCGAGGCGTGGCAGCTCGGCGTGAAGGCGATCGCGATCTACCGCGACAACTGCAAGGTCGCGCAGCCGCTGCAGGGGAAGGGCGAGAAGGGCCAGCAGGCGCTCTCGCCTGGCGGAGCCGTGGCCGCACCGAAGCGCCGCCGGCTGCCGGACGACCGCACGGAGGTCGGCCGCAAATTCCGCGTCGGCGAGTACGAGGGCTACATCCACGTCGGCGTCTTCGACGACGGCTCGCCCGGCGACATCTTCGTCGACATCGCGAAGGACGGGACGACGCTGCAGGGCCTGATGAACTCACTGATGATCGCGGTCTCGATGGGCCTGCAGTACGGCGTGCCGCCGGAGGTCTACGTGTCGAAGCTGTCGCACCTGCGCTTCGAGCCGTCGGGGCCGACGAACGACGCGGACATCCGCACGGCGAAGTCGATCGTCGACTACATCTTCCGCTGGTTCGGGAAGAAGTTCCTCGACGTCGACCAGCAGGAGGAAGCCGGCATCCTCTCCGCCGAGGTGCGGGCCCAGCTCGCCGAGCGGTACGCGAACGGCGTCAGCAAGCCGGCCGCCGAGGCGCCCGCACCGGGCCAGACGGCGCTCTTCAACCCGCACGAGGACGCGATCGAGTGCAACCGCTGCGGCGGGCGCATGGTGCGCGCAGGCACGTGCTACACGTGCCGCGACTGCGGCACCTCGACCGGCTGCGGCTAGAAGAGAGACGGCGTCGACCGAACGTGAGCGAGGGGCTGCCTCCGACAGCCCCTCGCGTGTTTCGCCGCCGCCGCAGGCTCTGGTCGGCGACGAGCCTCACGGTCGATGAGCCTGGACTCCGGCTCCCGGCCGTGCTGAGATAGGCGGCGTGATCGAGGTGACACGGTGAGCGTCGGCGGGCGGGCGCGCACGCGCGAGCGGGTCCTGCGGCGGGCAGCGTTGATCGCCGGTGTCCTCGTGCTGCTGGCCCTCATCCTCCTCGTCACCGGCCACTGGGTGATCGGACTCGTCCTCGCCGCCGTCGCGGCCGCCGCGGTCTGGGCGTTCCTCCAGGCGCGGGCCGTGCGGTAGGCCTCAGGCCGCCTCGCGCACCGTCGCGTCGAGCACGACGTTCACGGCCCAGACGAGGATCGTCGCCCACACGTAGTTCCAGAAGCCGTCGATCCGGAAGGCGCCGACGATCAGATCGGTGAGCCGGAGCATCAGGAGCGAGACGAAGAACCAGACGATGCCGAGCGTGAGGACGGCGAACGGCAGCGTGACCAGCTTCAGGACCGGCTTCAGGATCGTGTTCAGGATCCCGAAGACGAGCGCCGCCCAGATCAGCGTCCAGGCGGAGCCGTTGACGCTGACGCCGTGCAGGAGCCACGCGGTCACGCCGAGCGCGACCGCGTTGGCCGCCCACGAGACGACGACCCACCTGATCATGCGCGCGATCCTACGTCGCCGGCCGCCGGCGGGGCGGTTCAGGCGCCGACGCGCGGCGGCGCCGGCAGCGGGCCGCGATAGAGGATGTGCGCGCCACGCACGGCGTACTGCACCGGTGCCGTCCAGACGTGGACGAGCCGGCTGAACGGCCAGAGCGCGAACAGGGCAAGCGAGGAGAGCGTGTGCGCCTGGTAGATCCACGGCGCGCCGCTCATCAGCGACGCGTCCGGGTGGAGCGCCGGCAGCTGCCGGAACCACACCGAGACGGTGTCGCGGTACGCGTACTCGCCGACGCCGAGCTGGTAGCCGATCGTCTCCCCCATCCCGAGGCCGATCACGGCGAGCAGGAGCAGGTCGACGGCGATATCGACGGGTGTTCCCGCACGCCTCACGGCCGGCACGAGCAGGCGCCGGAGGGTGAGGATCACGATCCCGGCGAGTGCGAGCGCACCGAATGCGCCGCCCGCCGCGAGCGAGAACACGTGGTAGAGGTGGTCGGAGACGCCGACCGCCCGCGTCGCCCGTGCGGGGACGAGGATGCCGACCACGTGGCCGCCGAGGACGCCGAGCAGGCCGACGTGGAAGAGCGGCGAGCCGACCCGCAGCCAGCGCTGCTCGAGCAGCTGGCTCGAGCGGCTCGTCCAGCCGAGGCGGTCGAAGCGGAAGCGCCAGGCGTGCCCGGCGACGAACGCGAGTGCCGCGAGGTACGGCAGCACGACCCACGGCAGCGCGTTCACGCCCGCGTCCCCTCGAGTCCGACGAGCTCCGTCGGCGGCCCCTCGTCCAGGAGCCGCGCCACCTCGTCCTCGGCCGCAGGCGGGAGCTCGTCCGCCACGACGCGCAGGACGTCGGCCCACGGGCTGCCCGCCTCCTCGAGCGCCCGCCGCACGGCCTCGATCTCGACGCGGTACTCGGCGAGCAGCGGCAGCCCGACCTCGGGATCGACGGCGGCGAGCTCGACGAGGAGCGGCAGGTAGTCGGGGAGCTCCCAGTGGTCGAGCTCCCACCCCGCCTCGCGGAGGAGGCGCTTGAGGGCGACGAGCGCACGGCCGCGCTCACGCCGGTCGCCGAACCGGTGGTAGGTCAGGTTGAGGGCGCTGCGGCCGCGCAGGTCGAGGTCGGCGACGTAGCGCTCGCGCAGCTCCCCCGGGTCGGCGGTAGCCCACCAGCGGACGAACCCGGCGAGCGGGGCGGGCGCGGCGGCGGCGACCTCGACCCGCGCGGCGACGAGGGCGTCGTCCGGGTAGTCGAGGAAGAGGGCGAGCGCCCTATCCACAGCCGTCTCCGCAGCCGGTGGCGGCGAGCGCCAGCGCCTCCTCGCCGCGACCCGGCGGGATCACGAACCGGTCGCGGTACTTCGCGAGCGAGAGCAGGCGGTAGATCTCGTCGAGCTCGCCGTCCGCCCCGTCCGCACCGTCGACCGTCCGCGCCCGCATGTACGCGCGCAGCGCGGCGAGCCGCCGCAGCGCGCGCAGCACGGGCTCGGGATCGCCCGCCGTGAAGAGGCCCGCGAGGTAGTCGACCGGGATGCGCAGGCGCTCGATCGCGGCGAAGACGCCGTCGGCGTCGTCGGCCGCACCCTGGACGGGCGAGAGCGGCGGCACGTACCAGACCATCGGCAGCGTCCGGTACTCGGGATGGAGCGGCAGCGCGAGCCGCCACTTCGCGGCGAGCTTCCACACGGGCGAGCGGCGCGCGTGGTCGAGCCACAGCTCGGGCACGCCGTCGGCACGCGCACGGGCGGCGACCTCGGGGTCGTCGGGGTCCAGGAACAGCGAGAGCTGCGCCTCGTAGAGATCGCGCTCCTCCGGTGTCGAGGCGGCCTCCTCGACGCGGTCCGCGTCGTAGAGCAGGAGGCCGAGATACCGGATGCGGCCGACGCACGTCTCGGAGCAGACCGTCGGGTCGCCGCGCTCGATCCGCGGGTAGCAGAGCGTGCACTTCTCCGCCTTGCCGCGCTCCCAGTTGAAGTAGACCTTCTTGAACGGGCAGCCGCTGACGCACATCCGCCAGCCCCGGCACGCCTCCTGGTCGACGAGCACGATGCCGTCCTCCTCGCGCTTGTACATCGCGCCGGAGGGGCACGAGGCGACGCAGGCGGGATTGAGGCAGTGCTCGCAGACGCGCGGCAGGTAGAGCATGAACACCTGCTCGTAGTCGAGCCGGACCTGCTCCTCGAGCGCGCGCAGGTTCGGGTCGCGCGGCGCGTGGGCCGGCGCGCCCGCGAGGTCGTCCTCCCAGTTCGGCCCCCACGACGGCGTCACGTGCCGCCCCGTGAGCCGCGAGCGCGGCCGTGCCGTCGGCTGCACCTGCGAACGCGGCGCAGACGTGAGCGCGCCGTAGTCGTACGTCCACGGCTCGTAGTAGTCCTCGATCGACGGCAGGTCCGGGTTCGCGAAGATGCGCGCGAGCTTCTCGAGCCGGCCGCCCGCCTTCAGCCTCAGGTGCCCGCCGTCGTCGAGCTCCCAGCCGCCCTGCCAGCGCTCCTGGTCCTCCCACTCGCGTGGGTAGCCCACGCCCGGCTTAGTCTCGACGTTGTTGAACCACGCGTACTCGACGCCCGGCCGGCTCGTCCAGACGTTCTTGCAGGTGACCGAGCACGTGTGGCACCCGATGCACTTGTCGAGGTTCATCACCATCGCGAGCTGCGCGCGGACCTTCACCAGGCCACCTCGCTCAGCCTGCGGAGCGTCACGCGCTCGTCGCGCTGCGCGCCGATCGGGCCGTAGTAGTTGAAGCCGTACGAGAGCTGAGCCGAGCCGCCGATCATGTGCGTCGGCTTCAGGTGGATTCGCGTGGGGCTGTTGTGGCCGCCCGCGCGGCGCTTCCCGCCCGGTGCGAGCGGGACGCCGACGTGCCGGTCCTGCGCGTGGTAGACGAACGCGGCGCCGGCGGGGATGCGGTGGCTGACGACGGCGCGTGCGACGAGCAGCCCGTTCCGGTTTCCGACCTCGACCCAGTCGTTGTCGGCGGCTCCGATGCGGGCCGCGTCCTCCTCGGAGATCCAGACCGTCTGACCACCGCGGAAGAGCGTGAGCAGCGTCTCGACGTCGCCGTAGGTGGAGTGGACCGACCATTTGTTGTGCGGCGTCAGGTAGCGCACGGTGACGCCCTCGCCGCCGAGCTCGAGCGGCGGCTTGAACACCGGCAGCGCCTCGCCCGCGGCGCGCATCCACTCGTGGTCGACGTACAGCTGCTGCCGGCCGGTCAGCGTCCGCCACGGCACCTCGCGCTCGACGTTCAGCGTGAACGGCGAGTAGCGGCGCTCGTCGCTTTCGAGGCCGCTCCACTCCGGCGACGCGATGACACGCCGCGGCTGCTCGACGAGGTCGTCGTAGCGCAGCCGCACACCGGCCTCGTGCGCGCCGAGGTCGGCGAGCGGCACGCCCGCCTGCGCCTCGAGGGCCTGCCAGCCCTTCAGCGCGACACCGCCGTTCGTCGTGCCGGAGAGCGCGAGAATCGCGTCGCACGCCTCGCGCGCCGTGTCGAGCCTCGTTCCGGGCGCGACCTCGTCCGCGACCCAGGAGATTCCCTTCGCCGAGACGCCGAGCTTCGCGAGCAGCGGCCCGACCTCGCGCATCCGCCCCGCGACCGCGCGGTAGTCGCGTTCGACGACGACCAGCTTCGGCATCGTCCGGCCCGGCAGCGGCTCGCACTCCCCTGCCCGCCAGTCGCGCACCTCGCGCTGCGCCAGCTCGTCCGGCGTGTCGTGCTGGAGCGGCGCCGCGACGAGGTCGCGCCGCACGCCGAGCCGTTCGCCCGCGACGCGCGAGAACGCCTCGGCGAGCGTGCAGAAAGCGTCCCAGTCGGAGCGCGCCTCCCACGGCGGCTCGACCGCCGGCGAGAACGGATGCACGAACGGATGCATGTCCGTCGACGAGATGTCGTGCTTCTCGTACCAGGTCGCCGCGGGCAGCACGACGTCCGAGTAGAGCGCGCTGCCGCTCATCCGGAAGTCGAGCGTGACGAGCAGGTCGAGCTTGCCCTGCGGCGCGTCCGGATCGACGCCCTCCGCCGACCCGCCGCTGCCGAGCAGGTGCTCGAGGAAGTACTCGTGGCCCTTCGAGCTCGCGCCAAGCAGGTTCGCGCGCCAGAGCACGAGCGCGCGCGGCCAGTTCTCGGGGCTCGACGGCGATTCGCACGCGAAGCGGAGACTGCCGTCGCGCAGCCCGGCGAGCGCGTCGTCCGGCGACAGGTCGAGCGGCGAGCGGTCGAACTGCGGGTAGCTCGGCAGCCACCCGAGGCGCACCGCCTTCGCGTGCAGGTCGAACGCCGTCTCGCCGTCGAAGCGCAGCTCGTCGTAGCGGTACTGCTCGGTCGCGAGGTACCAGTACGGCGTCGCCGCCTGCTGGCGCGGCGGCCTGCTCCAGTCGAGCGCGAACGCGAGCGCCGAGAAGCCCGTGACCGGGCGCACCTTCTCCTGGCCGACGTAGTGCGCCCACCCGCCGCCGTTCACGCCCTGACATCCCGTCAGCAGGAGCAGTGCGAGAATCGCGCGGTACGCGGTGTCGCCGTGGTACCAGTGGTTGACGCCGGCGCCGAGGACGATCATCGAGCGGCCGCCGGTCGCCTCGGCGTTCGCCGCGAGCTCGCGCGCGACGCGCACGCAATCGCGGCGGTCGACGCCGGTGATCGCCTCCTGCCACGCCGGCGTGTACGGAACGTCGGCGTCGTCGTAGTCCTCCGCGTCGTGCACGCCGTAGTGCGCGAGCAGGAGGTCGAAGACCGTGGCGACGAGCCGTCCGGCGACGCGCTTCGCGGGCACGCCGTTCACGACCTCGTCCTCGTCGCCGCGGAAGGTGAGGACCGGTTCGGCCGCGAGCTTCAGGTTCCAGCGGCCCGTGCCGTCCCAGCGATGGCCGATGGAACCGTTCGGGACGACGGGCCCGTCCGCCCAGACGACCGGCTTCCACTCGGCATGCTCCTCCTGCGAGCCGAGGTCGCTCGCCTGGAGGAAGCGCCCGGGGCGGCCGTCCTCGAGCGTGACGAGGAACGGCAGGTCGGTGAAGCGGCGCGCGTAGTCCTCGAATCGCGGCACGCGCCGCTCGACCCAGAACTCGCGCAGGATCACGTGACCCATCGCCATCGCGAGCGCCCCGTCCGTACCCGCCCGCGCGGGCAGCCACGTGTCCGCGAACTTCGTGTGCTGCGAGTAGTCGGGGCTGACGACCGCGACCTTCTGCCCGCGGTAGCGGGCCTCCGTCATGAAGTGCGCGTCCGGCGTGCGCGTCATCGGCACGTTCGAACCCCAGAGGACGAGGTAGCCGGCAGAGAACCAGTCGGCGCTCTCCGGCACGTCCGTCTGATCGCCGAACACCTGCGGCGACGCCGGCGGCAGATCGCAGTACCAGTCGTAGAAGGAAAGGAGCGGCGCGCCGAGCAGCGAGAAGAAGCGCGCCCCGGCCGTGTAGCTCGCCATCGACATCGCCGGGATCGGCGAGAAGGCGGCGATCCGGTCGGGGCCGTAGCGCTCGATCGTCGAGCCGAGGCCGGCGGCGACGAGCTCGGCCGCCTCGTCCCAGGACGCGCGGACGAAGCCGCCCTTGCCGCGCTCCATCCGCCACGCGGGGTCGGCGGCGATGCTCGCCCAGGCGTCGAGCGGCTCGAGCTCCGCGCGCGCCGCCCGCCAGCGCTCGAGGAGCGCCCCGCGCACGTACGGGTGGCGTACGCGCAGCGGCGAGTAGACGTACCACGAGAAGCTCGCCCCGCGGGGGCAGCCGCGCGGCTCGTAGTCCGGCTCGTCGGGGCCGTTCTCCGGGTAGTCGGTCTGCTGCGTCTCCCACGCGACGATGCCGTCCTTGACGTAGACCTTCCACGAGCAGGAGCCGGTGCAGTTGACGCCGTGGGTGGAGCGCACCACCCGGTCGTGCGCCCACCGCTCGCGGTAGGCCGACTCCCAGTCGCGGCTGCGGCCGGACGAGCCGCTGAAGCTGCGCGGGCGCGGCTCGATCCGGCGGAGGAACCGCAGCGCGTTACGTCTCGACGGCGCCATGCGGGATGCCGCGCAGCTCCAGATCGGGTGCCGTGCGCAGGAGCCACACCGCACCGGCGAGGCAGACGACGGTGAAGACGAGCAGCCCGACGAAGCCGTAGGTGTACGTGCCTTCGGCGTCCTTCACGAGCCCGACGAAGACGGGCGGGAAGAACCCGCCGAGGCCGCCGGCCGCGCCGACGATGCCCGCGGCGGCTCCCGCGTCCTGCGGGAACTCGAGCGGCACGAGCTTGAACACCGCACCGCTCCCCGCCCCGAGCGCTGCGCCAAGCGAGAGGAACGCGATCGTGATCGGCACGATCCGGGGCGACGGCGCCAGCGTGGCGAGCACGGCGGCGCAGACCGCGACGCCCGCGAAGACGAGCACCAGCACCGGGTACGCGCCGACCCGGTCCGAGAGCCAGCCGCCGACCGGCCGCGCGACGGTGGCCGCGATCACGAACCCGGCGGCCCGGGCGCTCGCCTCCCCCTTCGAGTAGTCGAACCAGTCCTGCAGCACGGTCGGCAAGAGCAGGAAGACGGCGACGAAGCCGCCGAAGGTGATGAAGTAGAAGAACGCGAGGCGGTACAGCCGCCAGCCCGCGCGCAGCACCGACCGGTAGTCGGCCCTCCGCCCGCGCGCTTGAGCGTCGCGGGCGGAGGACGCGACGAGCGCCGCCCCGCCGACGAGCACCGCACCGGTGATCCAACCGAGCGCGGGGCGTCCCCAGTGGTCGACGATTGCGGGCGCGCTGAAGAACGCCACCGCGGTGCCGACGTTCCCCACGCCGTACACGCCGACGGCGAATCCCTGCCGTTCCTGCTCGAACCAGTTGGCGACGAAGGGCACGCCGACGGCGAACGAGGAGCCGGCGATCCCGAGCAGGAAGCCGACGCCGATCAGCGCCCAGTAGCCGTGCGCGTAGCCGAAGAGCACCGACGGGACGGCGGAGAACGCGAGCAGGAGCGCGAACATCGGCCGGCCGCCGTAGCGGTCTGTCAGCGTGCCGACCGGGATGCGGAGGAGCGACCCGAGCACGACGGGCACCGCCGTCAGGAAGAGCGCTTCGGTGTACGAGAGGCCGAGGTCGGCCTTGAACGTCTTCGCGAACGGCGAGATCAGGCTCCACGCCGCGAAGCACAGCGTGAAGGCGAGAGTCGCGAGCCCCAGGTTCCAGCCCGCGCCCCTGCCACGTCCGTGCGTCATCTGGAATCGCCTCCTGCGCGCGTGATTCGTCGTGAGCGTGTCAGCCGGTACCGCCTCCGTCGTCGGGAGGAACCCCGGATTCGGCCCGGTCGAGGGCCACGGTACGAGCGGCCGCGCGGCGCGGCGTGGGCAAGATTGCTCATCCGCCCGCGCCACGCCAGAATGGGTGCGAACGCCCATGGAAGCCGTCCGCTCGGGACTGCCGCTCTTCCACACGACGCGCGCGGGCCGCATCGTCGAATGGAACGGGGCGGCCGAACGGCTCTGTGGGATTCCCGCAGGCGAGGCCGTCGACCGCGACTGCTGGGAGGTGATCCGCGGGCGCGACGAGGACGGCGGCCTCGTCTGCCATCCGGGCTGTTCGCTCGCACGGCAGGCGCGCGAGGGGCGCACGGTTCGCTGCGCCGACCTACACGTGCGGATGCCGTCGGGCGTCGACCGCCTGACCGTCTCCACGATCGTCTTCGGCTCGGGCGAAGAGGCCGTCGTGCTGCACCCGCTGCAGCTCTCGTCGCAGGCGCCGGCACCCGAGCGGGCCGCGGCGCCGGCGCTGACGCCGCGCCAGCACGAGATCCTCGCGCTGCTGGCCGACGGCGTGCGGCCGAAGGAGATCGCGGCACACCTCTCGCTGTCCGTGCCTACCGTGCGCAACCACATCCAGCACCTGTTGCGCCGGCTCGGTGCGAGCTCCCAGCTCGAGGCGGCCGCGAAGGCCCACGCGCTCGGGCTCTGCGGACCTAGCGACTCGCGGCGGCCGTGAGGCCCGCGCCGGCGGCGACGAACGCGGCGCCGAGACCGATCGTCAGCTCGGCGAGCCGGGAGCCCATGTAGGCCTGCATGAGCGCGGTCTGGAGCGTCGTCGACTGGACCCACAGCGCGTGCTCCGGGTTCTCGACGGGCTGCCCGGACCGCTCGTCCTCGAGCGCACGCTCGCGGTCCGACGTCGGCTGCCGCCCGGCGTCGAGGTAGAGATCGGTCTCCGCGTAGGTCCGGCCGCCTGCGGCGTCGAGCGTGCTCCGCCGGATCATCTCGGCGAGGGACCGCGCGGCGGACGCGTCCACCACCGGGGCCTCGTCGGCGGGCGAGACGATCCGCTCGCGGGCGAGCGTCGTGCGAACCTCGTGCCGCGCCCACAGCCCCGCCGCCACGAAGCCGACTCCGGCGAGCGAGACGGCGAGTCCGCTCGCCCGCGCCGCGATGCCGCGCACGATCATCGCCGCCGATGCTACGGCCGCCTGTGCGGCGCGGCGTGAGCAAGACTGCTCAGGGCAGGCAGCTCTTCCAGCGGAGGTACGTCTCGCGCCAGATCGGCTCGGCGTGCCGCAGCGAGAGGCGCCGCAGGAGCTCGACGTGGTAGGTCTGGTACTTGAGCACGGCCGGCGCGCCGCCGAGCTGGTAGCGCCCCCAGCAGCCCACCTCGAACCGCGGCAGGAGCGTCCGAGCCGCGACCTCCAGGTCGCGCGCGACGCGCCGCGCGACCGGCGTCCCGCGCAGCGCCGCGTAGCGGTCGAGCGCGAGGATCGACTCGAGCTGCGCGTTCAGGATCGCCTGGTCGGTGTAGCCGTACTCGCGGACCCACGAGCCTCCGCCGAGCGGCATCAGGAGCGTCCCGCGGAGGCCGCGGAAGGCGGCGTCGGCCGCCGCGGCCAGCCGGCGATCGCCGAGCAGCACCGCCGAGCGCGCGAGCGCCTTCGCCGCGACCGCCTGCGTGAAGCCCGACGTCCACGGAGCGGGGCCGCCGGCGAACGAGAAGTCGTACTCCCAGTAGAGCGCGTCGCCGCGCCGGACGGCGTGCGCGAGCAGGGCGTCGGCGAGCCGCCGCGTCGCCGCCTTGTCCTGCGCGGAGACGGCGGTGTTGAGGCTGCCGAAGCTGAGGAGCGGCTGGAAGCGATAGCCGACGCCGGCGTAGTACGTGTAGACGAGGCCGGGGGCGCGGGGCTCGGCCGCGCCCGCCGTGGCGGCGACAGCGGCCGACGCGAGCACGGCGAGGATGAGGGCTTTCGTGCGCATGGATGCCTCCTGTCGGTGTCACAGGAGTCATCCGCCCGGGCGGTAACCGGACCCTCACGCCCCGCTCATGCGCCGGAAACGGTGCTAGTGCCGGCCGCGGCGCGCGCGGCGCTCGCCGAGCGAGCTCGGCTCGGAGCCCGCGAACTTGCGCCGGTACATCGACTCGTCGGCGAGCGCGAGGAGCTTCGCGTCGTCCGCCTCGTCGTCGCCGTCGAACGACCCGACTCCCACGCTTGCCGTCAGGGTGATCACGTTCCCGCGGTGGAGGAACGTCAGCGAGCCGATTGCGCGCTCGACCGCCTTCGCGGCCGCGTCGATCTCCGCCTGCTCGTCGGTGACGAAGAGGACGCCGAACTCGTCGCCGCCGAGCCGTGCCACGACGCCCCCCGCGGGCACCTCGGTGCGCAGCCGCTCCGCGACCTGCTGCAGGAGGAGGTCGCCCGCCGTGTGCCCGAAGCCGTCGTTCACGCCCTTGAAATCGTCGAGGTCGAGGGCGAGCAGCACGACGCGCCGCTGCGTCTGCTTCGCGACGGCGCGCACCCGCGTCAGCTCCTCGTGGAAGCCGCGGCGGTTGAGAACGCCCGTCAGGTAGTCGGTGCGAGCGAGGTCAGCGAGCTGGTGCCGCGTCTTCGCGTTCACGAAGGCGAGCGTGACCGCGTCCGCGAACCGCTGCGCCATCGCGAACTCGTCGTCGCTGAAGCGACTCGCCTCCCCCTCACGGTAGAGGCTGAGGGCGCCGAGGACGGCGCCACGGGAGACGAGCGGCAGGCAGACGATCGCTTCCGGGTCGCCGTCCGGCGTCCCTTCCACGTGGTCGGCGCGCGGATCGAGGTGCGCGTCGTTCGAGAGCACGGGACGGGCGTGGGCGACCGCCCAGCCGATCAGGCCCTCGCCGATTCGAGGCCGCATCTGCAGCGTCTCCTCCTGCCACGATCCTCGGGCGACGAGCGGGACGATCACCTGCCGCTCGAGATCGACCTCGGCGATCACGAGCGACGAGCAGGGAACGAGGTCGACCACGGCGTCGGCGGCACGGCGCAGCAGCTGGTCGAGGTCGTCCTGGTCGAGCAGGTCGTGGTAGAGCGTCGCCAGGCGCTCGTACGATCCGACGAGGGTGTCGCAGCCGCAGTTGCCCACACGGTCCTTCCGAGGAGATTCCGGGAACGCACTGATCATCGACCGCTCCGGGGGACGGCTCGTCCCCTCGAAGGGTGATCTCCGTGCGGCGTGAGCACCGGAACGGCCTCCGCCTGCTGCTGCTCGCGCTCCTCGTCGGCTGGTTCGTCTCGCCCCCCGGGTGGCGCTACGCCGTTCCGCTGTGGCTCCCGTTCGCGATCGCGGCGGTGCTCGAGCTCGAGTTCGCCGTCTCGGGCTTCGTCCGCGGCGCGCACGGTCAGCCGCAGACGCGCGGCCGTGCGCCGCAGGCGGGCGACCTCCGCCGCTTCGGCTGGGAGGGCGAGCCGCCGGAGGAGGACGACCCGGCATTCTGGAGCTCGGGGCCCGTGCGCGTGCCCCGCTCGTCGCCGGCACGGCGGGCGGTCGTACCGCTCCTCGTTCTCGCCGCCGCCGGCCTCGTCGTCTGGGGCGTGAGCGTCAGGCGGGGATGGACGAGCCTGCCGGCGGGCACCCAGGCGCGCGTGCAGCACATCCTGTCGCGCGAGGCGGCCCGGATCGCCGGCCATTCCGCGACCGTCCGCTGCGACACCGAGGGCCGTCACGTCGGCGCGATCCAGGACGCCGACGGCCTCGCCGAGGTCGGCGGCGACGACGCATGGGTCACGCCCGGCATCTGCTTCAGCCTCTACCGGGTGATCGAGGGTCACACGGCTCACGTCGGCCGGGGGACCGGAAGGGCGATCGCGGTGCTCGCGCACGAGGCGTGGCACCTGCGCGGCGTCCCGGACGAGGGTGTCGCGAACTGCTACGCGTTCCAGTCGGGAGTCACGGTCGGGACGCGGCTCGGGCTCCCGCCGGCGACGGCGCGCGGGCTCATGCGCCAGCAGCTCGCGGACAACGCTGACGTCGGCGACGCTCGCTACGTCGTCCCGGCAGGGTGCCGCGACGGCGGCCGCTTCGACCTGCACCCGTCGTCGCACCGCTTCCCCTAGCATCACGCACGTGCAGATCTCGGTCGGCGACGTTCGTCTGTTCGTCGACGTGGACGGGGCGAAGATCAGGCCGGAGGGCGCGGACGCGGCCGAGGTGCCGACGATCGCGATCGTCCACGACGGCCCGGGGGCGGACCACACGACGTTCAAGCATCCGGCGTTCCGGCCGCCGCTCGTCGAGGCGGCGCAGCTCCTCTACTACGACCAGCGCGGGCACGGGCGCAGCGACGGCTCGGACCCCGAGCGCTGGCGGCTGGACGTCTGGGCCGACGACCTGCACGGCCTGCTCGGGATCCTCGGCGTCGAGCAGCCGATCGTGTTCGGCTCGGGGTTCGGCGCGCTCGTGGCGACGCGGTTCGCGGGCCGATACCCGGACCGGCTGTCGAAGCTGATCCTCTCGCGCCCCGTCGCTCGTTTCGATCCGGCGCGCTCGGTCGACGTCTTCGCGCGCACGCTCGGCTCCGAGGCGGCGGCGTGCGTGCTCGACTTCTACGCCTCGCCGAGCGAGGTGACGTTCGGGCCCTACGTGGTGACGGTGCTGCGCTCGTTCCAGGCGGCACAGCCAGCGGAGGTCGCCGAGCTCCTGCTCTCCGCCGAGTGGTTCTCGCGGCCGACGATCCACTGGTTCTCGGGCGAGGCGCGCGAGTTCGACCTCTGCCCCGACGCACGAGAGATCCGCGTCCCGACGCTCGTGCTCGCCGGGGAGAACGACGCGCTGATGCCGATCGCGGGCGCCGAGGAGCTCGTCGCCGCGCTCGACCCGGAGCTCGTCCGGTTCGAGCGCTTCGGCACCGGCAACTCGTTGTACGCCGAGGACCCGCGCGCCGTCGAGGTCACGCTCGAGTTCATCCGGGGCTGACCCGCCACGACTAGATCGGCAGCAGCGGGCGCCGCCGCCGGCGGGCGTGGAGCAGCCGCTCCGCGCGGGCGAACCGCGTCGAGGACTGCTCGTCGGCCGGCAGCAGCACCGGCCCGTGCACGATGAGGTCGTCGGGCGCGCGCTCCTTGAGCAGGCTCGGTAGGAGGCCCTCCGCGAGCCACCCGCGGCCGGGCGCGACGGCGAGGTCGGCGGTGAGGCGGAAGAGGTCGTCGTCGAGCGTCTGCGTCGCCCGCAGCTGCGGCGTCCGCACGAACGCCGTCGCCCCCGTCGGTACGAGCGCCGCGGCCGACTCGATCAGGACGGCGCCGGCATGGGCGTCGCGGACGAACAGCTCGAGCTCGTACGTGTGCGCACCGTCGGGCAGGAGGCGTACGGCCAGCACCTGCGAGTTGTGCACGCGCAGGATCGCGCCGCTCACGTCGCGGATCTTCGTCGCGCGGACGGAGATCTCCTCGACCACCCCCTCGAGCTTCCAGGGCTCGATCACGACCGTGGAGCCGACGGTGTACCAGCCCTCCGCGAACATGACGATGCCCGCGATCACGTCCATCAGGAACCGCTGGGCGGCGAAGCCGACGACGACCGCGGCGAAGGACGCGCCGGCGAGCGCGCTCACACCGCGCGCACCCGTGAGGACGACGAGCGAGAGCGTGATCGCGACGACGAATGCGATGATCTCGACCGTCGTCGTCACGAGGGAGACGGCCGTCTCGCGGCGAGCGAGGACCATCAGCGGCGAGTCGAGGGAGATGTCGGAGGTCCGTGCCTGCAGGCGCGCCGTGACGAGGCGCGCCAGTCGCGCGACCAGCGTCGCGACGAAGAACAACCCGAGGACGACGATCGTCTTCGCCGCCGCGCCGGGGACGCCCTGGTGCTCGAGCGCGCGCAACAGTCCGTCCATGACCTTCTCGACGCTCCCTCGACGCGGCGGAGTCGAAACATGGGAAGCTTCGCGCCGGTGACGACGGACGTGCAGACGCCGGACGGGCGCACGCTCGAGGTGCACGAGGAGGGCGATCCGGACGGCTTTCCCGTCGTCGTCCACCACGGCACTCCGATGGCCGGCCTGCAGTACGCGCCGCACGTGCGCCTCGCGGAGGAGCAGGGCGTCCGCCTCGTCGGCTACGACCGCCCCGGCTACGGAGGCTCGACGCGCCACGCCGACCGCACCGTCGCCGACTGCGTCGCCGACGTCCACGCGATCGCGGACGCGCTCGGACTCGAGCGGTTCGCGAGCTGGGGCATCTCCGGAGGCGGCCCCCACGTCCTCGCATGCGCCGCGCGTTGCGACGACCGTCTTGTCGCGGTCGCGAGCCTCGCCTCCGTCGCGCCGTACGGCGCCGAGGGGCTCGACTGGCTCGAGGGCATGGGCGAGGGGAACCATGTCGAGTTCGGAAAGGCGCTCGCGGGCGAGCAGGTGCTGCGCCCGTTCCTCGAGGAGGAGGCGGCGCAGCTCCGCGCGGCGACGCCGGAGGGGCTCGCGGAGGTGATGATCACGCTGCTCGGGCTGGAGGACCGGGCGGCCCTCACCGGCGCGCTCGCCGGGTACTTCGTCGAGTGCAACCACCACGCCTTCGCGCGAGGGGTGGACGGCTGGGTGGACGACGACCTCGCGTTCGCGGCCGACTGGGGCTTCTCGCTGCAGGAGATCGACCGGCCGGTCCTCGTCGTGCACGGCGACGACGACCGATTCGTCCCCGTCTCCCACGGGCACTGGCTCACCGGGCGGATCCCGGGCGTCGAGACGCGGATCGATCCGCACGACGGGCACGTGACACTGATGGAACGGCGTTTGCGCGAGGTGCACGAATGGCTGCTCTCGCACCGCTGACCGGCGCCGTCGAGAGCGGGCTCCGCAAGGCGATCCTCGCCGCGGCCGACAGCGCCCGCGTCCAGCGGCTCGTCCGGCGCCACGGCATGCGGCTCGGGGCCGCCCGTTTCGTCGCGGGCGAGACGCTGGACGACTGCGTCGTCGTGCTGCGGCGCCTGAACGAGCAGGGTCTGCACGCGAACACGACGCTTCTCGGCGAGGGGGTGCTCGAGCCGTCACAGACGGAACGTGTCGTCGCGGCCTACGAGACGATCCTCGACCGGCTCGCGCACGAGCGGCTGCGCGCGAACGTCGCGCTGAAGCTCACTCACCTCGGCCTCGAGATCGACGAGGAGCTCGCCTACCGGAACCTCGACCGGCTCCTCGAGCGCGGGCAGTTCATCCGGATCGACATGGAGCAGTCGCAGCACGTCGACGCGACGCTGCGGATCTACCGGCGCCTGCGCGAGAGCGGGCGCGAGAACGTCGGCACCGTCCTGCAGTCGTACCTCTACCGCACGCCCGACGACCTCGAGTCGCTCCTCGACCTGCGGCCGAACCTGCGCCTCGTCAAGGGCGCGTACCTCGAGCCCGCCGCGGTCGCCCATCCCAGGAAAGCCGACGTCGACGCGGCGTACGTGCGGCTGCTCGAGCGCATGCTCGACGCCGCCGGCCACACGGCGGTCGCCACGCACGACGAGCGCCTGATCGAGCACGCGATCGCGTACGCCGAGGCGAACGGGATCGGCCGCGACCGCTTCGAGCTGCAGCTGCTCTACGGCGTCCGCCCGCAGCTCCAGCTCGACCTCGTGCGCCGCGGCTTCAAGGTGCTCGTCGCCACGCCGTACGGGCCGGAGTGGTACCCGTACCTCATGCGCCGCCTGGGCGAGCGACCGGCGAACCTCCTCTTCCTGTTGAAGAACACGCTGCGCGGGTAGACCAGACCGCGCATGTCGCTGATCGAGCGCGTCTCCATCCACGGCTACCGCGGGGCGCGAGACGTGCTCCTCGAGCCGGGCGCGACGTGCGTGCTCGTGGGCGAGTCGTCGTCGGGCAAGTCGACCGTGCTCTCCGCGGTGTGGACACTGCTCGAGGCGGCGGCTCCCATGCCGACGGCCGTGGACGTCTCGCGCGGGGTCACCCGCATCCACATCGAGGCCGACGTCGGCGGCAGGACGCTCTTCCTCGACGCGCGACCCCCGGCGACGCTGAACCTGAACCGCGAGGGCGCGCCGCCGGCGCTCTTCTTCCCGGCGAACCTCCGCCCGACGACCGTGCTGGCGCCGACGGACGACCCGGCGAAGCGCGCCGTCGGCCTCGTCCGCGACGAGTCGACGGGCGACGGCGGGCTGACGCTCGTCCGCTCGATCGCAGCGCTCGCGAGCGCGCGCGTGCGCGGGCTCGTCGTCCTGATCGAGGAGCCGGAGCTGTACCTGAGCCCACCGGCGCAGCGGCATCTCCACCGGCTGCTGCGACGGCTCGCGGCGCGCGGGCGCAATCAGGTGCTCTACTCGACGCACTCGCCCGTCTTCCTCGGCGTCGACCGTCTGGAGGATCTCGTGCTCGTGCGCCACGAGGAGCACAGCGGCACCACGCTGCTGCAGCCGGAGCCGCTCGCGGAGCGGAAGGCGTTCCGCGTCTTCTCGGAGCTCGACGCGGAACGGGCGGAGATCTTCCTCTCGCGGGCCGTCCTCTTCGTCGAGGGACGCACCGAGAAGCTGGTGTTCCCGTTCGTGTTCGAGGCGCTCGGTTTCGACGTCGACCAGGAGGCGATCTCGATCATCGACTGCGGCGGCAAGGGCAACATGCCGCTCTTCGCGGAGATCTGCAACGCGTGCAGCATCCCCTACGTGATCGTGCACGATCGCGATGCGCCGCGCGGCGCGCAACCCGCCGAGGGCGAGCAGATCGCCAACGAGACGATCCTCTCCGTCGCGGGCAGGACGCGGACGGTGACGCTCGTTCCCGACTTCGAGGGCGTGACCGGCCTGCGCGCGCGGCGAGGGAAGCCGGCCGCCGCGTGGCGCCGTTTCCGCGGCGGGAACGGCGACGTGCCGGGCGCGCTGCGCCAGGCGGTCGAGCGCGTCGTCGCCGCCGCGCGGCGCGCACCGCGGACGACTCGTGGGGCCTGAGTACCATCCCGGCATGCGGAAGGCGCTCGAGTGGCTCGTCACGCTCGCGGTCGCGCTCGTGGCCGTGTTTGCCCTCGAGGCGGAGGTCGCGAAGCCGTACAAGATCCCGTCGTCGTCGATGGAGCCGACGCTCCACTGCGCGAAGCCGGGGGCGTGGTGCGAGGGCCGTTACAACGACCGCGTCCTCGCAAACCGGCTCGCGTACCGCTTCGGCTCGCCGAAGCGCGGGCAGGTCGTCGTGTTCCGCGCACCGGACGGTGCGTGCGGGGTAGGCGGCACGTTCGTCAAGCGCCTGATCGGGTTGCCGGGCGACACCGTCGAGGAGCGGCTGGGCCGGGTCTCCGTGAACGGCCGGGCGCTGCACGAGCCGTACGTCGACCCGAACCTGCGCGACGAGCGCAGCGGCACCTGGCACGTCCCGCCGGGGCACTACTTCTTCATGGGCGACGACCGCGCGCACTCGTGCGACTCGCGCGACTGGGGCTCCGTCCCGCGCGCGAGCCTCATCGGGCCGGTGCTGCTCACGTACTGGCCGCCGACGCGCTGGTTCTAGTCTCGGGCGCGAGGACGGCGTCGACGAGCCCGTAGTCGACGGCCTCCTCCGGCGTCATGAAGCGGTCGCGGTCGATGTCGCGCAGCACCTGCTCGGCGTCCTGCCCCGAGTGGCGCGAGATGATCTCCGCCATCCGGTGCGTCATCTCGAGGATCTCGCGCGCCGCGATCTGGATGTCCGCCGGCGTGCCGCGAAAGCCGCCCGAGCCCTGATGGATCATGATCTTCGAGTTCGGCAGCGCGAACCGCTTCCCGGGGGCGCCGCCGCAGAGGATCATCGCGGCCGCGCTCATCCCCATCCCGAGGCAGACGGTGGAGACGTCGGACTTGACGTACTGCATCGTGTCGTAGATCGCCATGCCGGCGTACGCGGAGCCGCCCGGCGAGTTGACGTAGAGGTGGATGTCCTTCCCCGGCTCGACCGCGTCGAGGTGGAGGAGCTGGGCGGCGATCAGGTTCGCGACGGCGTCGTCGACCTCCTGGCCGAGGAACACGATGCGCTCGCGCAGCAGGCGCGAGTAGATGTCGAAGGAGCGCTCCCAGCGGCCGTCCTGCTCGACCACCATCGGCACGACACTCCCAACGATCACGGCGGACCTCCCTGGTAACGTGCAACTCGGCAGTTGCAAATATAGCGCAACCTGGAGGTTGCATATGATCAGGCGGGAGATCGTCCTGCCCGCGCCGCGGGAGGACGTGTGGGAGGCGCTGACGGAGCCCGAGCGGCTCGAGGAGTGGTTCGCGAACGAGGTCGACCTCGACCTGCGGCCGGGCGGGGGTGCGAGCTTCCGCTGGGGCAACGGCGAGGAGCGCCGCGCGGTCGTGACCGAGGTGGAGCACGAGGAGCGGCTCGCATTCGAGTGGGAGGACGAGGGCGAGGTGGAATTCACGCTCGCCGACGACGACGAGGGCACGAGGCTCGTCGTCCGCGAGTCCTCTCCCGCGTGGAGCACGGCGCTCGAACTCCGGGCCTCCGCACTGTGCCCGACCCGCTGAACCTCGTCTTCGGCGCGCTCGCCGACCCGTCGCGGCGGCAGGTGATCGGCTACCTGTCGGAGCGCGGGACGGCGACCGCGACCGAGCTCACCGGCGAGCTGCCGATGACGCGCCAGGCGGTGGCGAAGCACCTCTCGACGCTCGCCGACGCCGGGCTCGTCGAGTCGGAGCGTCGCGGCCGCGAGACGCGGTACCGGCTGACGCAGGCGGGCGCGGACTGGGACGACCGCCTGGACGCCCTGCGACGGCACCTGGCGAGACGGAAGGCCTGAACCCGTTCGCGGGTTCGGGCTAGGCTCGCGTGCGTGTCGAGCTACGACGCAGTTCGCAGCCTGCCGCTGCACGTCGACGGCTATTTCCTCGAGCCGCTCGAGCGCGAGGTCGCGCGCGGGTTCACGCTTCGCCGGACGGTCGTCGTGCTGCACGGCCGGGGCGAGGAGGGCCGCGGCGAGGAGGTCGACTACGACCCGGACGCCCACGCGCGCTTCCAGGAGCGCGGCGGCGAGTTGCCGTTCGCGGGCGAGCACACGCTCGAGTCGTTCTCGCTCCTGCAGGCCGGGCAGACCGAGTACCGGCGCTGGGCATTCGAGTCCGCCGCGCTCGACCTCGCGCTGCGCCAGGCGAGCCTGTCGCTCGGCGAGGCGCTCGGCCGCGAGGAACGGCCCGTGCGCTTCGTCGTCTCCACCAGGACGGCGAACGTCGCCGCGTGGCACGCGCAGGACCCGGAGCTCCGCTTCAAGCTCGATCCCGACCGCGACTGGAGCGACGAGGTGATCGCCGGCCTCGCGAACGTCGACACCGTCGACTTCAAGGGCATCTACCGCGGCGAGTTCGGCTCGCCGCCGGACGCGGAGCTCTACCGGCGGGTCGCCGAGGCGTTCCCGGAGGCGTGGCTCGAGGATCCCGCGCTCACGCCGGCGACCGCGGGCGTGCTCGCGCCGCACCGCGCCCGCATCACCTGGGACGCCGCGATCCACGAGTGGAGCGACGTCGAGGCGCTCCCGTCGCCGCCGCAGGCGCTCAACTCGAAGCCGTCCCGCTTCGGCTCCGTCAAGCGGCTCTTCGATTTCTACGACCGGTGCGCAGAGCACGGGATCGCGCTCTACGGCGGCGGCCAGTACGAGCTCGGCCCGGGGCGCGACCAGATCCAGCGGCTCGCGTCGCTCTTCCACGCGGACGCGCCGAACGACGTCGCCCCGTCGGGCTACAACGCCACGCAGCTCGCCGACGGGCTCCCGCGGAGCCCGCTCAGGCTCGAGCCGTCTGCCGGCTTCCGCTGAGCTCGAGCGGGAACGGCGCGACCGGCTCGAACCGCGCCTGGAAGAACCGGAGCGTCTCCGGCTCGTAGACCATCTCGAGGCCCGGGATGTCGTCGCGCGCCTCGTAGACCCGGAAGACGGTCTCGGCGACGTAGTCGAGGTGCTCGCGCGTGTAGACGCGCCGCGGGATCGTCAGCCGGACGAGCTCGAGGCCGTCGTACGGCTCGTGCCCGTGCTGGCCCGAGACGATGCCGCGCTCCATCGTGCGGACGCCGCCCGCGACGTACAGCGCCGCGGCGAGCGCCTGCGCCGGGAACTCCGTCTGCGACAGGTGCGGCAGGAACCGCTTCGCGTCGAGGAACACGGCGTGCGCGCCGACGGGCTCGACGATCGGGATGCCGGCCTCGATCAGCAGCCCGCCGAGGTAGCGCGCCTGCTCGACGTAGGCGGCGACCGTCCGTTCGTCGGCCGCCTCGCGGATCCCCTGGGCGAGCGCCTCCATGTCGTGACCTGCGAGGCCGCCATAGTGCGGGAACCCCTCGTAGACGACCACGAGCTCGCGCGCCCGCTGCGCGACGGCGTCGTCGTCGGTGGCGAGGAAGCCGCCGATCGGGACGAAGTGGTCCTTCTTCGAGGAGAAGATCGCGCCGTCGGCGAGCGAGGCGATCTCGTGCAGGATCGAGCGCAGCGGCCGGTCGCCGTGACCGGGCTCGCGCTCCTTGATGAAGAGCGCGTTCTCGGACGACCGCGTCGCGTCGAGGTAGAACGGGACGTCGAGCTCGCGCGTGAGCGCGCGCACCGCCCGCAGGTTCTCGAGCGAGAACGGCTGGCCGCCCGCCATGTTCAGGCACGCCTCCTGGCGCACGAACGCGATCCGCTCGCGGCCCTCGCGCATGATCAGCTCGCGCAGCCTCGCGACGTCGATGTTCCCCTTGAACGGGTGCTGGGACGTCGGGTCGGACGCCTCCGGGATCGAGACGTCGGTCCAGATCCCGCCGGCGAGCTCCGCGTGGACGCGCGAGGTCGTGAAGTAGAGGTTCGAGAGCACGAGCTGTCCCGGCTCGACGAGCACGCGCGCAAGCAGGTGCTCGGCGCCGCGTCCCTGGTGCGTCGGCACGAGGTGGCGCCACCCGTAGACGTCGCGCATCGACTGGACGAGGCGGAAGAAGCTCCGCGACCCGGCATACGCCTCGTCGCCGAGCTCCATCGCCGCGCGCTGCTCCTGCGACATCGCGGACGTGCCGCTGTCGGTGAGGAGGTCGATGAACACGTCGTCGGAGCGCAGGAGGAACGTGTTGAAGCCGGCCTCGACGATCGCGCGGCGCCGCTCCCCGGGGGTCGCGAGCCTGATCGGCTCGACGACCTTCACCTTGTAGGGCGGCGGCAGCAGCACGACGCTCATCCTCGGCACGATCCTCGGGCCGGACATCGGGGGAACTACGGATGGCGCGTTCCCACACTCCCGCGATCCTTTCCGCCGTGGAGACGATGTGGGCGATCCGCAAGCGCGCCGCGGAGCCCGGCCTCGCGCTCGAGCGGGTGCCGATCCCCGAGCCCGGGCCGACCGACGTGCTCGTCCAGGTCGAGGCGGCGAGCGTCTGCGGCACCGACCTCCACATCTTCCGGTGGGACGAGTGGGCGCAGGCGCGGATCGAGCCGCCGCTGACGCTCGGCCACGAGTTCGCGGGCACCGTCGTCGAGACCGGCGAGGACGTACGGACCGTCGTCCGCGGCGACTTCGTCTCCGCGGAGAGCCACATCACCTGCGGTATGTGCTTCCACTGCCGCACGGGGCACGCGCACATGTGCGAGCGCACGCGCATCCTCGGCGTGGACGTCGACGGAGCGTTCGCGGAGTACGTCCTCGTCCCGGAGAGCGTCGTCTGGCAGAACGACCGCGCGAAGCTCCCGCCCGAGATCGCGACCCTGCAGGAGCCGTTCGGCAACGCCGTCTTCGCCACGTCGACGCAGGATCTCCCCGGCCGCACGGTCGCCTTCCTCGGCTGCGGGCCGGTCGGACTGTTCGCGATCGCGCTCGCGCGCGCCTCCGGCGCCGGGCGCGTCCTCGCCTCGGACCACGTGCCCTTCCGGCTCGCGCTCGCCCGTGATCTGGGGGCCGTCGCGGTCGACGTGGGCGAGGAGGTCGACGTGCCCGCGTGGTTCCGCGCGCAGAACGAGGGCGAGGGCCTCGACGTCGTGTTCGAGATGTCCGGCGCCCCGACCGCAGTCCGCGACGCGTTCCGCATCGTCCGGAACGGCGGCTCGGTCGTCCTCTTCGGCATCCCCGGCTCGCCCGTCGAGCTCGACATCGCCGAGTCGCTCATCTTCAAGAACCTCCACGTGCGCGCAGTGAACGGGCGCGAGGTGTTCGCCACGTGGTACCGGACGCGCTTCTTGCTCGAGCACCGCGTCGTCGACCTGAACCCGCTCATCACCCATCGTTACCCGCTGACGGAGTTCGAGCAGGCCTTCGCGGAGCTCGAGTCCGGGAACGCGGGCAAGATCGTCCTCCTGCCGGGCGGCGAGCCGCCCGAGCCGCTCGTCCGCGCGACGCCGGCCCGCAGGTCGGCGCGCAGGCCGTCCCTCGCCGGGATCGGGAAGTGGGTGCATCCGTGACGCTCGCCGCTGACGTCGGTGCGGAGCTCGACGCGCTCCGGGCCGCCGGCACGCTCAAGCACTTCAACACGCTCCACTCGCCGCAGGGGCCGCTCGTCGACATGGAGGGCCGCGGCGAGGTGCTCGTCCTCTCCTCGAACAACTACCTCGGCCTCGCCGCGGACCCGCGCGTCGTCGAGGCCGGGATCGAGGGGCTGCGCCGCTACGGCGCGGGGACGGCGTCCGTCCGCTTCATCTGCGGCACGTTCGAGCCGCACCACGAGCTCGAGCGCGCCCTCGCCGAGCTGTCGGGGACCGAGGCGGCGCTGACCTACGTCTCCTGCTGGAACGCGAACGAGGCGCTCGTGCCGACGCTGACCGACAACCGGACCGTGATCCTCTCCGACGAGCTGAACCACGCGTCGATCGTCGACGCGATCCGCCTCGGGCGGCCCGCACGGAAGGTCGTCTTCCCCCACTCCGACATGGGCGCGCTCGAGCGCGAGCTCGCGGCTTGCGACCCGGAGGAGCGCAAGCTCGTGCTCACCGACGGGGTGTTCTCGATGGAGGGCGATCTCGCGCGCCTGCCGGAGATCACCGAGCTCGCCCGCGCTCACGCCGCGACCGTCGTCGTCGATGACTCGCACGGCGTCGGCGTCCTCGGCGAGCACGGCTTCGGCACGCCGGAGCACTACGGCCTGCGCGGCGAGATCGACATCGTCACCGGAACGCTCGGCAAGGCGCTCGGCGGCGCGGCCGGCGGCTACGTCGCGGCGAGCGGCGAGATCTGCGAGCTGCTCGCGCAGCGTTCGCGGCCTCAGCTCTTCTCGAACGCCCTCCCGGCGACCGTCGCGTGCAGCGCGCTCCGCGCGGTCGAGCTGCTGCGCGACGACCCGTCGCTCGTGCGCCGGCTCAGGGACAACACGGACGCGTTCCGCCGGATGCTCGTCGACGCGGGCTTCCGGCCGATCCCCGGGGACGCCGCGATCATCCCGATCGTGCTCGGCGAGACGGCGGTGGCCATCCGGTTCTCCGAGCGGCTGCTCGATCACGGCGTCTTCGTCACCGGCTTCGGCTATCCGGTCGTGCCGGAGGGGACCGCACGGGTGCGCGTGCAGATGTCGGCGGCGATCGAGCCCGAGCACCTCGAGCGGGCGCTCGAGGCGTTCGTCGCGGTCGGTCGCGAGTTCGGCCTAGTCCCGTAGCGCGCGAGCCTTCGCGCAGAGCCGCTGCACCGAGCCGTCGCCGGCTGCGCCGAGCTCGTACCAGGCGGCGCCCGCGCACGGGTCGCCGCGGCCCACGAGCAGGTAGCGGACGTCGAGGTGGAAGTGGGACGGCTCGCCCGGCCGCTCCGGGATGCGGTGGACGTCGAGGTCGAAGGGCCGGGGCGCCGTGGGGTGCAGCTCGACGTCGAGACCCGTCTCCTCGCGCGCCTCCCGGAGCGCCGCGGCCTCGAGCGACAGGTCGGTGGGCTCCACGTGGCCGCCCGGCTGCAGCAGGCGGCCGAGCTTCGCGTGCTCGACGAGGCAGGTCCTCGTGCGGTCGTGGTCGACGACGAAGGCCGACGCGGTGAAGTGCGCGCGCGCCTGCAGCCGCGACGTCGGCCGCTCGAGCTCGGCCGCGAGCCGCAGCATCGCGCACCGATCCGCCTCCTCCCGATCGTCCCAGGCGACATGGGCCCGCAGGAGGTCGACGACGTTCACTCGTACTGCAGCGCCTGGAGGACGTTGAGACGCGCTGCGCGGCGGGCCGGGAAGATCGCGGCGACGACCCCGACGATCATGGCGGCGAACGCGAAGACGATGATCGATGCGATCGGCAACGAGAAGTCGATGAAGTCGACGCGCGCGACGAGCAGCGCGCCGAGCACGATCCCCAGCACGATGCCAAGGACACCGCCGATCAGCGCGGTGATCACCGACTCGTGTCGCACCATGCGCCGTGTCTGCGACCGCGTCATGCCGATCGCCCGCAGCATCCCGATCTCGCGCGTCCGCTCGAACACCGTCAGCACGAGCGTGTTCACGATCCCGAAGAGACTCACGATGACGGACAGTGCGAGCAGCACGTAGAGGATGTTCAGGACCGAGTTGAGGCCGCTGATCTGGTTGTCGATGAACTGCTCGCGTGTCTGCACCTTCGCGTTCGGGAAGCTCGCCAGCTCCCGCTCGAGCGCGTGCAGGTTGGCCTCCGACTGACCGCCTCGCACGAGCACGAACGAGTAGAGGTTCGAGGGGTTCGCGTTGTGCCGGTCCCATGTCGCGGTCGACATCGTCACGCGGCCGAACGGAGAGCCGCCGGTCGGGGGGTCGAAAATCCCACGCACCACGAACCGCTGCCGGTCGCCGTTCGCAAAGATCAGGGCGATGGGCGATCCGACGTGAAGCGTGTGCTTCTTCGCGTAGCTCTTGTCGACGAAGACGCCGTCCTTCCCGAGCGTCGAGAACACGGCGGGCGAGCCGGCCGTCCAGTCCAGGCTGAACATCAGCCGCGCCGACGGGTTGACCGCGGTTGCGAAGAACTTCCTCCCGAACGCCTCCGCCTCCCCGGTCCGCACGTTGCTGACCGCGGTGACGAGCGGCATCCTCGCCGCCGCGTCTGCGGCGCTCGTCGGAATGGGTGAGAAGTTGTTCTGTGCCGTGATCGCGTAGTCGGCGTGCTTCCACGCCTCGTTGACGGCGGAGCGGAAGGTCGCCGTGATGCCCGCGGCCAGCACCGCGACGAGCGTGACGAGCGCGAGCCCGATCATCAGCGCCGCGGCGGTGGAGGCCGTCCGCTGCGGGTTGCGCTGCGTGTTCTCGAGCGCGAGGCGCGCCGACGAGCTGCGGTCGACGAGCGTCGGCATGCTGTGGTGGCGGACGCGGTGGAAGAGGAGGTAGATCCAGCCCACCGGCGTCGCGAAGAGGAGCACGAGCCAGGAAGCCGTCAGGAGCCAGCGTGCGGGCGGCCCGACCGCCGCCGCAAGCGGCCTCACGGCGCGCTCGGAGAGCAACGCGACGCCGAAGAAGATGAGCAGCGTGCCGATGCCCATCCAGACGAGGACTCCCGTCGTGCCGAGACCGGGCTTGAAGAGCCCCCAGACGAGCGCGGCGAATCCGAACGCGGTCAGGACCCCCGAGCCCAGTGTCCGGAAGCGGTGGAAGCGCGACGGCGGCAGCTGCGCGCCCTCGCGGACCGCGGCGATCGGCGGCACGCGGGTCGCGCGCAGCGCCGGCCGGAGGCTGGCGACGAGCGTCACGAGGACGCCGACGAGGAGCGCCACGACGATCGTCCTCGTGCCGAAGACGAGCCCGCTGTTCGGCAGCGTGAAACCGACCGCGTCGAAGAGTCGGAAGAGCCCCTTCGCGAGCGCCAGCCCGACGAAGAGCCCGGTGACGGACGCGAGCGCACCGACCACCAGCGCCTCGATCACGATCGCACGCAGCACCTGACGTCGCGTCGCTCCGAGCGTGCGAAGCGTCGCGAACTCGCGTGTGCGTTGCGCGATCGTGATGGAGAGCGAGTTCGCGATCACGAACGAGCCGACGAAGAGCGCGATGCCGGCGAACGCGAGCAGGAAGCCGCGCAAGAACGAGATGAACTGATTCGTGTCCTGCGCGTCCTTCTTCGCCTGCTCGGCGGCCGAGCGGGCCTGCGTGTTCGACGGCAGGACCGAGCGCACCTCGTCGAGCAGCTTCGCGTCGGACACTCCTGGCTTCGCCGCGAGCGCGATCTCGTCGAGCTTCCCCGTCTTGTCGAAGAGGCGTTGCGCCGTCGGCAGGTCGAAGCCCGCGAGCGTCGCACCGCCGATCGTGGCGACGCTGCCGAACCTGACGATCCCCGAGATCTTCAACTGCTGCACCGCGCCCTGACCCTGCACACCGACGGTCTGACCGACGGCGAAATGCTCCTTCTTCGCCATCGAGGCGTCGATCACGACCTGGTCGGGCCCGGGCCACGAGCCGGAGACGAGCGTCAGCGGGTTGAACCGGGACGCGCCGCGCGCGATCGAAAAGCCGAGGTTGGGGGCGCCGCCGTAGGTGATCGCCTTCCCGTTGTGGCCGATCACGTGCGCCTCGCCGTTCACGCTCGGCTCCGCCTCGGCGACGTCGGGAAGGCTGCGGATCTTCGGCAGCAGCGTCTCGGTGAACGGCGGCGCCAGCGTCCCTCCGCCGAGGTCGAAGGCAGCCTTGCCGCTCACGACCACGTCGGAGCCCTTGCGGACGTCGGTGAAGATCGATCCGAACGCCTTGTCGATCGAGTCGGTGAGAACGTACGTGCCGCTCACCATCGCGACGCCGAGGACGATCGCGATCGCGGTGAGCGTCGCGCGCAACTTGCGGCCGAGCAGCCCCGAGAGCGCGACGCGGGTCATGAGGCTGCGCGTTCCATCGCCGCCAGGATGTCGCCGGCAGGGCTCTTCGGGAGCTCCTGCACGATCAGCCCGTCGGCGAGGAACAGCACACGGTCCGCGATCGTCGCGGCGTGCGCGTCGTGCGTGACCATGACCGTCGTCTGGCCGTACTCCTCCGCGGCCGAGCGGAGCAGCTCGAGGATCTCGGCGCCGGTGTGCGAGTCGAGGTTGCCGGTCGGCTCGTCCGCAAAGACGACCGTCGGCTGCGCGACCAGCGCGCGGGCGATCGCGACGCGCTGTTGCTGGCCGCCGGAGAGCTCGGCGGGGCGGTGGTGGCGCCGGTCGCTGAGACCGACGCGCTCCAGCAGACCCTCGAAGAAAGCCGGCTCCGGCTTCTCGCCGGCGATCGAGAGCGGCAGGAGCACGTTCTCCTCCGCCGTCAGCATCGGAAGCAGGTTGAAGAACTGGAAGACGAAGCCGATGTGCTTGCGCCGGAGCAGTGTCACCTGGCGGTCCGACAGCGAGCCGACGTCCTCGCCGGCGATCGTGACGCTGCCGCCCGTCGGCTTGTCGAGCGCCGCCATCAGGTGCATGAGCGTGGACTTGCCGGAGCCGGACGGGCCCATGACTGCCACGAGCTCGCCGCCTCCGACGGAGAGCGTGACACCCCGGAGGGCGTCGACGGCCGCCTCGCCCTCGCCGTAGCGGCGGGCGAGATCTGTTGCGGTGACGACTGCGCCGTTTGTGTTCATGACCCCGAGGCTACCCCGCGCGGCCGCCCCGGGCCATTGGGGTTCACCCTTTCCTAACCCCTAGACGGCGACGCCGCCGAACTGGGGGATCACGTCGTCGCCGTAGGCCTGGAGCGTCTCCTCCTGGCCGTGGGTCATCAGGTAGATGTTGAACTGGTCGACGCCGATTCCCTCGAGCTCGCGGAGCTTCGCCTTGCACTGTTCGACGTTGCCGATCACGCAGAAGCGGTCGCAGATCTCGTCCGTGACGAACTCGCCGTGCTTCGCGCCGACGCGGGAGTGCTCGTTGTAGTCGTAGAACTTCCGGGCCTGCACGTAGTCCGTGAGCGCCTTCGGCACCGCGCTGCCGTCGGTGCCGTAGCGGTCGATCAGGTCCTGGACGTGGTTCGAGACCATCGCCGGGAACCAACGCACCTGCTCGCGTGCGTCCGCGATGTCGTCGGTCACGTGGCTCGGCGCGCTGACGATGCACTTGAGCGCCGCCGGATCGCGGCCGGCCTCCTCGGCGGCCGTGCGCGCGGTCGCCATGATCCACTGGATGATGTCGGGGTCGGCGAGCTGGATGATGATCCCGTCGCCCTGCCGGCCGCCGACGGCGAGCGCCTTCGGGCCGTAGCCGGCGACGTGCATCTCGATCTCGGGCAGCTCCGGGCGCACCCACTTGAGCTGCAGCTCCTTGCCGTTCCAGTCGACCGGCTTCCCGTTCATGAACGGCTTGATCATCTTGAGCGCCTCTTCGAACTCGGCGACCTTCACCGGCTGCTGGCCGATGTAGCGCCGCGCCGAGTCGCCGCGGCCGATACCCATGATCATGCGGCCGTTCGAGATGTCGTGGAGCGTCGCGTACGCGCTCGCGAGCACGGTCGGCTCGCGCGTGCCGGGGTTCGTGACCATGTGGCCGAGCTTGATCTTCGAGGTGCGGTCGGCGGCGAGCGCGAGCGTCGGCATCGACTCCTGCCAGAGCACGTGCGAGTCGTAGGTCCACGCGTACTCGAACCCGAGCCGCTCCGCGAGCTGCATGAGCTCGATCATCCGCGTGTACGGCGGGTCAGGGAGGACGGTGACCCCGAATGAAAGTGACATGGCGTGAGCCTACTCGGTAAGAATCGGGGCGTGAAGATCATCTGCGTCGGGCGCAACTACGCGGAGCACGCCGCCGAGCTGGGGGACGAGCCCCCGACGGCGCCGCTCCTCTTCGGCAAGTTCGAGAACACCCTGGTCGGGCCCGGCGAGCCGATCGTGCTGCCGCCGGAGGCGGCGCATGTCGACGCGGAGGCGGAGCTCGCGGTGGAGATCGGCGTGCGCGGGCGCCGGATCCCGGAGACCGACGCCCTCTCGCACGTCCGCGGCTACCGGTGCGCGAACGACCTCTCGGCGCGCGACATCCAGTACTCCGAGAGCCAGTGGACGCGGGCGAAGGGCTTCGACACGTTCTGTCCGCTCGGCGACCGCCTCGTGCCCGTCGCGGAGCTCGGCGACGGCTCGGGGCTGCGCGTCGTGCAGCGGCTGAACGGCGAGATCCTGCAGGACGGGAACACGCGCGACCTGATCTTCTCCGTGCCCTACCTCGTCGCGTTCTGCTCGAACGTCTTCACGCTCGAGCCGGGCGACCTGATCCTCACCGGCACGCCTCCCGGCGTCGGCTGGGCACGCGACCCGAAGGTGAAGCTCGCGGACGGCGACGTCGTCGAGGTCGAGGTCGAGGGGATCGGCGTCCTGCGGAACCCCGTCGTCGCGGCGTAGCGCCGCGCGACGGGCTAGGCGGCGAGCCGCGCGAGCGTCTTCGCAGCGAGCCGGTCGAGCGCCCGCACGGACAGCTCGAGGTGCTCGCGCTTCGTGTCCTCGAGCTTCGTGTGCGAGAGGCCGCGCAGGCTCTGCACGAAGAGCATCACCGTCGGGACCCCGGCGCGCGAGACCTCGGCCGCGTCGTGCAGGGGCCCCGAGGGGAGCTTGTGCGACGTCCCTGCCACCTCGCGCACCGCCTCGTCGGCGAGGTCGATCAGCGTCGCGTCGAACAGGATCGGCTCGATGTTCCAGATGCGCTCCCACTCGACCTCGACGTTCTCCTCGGCCGCGAAGCGGTCCGCGGCATCCTTCGCCATCTGCAGCATCCGCGCGAGCGCGTCCGCGTCGAGGTGCCGCTGGTCGAGGAGCTGCTCCGCCGTCTCCACCACCGACGTCACGATCCCCGGCCTCGTCACGACGCCCCCCGACGTACAGACTGCGCCGCCGGCGACCTCCGCGGCGATCTGGCGGATGTAGAGGGCGAGCTTCGCGGCGCCGGCGAGCGCGTCCCGGCGTTTGTCCATCGGCGTCGAGCCGGCGTGGGCCGCCTGGCCACGCCACGTGAAGCGGGAGCGCTCGACGCCGAACGTGCCGAGGACGACCCCGAGCGGCAGGTCGAGCGACTCGAGTACCGGCCCCTGCTCGATGTGCAGCTCGAGGTACGCGGCGGCATTGGCGAGCTGCGACCGCGCGTCGAGCGCGCCGTCGAGCTCCACGCCGTGCTCCCGCAGCGCGTCCGGGAGTGCGATCCCGTCGCGGTCCAGCAACTGCCGCAGCTCGTCCTGGTCCCGCATCGAGCCGGCCGCCGCCGAGGAGCCGAAGAGCGAGCGTCCGAACCTCGCGCCCTCCTCGTCGGCCCACGAGACGAGCCGCACCGTCACCGGCGGCCGCCCCTCCTCCGCGATCCGCCGCACGACCTCCACGCCGGCGAGGACGTTCAGGCACCCGTCGAGCCAGCCGCCGTTCGGCACCGAGTCCATGTGCCCGCCGATCAGGAGCTCCCGCTCCGAGTCGCCGCGCAGCGTGAACCACTGGTTCCCCGCCTCGTCGACCGCCTCCTCGGCCCCGGTTCCGTCCATCTTCGCCCGCAGGAACTCGCGTGCGCGCTCCCACGTCTCCGTCCACGCGACCCGCTGCGCGCCGTCCTCGTTCCCCGTCAGCGCGCGCAGCTCCTCGAGCTCCTGGACGGTGCGGGCGGGGTCGAGCGGCATGGCGATGATCCTAGATCCCCCACGGGTGGCCACGTTCGTGAGAGGGTGATAGCCGCAAACGGCTTCAAGAGGATGAGAAAGGGGGGACGAATGACGAAGCTTCGGCTTCTCTTCGCACTGGCGGGAACGATCGCGCTGAGCATGGCCGCGGCGGCGGGCGTCGGTGCGGTCGGCGGCCCGTACGTCTGCTCGGGCGGCACGCCCGACAACCCGACCGCGATCCCGGCCGGAACGTATCCGGACGGAATCGTCGTCACCGGCAACTGCCTGATGACCGGCGACTCCACCGAGGTCGACGGCGACCTCGTCGTGGCGCCGGGAGCGATCCTGAACGACCATGCCGCGTCGTCGACGGTCGTCCACGTGACCGGAAACGCGTACGTGGAGCGGCACGGCGTCCTCGGTCTGGGCGACTACAGTCCGGGGAACGGCACCACGGTGGACGGCAACGTCGTCGCGCGCGCGCCGCTCAGCCTGTATCTCGGCGGCATGACCGTGCACGGGAGCTTGGTCTCGATCGGCGGCGGGCTCGGGCCGGGTGACTTCTTCCGGAACCTCCCGCTCAAGGACGACGTGATCGACGGCAACGTCGTCGTCGTCGGCTGGCACGGCGGCTGGATGGGGCTCATCCGCCTCCAGGTCGGCGGCAGCGTGCTCGTCGCCGGAAATCGCAGCTCCTCGACCGAGGAAGGGCCGGGTGTCGACCCGGACTCGACCGAGGTGATGACGAACGTCATCCAGGGCAACCTGGTCTGCTTCGGGAACACTCCGCACGCGCAGGTGAACCTGCTCGACGGCGGGCAGCCGAACTACGTCGGCGGCATCGCGCTCGGCGAGTGCGCCGGCCTGACCGGCCCGATGCCCGTCTCCGGCTGATACCTCGACGAACCCTCGGGGAGGCCCGTGAGCGGGTCTCCCCGAGCCGTGATAGAAGGTTTGCGATGAGCCAGGCCGCCACCGCCGCCCTCGCGCAACGACGGCCCCTGCACGTGCCCGTGGCGGCGGCGCTCCGGCGCGCGGCGGCCGTGGTGATCGTCCTGGCCGCGCTCGTCGGGCTCTACGAGCTCTACCGGTGGATCTGGTCATCGGCCGGGTGGACACACCCCTTCGTCGTCGACGACACGTCGATGCCGCACGTCTGGGTGATCCTGCACGCGCTGTGGCAGCCGGCGCAGGTGAACCAGCCGGCGCTCGGGACGATCCTCTTCCACAAGTCGCTCTTCACGGCGAAGGAGGCGGCCGTCGGCTTCGGGCTCGGCGCGGTGATCGGCTTCGCGATCGGGATCGTGCTCGTCCACTCGCGCCTCCTCACACGCGGCTTCCTGCCCTACATCGTCGCGAGCCAGACGATCCCGATCCTCGCGATCGCCCCGATGGTGGTCGTATGGGTCAACCCGAAGCTGCCGGCGAGCCTGCAGGGCTGGGGCTCGGTCGCGGTGATCGCCGCCTACCTGACGTTCTTCCCGGTCGCCATCAACACGCTGCGCGGACTCCAGTCGGCCGACCCGCGGGCGCTCGACCTGATGCGGACCTACGCGGCCAGCCGCTGGACGGTGCTCTGGAAGCTGCGCGTGCCGTCGTCGATGCCGTTCGTCTTCTCGGCCCTCAGGGTCGCGGCGACGGCGAGCGTCGTCGGCGCGATCATCGGCGAGCTCCCGTCGGGCCTGCAGTCGGGCCTCGGCGGCGCGATCCTCAATTTCAACCAGTACTACTCGATCGAGCCGCAGGAGCTGTGGGCGACGAACATCGTCGCGGCGCTCGTCGGGATCGTCTTCTTCGTCGTCGTCGTGGCCGCCGAGAAGGCAGTCGTCCGCCGAGCCCCGGAGAACGTCGCGTGAGCCAGCAGCAGCCCGAGCACGTCGTCGAGATCGCGAACCTGACGAAGACCTTCCCGCGCGGCAACATCACCGCGCTCGAGAACATCGACCTCAACCTGCGGCCCGGCGAGTTCGTCTCGTTGATCGGCCCGTCCGGCTGCGGCAAGTCGACGCTCCTGCGCGTGATCGGCGACCTCGTCGAGCCGACGCAGGGCACCGTCACCGTCAACGGCAAGACCGCCCGGCAGGCACGCGCCGGCCGCGACTACGGCATCGTGTTCCAGGACGCCGTGCTCTTCGACTGGCGCACCGTGACGAAGAACATCGCGCTGCCGCTCGAGCTCCTCGGCTGGGACCGCGCGAAGCGGCGGCGACGCGTCGAGGAGATGCTCGAGCTCGTGGAGCTGACGGGCTTCGCCGACCACCACCCGTGGCAGCTCTCCGGCGGAATGCAGCAGCGGGTGTCGATCGCGCGCGCACTCGCCTTCGAGCCCGCGCTGCTCCTGATGGACGAGCCGTTCGGCGCGCTCGACGAGATGACGCGCGAGCGCCTCAACCTCGAGCTCCTCTCCATCTGGGAGAAGCTCGGCTCGACCGTCGTCTTCGTCACGCACTCGATCTCGGAGGCGGTGTTCCTCTCGACGCGCGTCGTCGTGATGAGCCCGCGGCCGGGCCGCATCGCCGGGATCGTCGACATCGACCTGCCGCACCCCCGCGGCGTCGAGACCCGCGAGGAGCCGCGGTTCTTCGAGCTCGTGACGCAGGTGCGCGAGCTGCTGCGGCTGCGCGGCGAGCATCTCCTGCCGGAGGAGGCGGCCGCGCTGTCCGAATGAGCGGGATCGTCGTCACCGGCATCTCGCCCGGCATGGGCCGTCGGCTCGGGCGGCAGGCGCGCGAGTGGATCCCGGCCGTCGTCGTCTTCGTCGCGGCGATCGGGCTCTGGGAAGGCGTGATCGCGGCGTTCGACATCCAGCAGTTCCTACTGCCGAAGCCGACCGACATCGCGAAGGCCTGCTGGGACGAACGGCACACGCTCTGGCCGGCCGGCTGGTACACGTTCAAGGAGGCGCTCGGAGGCTTCGCGCTCGGCTCGCTCGCCGGCATGGCCGCCGCGACGCTGATCGGCCGGTTCAAGACGCTCGGGTCGGCGCTGATGCCGATCGCGATCGCCGCGAACGCGATCCCCATCATCGCCTTCGCGCCGATCTTCAACGCGTGGTTCGACCCGCTCTCGCCGAACTCGAAGATCGCGATCGCGGCGGTCCTCTGCTTCCTGCCGGTGATGGTGAACACGCTGCGCGGGCTCCAGAGCGCGAGTCCGCGCCAGATCGAGCTGATGCGGTCCTACGCCGCCTCCAACTTCACGATCTGGCGGCGCGTCCGCGTGCCGACCGCGCTGCCGTACGTGTTCACCGCGCTCAAGGTCGCGAGCGTGCTCGCGATGATCGGCGCCGTCGTCGGCGAGTACTTCGGCGGCTCCTACGACGCGCTCGGCGTCCTGATCCGCTCCAAGGCGCAGATCCTCGACTTCCAGATCGCGTGGGCGGGCATCCTCGTCGCCTCCGTCCTCGGCATCGCGCTCTACGCGGCGGTGGTCGCCGCGGAACGTCTCGTCGTCCGGTGGGCGCCGGACGGACGGGACTCGTAATTCGCGCGCAGGCGCGGCACAATCGCCCAGACCGAACCCCCCACCAAAACGTTCGAAGGGAGATCTGAATGAGGAAGCGCTGGGTCGTGAGCGTGCTGCTCGCCGCGGTGGTGGCGATCGCCTCCGCCGCCGCGGTGGCGACGCACGCGACTGCCGCCCCGAAGCAGGCCAAGCTGACCAAGGTGACCCTGCAGTCGAAGTGGGTCCCGCAGGCGCAGTTCGCCGGCTACTACGCGGCGCTCGCGAAGGGGTTCTACAAGGCGGCCGGCCTCGACGTGACGATCAAGCCGGGCGGCCCCGACATCATCCCGGAGCAGGTCGTCGCCTCCGGGCAGGCGCAGTTCGGGATCGACTGGCTGCCGAGCCTGCTCTCCGCCCGCGACAAGGGCACCGACCTCGTGAACATCGCGCAGGTCTTCGCGCGGTCGGGGATGACCGAGATCACGTGGAAGGACTCGGGCATCAACTCGATCGCCAAGATGAAGGGCAAGAAGGTCGGCAACTGGCTGGGCGGCAACGAGTTCGAGCTGTTCGCGGCGCTCACGAAGAACGGCATGGACCCGTCGCACAACAAGGGCGTCACGATCGTCCAGCAGCCGTTCGACATGGGGCTCTTCCTGAGCCGCAAGATCGACGCGGCCTCGGCGATGACCTACAACGAGCTCGCACAGGTGCTCGAGACGAAGAACCCGAAGACGGGCAAGCTCTACCAGCTGTCCGACCTCAACGTGCTCAAGATGCAGAACGTCGGCACCGGGATGCTCGAGGACGGGATCTTCGCCACGGGCAAGTGGCTGAAGAGCCCAGCGAACCAGCAGACCGCGATCAAGTTCATCGGCGCGTCGCTGGCCGGCTGGATCTACTGCCGCGACCACCAGGCGGACTGCGTGAACATCGTCCTGAAGCAGGGCCCGACGCTGCCGAAGGGCCACCAGACCTGGCAGATGAACGAGATCAACAAGCTCATCTGGCCGAACGCGAGCGGCATCGGGATCATGAACAAGGCCGACTTCAACCGGACGGCCCAGATCTCGAAGCAGTTCGGCGTGATCAAGAAGGCGCCGTCGGGCGCCTACCGCACCGACCTCGCCGCAAAGGCCGTCGCCGGCCTGAAGGCGAACAAGCAGAACCCGTACGGCAAGGGGTGGAAGCCCCTCAACGTGCACGTCACGGCCGGCGGGAAGTAGACACGCACGCGGAACCCGGTCCGCCCCTCACGGGACGGACCGGGTTCCGGGGTTTCGAGGAAAGGAAGCGCTGAATGTCCGTCCTGATCAAGGGGGGCCGCGTCGTCACCGCGGCCGACGACTACGTCGCCGACGTGTACATCGAGGGCGAGCGCATCGCGTTGATCGGGCGGTCGCTCGACGTCGACGCCGAGAAAGTGATCGACGCGACCGGCAAGTACGTGCTGCCGGGCGCGGTCGACCCGCACACGCACCTGGAGATGCCGTGGCGCGGCAAGACGACCGTCGACGACTTCTACCACGGGCACGTCGCCGCAGCGTTCGGCGGCACGACGACGCACGTCGACTTCTGCATCCAGGGCAAGGGCCAGACCTTCGGCGAGGCGCTCGAGATCTGGCACGGGAAGCGCGAGGGCAAGGCGATCATCGACAACGGCTTCCACATCATCGTCACCGACCTCAGCGAGGACGGCGGCACGCTCGAGGAACTCGCGACGCTGCCGGAGGAGCACGGCGTCTCGTCGTACAAGCTCTTCATGGCGTACAACGACTCGCTGCGGATCAGCGACGAGGGCCTCTTCCGCGTCATGCAGGTGGCGGCGCGAACCGGTGCGTGCGTGATGGTGCACGCGGAGAACGGCGACGCGATCGAGGTGCTGATCGCGGACGCGATCGCCGCGGGCAACACCGACCCGATCCACCACGCGCTCACACGGCCGCCGGAGGTCGAGGGCGAGGCGACGAATCGCGCCGTCCAGCTCGCGCACGTCGCCGGGGCGCCGCTCTACGTCGTCCACGTCTCGTGCGAGGAGTCGCTCGAGCCGATCCAGGCGGCGCGCCGGAAGGGTTGGGACGTGTGGGGCGAGACCTGCACCCAGTACTTCTTCGTCGACCTGTCGTTCCTCGAGCGGATGGAGAACTTCGAGGCGGCGAACTGGGTCTACACCCCGCCGCCGCGGCCGAAGAAGAACCAGCCGATCCTCTGGGACGCGGTCCGCGTGGGCGACCTGCAGGTGATCTCGACCGACCACTGCGGCTACACGCTCGAGCAGAAGGCGCTGGGCAAGGACGACTTCCGCCAGATCCCGAACGGCGCGGCGGGAATGGAGAACCGCCTCCACATGATCCACCACTTCGGCGTCCGCGAGGGCCGGATCACCCTGAACCGGATGGTCGAGCTCCTCTGCACGAACCCGGCGAAGCTCTTCGGCATGTACCCGAAGAAGGGCACGATCGCCGTCGGTTGCGACGCGGACGTGGTCGTGTTCGATCCCGAGAAGCGTCACACGATCACGGCGAAGACGCACCACTCCGCGACCGACATCAACATCTTCGAGGGCACCGAGGTCGTCGGCTCGCCCGAGGTGGTGCTGCGTCGCGGCGAGGTGATCGTCGAGGGCGCGGAGCTGCTCGCGAAGCCGGGCAGCGGCCAGTTCGTCCGCCGTGCGAAGTTCCGCGAGGCGCTCCAGCCGGAGGTGGCCGCGCCGGCCTGACGCTACGACGGGCGGTCGCGCTCGGCGAGGAAGCGGGCGAAGCGCCCCTGCGGCGTCGCGAGCCACGCGGCGAAGTCGTCGGCGAAGCTCGCGATCTCCGCGCCGAGCTCGAAGAGCCGGTAGTCGAGAACGCGCTCCTCGTCACAGACGTGCGGCTCGGCGGCCGCCACGGCCACCGATGCGCCGCACTGCGGGCAGGGCATGTGGTCGGGTGTCGGGAACGCGAGGGACATCGCCGATTCCTGGAAACGAAGCCGGGGGGTCTCCCCGATACGCCCTGTATCGGCAGATTCCTCGCGCGGGTCGAGGGCGGGCCCGCGACGGGCCCGCCCTCGACCTTCCCTCGTCAGGCCGTCTGCATCGCAGTGGGCACCGCGCCCAGCTGCTGCAGGAGGCCGAGCGTGTCCCAGTTCGTCCAGGACTCCGCGATCTTGCCGTCGGCCCACCGGTCGATCGTGATCCCCGTCACGGTCGCCTGCCTGCCCGTCGGGGCGATCCCGAAGAGCTCGCCGTTGTGGGTGCCTCGGGCCGTCCACCGGACCGCCACGAGCTCGCCCTCCCCGATCGCCTGCTCGACCGTCAACGTCAGGTCGGGGAACGCCGCGCGGTAGCCGCGCGCCGCCTCCTTCAACCCGTCCGGCCCGATCACCGGCCCGGGGAGCGCCGGGTCGTGCCCGACGGCGTTCGCCGCCACGAGCTCGTCGACCAGGTCGTAGTTCCCGGCGCCGAACACCTCCTCGATGATCCGCTTCGAGCCGCTCGCGTACGTCTGCACGCGGTCCCTCCTCTCGCTGCTCCACCGCCGGAGCCGCCGGCCGGCGACCGCGAGGATGCCGAGCAGCGCCGCGAGCCCGGCCCTCCGGCCGGGGAAGCTCCGATCCCGTCGCCGTCTCGTCGCCATCAGCATCGCCTCCTCGGCGTTCACGGCGTGCCGCGCCGGAGGCACGGCGCAGCGAGCCTACTCCCGCCCGCTGGGCGAAGGCAATGGACGATCCTCGATCCCGCGTCAGCGCGTCTGCGGGAAGCCCAGGTCGACCTTCGAGGTGGCCGGATCGGGCCACCGCGACGTGACGACCTTGGAGCGTGTGTAGAAGTCGATCCCTTCCGGGCCGTAGATGTGCCGGTCGCCGAAGAGCGACGCCTTCCACCCGCCGAACGAGTAGTACGCCACGGGCACCGGGATCGGCACGTTGATGCCGACCATGCCCGCCTGCGCCTCGAACTGGAACTGGCGGGCGACGCCGCCGTCGCGCGTGAAGATCGCCGTCCCGTTCCCGTACGGGTTCTCGTTCACGAGCCGCACGGCCTCGTCGTAGGTGTCGACGCGGGTGACCCCGAGCACCGGCCCGAAGATCTCGTCGTCGTAGGCGCGCTCGCCCGGCTTCAGGTCGTCGATCAGCGACGGGCCGAGGAAGAACCCGTCGGCCGGGCAGTTGTCGCGGCCGTCGACGAGCACGTTTCCGCCCGATCCCTCGAGGTACGAGGCCACCTTGTCGCGGTGCTCGCGCGTGACGAGCGGGCCCATCTCGCTCGCGGCGTCCATCCCGTCGCCCACCTTGACGTTCGGGATGCGCTTCTTGATCGCGTCGATGAGCGGGTCGGCCACGTCGCCGACGGCGACGAGCAGCGAGACCGCCATGCAGCGCTCGCCGGCCGACCCGTACGCGGCCGAGACCGCGGCGTCGGCGGCCATGTCGATGTCGGCGTCGGGCAGCACGATCATGTGGTTCTTCGCGCCGCCGAGCGCCTGGCAGCGCTTCCCGTTCGCGGTCGCCGTCTCGTAGACGTACTTCGCGATCGGCGTCGAGCCGACGAACGAGACCGCGGCGATGTCCGGGTGCCCAAGGATCGCGTCGACGGCCACCTTGTCGCCGTGGATGACGTTGAAGACGCCGTCGGGAAGACCCGCCTCCTTCAGCAGCTCCGCGGTGTAGACCGACGCCGACGGATCCTTCTCCGACGGCTTCAGCACGAACGTGTTGCCGCACGCGAGCGCGGGCGCCCACATCCACATCGGGACCATCGCCGGGAAGTTGAACGGCGTGATGCCGGCGACGACGCCGAGCGGCTGGCGGATCGAGTAGACGTCGACGCCGGTCGACGCCTGCTCCGTCATGCCTCCCTTGAGCAGATGCGGGATCCCGCAGCAGAACTCGATCACCTCGAGCCCGCGCGTCACCTCGCCCATCGCGTCCGAGAGCACCTTGCCGTGCTCGGCGGTCAGGAGCTTCGCGATCTCCTCGCGGCGCTCGTGCACGAGCTCGCGGATCGCGAACAGGAGCTCGGCGCGCTTGGCGAGCGAGAGCGCGCGCCACGCCGGCGCGGCCGCCTTCGCCGCCTGCACCGCCTTGTCGACCTCCTCGACCGTCGCGAAGTCGACCGCGCCCGTCTGCTCCCCGGTGGCGGGGTTGTAGACAGGCCCGCTGCGCCCCGACTGCCCGGCGTACGGCGCGCCGCCGATCCAGTGGTTGATGGGCGTGACGGCGGCGGGTGCTTCGATCGTGTCGGTCATCGTGAATCCTCCTCGCGTGGTACGACCCAGCGTACCGTGCCGTCGCCCGAGGAGCTCGCCGAGGACACGCTCGCATACCTGGCGCGCTCGCCGATGTTCGACCCGGTGCCGGCCGACGGGTGCGTCCACGTCTTCGGCCGCGAGATCCTCTGGGTGACGCGCGTCCGCCGGGTCGACGTCGAGGCGGCGCGCGCGGCGGCGCGCGCGCGGGACGTGCCGCGGATCGAATGGTGGCTCGGGCCCTCGAGCCCCGCGGGCGCGGACGAGGAGCTCGGGGCGGCCGGCCTCGTCCCCGACGAGCCGCCGACCCTGACCGGCATGAGCTGCCGCGAGGCGCCGCCTGCCGCGCCCGGCGTCGGGGTACGGCCCGCGGACACGGCGGAGGTCGCGCGTGTCGAGCACGCCGTGTGGGGCGCCGAGGCGAGGCCGCCGCACGAGGAGCACGCCGCGATCCACCACTTCGCCGCCGAGGTCGATGGGCGGATCGCCGGTGTCGGACGTGCGGTCGACATGGAGGAGGGCGTCGCGCTGATGGGCGGCGCCGTCCTGCCGGAGCTGCGCGGCCGCGGCGCCTACCGGGCGCTCGTCCGCGCGCGCTGGCAGTACGCCGTCGCGCGTGGGACGCCGCTCCTCGTCGTGCAGGCCGGCCCGATGTCCGCTCCCATCCTCGACGGTCTCGGCTTCGTCCGGCACGCGACGGTCCGGATGTACGTGGAACAGCGGGGCGCCGGCGTCTGAGCCGGCTCGGAGGCGGCTCAGAGCCGGCTCAGAGTCGGCTCACCTCTAGAGAGTCACGGAAGCGAAACGGAAGTGCGACCGACGGTGCGGAAGCCCGCGCAGCTGCAGGCGATGCAGCACGCCTCCCCGTTCGGCCACGGCCGGGCGGCCGCGCACGGCCGCCGCCTCGGGCCGGCGGGACCCGCGTCGTCAGACGTGCGTTCGAGCCGCGTCTGAGCGGCGTGCGAGCGGCGTGCGAGCGAGGTCAGACGCGGCGGGCCGACGGTTGTAACCTTGGGGCCATGGCGACGACGGAAACGAAAACCGAGCTCGGCAAGCAGATCGTCCAGGACGCGAAGGACCACGTCCTCTACTCGTGGAGCGTGCAGAACGCGATCAACCCGATCGCGGTCGAGCGCGCCGAGGGCCGCTACTTCTACGACTACGACGGCAAGGCGTACCTCGACTTCGCCTCGCAGCTCGTGAACGTCTCGATCGGCCACTCGCACCCGAAGGTGGTGCAGGCGATCAAGGACCAGGCGGAGAAGCTCGCGACGATCGGCCCGCCGATGGCGACCGAGTCGCGGTCGCGGCTCGGGAAGCTGCTCGCGGAGGTGACGCCCGGCGACCTCACGATGTCGTTCTTCACGAACGGCGGCGCAGAGGCGAACGAGAACGCGATCAAGCTCGCGCGCTGGTACACCGGCCGCCACAAGGTGATCGCCCGCTACCGCAGCTACCACGGCGCGACCGCGGGCGCGATCGCGCTCACCGGCGACCCGCGGCGCTGGCCGGCGGAGCCGAGCATCCCCGGCGTCGTCCGCATGTTCGACCCGTACACGTACCGCTGCCCGGCCGGGCACCCAGACCCGTGCCCCGTCTGCACGGGCGCGCCGCACCTCGAGGAGATCCTCCAGTACGAGGGCGCACACACCGTCGCCGCCGTGATCCTGGAGACGGTGACGGGGACGAACGGGATCATCGTCCCGCCGGACGGCTACCTGCAGGCGATCCGCGAGGTCTGCGACCGCCACGGGATCCTGCTCATCTGCGACGAGGTGATGGCCGGCTTCGGCCGCACCGGCAAGTGGTTCGGCGTCGACAACTGGAACGTCGTCCCCGACATCATGACCGTGGCCAAGGGGATCAACTCCGGCTACGTCCCGCTCGGCGCGATGATCGTCCGCGAGCCGATCGCGGAATGGGTGCGCGACAAGTTCTTCGCGGGCGGCCTCACGTACAGCGGTCATCCGCTCGCGTGCGCGTCCGCGGTCGCCTCGATCGAGGCGTTCCAGGAGGAGGGCATCGTCGAGAACGCGGCGGCGATGGGCGACGTCTTCCGGAGCGAGCTCGCGAAGCTGCAGGAGCGGCATCCGTCGATCGGCGAAGTGCGCGGCCTCGGCTGCTTCTGGGGGCTCGAGCTCGTGCGGAACCGTCAGACGCGCGAGCCCCTCGTGCCGTTCAACGGCTCCGGCGACGCCGCGAAGCCGATGGCGGCGCTGATGAAACGCGCGCTCGACCGCGGCCTCTACCTGATGACGCACTGGAACGTCGTCATGTGCTGCCCGCCGCTGACGGTCACGCGCGACGAGCTCGACGAGGCGCTCGAGGTTCTCGACGACGCACTGGCGGTCGCCGACGAATTCGTCGCTTAGGGAGTTCGCCGAGGCGCCGGCCGCGCACCTGCCGCCGCCGCCCGGCGCACTCGTCGTCGACGACGACCGCTACTTCCTCGTCGCCGCCGCCGATCGCCGGTGGGCCGAGCTCTGCCGCACCCGCTTCGCGCCGGGCGACGCGGCCGCCGTGCTCGACGAGGTGCGGCAGCGCGCGCCCGTGCGAACGCTCACGGTGTCGACGACCTCCGCCGAGCTCGCCGTGCGGCTCCGCGAGCTCGGCTTCCGCGACCCGCACCCACCGCTCGAGCCGACGTGCACCGCCCTCGCGAGCGACCGCGAGCCGCCGCCCGTCGCGGGCGTCGAGGTGCGACAGGTGGAGAGCTTCGACCTGTTCCTGGTCGGCCTCGAGATCGTGCTCTCCTCGTCGCAGCACACCGCGGACGACGCGGCGCGGCAGCGCGCCGAGGCCGCTCAGACGTACGCCCGCCGTCGTTCGCGCCCGGGCGGCGAGTGGCTCGCGTACCTCGACGGGCGCGCGGTCGCCTACGGCGGTGCCGTCGCCGGCGCACGCGGCCTCTTCCTCTCCGGCGGCGCGACCCTCCCCGAGGCGCGCGGCCGGGGCTGCTACCGAGCTCTCGTGCGCGCGCGCTGGGACGACGCGGTGGCCCGGGGCACGCCCGCGCTCGCGGTGCTCGCCCAGGAGACGTCGCGGCGGATCCTCGAAGGCTGCGGGTTCGAGCGCGTCTGCACCCTCCACGAGCTGGAGCACGACGCCGCATGAACGCGGAGCTGCGCGAGTTCGCGTCGAACCCCGACCGCTTCACGTGGCTCTCCGACGACGTCAGCCGCTTCGCGGACGACCGCCTCTGCATCGTCCAGGGCAACGTCTGGGCCGGCGTCTCCGGCGTCCGCGTCGGCGGCGACGAGGTGGAGGCGCTCGTCGCCGAGGTGCGGGAACGGGTGCCGGCAGAGAAGTCGCTCGTCTGGTGGCTCGACCCGGGCACCCGGCCGCCCGACCTCGAGGAGCGGCTGCTCGCGCTCGGGCTCCGGGAGCCCGCCGACCGCGCGGGGCTGCTGCACGCCCTCGCCTGCGAGCGCGAGCCGCCGTCCGGGCCGCCGGACGTCGTGGTGCGGCGGGTCGAGACGTTCGAGGACTACCGCCGGGCGGTCGCCGTAATGTGGGAGGCGTTCGCGACACCGGACGAGCGCCGCGAGGCGCAGCGGCCCCACCTGCGCGACGAGTTCGAGGCCGCTCGGCGCGCGGGCGTTCCCGCGACCTTCCTCGCGCTCGTCGACGGCCGCCCGGCCGGTCTCGGCCGCTCCGTCTACTCGGACCGCGGCGTCTTCCTGATCGCCGGCGCGGTCGCGCCGTGGGCGCGGCGGCGCGGCGTCTACCGCGCGCTCGTCCGCGCACGCTGGGACGACGCCGTCGAGCGCGGCACGCCGGGGCTCGTCACCGAGGCGATGCCGGACACGTCGTACCCGATCCTGCGACGGCTCGGGTTCGAGGAGGTCTGCCTGATCCGCCGGCTCGAGGATCCGCGCTAGTCCACCGCGACGACCCCGCCCGCCGCGTGGAGGCGGAGGAACGCATCGACGACGCGCGGGTCGAACTGCGAGCCGGCGGCGTCGCCCAGACGGCGCGCCGCCTCGTCCGGCGGCAGCCGGTCGCGGTACGGCCGGTCGGTGACCATGGCGTGGAAGGCGTCGCAGACGAAGACGATCCGGGACTCGATCGGGATCCGCTCGCCGGCCACGCCGTCGGGGTAGCCGAGGCCGTCCCAGCGCTCGTGGCAGGCACGGACGATCGGCCGCACCTCGGCCAGCCGCTCGATCGGCGCGAGGATCCGCTCCCCGAGGGCCGGGTGCTCCCGCACGATCTCGATCTCCCGGTCGGTGAGCGGCCCGGGCTTCTGGAGGATCTCGGACGGGATCCCGATCTTCCCGATGTCGTGGAAGAGCGCGCCCAGCTCGAGGCGGCGCAGCTCGTCGCGGTCGAGCTGCAGCTCGCGGCCGACGAGGAGGCTCATGTCGGTGATCCAGCGCGCGTGCGAGGAGGTGTAGGCGTCGTTCGCCTCGAGCGCCGCGGCGAGCGACGCGACGGTGGAGACGAACGTCCGCTCGAGGCGCTCGAAGTGCTGGGCCGACTCGATCGCGAGCTTCGCCTGGTGCGCGAGGCCGACGAGGAGCCGGAGCTCGCGCTCGTCGACGCGGCGCGTGCCGACCGCCGCGGCGAGAGCGCCGCGGCGGTTGCCCTCGAGCCGCAGGGGCGCGACGACGACGCGGTCGCCGACGGCGGCGGGCATGCCCTGCAGCTCCGGGACCTCCCGCGGGTCGAGCACGAACGGCTCGTCACGGTCGAGGAACGAGTGCGCGAACTTCGCGTCGAACCGCCAGCGGCCGACCGGGTCGAGCTCGAAGCGGAAGCCCACGGACGCCCGCGGGACGATGTCGTGCGGCGGCTGCTCCTCCTGGATCCAGAGTGACGCGTTCTCCGTGTCGAGTGCGCGCGCGGCGACCTCGACCGCCCGGACGAGCACCTCCTCCGGCGTCTCGGCGGTGGCGAACTCGCGGCTCGCGTCGAGGAGCGCGTTCGCGATCTCGGCCGCCTCGAGCTGCTGCGCGTACAGTCGCGACTTCTGCAGCGCCGCGGAAGCCTGGTAGCCGAACGACGCGAGCAGGCGCAGCTGGTCCTCGTCGAGGTGCGGCGCGTCGACGACGACGCGGCCCTCGACGCCGTCGACCTCCGAGACCGGCGCCGCGAGGCCGTCGGCAAGCGGCTCGCCGACATGGGCGACGCAGGTGTCGCCGAGCCAGAGCGATGCCCGCTCGCCGCCGAAGAGACTCGTCGCGGCCTCGACGGTTGCCTGCCGGATCTCGTGCACGGTGTGCGCGCGCGACACCTGGTCGGCGAACGCGAGCAGTGCCTTCGCTCCCTCCGCCTCGCGCCGCTGCCGCTCGTACAGGCGCGCGTTCTCGAGCGCGACGGAGGCCTGCCCCGCGAGCACCTCGAGCAGCCGCACGTCGTCCTCGTCGAACTGGTTCAGCCCGAGCTTCGAGATCACGATCACGCCGGTGACGCGCGACCCGTGGCGCAGCGGCACGAGCACGAGCGACTCGTCGAGATCCTCGGTACCGGGGATGCGGTGCGCGTACTCGCACTCGAGCGCGTTCGGGACGAGCATCGACCGCCCCGTCTCCGCGACGTGACCGGTGATGCCCACGCCGACCTTCGTCTTGTACGCCTCGGCCGCAGCTCCGACGATGGTCGAGGCGTAGTCGCCGACGAAGGCGATCGGCTGCAGCTCGTCCCCGGCGCGCAGCATGACGCGGCAGTTGTGGTAGTCGATCAGCAGCCTCAGCTCGGTGGCGATCGTCTCGCCGATCTGCCGCACGTCGTTCAGCCGGTTCAGCTTGCCCGCGAGCGACTGCAGCATCTTCAGGTGCGCGATCGACTTGACATCCCGGCCGGTCGTCGCGGCGCCCGCCCGCGGCCGCTCGATCACGCCGTCGTCGTACACGACGACCTGGTTCTTCCCCCGCGCCTTCGCCGTCATCATCGCCGCCTCGGCGCAGGCGACCAGCTCGCGGGGGTTCATCGCGTGCTGCGGCCCCTGCGCCACGCCGATCGAGGCGGTCATCGAGCCGAGGTTGTCGAACTCCTGCCCGCGCAGCGCCTGGATCAGCCGACCGGCGAGCCCGACGGCATCGCCGGCGTCGCACGACGGCAGGATCACGCCGAACTCCTCGCCGCCGATCCGGCAGACGACGTCGGAGCCGCGCACGGTGTCGAGGGCGAGCCGGGCGATCTGCACGAGCAGCTGGTCGCCGGCGCCGTGGCCGTGGACGTCGTTGACCCGCTTGAAGTCGTCGAGGTCGAACATGAGGATCGCGCATGCGTCGTGCACGCGCGACGCGCGGGTCAGCTCCGAGCGGAGGCGCTCGTGGAAGTACCGGTGGTTGTAGAGGCCGGTCAGCGAGTCCGTCTGCGCAAGGTGCTCGAGTCGCGCGCGCACCTGGGCGTTGTCGAGCGCGAGCGCCGCGGCGTCGCCGAACCACTTGGCGAGCTCGAACTCGTGCTCGGCGAAGCCCGCCTCCTCGCCGATGCGGTAGATGTTGAGCGCCCCCTTGAGCGCGCCGCGCGCGACGAGCGGGACCGAGATGAGCGCCTCGGGCTCGACGGGAGTGCCGGGCACCGTCACGACCCGCGGGTCGAGGTGCGCGCGGTTCGCCCATACCGCCTGGCGGTTCTCGACCGCCCAGCCGGTGATGCCCTCGCCGAACCGCGGCCGGCTCGACATGATCTCGGCCTCGTACGCCTGCGACCGTGCGAGGACCGGGATGAGGACGCGTCGCGCCTCGTCCGCCTCGTAGATGTGCAGCGCCTCGTAGGGCATGAGGTCGGAGAGGGTCACGGCGATCCGCTCGAGCAGCGCGTCGAGGCTCTGCTCGGAGAGCACGTGGTGGAAGACCTCGGCGAGCCGCCGGTAGGACTCGACGAGCGCCTCGGGACGGGCGGGATCGCCCGTCTCGTGCGGGTCGTGAGCGCGCGCCGCAGTCGCCATGAGTGGTCATTCATCGGCCCGACCGGCCCGGCGCTTGAGCGCCGGGCCGGGGGATCGGGCTAGACGAGACCGCAGTAACGGGCCGTGTTCGGCCAGGGCGCGAAGCCGCGGCCCGCGCGGTATGCCCGCGCCGCCGTCTCGAGCTGCGCCCAGACGGGCCAGTTGTCGGCGGTGCCCCAGCGGTGGAGGAACGCGCCTCCGTAGCGGCTCTGGAAGGCGATATCCATCTGCAGGCCGCCGTAGTAGCCGTTGCCGGTGTTCGCGTTCCAGGCGCCCTCGAAGCGGTGGATGCACGCGAACGCCCGGACGAGGTAGGGCGCCACGTCGGGCCGCCGCTCCCCGTGGAGCGCCACCGCAAGCGCCGACGCCGCGAGGCGCCCCTGCCAGAGCCGCAGCGTCGAGGCGCGGTCGGGGCCGCGCGCGCTCGCGAAGCTACGGGTGACCGTGCCGGGGTAGAGGCGGCGGAGCCGCAGCGCGAGCCGGCGCTCGTAGGCGACGCGGGCGGCGAGCCGCGCCCGCAGCCCGGGCGGGCCGGGCAGGTCGATCGCAAGCCGGCGCTCGAGCGTCCGGAGCGCCGCAGCCCGGGCACGGAACGCACGGCGCGTCCACGTGTCGATCACCCACCGCAGGTACGCGCGGTCGGCGCTCCGGCGATAGGTGAACGAGGTGGCGGTACGGTGCGCGCGGGCGGCGCGCTGGAACGTCCAGGTGAGCGACCGGTAGTGGTCCGCGATCGCCCTGAGCTCGCGCACGGTGGTCTTCGGCTCCGCGGGCCGCACGCGCTCGCGCGCGTGCGCCGCTCCGGCGAGCGCCACGGCCGCCAGTGCCGCGGCGCCCGCAAGGCTCAGCGGCTGGAAGAGTCGCACGACAAGTTGTCCTCCTTTGGCCCCGATTGCTGGCTTCGAGGGGGTAGTCGGCGGGAGGCTGGGCGTACCGCCTGCCGACGATCCGCGGGACGGTAGCGGGCTGCGGCGCGCTCGTGACGGGAAGCGCTAAAGGATCTGTAAAGGTTTCCTCAGCGAAAGAGGTCGAGCTCGGGCGGGATCACGAGCTCCCGCGCGGTCCCGTCGCCCTGCGGCTGCAGGCCGCGCACGACGACGACCGGCAGCCCGTCGGCCTTCCCGCGCCGCACGAGGTCGGCGGCGGACGCGAGCTCGTCGGCGAGCGCCACCCGCGTCGTCCGCAGCTCCGCCCCGCCGCGATCGGCGGTGCCGCGGAGGTCGACGAGCGGCGCGATCCCGGCGACGCCGATCGCGACGTCGGCCGTCCCGTACCGGAACGGCCGCCCGAACGAGTCGGTGACGAGGACCGCGACCGCCCGGCCGGTGAGGGCGGCGAACCGGTCGCGGAGGCGGGCGGCGCTCGCATCCGGGTCGTGCGGCAGCAGGACGAGCGTGCCTGCCGCAGGCGCGTTCGAGTGGTCGACGCCCGCGGAGGCGCAGACGAAGCCGTGGCGCGTCTCGGCGATCACGAGCGGCGCCCGCTCGCGCACGATCCGCCGCGCCTCCCGCAGGACCGCCTCGACCTCGCGCGGATCGCGCTCTCCGGCCGCGAGCTCGACCGCACGCGGCGACGCCTCGAGGTCGGCGAGCCGGACGACCCGCCCCTCGACCTTCGAGACCGCCTTCTGCGCGACCGCGACGACGTCCCCGTCCGCGAGCGCGAACCGGTCGGCGACGAGCTGCGCGAGGTCGTCCCCTTCCCGGATCTCCGGCAGGCCGGCGACCGGCAGGATCGAGATCACTCGGTGGGGTCGACGCCGCTCACGCGAATGCCGGCGTGCGCCTTGTAGCGGCGGTTCAGGTTCACGATCACCGCCGTCAGCCCCTCGAGCGCCCGCGCGCTTGCGAGCGGCCCGGCGTCGAGCGCCCGTCCGGCGACGAGCTCTCGCGCGAGGCCGAGCGCGAGCCGCTTCGCCTCCGGGTCGTCGCCGCAGAGGAGCGCGTCCTCGTCGGGCGGCTCCGCCTCGAGGTTCGCAGCGGCGATCGAGTGCAGCCCGGCGACGACCGGGGCGTCGACGACCTCCTGGATGCGCTCCGCGAGGCTGCGCGCGTCCGGGTCCGGGAGCATCCCGACGCCCTTTTCGAACCGGATGTCGCTCGCCACCGAGAGCAGAGGCGTCGACCCGAGCGCGCCGCGGATGCCGCGGGCCGTGTCGAGTGCGCCGTCGGCCTTCACCGCGAGGATCGCGAGGTCGGCGTCGCGCACCGCCTCGTCGTTCGTCGCGCCCGCCGCGCCGCCGAGTTCGGCGGCCGCCTGTTGCGCACGCTCCGCCTCGCGCGAGCCGATCACCACCTCGTGGCCGCCGAGGGCGACGAGCCGCGCCGCGAGCGCCCGCCCGAAGCTGCCCGTGCCGCCGAGGATCGCTACCTTCATACCCGCTCCGGCGCGTGCACGACGGCGGCCGCGAGCCGCCGCGCCGCGCCCACGTCGGTCATCAGCGTCTGCGTCGCGAGCGTGCGCACGCCCGGTACGGCCCCGCCGGCGGCATCCGCGTCGTCGATCACGAGCACGTCGAGGAGCCCGTCGTAACAGGAGGCGACGTGCGCGGGCGACGTGCCGCCGGCGAGGCGCGCGAGCATCCGGTCCGCCGGGCCCTTCACCGCCCGGCCGCCGACGAGGGGGCTGACGGCGACGCACGGGACGCGGCGGCGCTCGAGTGCGGCCCGGATGGCGGACACGGCGAGGATCGGGCCGATCGAGACGTACGGGTTGCTCGGCGCGAGGACGATCAGATCGGCGTCCTCGAGCGCCTCGACGACCCCCGGCGCAGCCACGGCCTCGGGCGCTCCGGCGTAGTGCACCGCATCCACCTCGTCACGGTGGCCCCGGGCGACGAACCACGTCTGGAACGGGAACGTCCCCGCCGGCGTCTCGAGGAACGTCCGCAGCGGGTCGTCCGTCGCCGGCAGCAGCCGCGGCTCGAGGCCGGCGGCGTGCGCGAGCCGCTCGGTCGCCTCGGAGAGCGGGACGCCCGCGCGCAGGAGCTCCGTGCGCACGAGGTGAAGACCGAGGTCGCGGTCGCCGAGGCGGAACCACGACTCGCCGCCGAGCGACGCGACGGCGTCGAGGGCGTGCCAGGTCTCGTGGGCGCGCCCCCAGCCGCGCTCCTCGTCGGCGAGCCCGGTGAGCGTGTAGAGGATGCTGTCCAGGTCGGGCGAGACGCGGAGCCCGAGCACCTCGAGGTCGTCGGCGACGTTGCCGACGATCGTCACCCGCGCCGGCTCGACGACGCCGACGAGGCCGCGCAGGAAGCGTGCGCCGCCGACGCCGCCCGAGAGTGCGACGACGTTCATGCGGCGGACTCGAGGCGGAGCGAAGCGAGCACCCGGCGTGTGTTCCGGCCGAGGCGCGGCGCGAGGCGCCGCAGGTCGGCGAGCGTGTCGACGTCGTCCGCGAGGTTCGGCGCCTCGAGCCGGAGCGAGTCGCCGAGCGCCGCGAAGCGCTCGGCGCTGCCGGGGCCGTAGACGGGGGCGAAGAGCGACGGATCGGCGAGCGCGAGCGCGTTCGTCGTTCCGTCCGCGGCGGGGGCGAGCGCGAGGCCGCCGACGGGAACCGCCCCCGCGAGCGCGAGCAGGTCGCGCGCCGTGGCGCACGGCAGATCGGCGTTGACGACGAGGAACGGCGGGCTGCCTGCCGCCGCGGCGGCGAGTGCGGCCTCGACCGCGGCCGCCTGGCCGCGGCCCGGGTCCGGCACGTGCGCCGCGCCGGCGGGCAGCTCGGGCGGCTGCGTCGCGACGACGAAGAGCGGACCGACCGCCTCGGCGGCCTCGAGCACGTCCGCGAGCATCGCGGCGGCGAGACGCCGGCGGTCGCGCTCCGCGACGCCGTCGAGGCGCCGCTTCGGATCGCTCGAGCGGAAAGGGACGACGACCGTCGCCATCGCTCGTGGACACTACCGAGGTGGCGGCCCCCGACAACGCGGCGCTCGCGGAGCGGCTCGAGACGCTCGCGGCGCTGCTCGACCTCGCGGGCGCCGGCCACTACAGCGTCAGGGCGTACCGCCGTGCAGCGGAGCTCCTGCGCGCGACGCCCGCGCCGGTCGCCGAGCTCGTGCGCCAGGGTCGCGTGCGCGAGCTGCGCGGCATCGGGCCGGCGATCGAGGCGCGCCTGCGCGAGCTCGTCGAGACGGGGCGGCTGGCCGAGATCGACGAGCTCGAGGGCGAGGTGCGGCCCGACCTCGTCGCGCTCGGGCGGCTGGTCGGCCTCGCGCCGCAGCGGATGGTCGCGCTCGGACAGGCGCTCGGCATCTCGTCGGCCGACGAGCTGCGCGCCGCTGCGACCGCCGGCCGGCTGCGCTCGGTCGCGGGGATCGGGCCGGCGACGGAGGCGAAGATCCGCGCGGCGCTGGAGCGGCCCCACCGCGCGCCGCGGCGCGGCCTCCTCCTGAACCGCGCGTGGGAGCTCCTCGGCGGGATCGCGACGGCGCTCGGCGGCGCCGTCGCGGGCGAGCCGCGGCGCTTCCGCGACTCCTCGAGCGAGCTCGCGGTCGTCGTCGCCTCCGACAGCCCGGACGAGGTGGTGGAGCGATTCGCCGCGCTGCCGGCGGTCGTGTCGCTCGTCGAGCGGCGCGCCGACGGCGCACTCGGCGTCACCGTCGACGGGGTGCCGGTCGAGCTCCACGTCGCGCCGCCGCGCTCGTTCGGGACCGCGCTCCTGCGGGCGACCGGCAGCGCGGCCTACGTCGCCGCGCTCGGGCAGCTCCCGGAGGCGCCCGACGAGGAGTCGCTCTTCCGCGCGCTCGGGCTGCCGTTCGTGCCGCCCGAGCTGCGCGAGGAGCCGTTCGCCGGCGAGCCGCCGGCGCTCGTGGAGCAGACGCAGGTCCGCGGCGACCTGCACGTGCACACGACGTGGTCGGACGGCAAGGCGTCGGTGCTCGAGATGGCGGAGGCCGCCCTCGGTCTCGGCTACGAGTACGTCGCCGTCTGCGACCACACCCGCAGCGTGCGCGTCGTGCCGGGGCTCGACGCGGACGACGTCCGCCGCCAGGGCGAGGAGGTCGCGGCCGTCAACGAGCAGCTCGCGCCGTTCCGCGTGCTGCGCGGCATCGAGTGCGACATCCTGGACGACGGCTCACTCGACCTGCCCGACGACGTGCTGGCGGAGCTCGACTGGGTGCAGGCGTCGGTTCACGCCGGCCAGCGGCAGACGCGCGACCGGCTGACGAAGCGGACGCTCGCCGCGGTCCACCACCCTGCGGTCCGGTCGATCAGCCACCCGCAGGGACGGATCATCAACCACCGCCCGCCGAACGCCGTCGACCTCGACGCGGTCTTCGCGGCGTGCGCCGAGACGGGGACCGCGGTCGAGACGAACGGGCTGCCCGACCGGATCGACCTGAGCGGTGCGCTCGTGCGCGAGGCGGTCTCCGCCGGCGTGCGCATCACCTGCTCGACCGACGCCCACTCGACGCGCGGGCTCGGCAACATGCGGCTTGCGGTCGCGACGGCGCGGCGCGGCTGGGCGACGGCCGCCGACGTGCTGAACACGCGGCCGCTCGCGGCGCTCTACGACGGCCGCTGAGCGACCTCGCGCACGTCCAGCCAGTGCGTGCCTCGGAGCGCGGCGACGATGCGCGGGTCCGTGTGCTCGGGATTGAAGACGTGCGCATCGAGGTCGCAGCAGACGGCGACCTCGTCGGCGGACATTCCCTCGAGCTGGACGAAGGCTTCGACGGGGAGGTGCGCCTCGCCGAGCGTGTAGTGGCGGAACTGCAGCTCAGGCGCGATCTCCATCAGCGCCGGCCAGTCGGGGCACGCACGCGAGCTCACGTGCGAGGGATTGGCGCGTCCTCGCCGATCTCCTGCATGGACCAGGAACCGTCGAGGAGGACCGTCCCGGTCTCCGCACCGGTCGGGAAGACGAAGAAGCGAAGCGCGTCGTCGAGCGTGTGCAGCGGCTTTCCCGTCGCGGCGTCGGCGAGCGCGAAGCGCAGGTGGAAGCGGCCGTCGGCGAGCGGCAGCCGCTCCAGCCGCAGCCGGAGCTCGCGCTCGCCGGCAGCGCCGTCCCAGCCGAGCTCCGCGGTGTCCCGCTCCGTCGTGCCGAGGACGAGGCCGCCGTCGTCGCGCAGCTCGACCTTCACGCGCGGCGGCGCGAGGCCCGGCTGCGACGCGACGCGGAGCCGGACGGTCACCGGCTCGCCGGCCGCGAACTGCCGGCGGGCGTCGCCCTCGTCGTCGTAGAGGCCGGCGGCGACGATCGTCGCCTCGCCGCTGCCCCACTCCCGCAGCCCGGCCTCCTGCTCTGCCGGGTCGCGGTCGGCGGCGAGCAGGCGCCGGTACGCAGCGATCGCCTCGCGCGTCTCGCCGTCGAACGCGACCTCGCCCTGCCGGAGCAGGACGGCGCGGTCGCAGAGCCGCTCCACCGCCTGCGCGTCGTGCGAGACGAAGACGATCGTGCCGCCGCGGTTCTTGAACTCGGCGATCTTGCCGAAGCACTTGCGCTGGAACTGCTCGTCGCCGACGGCGAACACCTCGTCGAGCAGCAGCACGTCCGCCTCGATGTGCGCCGCCACCGAGAAGCCGAGCCGCATGAACATCCCCGACGAGTACGTGCGCACCGGCAGGTCGATGAACCGCTCGAGCTCGGCGAACGCCACGATCTCGTCCATCAGCTCGCGCACGCGCGCCCGCGAGAGCCCGTGGATCGAGCCGTTCAGGTAGACGTTCTCGCGACCGCTGAAGTCGGGGTGGAAGCCGGCGCCGAGCTCGAGCAGCGAGGCGACGCGCCCGCCGGCCTCGACCCGGCCGGAGGTCGGCCTGATGATCCGGGAGATGAGGCGCAGGAGCGTCGTCTTGCCGGAGCCGTTGCGGCCGACGAGGCCCACGGCGTCGCCGGGCTCGACGGCGAGCGAGACGTCGCGCAGCGCCTGCACCTCCCGCGCGCTCGACCGGCCGCGCGAGACGAAGACGTCCTTGAGCGTCCGGTGCGCCTTCGGGTAGACGCGGAACGTCCGCGAGACCCGGTCGACGCGGATCCGGCCGGCGGTCACGCGGAGACGGTCAGGAGCGCGGAGCGGACGATGTCGGCCAGCACGCCGACGAACCGCGGGTCGTCGTTCGGCATCTCGATCCGGTCGAGCTCGATGCCGAGCTCGCGGGCCCGGTCCTGCGCCTCGGTGTCGATGTCGAAGCGGATCTCCAGATGATCGGACACGAACCCGACGGGACAGACGCGAACCTTCGCGACGCCGCGGGCCGCGAGGTCGTCGAGATGGTCGAGGATGTCGGGCCCGAGCCACGGCTCGCCGGTGGGCGACTCGCTCTGGAAGGAGAACGACCAGTCGGCGAGCGCGGCCTCGTCCGCGACGAGCCGCGCCGTCTCGAGCAGCTGGTCGCGGTAGGGATCGCCCTCGTCGACGATGCGCGCGGGCAGCGAGTGCGCCGTGAAGACGACGTGGGCGTCGGTGCCGCGGACGCGGTCGGCGAGCACGGAGACGAAGCCCGCGTCGTCGTGCCAGCTGTCGACGAAGACGGTCTCCGCGCGGCCGTCGACGGCGTCGTCGAGCAGACGCCTGTAGCCGCCGATCGAGAGGCGGCTGTAGTGCGGCGCGAGCACGAGGCCGACGAGCAGTGTCGCGCCGTCCGCGAGCGCCGCATCGACTGCCTCCGCGATGCGCGGCGTCCAGTGCTTCATGCCGGTGAAGACCGGCAGGCCGAGCTCGCGCTCGAGCGCGGCCCTCGTCGACTCGGTGATCGCGTTCAACGGGTTCCCGTGCTCGATCCCGAGGCTGCGGTAGCGCGCGACGAGGTCCTCGAGGTGCTCGGGCGCGATCGGACGGCCGCCGCGGATGTCGGCGTAGTACGCCGGCACGTCGGCGACACGGTCCGGAGAGCCGTACGCCATCAGGATCACGGCCGTGCCGCTCACGAGCGGGACGGTAGCCGCTGTGAGACGGTACGCGCATGGCCGTGACCGTGCGGCTGCGCGGGCTCCGTCTCACGGAGCACGAGCTCGAGGTGCCGCTCGACCACGAGCGGCCCGACGGCGGGCGGCTGACGCTCTTCGCACGCGAGGTGGCCGCGGACGACGGCAGCGAGCGCCCGTACCTCGTCTTCCTCCAGGGCGGCCCCGGCTCGGCGGCGCCGCGGCCGCTCTCCCGGCAGGAGCCGCTCTGGCTCGACCGTGCGCTCCGCGACTACCGCGTCCTCCTTCTCGACCAGCGCGGCACCGGGCGCTCGACGCCGATCGGCACGCTGCCGGGCGTGGCCGCGGCCGAGCAGGCCGAGCGCCTCGCGCTGCACCGGGCGGACGCGATCGTGAGGGACGCCGAGGCGCTTCGGCAGACGCTCGGCGTGGAGCGCTGGAGCGTGCTCGGGCAGAGCTTCGGCGGCTTCTGCGCGCTCACCTACCTCTCGTTCCACCCCGAGGGGCTCGCCGAGGCGTTCTTCACGGGCGGGCTGCCGCCGGTCGGACGGCCGACGGAGGACGTCTACCGGGCGACCTACGAGCGCGTCCGCGAGCGGAACCGCCGCTACTACGCGCGCTACCCCGCCGATCTCGAACGCGTGCGCGGGATCCACCGGCGGCTCGAGGCCGACGACGTGCGCCTTCCGTCGGGCGACCGGCTGACCTCGCGGCGTTTCCGGCAGCTCGGGAACCTGCTCGGGATGGCGACCGGCGCCGAGCGCCTCCACTACCTCGTCGAGCTGCCGCTCGAGTCGCCCGAGCTCCTCCACGGCGTCGAGGAGACGCTCCACTTCCCGCGCAATCCGCTCTACGCGGTCGTGCACGAGGCCTGCTACGCGGACGGCTGTGCGACGCGCTGGGCCGCCGAGCGCATGCTGCCCGACGACTTCGCGGAGCAGCCCGAGCTGTTCACGGGCGAGATGGTCTACCCGTGGATGCTCGAGGACTACGGCGCGCTCCGACCGCTCGCCGACGCCGCCGGGCTGCTCGCCGAGCGCAGCTGGCCGCGCTACGACGCGGAGCGGCTCGCGGCCAACGAGGTGCCGGCGGCCGCCGCCGTCTACGCGGAGGACATGTACGTGGAGCGGCGGTTCTCCGAGGAGACGGCCGGCCGGACGCGCGGCCTGCGGCCGTGGCTGACGAACGAGTTCGAGCACGACGCGCTCCGCCGACACGGCGACCGCGTGCTCGGGCGGCTGATCGACCTGGCGCACGGCCGCACCTGACCGGGTTTCCTACGATGTCCGGCCGATGCGCGTCCTGATCACAGGCGGCGCAGGGTTCGTCGGCGCGAACCTCGCCGTCGGCCTCGCGGAGCGGCACGAGTGGGAGCTCGTGGCGCTCGACAACCTGCGGCGCCGCGGCTCCGAGCTGAACCTGCCGCGGCTCGCCGCCGCCGGCGTCGAGCTCGTGCACGGCGACGTGCGCGAGCCGGCCGACCTCGCGGCGGTCGGTGCCGTCGACGCGCTCGTCGAGTGCTCCGCGGAGCCGTCGGTGCTCGCGGGCGTCGACGGGTCCGTCGACTACGTGGTCCGCTCGAACCTGCTCGGCGCCTACCACTGCCTGGAGCACTGCCGCGTGCACGGCGCGCAGCTCGTCTTCTGCTCGACGAGCCGGGTCTACCCGTACACGCGGCTGCAGGCGATCGCGCTCGACGAGTCGCCGACGCGCTTCGTACCCGCGGCGGAGCAGGCGCAGCCTGGCGTGTCGGCCGAGGGGATCGCGGAGGACTTCCCGCTCGACGGGCCGCGGACGCTCTACGGCGCGTCGAAGCTCGCCGCGGAGCACCTCGTCGAGGAGTACGCGGCGGCGTTCGGCCTCCGCTCCGCCGTCACGCGGTTCGGCGTGATCGCGGGGCCGTGGCAGATGGGCAAGGTCGACCAGGGAGTCGTCACGTACTGGGTCGCCGCGCACCGGTTCGGACGGCCGCTCTCCTATCTCGGGTTCGGCGGCAGCGGACGGCAGGTGCGCGACCTGCTGCACGTCGACGACGCCGTCGAGCTGATCGACCGGCAGCTCTCGGAGCCGGAACGGTTCGCGGGCGCCGTCGTGAACGCCGGCGGCGGGGCGGCGGGGTCGGTCTCGCTGCGGGAGCTGACCGGCCTCTGCCGTGAGGCGACGGGCTGCGAGACGCCGGTCGAGGCGGCGGGCGAGGACCGTCCCGGCGACGTGCCGTACTACGTGAGCGACTGCGGCCGGCTCTTCGCGCTCAGCGACTGGCGACCGTCGCACGGACCCGAGCGGATCGTCGCGGACGTCGACGCGTGGATCGGCGAGCACGAGGACGCGCTCCGCCGGGTGCTCGCGTGAAGTACTCGATCGTGATTCCCGCCAGGGACGAGGCCGTCGGGATCGGCGCCACCGTCACGGATGTCGCCGAGGCGCTCGAGGAAGCCGGGATCGACTACGAGATCGTCGTCGTCGACGACCACTCGGCCGACGACACGGCGGCAGTCGTCGAGCGGCTCGGAGAGACGAACCCGCGCGTGCGCGCGCACCGATCCCACAACCCGCCGGGCTTCGGGTTCGCCGTGCGCGCGGGGCTCGACGTGTTCACGGGCGACGCCGTCGCGATCGTGATGGCCGACGGCTCGGACAGCCCCGCGGACGTCGTCACGTACTACCGCGTGCTCGAGGAGGGGCACGAGTGCGCGTTCGGCTCGCGCTTCGTCCGCGGCGCCCGCGTCGTCGACTACCCGCGCTCGAAGCTCGTCCTGAACCGCATCGTCAACACGGGCATCCGTGTGCTCTTCCGCCACGGATACAACGACACGACGAACGCCTTCAAGGCGTACAGGCGCGAGGTGATCGAGACGGCGCAGCCGCTCCTCTCGAACCAGTTCAACCTGACCGTCGAGCTGCCGCTGAAGGCCGTGGCGCGCGGGCACGGGTTCAAGGTCGTCCCGATCTCGTGGACGAACCGGACGAGCGGCGCATCGAAGCTGAAGCTGCAGGAGATGGGCAGCCGCTACCTCTTCATCGTGCTCTACGTGCTGCTCGAGCGGCACCTGTCGCGGGGCGACTACCGCCGCCGCCAGCCGTAGGAGAACGGGTACAGGACCTCGAGCGCCCGCCCGCGGGCGAGCGCGATGATGCGGACGTCGCGGCGGGCGCCGTGATTCCGCACCTCGCTCTCGGGAACGAGGACGACGTAGCCCGCGCGGCGGAGCGCGGGATGTCCCAGCGCGGCCGCCACGTCGGGCCGCCGTGCGTTCGGCGGGCCGGCGAAGACGAGCCTGCCATCGGCGAACACGAGAACGGTCGAGGCCGGCACCCCGGCCGGGGCGTCGGCGGCCCAGCCCTGCAGGACGAGGGAGGCGCCGCGGAGGTAGCCGTAGTCGACGAAGCCGCCGCCCTGCTCGACCGGCAGCGCGCGGCCGGCGGGCGTGACGACGAGCTCCTTGCCGGCGCGGTTCTCGAGCACGTAACGGGGCAGCGGCGACGGAGGCCGCTCCCCGCGCGGCGGCGGCGCGGAGCCGCGCACGCGCACGGCGTCGAACTCCAGCCTGATGCCGCCGGAGAGCCCGCCGGCGGCGACGGTGCGCCAGTCGATCGCGCCGCCGTATCGCGGGTCGAAGCCGACGTTGCCCGGGACGTGCACGACGATGCCGTCCTCCGCCACTCCTTCCGGGATGCTCCGGAAGGGGCCGCCGCCGAGCGAGACGACCGGGTCGTGCGGCTTGTAGAGGAGGCCGCGCAGCCGGTTCCCGAGCGTGTCGCCGAGGTGGAGCCGCACGTACACGAGCTCGTCCGCGCGCGCGTCCGGCACGGTCACCGGCTCGCCGGCGGCGGCCGGCACCGTCGCGATCGTGCGGGCCGCGCCGCAGCGCGGCGCGTGCGCGAGCACCTGCCAGCGCCCCGCGACGAGGACCTGGCGGTAGTCGCAGAGCATCGCCCGGAACGTCGCGGGCGCCTCCGTCTCGCGCCCGCGCTGGTTCACCGTCGTCGTCAGGTCCTGCCGCAGGATCCGCTCGGGCGCATCCCCGGAGGCGAGGACGTCGGCGTTGCGCTCGTCGAGCGTGCCCGTGTAGGCGCTGTAGGACTGCAGGACGGGCAGCGGCCGCCACGCGAGGCCGTACGCGTTCACCGCCGCCGCCTCCCACGGATCGACGTGCACGGTGTGGCCCCGCAGGCTGCGCACGACGCGCGCCGGGAGCTCGTACGAGTGGCGCTCGCCCGCGCGCGACCCCGCGACGAGCGCGTCGCGCCGCGACGAGTCGACGACGTCGCGCACCTGCGCCAGCGCGTGGCCCGCCGACGACCACGGGTGGAGCTCGAGGTCGGTCGTGAGCGAGACGGCGATGACCGCGGCGGCGACCCCGGCGGCGACGAGCCAGCGCGCGACGCCGCGCGCGCCGAGCGCGACGAGCACGACGGCGGCCGAGGCGAAGAACGCCGGCATGTGGTCCGCGTCGTGCCGGACGAACGACTCCTTGAAGGACGCGAACCCGAAACCCGCGACAACGAGCACGGTTGCGGCACCGCGTGCGCGGCCACGGGCGGCGCCGGCGAGCGCGACGGCGACGGCGAGCACGAGCGCGACGAGCGCGGCGTTCCAGTAGTCGCGCCCGAGCCCCTGATGCTCGAGCTGCATCGCCGACGAGTAGCCGGAGACGAGGGAGAGCGAGAGGCGCAGCCACTGCGGGACGTCGCCGAGCGCGTTCCCGAGCGCGAGCCAGAGAGCGACGAAGACGGCCGCGACGGTGGCGCACGCGGCCGCGGCGCGACGCACGCCGCCGGCCGCCGCGGCGACGACGACCACGGCGACCGCGGCCGCGCCCATGTTCGTCTTCACGAGCAGCGCGACGCCTGCGAGCGCGCCGCCGAGCACCGGCAGCGATCCTCCGACGGCCGAGGCCGGCTCGTCGAGCGCCCAGAGCGCGAGCGCGAGGACGGCGAGCGGGAGGAAGTCGGCGGGCGGAATCGGGAGCACGAGGATGGCGTACGTCCCGACGACCGCCGCAAGGACGCCGAAGGCGCGGGCGCCGCGCGACAGCAGGAGGTACGCGAGCGCCGCCTGCGTCGCGAGCACGAACGCGAGCGCGGCGGCGAGCGTCCCGCCGGTGACGGCGAGCGGGAACGCGAGGTAGCCGAGCGGGCCGTACGTCCAGACGAAGCCGGGCCCGAAGTCGATCCCCCGCGTGTGCGCGAGGTGGAGCGCGACCCGCCAGGACGGGTCGAGCCCGGCGGTCGCGACGAGGGAGGTCGTCTGCCACGTGAGGAGCGTGAGCGCGACGGCGGCCGCGGCGGCGGGCCACGCGGGCAGCCGCCGCGGCGTCGCGAGCGCGGCGACCGCGTCAGACACGCGCTTCGCGCGTCGCGTCCTGGACGAGCTCTGCGAGGCGGGTGAGCGCCGAGGGGTCGGTGCCGGGAAGGACGCCGTGCCCGAGGTTGAAGATGTGGCCGCGCCGCGCTCCGGCGCGCGCGAGCACGTCGCGGGCGGCGGCCTCGACGCGCTCCCACGGACCGAGGAGCACCGCCGGGTCGAGGTTGCCCTGGACGCCGCGCGTCTCACCGACGAGCGTCCAGCCCTCGTCGAGCGGGATCCGCCAGTCGAGCCCGATCACGTCGCCGCCCGCCTCCGCCATGGCGGGCAGCAGCGTCGCCGTGCCGGTGCCGAAGTGGATGGTCGGTACGCCAGCCGCGGCGAGGATCCGCGCCGACCACGGCGCAACGAACTCGCGGTAGTCGGCGGGCGAGAGCGCGCCGACCCAGGAGTCGAAGACCTGCACGACGTCGGCGCCGGCGCGCGCCTGCGCCGCGACGTAGCCGGCGAAGCAGTCGGCGAGCCTCTCCATCAACGCGCGCCACACCCCGGGCTCTGCGTACATCAGCCGCTTGACGGCGGCGAACTCCCGCGACGGCTTTCCCTCCACGAGGTAGCCCGCGACGGTGAAGGGGCCGCCGCAGAACCCCACCACGGCCTGCTCGTCCGCGAGCTCGCCGCGCACGGCGCCGATCGCGGCGAGGAGCGGCGCGAACGCCTCCTCGGGCTCAGGCACGCGCAGGCGCGCGACGTCGGCGAGCGTGCGTACGGGCGACCCGACGACCGGCCCAACGCCCTCGACGAGGTCGACGTCGAGACCCATCCCGAGCACCGGCGTCATGATGTCCGCGAACATGACGGCGGCGTCGACGCGGTGGCGTCGCACCGGCTGGAGCGTCACCTCTGCGCACAGCTCCGGCGTGTGCGCGACCTCCCAGAAGGAGTGCTTCTCGCGCACGGCGCGGTACTCCGGGAGCGACCGCCCGGCCTGGCGCATGAACCACACCGGCGTGCGCTCGACGGGCTCGCGGCGGGCGGCGCGGACGAGGAGGGGCGGCGGCGGCATCGGCGGTTAGGCTAGCCCGCGCCGTGTCCAAAGGTCCCCTCGCCGTGCGCTTCGGCGCGCCGCCGGCGCATGCGCCGCAGGCGGGCGCGGTGGAGGTCGTCGCGGTCGAGCTCGAGAACGCCGGCTCGCTCCGCTGGGGCGACGGGGTCAACCTCTCCTACCACTGGCTCGACGACCGCGACAACCCGATCGTCTGGGACGGGATCCGCACGCCGGCGCCGCCCCTCGCACCGGGCGAGCGCGCGACGGTGCAGGCGCGGGTCCGCGCACCGCTCCCGCCGGGGCCGTACCGGCTCGCGTTCGACCTCGTGGCGGAGAACCGCGCGTGGTTCTCGGAGCTCGGGAGCGGCGTGCTCGCGCAGGACCTGCGCGTCGCCGCGCGCGACGGCGAGCCGCGGACGAGCCTGCCCGACGGCGTCGAGCCGGCGGGCGACTGGGCGGAGCGCGTCCGGGCGGCGCACGCCGAGGGCTACGCCGTCGTCGCCGGCGCGATCGACTGGCAGGGCTGGCGGCGGCCGCACGCCCTCGCGCCGTACGCGCCCGGGCCCGGGCGGGTTCCCGGCTTCGCGTCCCCCCTCCTCTGCCCGTCCGTCCTCCCCGGCGTGGAGCTCGAGCGGATCGGCGAGGTCGCCGGGCTGCCGGCGTTCGCGCCGCCGCCGCCGGGCACGGAGCCGTGGCTCTACGACGGCCGGATCGTGCTCAGAGCTCGACCGCGATCCGGTCGTCGACCTTCGTGAAGACCGCGGCGCCGAGCACGAGCGCGAGCGCGGCCGCGACGACCAGGTAGACGACGTCCGCCGCGCGCGGCGCACGCCCGAGCCAGAGCGAGTCCCGGACCGCGTAGACCGGCGGTGCGATCGGGTTGCCCCAGCGCAGCACGTCGAGGAGCGCGTGGTGCCGCTGCACCTTCGCCGGCAGCTGGTCGAAGCGCCAGAGGATCGGCGTCAGGAAGAACCACGGCAGGAGTGCCGCGGCGACGAGGTGCTCCACGTCGCGGAAGAGCACGTTCAGGCACGCGACCAGGAGCCCGAGCCCCGCGACGAGCGCGGCGAAGACGACGGCGAGCGGGACGGCGAGCCAGACGGTCGAGCGCGCCTCCGGGATGAACCCGAGCGAGAGCACGACCATGATCGCGATCATCACGGCGAACGTCACCGCCTGCGTCGCGACGGTGGAGAACGGCACGAGCTGGCGCGGAAAGCGCACCTTCTTGATCAGCTCGGCCGAGTCGACGAGCGAGCGCGTCGACGCCTGCAGGGCGGTCGCGAAGAAGATCCAGCACGTGAGGCCGGCGAGCAGGTAGAGCGGGTAGTGCCGGATCGTGCCGCCGTTCCAGAGCAGCCCGAACACGACGAGGTAGACGCCGAGCAGGACGAGCGGGTTCAGGAGCGACCAGAGGATCCCGAGCAGCGAGCCCTTGTACTTCGCCTGGAAGTCGCGGCGGAAGAGGTTTCCGAAGAGCTCGCGGTAGCGCAGGAGGTCGGCGTAGACGGTCATCGGCGCTCCAGTGTAGGAGCCGCGCAGGCGCTCAGGGCAGGAGCTCGCGCTCCTCGGCCGCCGTGAGGGTCCGGCCGGTGGCGGGAAGACGCGCGTCGGCGAGCCGCTCGAGACCTGCGAGGTCGACGCAGAGGTCGCAGCGGTAGGTGCGCGCCGTTCCGTCGATGCCGGAGGTGACGATCGTGACGCCGTCGGACGCGAAGGACGCGCTCGTGAGCTTTCCCGCGTGGCCGCGGAGGTAGAAGAGCCGTGCGAAGGTGCGCGCGTCGAAGAGGCCGGCCTTCGACGGGCCCGCGGTCACGATCCAGCGGCCGTCCGGGCTGAAGGCCGCGTCCGAGACCTCGCCGAACGCCGCGCGCAGGACGCCGTCGGGGACCTTCGTCCCGCTCGCGACGTCCCAGACGACGACATCGTGGTCGCGGCTCGCGGTGAGAAGCCGTGAGCCGTCGGGGCTGAAGCGGGCAGCGTTCACCGTGTCCGTGTGCCCGGCGAACACGCGGACGTGACCCGTCGCGACGTCCCAGACGCGCGCGTCGTGGTCCGTCGACCCTGCGGCGAGCCGGGTGCCCGAGGCGTCGAAGGCGACGCGCGTCAGCGGCGCCGTGCCGCCGTCGTACCGGCGGACGAGCTTCCCGTCCCGGCGGTAGAGCCGCACCTGTCCGTCCGAGCCGGCGGCCGCGACGGTGCCGCCGTCGGGTGCGAGCGCGACGCCGGTGACGCGCACCGGTACGCGGATCGCGAGAACCGTGGCGCCGCCGGTGACGCGACGCACGACGAGGCGCCGGCCGATCGTGGTCGCGAAGAGGCTCCCGTCGGCCGACACCGAGACGTCCGGTGCGCCCGGCGGCGCGAGGACGATCCGTCCACCGGCGGGTCGCGCGGCGGCGAGCGGCGGCGGCGCCCGACGCGCGACCGCGAGCGCCGGCTCCGGCGCCGCGTACCAGACGCGCATCGTCCCGTCGGCCCCCGCCGTGAGGACGGACCGATCGTTGCGGCTGAACACGGCGCTCGTGACCTCGTCGCCGTGGCCCGCGAGGAGCGCGAGCGTGAGACCGCCCTGCGCATCCCACACGCGCGCCGTGCCGTCCTTGCTCGTCGTCAGGACGAGCGACGCGTCGGAGCTGAAGCCGACGGAGGTGACGTCGAGCCCGTGCCCGACGAAGGAGGTGACGAAGCTGCCGTGCAGGTCGTAGAGGCGCGCGGTGCCGTCCGTGCTCGAGGTCGCCACGAGCTCCCCCCGCGGGCTGAACGCGACGTCGGTGATCGCGCCGGTCTGGCCGGTGAGCGTGGCGACCGCGACGCCGGTGCGTGGACGCACGAGCGTGACGGTCCGGTCCCTGCCCGCCACGGCGACGAGCGCCGCCGACGGGCCGAAGGCGAGCCGCGTGACGACGCTCGGGTGCCTGAAGGACGCGACCCGGGCACCGGAGGCGAGGGAGAAGGTCTCGACGAGGTGGCCCTCGAGGCCGCCGCCGACCACGAGCGAGGCGTCGCCCGGGGAGACCGCGACGAGCTGCGCGGGCCTCGCCGTCTCGAGCACGCGCAGCTCGCGGCCCGTCGCCGCGTCCCAGACGTGCACGAGACGCCCGGGATCGAGGGTGACGAGGATGCGCCCGTCCCGGGAGAACGCGGCGCCGGTGACGGACCTCGTCGCGAGGCGAACGGCCCTGCCGGTCGCGAGCCGGAAAAGCGTGGGCGGCCGGCCGAGCCCGAACGCGAGGACGCTGCGGCCGGACGGGTCGAGCAGGGCGCGTCGGCCGCCGGTGGCGAACTCGCGCACGACCCGCCCCGAGGCGGGATCGGCGACGACCACGCGACCCGTCGCGGACACCGCCGCCGCGCGGCCGTCGGGCAGGAAGACGGCGGCGAGCGCCGGCGCGCCGAGGCGGACGGCGCGCCGGAGGCGCGATTGCAGCAGCGCCTGCCGCAGGGTCGTCTCGGCGAGCGGCGACGAGGAGAGGCCGGCGGCGCGACGCGCGAGCACGAGCGAGAGCTCGGGGTCGCGGACGAGCTCGTTGAGCGCGACCGCATCGAGCGCGCGGCCGCGCGCGGTCCGCGCGGCGCCGCGCGCCGAGCCGCGCTGCGTGAGCGCGAACACGGTGACGGCGGCCATCACGAGCACCGCCGCGAGGGCGGCGAGCGCGAAGACGACGAGCCGCCGCTGGTGGCGGCGGAGCGCGAGCCGCTCCTCCGTCACCTCGCGCCGGCGGCGCCAGTCGAGGATCGCGCCCGCGAGCACGTCGTGGAAGATCTCGTAGCGGGCATCGCCCGACGAGCCCTCGTCGACCTGGCGCAGGATCCGCTCGTGCTCGAGCGCCGAGAGCACCGGCCCGACCTCCGGCTCGGGAGCGCGCGCGAACTGCGCGAGGTCGGCAGCGCGGTGCGCGATCTTCGTGCCCGACGGCGTCACGAGGTGCTCGAACATCCGCGCGGCGACCTCCTGGCCGCCGGCGTCGAGGACGGCGAGCGCGTCGTCCAGGTGCTCGCGCACGATCTCGCCGGCGCCCCCGAGCTCCTCGAGGGTGGAGGCCCGGAGCACGCGCGAGCCACGGCCGAGCTCCTCGTTCCAGACACGCTCCATCACGAGTTGCAGGTACGGCGCCTCGACGCGCGCCGGGTCGCCCTCCGTCGCCGCCTGGTCGAGCACGGCGTCGACGAGCTCGGGCTCGACGTGCACGCGCTCGTCCGCGGGGACGAGGTCGTCGAAGCGCTGGACCGGCCCGAGGATGGCCGCGGTCGCGGCGGCGCGGTCCAGGGGGTCGAGCCGCACGACGTTCGCGAACAGGTTCGGCAGGGCGCCGCCGAAGCGGTCGAGCTGCGACAGCGCGTCGTCGCGGAGCGAGAGCAGAACGTGCGCGCCAAGGTGCGGGCGCAGGATCACGTCGGGCAGCTCGGCGACGAGCGTGCCCGAGGCTCGCCCGTCGTCGTGGTAGACGAAGTGCTCCTCGAGCTGGTCGAGCACGAGGAAGAGGTCGCCGTCGAGGACGGCCGCCCAGTGCGAGACCGTGTCCGCGAGGCTCGCCCCCGGCGCCGGCTCGGCGACCGGCGCTCCGACGGCCGCACGCACCTCGTCGCCGATCGCCGCCGCGATCGCGGTCACGGGGTCGTCGGCCCACGCCGAGAAGACGACGACGGCGCCGTCGGGGCCGCGGCCGATCGCGCGGCGCGCTGCGAGCTCGCGGATGCGCCGTGCGACCCCGGCGTGGAGCAGCGAGCTCTTCCCCACGCCGCTCGGCCCGTAGAGCACCGTCAGCCGCGAGGCAAGCAGGTTCGCCGTGACGATCGCCGTCTCGCGCTCGCGACCGAAGAAGAGGAGCGCGTCCAGCTCGCCGTCGCCGAACGGCGCGAGGCCGCGGAACGGGGGCGGCATCGTCCGCGGCAGGGCGACGCTCACGAGACGACCGCCGGACCGATCGCCGCCGCGAGCCCCTGCACGTACGGCTCGAGCGGCGCCTCCACGAGCTCGACGTCGAGCCGGCGCCAGAGCTCGCGCTCGGCGGCGCCGGGCACCGGGTGCACGGCCCACGAGCGGTAGGCGACGGACTCGTCGCCCCACACACGCCCGAGCACGAGGCGCAGCGTCCAGTCGCGCACGGTGTAGCCGAGGAACAGGAAGTGGCTGCGTCGCAACGTCGCGCCGAGCGCGACGGGAACGGCCGCGGCCACGTCGGCGCGCCGCAGGTACTCGATGTGGTCGTCCTCCGTCACGACGAGGCTGCGAGCGGCGGCGCCGTCCGCGTCCACGCGCCCGCGCAGCCGCAGGACGATCGTCCGCCGCTCGAGCGAGAGCTCCTGTGCGTAGAGGTTGGGAACGTCGATCACGCGCGACGACCCGTCGGGGGCGAGGTGGCTGAACTTGCCGCGGTCGCGTCCGGAGGGCAGGTACGCGACGACGTCGACCTCCTCGCCGGCCTCCGCGAACGCGCGCTCGAGCGCGGTCCCGTACGACGTCGTCACGAGCAGCTGGTGCGGCGCGCCCCGGCTGCGCAGGAGCGGCGGCAGGGACGCGAGGAACCGGTGCACCTCCGTCGGCTCGCTCGCAAGCGCCCACTCGCGCAGCTCGTCGTGCAGCGGCCCGTAGCCGCGCAGCGTCGCCGCGAACTGCGAGACGCGCGCGACGTCCGCCGGCTCGGACGACGGATAGCGGAACCGCTGCGCGAGCAGCGCGCCGAGAGCGTCCGTGTCCTCGCCGAGCACCGGCACGACGCGGCCGCCGACGAGCGCGTCGACGACCTCGGTCAGGTCGTCCGGCTCCGCGCGCGCTGCCGCGACGGCGCCCGCCGGCTCGACCTCCTGCCGGACGATCGCGCCGTGCAGCCGGCGCAGCGCCGGTCCCGGCTCGATCCCGAGCTCCTCCACGAGCGTCGCGCGCGCCTTCTGGTAGGCGAGCGACGCGTCCGCCTGGCGGCCGTCCCGGTAGAGCGCGAGCATCAGCTGGCCCCACAGCCGCTCCCGCAGGGGGTTCTCGCCGACGAGCGACTCGAGCTCGGGCACGAGGGCGCCGTGGCGGCCGGCGGCGAGATCGGCGTCGATCCGCTCCTCGAGCGCCGCGGTGCGCAGCTCGTCCAGCCGCCGCACCTCCGCCTCGGCCCACGGCTCGTAGACGGACTCGGCGAGCGCTGGACCGCGCCACTCGGCAAGCCCCTCCGCGAGCAGTTCCGCACGCGCGTCGGGCGAGCCGTCGCGCGCCTCCCGCAGGCGCTCCTCGAACCGGTCGAGGTCGAGGCACCCGGGCTCGACGTGGAGGACGTAGCCGGGGTCGCGCGTCTCGATCACGCCGTCTCCGAGCAGCTTCCGAAGCTGCGAGACCGCGTTGTGCAGTGACGTCGCCGCGGTCGGCGGCTGCGCCTCGCCCCAGATCCGGTCGCGCAGGACGTCCGCCGGCACGAGGCGGTTCGCCTGCAGGAGCAGCAGGGTCAGGACGGCGCGCTGCCGCTTCCCCACGACCTCGAGCGGCGTGCCGTCGCGGAGGACTTCGAGCGGGCCGAGGACCCGGAACTCGATCACGGTAGTCGGGTTGTAACACCGGCCACGGCTGCGGCCAATCCGCAGTTAGCCGCGCGTGAGCGACCCGTGAGGGGGCGGTTTCCGGCCCGCCGGACGGTGGGGCCATGAAGGCCACCCCACATACCGCGCTCCACCTCATCGCTCGTTGCCTCTTCACCGCCCTCACCGTGATCGCGCTTGCGGGGCTCGGCACCTCGCTCGAGCGCGCCGTCCGCGCGTCGCAGGCGCCGACGCCCGCCTTCGACGACGTCGACGGCGACCTCGACGGCCGCGACATGCGCGAGCCCGCATCGCACCGGCCGACCGTCGAGGCGGCCTTCGCCGCCCAGAGCTACCGGCCGGGCAGCGTCGCACGCCTGATCTCGTTCGACTCGGCGCGCCGCGTGACGATCCAGCTCTACCGCGTCACCGGGATGTACGGCCGGCTGACCGCCCGCGACCGGATGCGCGGCACAGCCGTCGGGGCGCCGCTCCACGTCGCGTCCCTGACCGACGGCGGCAGCGTCTCCATCCGGCTCGGCGACTGGCCGAGCGCGCTCTACTACGCCGAGCTGACCGCCCCCGGCGGGCGCGTCGGCTACGCGCCGTTCGTGCTCGCGCCGAAGCGGCTCGGCACGCACGGCATCGCCGTCGTCCTGCCGACCGAGACCTGGCAGGCGTACAACTTCCGCGACGACGACCACAACGGGACGTCGGACACGTGGTACGCCGGCGTGATCCACACGGCGCGCCTCGTGCGGCCGTTCGAGAACCGGGGCGTGCCGCCGCACTACCGCTACTACGACGAGCCGTTCCTGCGCTGGCTCGCCGTGCACAAGATCGGCGTCGACGTCCTCTCCAACGCCGAGCTGAACACGGTCTCCGGAGAGCGGCTCGCGCGGGCGTACGACCTCCTGATCTTCGAGGGCCATCACGAGTACGTGACCTCCGAGGAGTACGACGCCGTCGTGCGCTATCGCGACCTCGGCGGCAACCTGATGTTCCTCTCCGCGAACAACTTCTTCTGGAAGATCACGATCAGGAACGACGTGATGACGCGCGTCGTCCGCTGGCGCGACATCGGCCGCCCCGAGGCCGCGCTGATCGGCGTCCAGTACTACGCGAACGACCTGGGCGAGCATCGCAACGGCTGGACGGTGCGCTCCTCGCAGGCCGGCCGCTGGATCTTCGCCGGCACGGGCATGGAGGCCGGCTCGCTCTTCTCGAGCGGCGGCATCGAGGCCGACGAGGTCCAGGCCGCCTCGCCGCGGAACGTCCAGGTCCTCGCCGAGATCCGGAACCTCTTCGGTGACGGCCGCGACGCGCAGATGACCTACTACACGACCCCGCAGGGCGCGAAGGTCTTCGCCGCCGGCGCGTTCTCGCTCGCGTGCTCCGTCTTCCAGCCGCCGGTGACGCGCCTGATGCTGAACGTCCTGACCGTCCTGTCCGAGCCGTGATGCGCGGGGAGGGGGCGACGGGCCCGGCGCCGGGGGGAGCGGCGCCGGGCCCGTCCTCGTTGCGCACTAGCATCGGCTCGTACACACGGCCCTAACAGCGCTTCACTACCCTCCCGACGCGTGAGCACGATCGCGGCCGTCGCCGCCCTCCCCGCCGCCGCGCTCGTCGTCTGGGCGGCGCTCCGCTCGCCGCTCGCCTCGAGGCTCGTCGCAGCGCCGTCGGCGGACCGCTGGCACGAGCGGCCGACACCGCTGCTTGGGGGCGTCGGCATCTTCGCCGGGGTCGCGGCCGGCATCTGGCTCGCGGTCGCCGCCGGCGCGATGCCTGCGACGAAGGAGCTCGCCGGCATCTTCGGGGGCGTCGCGCTCCTGTTCGTCGCGGGGCTCGTCGACGACGCCCGCGCCCTGCCGCCGGTCGCGAAGCTCGCAGCGCAGGTCGCCGCCGCCGCGCTCGTGCTCGCGACGGGGACGAACGTCCAGCTCGTCCACTCCGACGTCGTCGCCTCGGCGATCGCGCTCCTCTGGCTCGTCGGGATGACGAACGCCTTCAACCTGCTCGACAACATGGACGGCCTCGCGGCGACGCTTGCCGGCATCGCCTTCGCGTTCTTCGCGATCGACGCCGTCACGATCCACCCGAGCCACACCGTGCTGGCGCTCGCGCTCGCGGGCGCGCTCTCGTGCGCCGGCTTCCTCCCCTTCAACCTCCGCCCGCGCGGAAAGGCGCTCGTCTTCATGGGCGACTCGGGCTCGCAGACGCTCGGGTTCCTGCTTGCCGCGCTCGGCCTGTCCGCGAGCTGGAAGGTAGCGGGCACCACGATCGCGACGCTGCTCCTGCCCATCCTGGTGCTCGCGGTGCCGATCCTCGACACGACCCTGGTGACGATCGTGCGGCTGCTCGAGGGACGGCCCGTGTCGCAGGGCGGCCGCGACCACAGCTCGCACCGGCTCGTGCGTTTCGGGCTCTCCGAGAAGCACGCCGTGCTGCTCCTCGCGGCGATCGCGACCGCACTCGGCGCGACGAGCCTCTTCTACAACGTCCTCGACGACCAGCGCCTCGCGCTCGTCGGCATGCTCGTCACGTTCTTCCTGCTCGTGCAGTTCGCGAGCTTCCTGGCGGACGTGGAGAATCGCGTCACAACCGGCCGCGGGACGCTCGACGCATTCTCGGTCCACTGGCGGCGGCTCGTCGAGGTGCTCGTCGACTTCGGCCTCGTCGCCGGCTCGTTCGCGCTCGCGTACCTCGTCCGCTTCGGCTGGCCGGGCAGCGTCAACCAGCGCCACATCGCGACCCTGACCCTGCCGATCCTGATCGCCGCCCGCGTGCTCGCGTTCGTCCCGTTCGGGCTGTACCGCTCGATCTGGCGCTACGCCGGCACACGGGACGTCGCCGCGATCGGCTCCGCCGTCGCGGTCTCCGAGGTCGTCACGCTCGGCTACATGGCGCTGACCCAGACGCTCGGCGACTTCTCCCGCTCCTTCTTCCTCGTCGACGCGCTCATCTGCGCGTCCGCGGTCGGCGCGTCGCGCCTCGCCGAGCGCGCGCTCGTCACCGGTGTCCGCACCTACCGCGACCGCGACGGGCGCCGCACGCTGATCGTCGGCGCCGGCCGCACGGGCCGCAGCCTCCTCCGCGAGCTGCGCGAGACCGCCGGCGAGCGCGTCGTCGGCCTCGTCGACGACAACCCGTCGCTCCGGCGCCGCCGCATCTCCGGCGTGCCGGTGGTCGGCGGCTCGCACGAGCTCGATCGTCTGCTCGACCGCCACCGGCCGGACGTCGTCCTCGTGACGATCCCCGACGCGCCGGCGGAGCGGCTCGACCTGATCGTCCGCGCGGCAGAGCGCCACGGCGTGCCGTGCCGGTTCGTCCGCCGCGAGATCGACCTCGACCCGCGGGTCGTGCTCGGCGCGGGCAGCGAGTGACGAGCCGGCGCTCGGCGCTCGACCGCTTCCTCGCGGCGGTCCCCTACGCGGTGGGCGCGCTGGCGCTGCTCTCGCTCCTCGCCTGGCAGGCGGCGATCCGCAAGTCGCCGACGATCTTCGGCGACGAGCTCGAGTGGACGCAGATCTCGCGCGCGATCGCGGCGACGGGCCACGCCGCCCGCCGCGGCGAGCCGATCGGGTTCAAGTCGCTCTACCCGTACCTGATCGCGCCCTTCTGGCGGATCGACTCGACGAGCTCCGCGTACGACGCGATCAAGTACGCCAACACGCTGCTGATGGCGCTGGCCGCGGTGCCGACGTACTTCCTCGCGCGGCTGCTCGTGCCCGCCCGCGCCGCCGTCGTCACGGCGCTCGCCGTCCTCTGCACGACCGCCCTCTACTACGCACCGTTCCTCCTCCCGGAGGTGGCGGCGTTTCCGGCCTTCGCGCTCTGCGCGTGGGTGTCCGTCCGGGCGCTCGCCCGCGGCGGGGCCGGCTGGTACGCGGCCGCCGTCGTCCTGGACTGCGCTGCACCGCTCGTGCGCGGCGAGCTCGTCATCGTCCCGGCCTCGGCGGCCGCCGCCGCGATCGTGGTCTGGCTTGCCGGGCCGCAGGGGACGCGGATCCGTCGGCGCGTCGGCGTCGCCGGCCAGGTCGGTGCGGTGGTGCTCGCGGTGGTCGCGTTCTTCGTCGTCAACAAGCTCTTCGGCCACCACTCGCACGAGTGGGCGACGGTGACCCACCAGTGGAAGGACCGCCTCTGGACGCTCGGCATGGAGTCGACCTCCGCGCTCGCACTGGGGCTCGGCCTCCTGCCGTTCCTCGGCGGGCTCGCGTCGCTCTGGCTGCCCGACCGGCGCCGGGATCCCGCCTGGCAGGCGTTCGCCGCCTTCACGGCCGCCGCGCTCGTGACGACGTGGACGTACACCGGGATCAAGGCGGCGTACCTCTCCACCGTCTTCGCGACCCGCGTGGAGGAGCGGAACATGATCTACGTCCAGCCGCTCCTGATCGCCGGCACGGCGGCCTGGGTGTGCGCCCGCCGGCGCTCGCTGCCGGTCTCGCTCGCGGCGTGGGCCTTCACGGCGTGGCTGGTCCTCCACTACGGCTACCAGCTCGACTTCCCGTACTTCGAGGCACCCGGCTACGGGATTGCCGCGATGGCGAACCGCGCGTTCCACTGGGACCAGCCGGCGATCCGCCTCGCGCTCGGCGTCCTCTGCGGCGTCCTGCTCGCGATCGTCCTCTACACCTGGCTGCGGCCGGCCGCCCGCAGCGCACGCGTCGTCCTCCTGCTCGCCGCGGCGGGCGCCGTGGCGATGATGCTCGCGGGCGAGGTGACGAGCTCGCGGGGCAGCGCGATCACGTCGAAGACGTACGCGCGCAACCTGCCGCAGCCGCTCGACTGGATCGACCAGGCCGCCAGCGGCCGCGGCGTGACGTTCATCGGCCAGGACATCTCGACCGGCGACGCGCTCGGCCTCAACCTGATGGAGTTCTGGAACCGCGACGTCAAGCACGTCTGGTCGCTCGACGGCACGGCGCCGGGGCCCGGGCCGACGCTGACGCCCGACCTCCATACGCGGCGCGGCATGCTCTCGTCCGACGCCGGGCAGCCGTTCGTGCTCACGACCGACCGCGTCGACCTCGTCGGCGCCGTGGTGGCGAGCCGGCCCGGGCTGAAGCTCCGGCACGCGGTCCATCCCCTCGCGCTGCGGGAGGCCTCGTACGGCATCTCCTCGGACGGCTGGATCCAGGGGACGAGCGACCAGCCCGTCGCGGCCGGCACGTGGGCGTACTTCGGGCCCGAGACGAAGCCGGGGATCCTGCACGCGAGCGTCGGCCGCCGCGGCTTCTGCGCCGCGACCGTCGCGTCGCCGCACATCGTCGTGCGGGTCGGGCCGCTCGAGCTGAACGACCAGAACGCGCCCGTCGTCCGTCGCGCGTCATACGTGCGGCGGCTCGTCGTGCCGAACTGCCGGGCACGCGACCTGACGTTCCGCGTCACGCCGCCGGTCGCGGTCGAGGTGACGGCGACGCCGCTCGTGCATCCGGTCGACTACAACGTCGGCGACAGCCGCTACCTCGGCGCGCAGGTCGGCTTCCTCTTCACCACGCGCTGACGAGCAGCGGGAACCGCACGCGCGTCAGCAGGCGCGCGCCGGGCAGCGGCTCGAGTGCGTGCAGCAGCGCCTGAAGCGGCGACGGCAGCACGCTGCGCTGCGGGTGGAGGAAGGGCCGTACGCGCACGTGTCCGAAGCCGGCCGCCCGCACGTCGGCGAGGAGGGGACCGGTGTCGTACGCGCGCGGGTCGAAGTCGAAGACGAGCCTGTCGCGCGTGAACGAGCGCACGCGCTCGAGGAACGCGCGTCGCTCGGGAACGAGGTAGAGCGATCGGAAGATCGTCGTCGCGTCGACCGGCGCCGGCGGCACGTAGTCGAAGTCACCGTGCACGACGCGGTCGCCGAGCGTCCGGCGCGCCACCTCGACCATGCGCGCGCTCCCGTCGATGCCGTGGTAGTCGATCCCGCGCGCGAGCAGGTGCCGGCCGAGGCCGCCGTCGCCGCACGCGAAGTCGAGCAGCGTCGCACCGTGCGGGAGCTGCGCGGCGACGAGGCGCGCGCGGCGCGCGTAGTACGCGTCGGCGTCTGCATAGTCGTGCACGCTGTAGCGCTCGGCGATCTCGTCGTACTTGCGGAGGACGTTCACAGCGCCCGCAGCCGCTCGGGGTGCTTGCGGACGAACCGGGCGATCCCCGCCCAGTGCCAGAGCGTGCGCCGCGTCAGCCACCGCTTGTCGGTCTCCGCCTTGTGCTCGTGGCGCACGACCGCCTGCGGCACGTACCAGCGCTCCCACCCCGCCTGCATCGCGCGGTACTGCAGGTCGATGTCCTCGCCGTAGAGGCGGAAGCCCTCGTCGAAGCCGCCGAGCTCGTCGAGCATCGTGCGGCGGAGCATCAGAAAGCCGCCGAGCATCCAGTCGGCCTGCACCGGCTCCGCCGGCGGCGCCTCGTCGAGGTGGAAGTGGTGGCGCTGCGGAACGACGAGGCGGAGCGGTGTCCGGCGGACGATCGTGCCGGTGACGGTCGGGAAGCGCCGGCGGGACGGCTGCCACGTCCCGTCGGGGAACAGCATCCGCGGCCCTGCGACGCCGCAGCGCGGGCGTGTCGCCATGAACGCGCGCAGCTCGGCGATCGCGCCGGGCTCCGGGCGCGCGTCCGGGTTCGCGGAGACGACGAGCTCCGCCGTCGTGCGCGCGAAGCCGCGGTTCAGGTTCGCCCCGAACCCGAGCGGCTCGGGGTTGTGGACCGCCTCGACTCCGTCCGGGACCGACCCCGGAACGTTCGCGATCACGACGAGCTCGTCCACCTGCGCGCGGAGCGCGGGCAGCGATTCCGCGACCTCGCGCGGGTGGCCGTGCGAGACGACGACGGCGGCGACCCTCACCGCAGCGCCTCCCGGTAGACCGCGACGGTGGCGGCGGCCGCGGCCTGCCAGGTGAAGAGGCGGGCGCGCTCGAGACCGGCGCGCGCGAGCTCGTCGCGCTCGACGAGCGCGCGGCGGATTCCGAAGACGAGGTCGCCGTAGACGCCCGCCTCGCCCGCGACCTCGCGCAGCGCCGCGTCCCCCGAGAGGACGACCGGCGTCCCGCTCGCCATCGCCTCGAGCACGGGCAGGCCGAATCCCTCGTAGCGCGACGGCAGGACGAGCGCCGCGGCGCCGCGGTAGAGCCGCGCGAGCTCCTCCTTCTCGACGAGGCCGCGCACGTCGGCGCCTCCCTCGGCGAGCCGTCGCGCGAGCCCCCCGTCCTTCGCGGGGCCGACGACGACGAGCGGTAGCCCGGCCTCCTGCGCGGCCGCGAGCGCGGCGAGCGGGTCCTTGCGCGCCTGGACGGCGCCGACGAAGAGCAGGTAGTCGTGCGCGCCGGCTTCGCCCGGGTGGAACGCCGGGTCGACGCCGTGCGGCACGACTGCGATCTTCTCCGGAGGAAGCCCGTACAGCTCGACGGCGTCCGCCCTGGTGCGCTCGGAGACCGCGATCACGCGTGTGGCGCGCCGCGCGGAGCGCGGCACGACGGCCCGGAACGTCACGCGGTCGGCGAGACTCATCACCGACGGGTCGCGCTCGAAGTGGAGGTCGTGCAGCGTCACGACGGAGGGTCCGTCCCAGCCGAGCGGCAGCGCGTGCTGGGTGTGAACGAGCTGCGGGCGTAGCCGGCGCAGGAGCCGCGGCAGCGCCCACGCCATGCGCGCCTCCTGGAGCCGCGCCGGCAGCGCGAGGGGCTCCACCCCGGCCGGCACGAGCTCCGGGTGCCTCGTGACGGCGGCGAACGCCAGATCCGGCGCCGCCGCGGGCAGCGCGCGCAGGAGGTTCGCGACGTACGTCTCCTCGCCGGTGCGGTTGCGCCCGAGTACGTCGGCGTCGATCAGGATCACGCGGCCTCCTCGTAGACCGCCCACGTGCGCTCGGCGACCTCGCGCCAGCCGGGGCCCCGGCGCGGCGCGGGCGCCGTCGCGCGCGCGATCCCGTCGCGGATCGATTCGACGTCGCCCGGGTCGACGTACGTCGCGTCCGACGCGGCGACCTCGGCCATCGCGGAGCCGCGGGTCGTCACGATCGGGCAGCCGCACGCGAGCGCCTCGGCGACGGGGATCCCGAAGCCCTCGTAGAGCGACGCGTAGACGAGGCAGCGCGCGCCGCGGTAGAGCGCCGCGAGCTCCTCGTCGCTGACGTCGCCGAGCCACGTCACGTGCGCCGGCGGCCGGACGCCGCCCCAGCCGTGCGCGCCCACGACCCGCAGCTCGCCGTCGACGGCGGCTGCGACCCGTTCGAGGTTCTTCCTCGGCTCGAGCGTCCCGACGGCGAGCACGTAGTCGCCCTCGGCCCTCGGCCCCTCGGGCGTGAAGACGTCCTCGACCGCGTTCGGCACGACCCGGATCTTCGCCGGAGCGGTCCCGAGCAGGTCGACGAGCTCGCGCTTCGTGAACTCGGAGACGGCGACCACGCGCGATGCCGCGGCGACGACGCGCGGGACGGCGAAGCGAGAGTACGCCGCCGTCCACCGGTTGAACCACTCGGGGTGCCGCAGCACCGCGAGGTCGTGCACGGTGACGACGAGCGGTACACGGGCCCGGAACGGGCCGCGGAACGTCGGGCAGTGGAGGACGTCGGCGTCGGTCGTGAGGCGCGGGTACCAGAGCGTGTCCGCCGCAAGGCTCGCCAGGCGCGACGTCGCCGGGAACGACACCTGCGCGACGTCGAGGTGCGCGAGCAGCCCGCGCACGTACCGGGCCGTTCCCGCGCGCGTCTGGTGGAGCGCCGTCGTGTCGAGCGCTACGCGTATCGCTCGTACCCCTGCAGGAATGCCTCGCCCGTCCGCCGCCACGAGAAGCGGCGCACGTGCTCGAGTCCGGCCGAGCGCAGCTCGCCGCGCCGCGCGAGCGCCTCGCGTACGCCGTCCGCGATCGACTGCGGGCTCTCGGGGTCGACGCGCACCGCCGCATCGCCGCTCGCCTCGTCCATGGAGGCGTGCGCGGAGGCGACGACCGGCGCGCCCGACGCCATCGCCTCGGTGATCGGCATCCCGAAGCCCTCGAAGCGCGACGGGTAGACGACCGCCGCGGCGCCGCGGTAGAGGCGGGCGAGCTCGGCGTCCGTGACGCGGCCGAGCCGGACGATGCGGGGCCGGTCGAGCTGCGGCTGCTCCCCCCACCCGGCGCCGCCGACGACGGCCAGCAAGAGGCCCGTCTCCTCGAGGAGCGTGTGCGCCTCGACGAGCGTGCCGAGGTTCTTGCGCGGCTCGAGCGTCGCGACCGTCAGGAGGTACGGCGCGCCGAGCTCGGACGCCTCGCCGACCGCGGTGAACTCGGCGCCGATCCCGGGATGCGCGACGACCACCCGGTCGCGCGGGAACTCGAGCGTCGTCGCGACGTCGTCGGCGGTGAACGAGGAGTTCGCGAAGATCACGTCGCAGGTGAGGGCGGCGTTCCGGTACTTGCGGCCGTGCATCGCGCGCGTGCGCCCGGTCGTCCACTGCGGGTGATGGAGGGGGACGAGGTCGTGGATCGTCGTCGCGCGGATGCCGCGCTTCTGGGGCGGGTACATCCAGTCGCTGAAGTGGAGCACGTCGAAGCGGCCGACGAACCGCTCGGCGGGCGGGTACCCGGCAACCGACCACGCGGTGCGGAAGGCGTGCGCGCCGGGGAGCGGCAGGAGCCTGACGTCGACGTCGATGCCGCCGAGCGCCTCGCGGATCGTGCGGCGACCCGCCGGGGAGGTCGGCGCGAACGCGACGATCTCGTGCCCGCGCGGGCGCGCGACCTCCGCGAGCCCCGCGAGCGAGCCGCGGATGTAGTTGTTCACGCCGGTGCGCTCGTGCGAGAGCGGCGAGACGTCGAAGGCGATCCTCATCGGGCGAGGTAGACGAACGCGTAGTAGTGCGCGGCCAGAAGGCGGGAGTCGGTGCTACCCGGCTGCACGCGCGCGGGCACGCGCACCTGCGAGGCGGTGAAGCGAACGGTGCACGTACCCGTGCGGCCGGGACGCAGCGGCACCTGCAGCGTCGGCTGCGCGCCGGGCGCGATGCGCACGCGGCCGACGACGCGCCCGTTCTCGGTGGCGGTCACGAGCTGGTCGACGTCGAACAGGTGGTCGTCGGTGCCGACGCGCACGGCGAGCGCGCCGCCGTGGCAGCGAAGCCTGCGGTAGGTGACGACGGGACGCCCCCAGGTGTCGTTCACGTACAGCCCGCGCACGTCGGTGAGGATCACGAGCGGGCCGTCGACGCGGTACAGGCCGAGTCCGATGCCGTCGTCGCGCGCGAGCTCCGTGCCCGCGATGTCGGTGTACGAGACGGCGTAGCGGACGTGCGGGACGCGGCCGCCTGCGGCGACGAGCGTCCCGTCGCGGCGCAGGCGCACGGGCGTCTCCGGCAGGCCGCCGTCTGCGGGGTCCGGGCCGTCGAGGGTGTAGACGTCGCCGACGCTGCGGTTGAAGAACTCGTTGTTCCAGAGGGGGCGCGTCTCGCCCGTGTAGTGCCAGAGGAACGCGACGTCGGCGCCGCGGCCGACGCGGCGGTCGATCCAGTCGGGGTGCGGCTTGCGGATTCCCGCCCAGAGCCCGCCGGCGGACGCCCGGCGGATCCCGTGACGGCCGTTCTCCGCGACGACCGACGCGAGCACGAGGTAGACCCCGGTGAGGAGGACGAGCGCGCCGGCTGCGCGGCGCGGCGCGAGCAGGAACGCGGCCGCGGCGGCGAGCCCGACGCCGAGCGCCACGAGGCGGAGCGGTCCGAAGTGGATCCCCTGGTCCTGCAGCCACCACCACGGCAGGAGCGCCAGCGTGTCCGACACCGCCGACGGGTTGACGAACCGCGCGAACGGCACCGCGACGGGGAGGATCCCGGCGACGAGCGCGGCGAGGAGGAGGGCGCGCCGCCGCCGCGGCACGACGCCGTCCGCGACGAGCCCCGCGAGCGGCACGAACATGAGGGGCGCGACGTAGAAGTCGTTCCGCTCCTCGATCCGGAACGACTGGCGCGACGCGAACACCGCCACCTCGACGACGAGCAGGACGACGACCGGCAGCGTCGCCGCGGCGTACGCGCGTGCGGCCGGCGACGCGGCGCGGGGCGCGAGCCAGAGCGCGAGCAGCGCCGCGAAGCCGACGACGCCCACGTACAGGTCGAGCTCCGCGACGTGCCAGAGCGCGTACCGGGCGACGTCGGAGGCGGAGTAGCCGGAGCCGGTCGCCGCGCGGTAGGCACCGAGCAGCGAGAGCGGTGAGCGGCCGCGCAGGGCGCTGAGCGTGAGCGCCGCGACCGCGGCGGCGGCGACGATCGCGTACAGCGGCGCGAACCGGCGGAGCCGCACGCGGAGGTCGCGCTCGACGAGGCCGTGCAGGACCGGCGCGACGACCGCCGCGCCGAAGAGCGCGACCGCCTGCGCTCGCGTGGCGAAGCAGACGACGCACACCGCGAGCAGGAGCACCTGGCGTCGCGCGGTCGGCCGCTCGAGCGTCAGCACGAGGACGAGGCACGCGAGCAGGAAGAGTGGATAGAACGCGTTCTCGGTCATCAGCGTGCCCGTGTAGAGCATCGACGGCACGAGCACGGTCAGCACGGCGACCGCGAGCGACGCCGCCGGCGCGAGCAACCGTCGCGCGAGCGCGTACGCGGGCAGCGCGGCGAGCGACATGACGACGCCGTTGACGACCTTCGCCGCCGCGTACGCGTCCGGGATCGCGCCGTATAGCCGCCACGCCGGCGCGATCAGCGCCGGGTAGACGAAGCCGTACCCGTTCGAGGGGACGCCGCGAACGAGGAAACGTCCGTGCTCCGCGAGCGACTTCGCGAGCTCGGAGTAGATGAGCTCGTCGACCATGATCCACGGCGCCGCCATCCGGTGCGCGAGCGCGATGCGGACGCCGGCGGAGCCGACGACGACACCCGCGACCCAGACCCACACCGGCACCGCGAGCGCACGGCTGCGCACGCCCGCCGCCGCATTCACAGGAGGCCCGACTCCCGGATCGCCCTCGCGAGCTGCGTGACGTCGGCCATGCCGACCTCGGCGGCCGCGCCGGCGATGCGGTGCAGCACGAGGTCGGCCACCGCGTCGCCGCCCGCCGCCTGCTCGAGCGCCGCGACGTAGGCGTCGGCGGCCGTCGGCAGCGCGTGCTCGCGGCGCACGTAGTCCCGGGCCGCGCGTCCGAGCACGGGGCCGTGCCGGGCCGCGACGTGGAGCGCGGCGAGGAGCGTCGGCACCTCGTGCTCGTCGACCGGCACCTTGAGGACCGCGTCGTCGGGCAGCTCGGCGAACCAGCCGAGGTCGGAGACGATGAGGGGCTTGCCGAGCGTCAGCGCCCGGATCACGGAGCCGGACGTCTCGCCCATCGTCGGGTGGCGAAGGTTCACGAGCACGTCGCACGCCGCCATGAGCGCCCACATCCGCTCCTCGGGGACGTAATCGAGCCGGTCGACTCCTTCCGTCAGGCCGAGGCGCTCGAGGCGCCGGCCGACGTCGAAGCGCTCGCCCGCGGCGCCGACGAGGAGCAGGCGCGCGCCCGGACGGTCGCGCCGGAAGGCGGCGAACGCCTCGAGCACCTCCGGGATGCGCTTGTTCATGTTCAGGAACCCGAAGCAGCCGATCAGCGGGTCGCCGCCGACGTCGGCCGCCGGCGCGACGTCGTCCATCTGCCACGCCGGGTGCGGGATCCGCGTGATGCGGCCGCCGTAGCCCGCCTCGCGCGCCTTGGCCGCCACGTAGTGAGAGTGGACGACGAGGCCGCGGGCGTGGTCGAGCACCACGCCGGAGAGCGGGAACCGCTCCGGCTGGGTCTCCCAGAGGAGCGGCAGGAGGTTGTCGAGCACCCCGAGCCCGAGCAGCCGTCCCGCGACGCCGAGGTCGCGCTCCATCGCGTCGAGGTATGCACGGCCGTGGCCGCGGCCGATCGTGATGCCGGCGACGAGGTGGTGCAGCACGTACTCGTGCAGGACGACGACGCCGGGCCTGCGCCGGAGCGCGTCGACGATCCACCCGTGCGCGTCGGGATCGTTGCCGATGTGGTAGAGCGCGACGTCGGCGGACGGCGCGCGTCGCCCCGGCTCCGCGACGATCACGTCCACCCGCTCGCGCAGCGCCGGCAGGAGCAGTGTCGAATAGTCGGCGATGCCCGACCGCGACGGCGGGAGCGGCGAGTAGTAGGCGACCTTCATCTCATGCGAGCAGCGCGTCGACGCAGGCGTCCCACGTGACGCGCTCGGCGACCGCCTTCCCCGCCGCGCCCCACGTGCGCGCCTCGTCGGGGTGCTGCACGAGGTACGCGCACGCACGCGCCACCTCGGCGGCGTCGGGCGCGGCGACGATGCCCGTCTCCCGGTCGTGCACGACCTCGAGCGGTCCGCCCGCGTCGCTCGTCGTCACGACGGGCTTGCCCGACAGGAACGCCTCGTAGGGGACCATCCCGAAGTCCTCGTCGACGGGGGCGTAGAAGACGCCGAGGCTGCGGGCGTAGAGGTCGGCGAGCCGCGCGTCGTCGACGCGGCCGGTGAACTCGATCCGTCCGTCGAGACCGTGCGCGAGCCCCTCGAGGCGTTCGCGGTCCGGCCCCTCCCCGGTGACGACGACGCGCAGCGTCGGCTCGCGCTTCGCGGCCTCGACGAGCAGGTCGATGCGCTTCGCACGGTCGAGCCGGTTGACGGAGAGGATGTAGCCCTCGGGCTCCGCGGTCCGGTAGTCGAGGGACTGCGGCGGGTGCGGCAGCACGCTCGCCTCGATCCCGTTGAACCGCTGCAGGCGGTCGGCGACGTTCCGCGACGTCGCGAAGACGCGCCTCGCCTCGCGCAGCGCGACGCCGTCGAGCCGTTCGACGGCCCGCCTCGTCGCGCGGTCCTCCGGCGACTCCGAGAACTGGCCGAGCTCCGTGCGGTCGTAGTCGTACGCCTGCCGGAACTGGTGCAGCACCCACGCCACCTTGTTCGGGTGGCGCACGCAGTACGCCGGGAACTTCGTGGCGATCACGCGGTCGATCGGCGTCCCGTCGGACTCCGTCAGGTCGACGAGCCGCCAGAGGAACGCCTGGTCGAGCACGCGGGTCCCCGGATACCACTTGAACGGAACCGTCACGAGCTCCGCCTCGTGCCCGCGCCGCACGAGCGCGGCGACGAGCTCCTCGGCCATCAGCTCCGCCCCGCCGCGCACGAACGGCACCTGCGGCGCCGCCACGACGACTCTCATGGCTCGCGGCGTTCGAGACGCGTGATGCGCTCGTCGAGGTCGTCGACGAGCTTCAGGACCGCGTCGTTGAACGCGCGCTGGTCGGCGAACGCCGGCTCGACGTACCAGCGCATCAGGCGCCTGAGCACGGCCTTGATCGGGCCGCCCTTGCCGACGATCGGCCGCTCCGCGGAGATCGGCCACAGCCGCTCCGCCTGGTCGCGCACCGACAGCCGCACCTGCGCGGGCGTCACGCCCACGTCCCGCGGCCCGGCCGCCCGGAGCTCCTCCTTCAGCCGCGCGAAGAGGGCGGCGACGTCCGTCGTCTCGTCCGACACTTCCGCGGAGTCTAGAGCGGGCCCGTTACGGCGCTGTTAGCCACGTAGGATCGCCGGCGTGGTCGGTATCTCGCTGCTCACGCTCGTCCCCGGCGAGCTCGGCGGGAGCGAGACGTACGTGCGCGAGCTCCTGCGCGGCCTCGGCCGGGTCGGGGCGCACGACTACCGCGTCCTCCTGCCACCCGTGGCGCCCGGCGCCGCCGAGGGGCTCCCGTCGGAGATCGCCGCCGAGTACCGGCACGCGCGGAGCGCTCGACAGCGACTTGCGGCGATGGCGGCCGCCGCCGCGCGGCCGGGGCCGCTGCGCGCCCGCCTCCGGGAAGCCCGCGTCGTCCACTACCCCCTGACGCTGCGCATCCCGACCGTGGACGCGCCGGGCGTCGTCACCCTGCACGATCTGCAGCACCTCGACCTGCCGGCGATGTTCCCGCGCTCCGAGCGGCTCTTCCGGCAGGTCGCGTGGCACCCGTCGATCCGCGGCGCCGACCGGGTGATCGTGATCAGCGACTTCGTCCGCCGCCGGGCGGTTGAGCTGCTCGGGCTCGACGCGGACCGGATCCGCGTCGTCCCGCTGGGGCTCGACCACGCGCAGCTCGCGCCCGCGGGAGCGCGAGAGGACTTCGTCTACTACCCGGCGCGCCGCTGGCCGCACAAGAACCACGAGCGGCTCTTCGAGGCGTTCGCGCTGCTCCGCGGCGAGCGGCCCGGCCTCCGCCTCGTGCTCACCGGCGGCGGCGACTTCTCCGATGTGCCGGAGGGGGTGGAGGCGCTCGGCCACGTCCCGTGGAGCGAGGTCGTCTCGCTCATGCAGCGGGCGGCGGCGCTCGTCTTCCCGTCGCTCTACGAGGGGTTCGGCCTGCCGCCGCTCGAGGCGATGGCCTGTGGCTGCCCGGTCGCCTGCTCGGACGCGGCCGCGCTGCCCGAGGTGGTCGGCGGCGCGGCGCGGCTGTTCGACCCGTACGACCCGGCGTCGATCGCGGCGGCGGTGCGGGACGTGCTCGCCGACCCGGAGCCCTGGACCGCGCGCGGCCTCGAGCGGGCGCGGGCGTACTCCTGGGACGAGACGGCGCGCGCGACCGACGCGGTCTACGCCGAGCTTCTCTGACCGAGCCGGTTCCGGCGCGCGTCGCGCCAGCCGCGCACGACCGCGCCCATCGCCGCGCCCCGTCGAGGATGACGGGCCGCGAGCGCGAGGTGGGCGCCGACGACCACGACGCGCCGCAGGGCCCGCGCGCCGTGCGGCAGAGGCGCATGACGCTCCGCGACGGCGATCGTGTTCCGCGTGTCGTAGTAGAGGTTCGTCGTCGACCTGGCGCCGCCGGTGGACGCCGAGCCCCTGTGACGCACCCGCGCGTCGGGCACGAAGACGATCGCGAAGCCGGCGGCACGGATCCGCAACGACCATTCGACGTCCTCGACGTAGGCGAAGAGCGCCTCGTCGAGGAGCCCGGCGCGCTCGATCGCCGCACGCGAGACGGCGACGCCGGCGCCGTCGACGCGGCCCACCTCCCGCAGCTCGTCCGGCCCCGTCGTCGAGACGCGACCCGAGTACCCGAGCCGCGCGTTGAACGACGCGCCGGCGTACTGCACCGTGCGTCCGTCGAGATCGAGGATCTTGCACGCGAGCAGGCCCGCGTCCGGGCGCGCCGCCGCCGCGGCGGCGAGCGCATCCTCGAGGCCCGGCTCGGCGAGCGCGTCGTTGTTCAGAAGCAGCACCCAGTCGGCACCGCGGTCGAGCGCGCGGCGGATGCCCACGTTGTTTCCACCGGCGAAGCCGAGGTTGACGCCGGTGCGGATCAGCTCGACCCCGGGGAAGCGCGCCGCGACCCGGTCCGGCGAGCCGTCGGTGGAGCCGTTGTCGACGCAGACCGTCTCGATCCCCGCCAGCGAGGCGAGCGCGGCGAGCGTGTCGTCGCCGCCGTTCCAGTTCAGGACGACGGCAAGGAGCTTCACGTCTTCGTGAAATGGGCGATCGAGCCGGCGCCGGGCTGCCGCTCCCAGCCGGCGCCGATCTCGGCGACCGCCCGCACGACGCCGGGGTAGTGGTTGCCGTAGCCGCCGGTGTCGACGGCGTCGTGGAAGAGAACGTGGCCGCCGGGCCGGACGAACGCGCCCCAGCGCTCGAAGTCCGCCCTGGCGCCCTCGTAGGAGTGGTCGCCGTCGATGAAGAGGAGCTCCAGCAGTTCCGGCGGCGGGTCGGCGGTCCGCGAGTCGGCGACGAGCAGGTGGACCTTGCCGGCGAGGCCGTAGCGCTCGAGCGCCGCGCGCAACTCCTCGTCGAGCTGGTCGCCGGGCATGTCGGGGCGCAGCGCGACGTGGAAGTCGTACGACCACAGCTCGACGCCGTCGGGCAGTGCCGAGGCGAAGACGAACGTGCTGCCCCCCTTGAAGCGCCCGATCTCGGCGACCGGCCCCGAGGCGACGTCGCGGGCGAGCCGGTAGAGGAGCGCAGCCTCGTCGATCTGCAGCGACGCGACGCCGTGGTTCAGCTGGTTCGACGAGAAGAGGAACGCGAGGTCCTCGAAACCGCGCACGTCGGCCGGCCACGCGCGCACGTTCGGGAAGCGCATCGACGCCGGGTCGGGCAGCACCGCCGCGTGGATCAGGTTCTTGCCGGGGCCGGTGCGGCCGAGGCGGCGGACGAGCGACTTCAGGCCGGGCACAGGCGCGGACGCTACTGCAACGCCCGCAGGTACGCCCACGCGTGCCGTAGGCCCGCGGGGCGCCAGACCGTGAGCGCCGCCGCGTAGAGGACGAGCCCGACCACCGCCGCGAGGAACGGTCCGAGCACGAGCCGGGGCAGCCCGAACGCGGCGGCTGCGACCACTCCGCAGGCGGATGCGGCGACCGCGACGCCGGCGAGCGTCCGCCGCAACGCGTCGAGCGAGGCCAGGAGCACGACGAGCACGAGCGCGGTCGTCAGCGCGAGCCCGCCCGCGACGCCGCCGAGGCCGAGCGTCGCCTGTGCGCCCCACTCCACGAGCACCTGGGCGCCGAACGCGGCCGCCGCGAGCGCGGGCAGCCAGCGCGCGCGGCCGCGGACGAACACGAGCGGATAGGCGACGGTGACGGCCACCGACGCGACCATCCAGGGGGCGAGGTAGCCGACGAGGCGTCCGAGCTCCTTGCCGGTCCCGCCGCCGTAGCTCGAGCCGAGGATGCGCCGCACGAGCGGCTCCCCCGCGAGCGCGAACACGCCTGCGGCGGCGGCGACCGGCACGAGCGAGAGCCACGAGATCGCGACGACGTGACGCGCGACGCGCTCGGGCGACGCTCCCTCGCGGGCGAGCGGCACCGTCGAGACGAGCGCAGCGGAAGCGGCGGTGACGGCGACGAGGAACGCGGCGATGAGGTAGGCGTACGAGAAGGTCGTGGCACGACCGGCGCCGAGGCCGGAGGCGAACCGGTAGGCGACGACGTACAGCCCCTGCAGCGCGATCGGCAGCGCGACGCCCTCACCGAGCTCGACGAGCCGCGCCCACGGCCGCGCGTCCGGCATCCCGGCGGCGCGGCGGCGCAGCAGCTCTGCGAGCGGGATCGCGAGCGACAGGGCGCCGTTCAGCGCGAGCCCCCAGCCGAAGGCGACGACGCCGTGGCCGACGAGCGCGAGCGTCAGCGCGACGCCGGCGATCGACCCGGCGGCGAACCCGTAGGCGGCCCAGGCGTAGTCGTCGAACGCCGCGAGCGCGCTTGCGACGAGGCCGCCGTACACCTGCGCGACCGCCGACGGCACCACCCACGGCAGGAGCGACGCCGCCTGGTCGCGCGCAGCGGGACTCGACGTCAGCGCGGACGCGAGTCCGTGCGGCCAGACGAGCGCGAGCGCCACCACGAGCCCGAGCGGTCCTGCGAGGCCGGCCGCCCACGTGCCGAACTCGTGCGGCAGCCGCCCCGCGTCACGCGCGGCCACGAAGCGCGGCAGGACGACGACGCGCAGCGCGCTCGCCACGAGCACGACCGCGAGGTAGACCCCGTACGCGGCGAAGAAGCCGTCGGTCTTAACGCCGTGCCCAAACTTGCGGGAGAGAATGACGCCCAGGACCGCGGCCGAGCCGCTGACGGCGGCGGTCGAGATGCCCGTCAGGACGCCGCTGCCCACCGCCCCCCGACCACTTGACCGACTACCCTCCATCCGTGCTCGGCGACGATACAGCGACCTGGACGCCGCAAGAGCTGGACGCATTGCGCGACGAGTTCGGCACGGCGTACGCGGGCCGCACCGTGCTCGTGACGGGCGCCGACGGGTTCATGGGCTCGCATCTGACCGAGGCGCTCGTGCATCTGGAGGCAAACGTGATCGCGTTCGTGCGGGCGACGTCGTCGGGGGCGCTGAACAACATCGGCCACCTGCGCCGCCGGCTGCGGGTGGTGTTCGCCGACCTGACCGACAAGACCTCGATCGACTACCTGATGCGCGAGCTGGCGGGCGCGGCCGACCGCCCGTACGTCTTCCACCTCGGCGCGCAGGCGCACGTCGGCGAGTCGTGGCACCGCCCGTACGAGACGGTGATGGCGAACACCGTCGGCACGCTCAACCTGCTCCAGTCGGTCGTCGACCACGGCGTCGAGCTGGAGAAGTTCGACACCGCGGGCACCTCCGAGGAGTACGGCAACGTGCACGAGTCGGTCGCCCACCAGCACGACTACGACGAGCAGGGCGGGCTGATCCTGCACGAGCGATCGCCGATCAACCCGAAGTCGATCTACGCGACCGCGAAGGTCGCCGCCGACTTCCTGACGATGAACTACCACGACGCCTACGGCGTTCCCGGGGTCGTGACGCGGATGTTCAACAACTACGGGCCCCGCCAGAACCCGCGCTACGTGACCGGGACGATCATCACGCAGGCGCTCTCGCGGCCGGAGGTCGAGCTGGGCGCGCTCGAGCCGCTGCGCGACTTCTGCTTCACGACCGACGGCGTGCGCGGCCACCTGACCGTCGCCGCACACGGGATTCCGGGCGACCTGTACGTCTACGGGCAGGGCCGCAACATCTCGATGGCCGACTGGTCGGAGCTGATCCTGCAGACGGGCCGCGAGCACGGTTACTGGGGCGACGACCGCCACGTCGTCACGAACGAGAAGCGGCTGCGCCCCGGCGTCACCGACGTGATGGCGCTGCGCGTCGGCTACGAGAAGCTGAACCGCGAGACCGGCTGGGAGCCGAAGGTCTCCTGGGAGGAAGGCGTCCTGCGCACCATCCGCTGGTACGCCGAGCACCGCGACAGCTGGCTCGGCCGCGTCGACTGGCTGACCGCCGAGCGGAGCCCGAAGGCGTGAGCCGCGCGCTCGTCACCGGCGGCGGCGGGTTCCTCGGCTCGCATCTCGTCGAGCGGCTCGAAGGCGAGGGGCACGACGTCGTCGTCGCGCGCCGCCGCGACTACGACCTCACCCGCTACGACGACGTGGAGCGGCTGTTCCGCGACGCGGAGCCGGAGCTCGTCTTCCACCTCGCGGCGGAGGTCGGCGGCATCGGCGCGAACCGGGCCAACCCCGGCCGCTACTGGTACGCGAACCTGATGATGGGCGCGCACGTGCTCGAGCTCTCACGACTCGCGGGCGTGCGGAAGCTCGTCGTCGCCGGCACCGTGTGCGCGTACCCGAAGCACACGCCCGTGCCGTTCTCGGAGGACGACCTCTGGAACGGCTACCCCGAGGAGACGAACGCGCCGTACGGCGTGGCGAAGAAGTCCGTGCTCGTCGGCGCGCAGGCCTACCGCGAGCAGTACGGGCTCGACACGATCTATCTCCTGCCGGCGAACCTCTACGGCCCGCGCGACAACTTCGATCTCGAGACGTCGCACGTGATTCCGGCGCTGATCCGGAAGATGGTCGAGGCGCACGGCGAGGTCGTGCTCTGGGGCGACGGCTCCCCCACGCGCGAGTTCCTCTACGTCGACGATTGCGTCGACGGGCTGGTGCTCGCCGCGGAACGGTACGACGGCGCCGAGCCGGTCAACCTGGGCACCGGGGTCGAGACGTCGATCCGCGAGCTGGCGGCGACGATCGCCGAGCTGACCGGCTTCGAGGGCGAGCTCGTCTGGGACACGTCGATGCCGAACGGCCAGCCGCGCCGGCAACTCGACGCGTCACGGGCCCGCGAGCTCTTCGGTTTCGAGGCCCGGACGCCGCTGCGGGACGGCCTCGCCCGGACGGTCGACTGGTACCGCTCGACCGTCCTCGCGTCCTCGCGCTAGCCGCTCCTCGACGAGCGCGAGCCGCTGTGCGAGCACGACGTTCTGGTCGGAGAGCCGTGAGATGACGGTCGAGTAGTGGAGCAGCACGAGGATCACGAACAGGAGACCGACGGCGAAGAGGACGGCGGGCGGGTAGCCGCGCACGCCGAACCAGGCGGCGATCGTGTTCAGCCCGCCGCGCCAGGCCGAGAGGACGACGAGCACGATTCCGGTCAGCAGCCAGAGGAGCGCGTAGCGCTCGCGCAGGCGGCGCGACCGGATCAGCTCGAAGACGACGAGCACGAGGACGAGCGACGCCGCGGTCGCCGCGAGCGACACCTTCAGCGGCGTCTGCGCGGCGATCACACGTCCTCCGCCGGGACGACGCTGCGCCGGAAGAGGCCGACGAAGAGCGCGACGAGCACCTTGACCATGTAGTAGATCGAGCGGAGCGCGGTGATCGACGAGCGGCCGTGCTCGCGCTCGCGCATCCGAACCGGCACCTCGACGAGCCGGAGGCGGTGCTTGATCGTCATCACCATCCCCTCCACCTCGGGGTAGTCGTGCGGGTAGTCGGCGGCGAAGAGGTCGAGCGCCTTGCGGTTCAGCGCCTGGAAGCCGGAGGTCGTGTCGGTGACGCGCTGCCGCGCGATCGCGGAGACGACGAGCGCGAGCAGCCTGATCCCGACGCGGCGGGTCGCCGACGACCGGTAGCCGGCCTCCTCGACGAAACGCGAGCCGACAGCGATGTCGGCGTCGCCGGCCAGCACGGGCTCGAGCACCTTCGGCAGCTCTGACGGGTCGTGCTGCCCGTCCCCGTCGCAGCGGACGACGAGGTCGTAGCCGTTCTCGTGCGCGAACCGGAACCCCGTCTGCACGGCGCCGCCGATACCGAGGTTGAACGGGAGCCCGACGACGTACGCGCCGTGCTCGCGGGCGACCTCCACGGTCCGGTCGACGGAGCCGTCGGAGACGACGACGACGTCGAGGCCAGCGTCGAACGCGCGCAGCTCGTCGAGCACGCGGCCGATGTTCCGCTCCTCGTTGTACGCGGGAACGATCGCGATGCGCCGCAGACCGCTAGACACGCGCGCGCTCCCGCACCCCGATCAGGTCGAGCAGCTGCCGTGCGCGGTGGCGGTAGGTGTGCTCGTCGAGGACGCGCTCGCGGGCGTGCCGGCCGAGCTCCTCCGCCTGCGCCGGGTCGGCGAGCAGCTCGCGGTATGCCTCCACCGCCTGCGCGGCATCCTCGACGACGAGGAGCTCGGAGCCGGGCTCGAACCAGCGGTCGATGCCGTTGTACGGGTTCGACACGATCGCCGCGCCTGCCGAGGCGAGCTCGAAGGGCCGGCACGACGACGAGGCGTAGACGGTCGCGTGCGAGCGGCGGGTGATGCAGAGGTTGATGCGCGCGGCGGAGATCGCACGCGCGAAGGCGTTGAACGGGACGTCGCCGATCGAGCGCGCGCTGCCGACGTCGCCGCGGAAGTCGCGGCCGCCGAGCGCGAAGTCGACGTCGGGCAGTGTGCGCGAGGGCTCGCCGACGAGCGCCTGCATCCAGTCGCGCCGGAACTTGTCGCCGTAGCCGTAGAAGAAGACGTCCATCGTCTTCTCGACGGTCTGCGGCGCGAAGAACTCGGGGTCGGCGGCCCAGAAGACCGCCTCGGCGCGGCGGGCGCCGAGCTGGCGCAGCCGCTCGAGCCCGCCCTCGGAGTTCGAGACGACGAGGTCGTACTCGGACGGGTCGGCCTGGTGGTACCAGTTGAAGCCGGTGTCCATGCCGCCGAACTCGGGCAGGCTCATCGGCACGTCGCCGTCGTAGAAGACGATCGGCAGGTCGTAGCGCTCGCGCAGGTACGTGGGGATGCCGCGCAGGTGCGCCATCGGGATCGTGAAGACGACGAGCGCGTCGGGTCGCTCGCGTTCGATCAACCGGTCGAGGTGCTTGCGCCAGCGCGGCGTCACCCAGCGCCACACCGCCTCGCGGGTCATCCGGTCGCCGAGCCCGTCCTCCGGGTTGTCCTCGGCGCGCCGCAGATACCGGTCGCCCTTCAGCCGCGCCGCGAGGTCGCGCAGGCGCGCAAACGACTCGCCCTCGAGGTAGGTGGGGTTCTCGGCGACGCGCCACCAGGGCGCTTCGACGGGCCGGCCGCGGTACGGCGTGACGACGAGGTCGGCGCCCTCCTCGTAGAGCCCCTTCCAGAGCTGCCACCAGGCGGGCGTGCAGCCGTAGCGGAAGTCGAGGTCGACGGCGGAGGCGGCGACGAGCAGCTTCACGCAGTGCAGTGTCTCAGAGCGGCGTTACGGCGCGGTTAGGGACGCCAAGTCCTGCGGGAGCAGCGAGTAGACGACGGCATCGGCGCGGGTGCCGTCCCTGCGCGCGTCGTACGCGCGGAGCACGCCCTCCCGTGTGAAGCCTGCCCTCTCCGCGACGCGCTGGGACGCGACGTTGCCGGGATCCGTATGAAGCTGCAGGCGGGCAAGTCGCAGCTCGGGCAGCGCCCACGACGCCGTGAGCCGGACTGCCCGCGTGGCGCGTCCCTTGCCCCGGCCGTCTTCGAGCACCCAGTAGCCGACCGAACCGCGACCGTCGTCGTCTCGTTCGACGAAGATGTGGCCCAGGCATGTGCCGGGCCGAGCGGCGTCGCAGATCGCGAAGGACGCACCTGTTCCCTCCGCCCACCTTTCACGCTTCGCTGCCAGGTAGTCGGCAGGGCTGCGGCCGGGCAGGTCGAACCATCTCGAGATTTCGGCGTCGCCCGCGGCGCGCTCGATCGCGGGAAGATCGCGCTCGTCCAGAGGACGGAGGGTGATGACGCCGTCGGAGAGCGGCGGATCGGGGGGTTCGAGACTCACCTGGTCGAGACGCTATCCGGCGTCGAGCGGCCACAGGGTCGCGGCGCCGCGACCCGACAGCCCGTGCAGGTCAGTAGACCCTGACGATCCTCACCTTGCTGCAGACGAACCCTGAACCCTTGAGCCGACAGCTGGGGATCACCTCGAGTCTGTGATCGGCCGAGCCGGAAAGTCGGTAGCTCGCATCACAGCTGCCCTTACAGGGGGAGTCGATCTCGGCCCTGACACGGTAGGGGCCGCTCTCCTGTTGCAGAACGGTAAGGGGCTTGCTCGGCGTGGCCAGGCCTCCGGCAGGAGCGCCGCCGCTCCGGCTGACCAGAACCAGCACGGCAAGCTTCTTCTCGGCCGCCGGGGCCAGGTTCTTCTCGACCGTCACGATCAGCTTGTGAGTACCGGCAGCCCTCTTCGTCTTGGCCGCCGCGGACAAGCCTGCCGTCGCGCCCAAGACGAGCGCGGGCAAGACGACAGCTGCGACGAGACCGCGGCGGAACATGCTCCAAAGGTACTGCGACTCCTCGAGCGGCTCGCAACCGGGGTTCCGGCACGGTGAGGAGGAGGCGCTCACTCGGACGAGTGAACTTCACTCGCGCCCACTCAAGGTTTTCGCGGCCCGGACGTCTTTGCGACGAGAGCAGGCCCCCTCGAGAAGGAGAACGATCGTGAAGTGGAAGGCCCCCATTGCTATTGCGGTTGCGGCGCTCGCGCTGCCCGGGCTCGCGAACGCGGCGACGCTGAAGGGCGTCGTGGTGGCGAAGCAGCCGGCCCGGCACGCGATCGTCGTCGCCTCGGCCCGCGGCGCGGTGACGACGCTGCGGGTCGACGTCAACAAGATGAAGGCGACGCGCATCGGCACGCGCCTCGCAGCCACCGGAACGGTTCGGCCCGACGGCTCGTGGCAGACGACGAGGCTGTCCCGCCTCGGTCATGCCGGGAAGACGCATCTGCGCGTGACCGTGGTCAAGGTCGCCGGCACGCGGCTGCTCGTCGCCGGCGGCGGCAGCGCGTTCTCGATCAAGCTGCGCCGCGGCGCCCGGGTGCTGGCGGACGCCGGCCCGAGCCTGCAGGCGGGCGACCAGGTCGAGACGGAGGTCGAGCTCGGCGGCGGCGTGCCGAGCAGCGGCAGCCTGCAGCAGGTCGGCCAGACGGCGCTGATCGAGTTCAGCGGCACCGTCTCGGCGCTCGACGCGACGTCGATCCAGATCGCGAGCAACGGCGTCACGACGACGGTGACGCTGCCCGCCGGGATCACCCTGCCGCCCGTCGTGACGGTCGGCGCCCGCGTCGAGGTCGTCGCCTCCGTCTCGGGCACGACGCTGACGCTCACCGCGCTCAAGGTCGAGGACGACCACCCGGACTCGACGCAGGCGACGCACGGCGTCGAGGTCAGCGACTCCGGCCAGGCGAAGGTGGAGGGAATCGTCTCCGCCGTCGACGCGGGCTCGATCACGATCCAGCCGGGCGACGGTGCGGCCCCGGTCGTCTTCGCGATCCCGGCCGGCTTCGATCTACCGACGGTGGCGGCCGGCAACGAGGTGGAGGCGCGCGGCAGCGCCGTCGCCGGCGTCCTCACCCTGAGCAAGCTCGAGGTCGACGGCGAGAGCGAGAGCGGCTCCGGCTCTGCCTCCGGCTCGGGCAACGACGGCAGCCAGCAGGCGGGCGACAACAGCGGCTCCGACACGGGAGGCTCCGGCTCTGGCGACGGCGGCTCCGGCGACGGCGGCTCCAGCGACGCCGGCAGCACGGGCGGCGGCACTGGCTCGACCGGCGGCGGCCTGTAGGTCCTGGAGAGGCGGCGGGGAGGCCTACGGGCTTCCCCGCCCTCCCGGCTTCGTCAGCGCCGGAGGCGGAAGATCCGGATCCCGTCGACGTCGCTCGTCGAGGCCGCGCTGACCCGGAGCCAGCGCAGGAGCGCCGGGCGCGCGCGGAACGACCGCCCCACGACGACGACCCGCACGCGGTAGCGCACGATCGCCGCGCGCACCCGCTCGTCGGTGAGGAAGCCGCTCGCGAAGCGGAGGTTCGCGGTGTCGACGAGGTCGGGCGGTACGTGCCGGTGCGCGAGCACCGGCACGTACGGCTGGTCGGAGACGACGAAATCGCCGGGACGTGTCGCCGCCTCGACCCGGCGCGCGGCCGTCACGAGCCTCTGGTCGAGCGGCGTGCGGTTCGAGTCGACGTTCCGCACCTGTTGCACGTAGCCGGCGGCGACGAGCAGCGCCGCACAGGCAAGTGCGACGGGAGCGAGTCGCCCGAGCCGCCCGACCAGCGACCCGAGGCCGACGCCGACCGCCGGCGCGAACGCGAACGGCAGGGTCAGCAGGTGGTTCTCGTGCAACGGCGAGTACGCGCCGACGAAGACCACCGCGGCGAGCGGCCACAGCCAGACGGCGCGCACACGCCACGAGCCGAGGAGCGCGCCGGCGGCACCGGCGAGCGTCAGCCAGAGAAACGGCGTCCGCACGTTGAAGTACGCGCGCAGCTCGTGGCCGTTCGAAAGGTCGTCCGGCGACCGCGGCGCGTGCCGGTGGTAGGCGACCGCGTCCGACCAGATCCGGTGCAGGCCGGAGAGGTGCGCGAGCGCGACCGCCGCCACGACGACCGCTGCCGCACCGACGGCGAAGAGGAGACGCCGCGGCGGTACGCGCGCGGCGAGGAGGAGCGCCGCGACCGCCGGCAGAGCCGTGACCGCCGAGAGCTTCACGAGCACCGCGGCCGCGAGCACCGCTCCCGCGGCCTCGGCGGCGCCGACCCCGGCGAGCGCGACCGCGGCGAGGGCGAGCGTGAGCGCGGGCACGTCGGCGAAGATGCGGGCGCCGTAGAGCGGGAACGGCGGCGCGATCGCCAGGAGGCAAGCGGCGAGCACGCCGGCCGCGCGGCCCGCGGCCGAGCGGCCGAGCACGTAGAGCGTGGGCACGGCGAGCAGCGTCGTCGCGATCGTCGCCTCGCGCAGCCCGCGAAGCGTCGGCGCGAAGACCGAGGCGAGCCCGCGCAGCAGGTCGTAGAAGAGCGGCGGCTGTGACGCGAAGACGTCCTTGCCGAGCGTGAACCCGTGCCGCAGCGCCTGGACGCTGAGCAGGTACGTCCCCTCGTCGAAGAACGGGTCGACGTCGAGCGTCCGCGCGACCAGCGCCCACTGCGCAGCCGCGATCGCGACGAGCAGCGCCGCGACTCCCGCGCGGCCCGCGGCGGCTCGGCTCAATAGGCGCCCCGCTGCCCGAGGACGGCGAACGGCGTCTTGAAGAGGATCGTGATGTCGAGCCAGAGCGACCAGTTCTCGAGGTAGTAGAAGTCGAGCCGCACGAGATCGTCGAACGTCAGGTCGGAGCGCCCCGCGACCTGCCAGAGGCCCGTGACGCCTGGCAGGACGTTGTAGCGGCGGCGATGCCACGGCTCGAGCCGCGTGTAGTCGCGCAACGGCAGCGGCCTCGGCCCGACGAGGGACATCTCGCCGCGCAGCACGTTGATCACGTTGGGCACCTCGTCGAGCGAGAGGCGGCGGAGCACGCGGCCGATCGAGGTGACGCGCGGATCGTCGCGGATCTTGAACAGCGCCCCACCCGCCTCGTTCCGCGCCTCGAGCTCGTCCTGGCGGCGGTCCGCGCCCTCGACCATCGTGCGGAACTTCAGCATGCGGAACTCCCGCTCCCCGAGCCCGACGCGCGGGGCGGCGTAGAAGACGGGCCCCCGCGACGACAGCTTGATCGCGGCGGCGATCACGAGCCATGCGGGCAGCCCGAGCACGACGATCAGCGACGCGACGGCGATGTCGAATGCGCGCTTCGTCGCCCAGTCGGTGCCGGCGAAGATCGGCGGGCGGAGCTCGAACAGCGGCACCCCCTGCCCCGGGACGTACTCGCCGCGCTCGACGAGCAGCTCGGTCGTCCGCGGCGCGACGCGGACGCGGACGTTGCGCCGGTGGGCGGCCTCGACGATCTCGAGCAGCCGGTTGTCGTCGAGCCCCGTGTCGGCCACGATCAGCTCGTCGAGCTGCGGCCCCGCGAGCGCGTCCTCGACGCTTCGGTCCGGCTCGACCTCGCCGGCGAACTCGTAGGCGATGCCGCCACGGCTCGTCCCCAGCGAGTTGCGCAGGTGGTCGCGCGCCTCCTGGGTGCCGACGAGCAGCGCGCGCCTGCGCACGCCGGCAAGGCTGAGCGCGGTGCCCGTCACGAGCTCGTAGCTCGCGCGGAAGACCGCGATCAGCGTCGCGACGAAGACGCCGCCCGCGACGTAGAGGCCGAAGGTCGTGAAGTGCTGCCCCGTCCCGATCGCGAAGGCGAGCGAGAGCGCGGCGACGAGCAGCACGCTCGGCACGACGCGGCCGACCCCCTCCCGCAGCTCGCGTGGTGCGTACAGGCCGGCGCGCCAGAAGACGAGCACGAGGACGAGGATCAGGAACGCGAGCCAGTCGGTCTCCTGGTCCCACAAGAGACCCCAGAGCACCGGGTGGCCGAGCACGTACGCGCGCAGCGCGAGCGCGAGGTAGAGGCCGATGACGAGCCCGCCGACGTCGATCGTCATCAGCGCGAGGATGCTGCCGAGCCGGCGCAGGCCGGACTTGAAGGGCGACGACGAGAGGAGGTACGGCTTCGCCGCGCGAACGTCCTCGACCCGGCGCGCGGCGTTCATCGCGCGATCGTAGCCTCGCGCCAGGAAAGCTCCGGCGCCGAGGCCGCGCGCGCCGCGTGCTCCTCGACCGTCCGCGGCGGCCGGCGCAGCGCGAGGAGACGCAGCAGCGCGCCGAGCGCGACGGCGCGGACGCGGTCGACGAGCTCCCAGTCGTGGAAGTGGACGTGCACGACGCGCGGCAGCGCGTGCAGGCCCCGCGCGAGCATCCCGAGCGAGTGCGTCGCCGGCAGCTCTAGCAGCGTCGACCCGCTTCCGAGCACGACCCGCCGCGGGCCGTCGAGCTGGAGCCGCGGCGCGCCGTCCGGCAAGTACGACTGCCTGAACGTGGTCGCCGTGCAGTCGACATAGCCGAACGACGCGAGCGTCTCGGCGAGCGGCTCGTCCAGGTACCAGCCGCCGCCGCAGAAGAACCGCGGCTCGAGGCCGCGCTCCCGGAGCCAGCCCGCCTCGCCGCGAACGATCGCGGCGGCGTCGGCGCCCCGAGCCGGTCGCGCCTGCGTGGGTCCGCCCCAGTGGGTGTGGTGGCCGAGCGGCGCCAGCGCCGCCGCTCGCCGCGCGCGCTCGAGCCAGCGCTCCTCGTCCTCGCCCGAGGCGGCGTCCGGGGGCCGGATGAGCGGCGTCACGACGAACCCGGCCGGCCGACGCTCCAGCAGGCGCTCGAAGGCGGCCCAGACGCGCTCGTCGAGCGGTCGCTCGACGTGGCAGGAAACGACGGCGTACCGTTCAAGCCCGTCCACGATGCGCATCTTGTCAGCACGCACCTCGGCGCTCCTCGTCGCCGCGGTCGCGATCGCCCCGCGCCTCGTGGTGCTCGGGGTCGAGCGCGGCTCCATCCTCGCCTCGTTCACCGAGAAGAGCGACGACTTCGCGCGCACGTTCGTGAAGAGTGGAACGTACGGCTTCGTGCCGGGGGTCCCCTCCGCGTACACGCAGCCGCTCTACGGCTGGTTCCTCGTCCCGCTCTACTGGATCCTCGGTCGCCACTGGCTCGTCGTGGGTCTGGCGCAGATCGCCGTCGCGACGGCGACGGCACTCGTCGTGCTCGTGATCGGGCGCCGCTTCCTCGGGCCGCGCCCGGGCCTGCTCGCCGCCGTCGCCGCGACGCTCAACCCGTACCTCGTCTGGCACGACGTCCACGTCAACCGCGAGATCGTCGACCAGCTCGCCGCGGCGGCGCTCTTCCTGCTCGTCCTGCTCGCCGCCGAGCGCGGCACCGCCGCGCTCGCCGCTGCGGCGGGCCTCGCGGGGGGCGCCGCGGTGCTCGGCAACTCGCGCCTGACCGCGCTGCCGCTCGTCCTCGCGGTCTACCTCGGCTGGCGCCGCCGCGACCGTGCGCTCGTGCTCGCGGTGAGCCTCGTCGCCGTGACGCTGCTCACGGTGACGCCGTGGCTCGTGCGCAACCGCGTGCAGGTCGGCTGCTTCACGATCACGACCGATGCGCACGCGCTCTGGAAGGCGAACAACGAGCACACCTACGCGACGCTCGCGGCCGGCAAGTGGATCGACGACGTGCCGCCGCTGCCCGGTGCGCCGAAGCTGACGCCCGAGTACGAGCGCGACATCTACGCACAGACGGGCCGCATCGTGAAGGTGAACGAGTGCTCGCAGATGCGGCTGTACGAGCACGCCACCTTCCGCTTCTGGCGGCACCATCCCGGCGAGAAGGCGAAGCTGATGGCGCAGGCGACGCGCATGCTCTGGCAGCCCGAGCAGACCCGTACGGAGGGCGGCCCGCATTCGAGCACGGCGCGGGCGTGGTCGGAGGCGCTGTGGACGATCCCCGTGTACGTGCTCGCGCTCGCCGGCCTCTTCGTCGTGCCGACGCCGCTCGCGGCGCTCGCGCTCGTCTTCCTCGTCTACAACACGGCGGCCGCGTGGCTCTTCGCGGGCGCGACCCGCTACCGCGTCTCCTTCGACTTCGTGCTCGCGCTGCTTGCGGCGGCGGCCGTCGACCGCGCGCTCAGGAGCCCGCGGTACACCGCGTCGACGCCGTCGGCCGCCGCCTCCTCCGAGAACGACTCGAGCGCGCGCCGCCTCGCCGCAGAGCCGTAAGAGCGAACGCGCTCCGGGTCGCGCGCGAGCGCGACGAGCGCGCGCGCGAGCGCGGCGGGGTCCTCCGGCGGAACGACGACTCCCGTCTCGCCGTCGGCGACGATCTCCGGCAGGCCGCCGACCTCGCTGACGACCGCCGCCCGGCCCCGCTCGGCCGCCTCGAGCGCGACCATGCCGAAGCCCTCTCCGCGCGAGGGCGCGACGACGACGGCGTTTCGCTCGTACACCTCCGCCACGGGCGAGACCCGTCCGAGGAACGTCACGCCCTCGGGCGCGGCGGCGCGGAGCTCCGCCTCGAGCGGCCCCGCGCCCGCGAGCTCGAGCGTCAGCTCCGGCACCTCCAGGCGCGCTGCTGCGAACGCCTGCAGGAGGACGTCGAAGCCCTTGATCGGGATCAGCCGGCCGACGGCGGCGAGCCGCGTCGCCGCGGGCGGCGGCGGCGGCTCGGGGCCGGCGGCGATCCCGTAGTGGACGACGCGGAACGCGTCGCGCGCGAAGCCCTCCGTCTCGGCGAGGTACTCGGCGAGGCCGCGCGAGATCGCGATCTGCGCGTGCGCGAACCGCGCGGCGGCGCGGTCGGCGGCCGCGACGAGCGGGTGGCCGCGGAACTCGTTGAAGCCGTGCTTCGTGCTCACCCGGACCGGAAAGCGTGCGAGCGCTCCGGCCGGCAGGCAGAGGACGTCGGCGTGGACGAGGTGCGTGTGCAGGATCGGCGCCCGGCGCGCCAGGAGCCGCGCGGGCACGGTCGGATCGAGGTCGAACCGCATGCGCCACGCCTCCGTCGGCACCCCCTGCGCGCGCAGGCGCTCGACGAACTCGCGGGCGCCCTCCTCGCCCTCGTGCAGCACGACCATCCGCGCGTCCCAGCCGCGCGCCCGCAGGAGCGGGAGCAGCGAGAGCAGGTGCGTCTCGGAGCCGGAGACGCCGGCGACCTTCTGCACGTGGAGCACGCGCGTCACGCCGCGGCCTCGAGCACGCGCTCGGCCCACGTCTCGACCGAGTGGCCTGCGCGCACGCGCTCGCGAAGCGTCCGCCCGAGCGCGGCGCGATCAGCCGTCTTCAACCACTCGAGCCGGGCCGCCAGCTCCTCCTCGGACACGAAGCGGAGCTCCTCGGGGAGCAGCGACGCGAACGCCGGCGTCGAGGCGAGCACCGGCAGACAGGCCGCGGCCGCCTCGAGCGCCGCCTTGTCCGCCGAGCCCGCCTCCGTCGCCGAGACGAACGCGTCGTAGCGGGCGAGCAGCGACGGCACCTCCGTCCAGGCGACGGCGTCCCTGGTGCGCGAGAGCGTCGCGCGGTAGCGGCGGTCGTCCTCCGAAAGCGACGGGCCGACGAACTCGACGTCCACGCCGTCGACGCGCGCGGCGGCGCGCTCGATCAGGTCGTAGCGCTTGACGCGCGAGAAGCGCCCCAGCGAGAGGAGATGCAGCGTCTCGCCGGCGGCCGCGGGCCTGCAGGCGAACCGCTCGACGTCGATCCCGTGGCCGATCGCCTGCACCTTCGGCGAGGCGAAGGGGAACGAGCGCTCGTCGACCGTGAGCACGGCCTTCGACACGCGGGTCGCCGTGCGCAGGAGGCGCGAATCGCGCGGGTGCGTGAACCAGAGGAGCACCGGTGCGCGGAACGGCGCCGCGAGCACGGCGTAGATCGGGGCCATGTGCGCGAGCACCGCGTCCGGCCGCGCAGCGCGGAGTGCGCGGGCGAAGCGCAGACCGCGGAGCGCACGGTTCGAGGCGGCGATCGACTGGACGCGGGTGTTCTCGGGCAGCGCGTGCGGGCCGACGCGCAGCGAGAGCACGACGAGCTCGTCGACACGCTCGGCGAGCGCCCGCAGCTTCGGCACGGTGGCGCCGAGCACGGGATCCTCGACGTCGACCGCCTGCGTGACGACGGCGAGCCTCACGCGGCGACGAGCTCCGCCATCCGCGCCGCGTACTCGTCCGGCGAGACGAGCCACCGCTCGCCCGCGGCGCGCGCGTTCGCGGCGAGACACGCGAGCGCGGCATGGTCATCGAGGATCGCGAGCGCGTCGGCGATCGCCTCCGGCCTCGGCTCGAAGAGGACGCCGTCGACGCCGTCGGTGACGAGATCCGGGATCCCGCCGACGTTCGCGCCGAGCACCGGGCGACCGCGGAGCTGCGCCTCGATCACGACGCGGCCCATCCCCTCGGAGCGCGACGGGAGCACGAGCGCCGACGCCTCGTCGAGCGCCCGCACGACGTCCGCCGTCGAGAGCTCGGGCTGCCAGGTCGCGAGGCCGTCGCGAACGAGTGCGGCGACGACGTCGGTGCGCGTCCCCTTGCCGACGATCCGCAATTCGGCGGCGGGGCGCGCGAGCCGCCAGGCGGCCGCGAGCCCGTCGATGTTCTTGTACGGCTCGAGCACGCCGACGAAGAGCGCCACCGGGCGGTCGGGCAGCGGCACGGTCGGCCCCGCGAAGGCGTCGAGGTCCATGAACGCGGGGAAGGTCGCCGCCGGCTCGCGGCCGACCTCGCGCGCAAGCCCCGCGGTGTACGGCGAGACGGCGCGCACCTTCGCCGCGCGGCGGACCGCCCACGTGCCGACCGCGTCGGCGAGGCGCGCGAGCGCGCGCCGCGACGGCGAGCCGTAGAGGCGGCCGAACGTCCGCCAGTCGCCGTGCAGCTCGACGATCACGGGGACGCCCGTCCGCGCGAGGAGCGCCGCAGCCGCCTCGAAGGGACTCTGCGCGACGATCGCGTCGGGACGGAACGCCCGCGCCTCGCGCCGGACGCGGCGGGGCAGCGAGAGCCAGAAGCGGGGCCCGTCGAGCGGCGTCCGCGGCCGCAGGCGGAACGTGCCGTCGCCGCGCGCGCGGTCGGCCGACGACGCGACGACACGCAGGTCGAAGGTACGCGCGAGACCGTCCCACTTGAGACGCAGGCTCGGCGAGAGCGGCAGGCGGTAGCGGTTGCGCGCGACGAAGAGGACGCGGGTCACGCGGCGGCCTCCTCGAGGATCGACTCGAGCCGCTCGTAGACCGCGTCCCGGTCGTACGCGGCGACCGACGGCGCGGCGGCGGCGCGGAGGCGCGCGCGCAGATCGCCGTCGTCCAGGAACCGCCGCACGGCCGCGGCGAACGCGGGTGCGTCGCCGGGGTCGACGAGGAGGCCGTTCTCGCCGTCCCGGACGACCTCCGCGACGCCGCCCGTGCGGGTGGCGATCACGGGCGTGCCGACGGCGAGCGCCTCGACGACCCCGTGCGGGAAGTTCTCCCAGGCAGAGGTGAGGACGGCGGCGTCCGCGGCGCGGAGCAGGCCGAGCACCTGCGCGCGCGGCAGCGGCCCGAGCAGCTCGACGCCCTCTCCCGCCTCGGCCGCGATGCGCCCGCGCTCGGGGCCGTCGCCGGCGATCAGCAGGCGCACGCCGGGCAGCTCGCGCAGGGCCGCGAGCGCGGTGCCGAGGTCCTTCTGCGCGGTCAGCCTGCCGGCGAACGCGAGCACCGGCTGCCGCCCGGCGTCGAAGGCGGCGGCGTCCGCCGCGCGGGGCGCCGGGTTCGGCAGCACGTCGACGCCCTCCGGGGGTACGCCCCACGAGACGACGAGGTCGCGCATGAACGAGCTCGGGCAGACGACGTGCGCCGCCCGGCGGATCGCCGCGTCGCGCAGCCGCCGCAGGATCGTCGCGAGGGGGCCGCCGCCGCCCGCCTGGAAGTCGCCGACCTCGCCGCCGACGAGCCCGCGCCTGCGCGCCCGCTCGAACGCGGGATCGGCGGTGATCTTGAGCACGAGCGGCGTGCGTGCAGCGAGGGCGCCGAGCGACGAGCGCCCGAACATGCCCGTCGAGTAGACGACGTCCGCATGCCTGCCGCGCGCCGCGATCAGGAGCAGCGCCCGCAGGTGCCGGAGCCCCGCCGGCAGGCGGCGGCTCACCCAGCGGACGGGGTACGGCTCGGCCGCGGGCGCCGTGGCGGCGGTGACGACGGCCTCCACGTCGTGGCCGCGCGCGCGCAGCCAGGCCGCGACCTCCGGCGCGTGACTCGCCGGGCCGCCGACGTCGGGCGGCCAGATCCCGGAGACGACGAGCACCCTCATGCGAGCCGGCGGCGCACGCCGACGAGGCCGAACGACCAGAAGGCCGCGAGCGCGACGGCCCCGGCGAGCACGCCGCCGGCGGCGCCGGTCGCGCCGTAGTAGTGGGCGAGCACGAGCACCGCCGGCACGAGCACGGCGATCTCCAGCGCCTGGCCGAGCGTGCGCAGGCCCGGCCGGCCGATCGAGACCGGGAACGACTTCGTCCACGCGAAGACGAGCTGCACCATCGCCGCGAGCAGCATCACCCGGAACGCGTCGGCGGCTGGGACGTACTTCGCCCTGTACACCCAGCGCACGAGCGTGGGCATCCACCACCATGCGAGCGGCGTCACGACGCAGGCGAGCGCCGCCGTCGCGCCGATGTACCGCGCGAGGAGCGCGTACGCGCGCGCGCTGCGGCCGTGCTCGACGTCGCGCGTCTGCTCTGCGAGAAGCACGAGCCGCGCCGGTGCGGAGAGCGACGCCGCGGCCGTCGCGGGCGCCTGTGCCGCGCGGAAGTTGGCGGTCTGGGACGGCGTCGCGACGACCCCGACGAGCACCATCGGCAGGCTGGTGCGCAGCGACGTGAGGCCCGACGCGACCGTCGACTGGATCGCGAAGCGGCGGATCTCCGGCGCGTCCTCCGCGAGCGCCTCGGGCGCGGACGCGGGGTAGCGGCGGTAGACGGCGAGTGCGACGGCGCCGACGGTGAGGGTCGAGGCGACCTGCGCCGCCACGACGGCGCCGAAGAGCGCGAGCAGCCCGAGCCGGGCGCCGACGACGATCGCCACGAACCGGAGCGCCATCGACCAGAGGAGCAGAAGGCCGCGCAGGTCGTAGCGGTTCCGCACGAGCAGCACGGCGCCGGCCATTCCCTCGGGCTGCTGCACGAAGGGGACGAGCGCGGCGATCAGCATCGCGCCGCGCAGCCCGCCCGTCGTCCAGATCCAGGGCGCGAGGAGCGCGGCGCCGACCACGGCGAGCGAGCCCGCGGCGCCGCCGGCCATCTTCACCGTGAGCCCGATGCGGAAGAGGCGGTGGAAGCGCCCCCACTGCCCGCGGGCGGCGTAGCGGTTCCCGTACTTGACGACGACCTCGTCGATCGTCAGGTCGACGAAGAGCTGCAGGAGGCTCGTCGTGCCGAAGACGAGTGCGAAGCGCGCGAAGTCCGGCTTCGAGAGCTCGCGTGCCGCCACCACGGTCGCGGCGAAGCCGAGGAGCGCCGACCCGTAGATCCCGAATGCCGTCGCCGCACGACGCCGGAGGACGCGGGAAGGCATGTCCGGCGCGAGTATAGTTGCCTGCCTTGGGGCCACTCGTCCTCGCGGCGGCGATCCCGCTCCTCTTCCTGCACCGCAACTACCAGCCCGGGATCGACGTGGGGTCGGTGCACGTCGACCTCGCGGACATCGCGGTGCTCGCGGTCGTCGTCACGGCGGCCGCGTCGATTCGCCGCCCGCGCCTCCGCGACTGGGCGTCGTGGCTGGCGCTCGCCGCGCTCGTCCCCGTCGGGGTCCTCTGGGGGGCGGCGCACTTCTCCGCGTACCCGCTCGGCACGCACCTGACGACGACGGCGAAGTGGCTCGAGTACATGCTGCTCGCCCCCGCGGTGTGGGCGATCGCGCGGCGGCAGCGCGACCTTCTCCCGGCGGCGGTGGTGCTCGTAGCGTGGGACGTCGTCGCGGGCGTCGTCGCGCTCCTGCAGTTCGTCGGCCTCGTCGGCGACCTCGACGGCACGCCCGCCGGCCGCCGCAAGCCGTCGTTCGTCGGCGTCCACGACTACGCCGTGCTCTCCGGCGCGTCCCTCGTCGTCGCGCTCGTCGTGCTGGTGCGCGGCGAGCGCTCGCCACGCGAGCGGGCGTTCGCCCTGACGGCGGGCATCGCCGGCGGCATCGGGATGGTGATCGGCGGCGCGTTCGACTCGCTGCTCGGGATCGTGCTCGCGACGGGCGGAATCGTGCTCGCCGCGCACGTCCGCGACCGGCGGCGGCTCGCGACGCTGGGGGCGATCCTCGCCGCGGTCGCCGCGGGCATCTTCCTCGTCCGCAGCTCCGCCGTCGCCGACGGCCTGAAGTTCCTCGGCGCGAAGGAGGGAAGCGGCGGCGCGTCGACGCACATCCAGAGCTACCGGCAGCGCGCGCTCCTCGCGTACATCGGCGGCCGCGAGTTCCTCGCGCACCCGCTGCTCGGCGTGGGCTGGCAGGGCTCGGCCGACCCGTACGCGTTCAGGCCGTACCTCGCCGACGCGCGCGCGAAGTTCGACCAGCCGGCGGAGGCGTTTCCCTCGCAGCGCAACCGGTGGGGCGTCCAGAATGCGTACGTGCAGACGCTCGCGGACCTCGGCGTGCTCGGGCTGCCCGTCTTCCTCGCGGCGCTGCTCGCGCCGCTCGTGCTCGCCTGGCGCCGCGGCCGCGGCGACGCGCGCGTCGCCGGGATCGCGCTCCTCCTGCTCGTGCTCGGCGCGTGGAACGGGTACGGCCTCGTGGCGGGGATACCGCTCGGCGCGCTGACGTGGCTCGCGGTCGGAGTCGCGGTCGCCGCGGCGTCGTTCGCCCGGGAGCCGGCGTGAAGGCGCTCGTCACCGGCGGCGGCGGGTTCATCGGCTCGCACCTCGTGCGCGCGCTGCTCGAGCGCGGCGACGACGTGCGCGTGCTCGACAACTTCTCCACCGGCAACCGTGCGAACCTGGACGGTCTTGACGTCGACGTGATCGAGGGCGAGCTGCGCTCGTACGAGCGCGTCCACAACGCCGTGCGCGGCACGGAGGTCGTCTTCCACCTCGGCGCGCTCGGCTCCGTCCCGCGCTCGGTGCAGGACCCGCTCACCTCGAGCGCCGTCAACGTCGAGGGCACCCTGAACGTGCTCCTCGCCGCGCGGGACGAGGGCGTGCGCCGCGTCGTCTACTCCTCGAGCTCCTCCGTGTACGGGACGCGGCGTGAGCTGCCCGTGACGGAGGACCAGGCTGCCGACCCGCTGTCGCCGTACGGCGTCGCGAAGCTCGCGGCCGAGCGCTACTGCGTCTCGTTCTCGCGCGTCTACGAGAGCTTCGAGACGGTCGTCGTGCGCTACTTCAACGTCTTCGGCCCCCGGCAGAGCCCCCACTCGCAGTACGCCGCCGTGATCCCGCTCTTCGTGACGGCGATCGCGGCGGGCGAGCCCGTCCGGATCGAGGGCGACGGCGAGCAGCGCCGCGACTTCACGTACGTTGCGAACGTCGTCGACGGGACGCTGCGCGCCGCCGATGCCGCCGGTGCGAGCGGCCGTATCTTCAACGTCGCGGCGAGCGCCCCTGCCAGCGTCAACCAGGTGGCGGACACGATCGGGTCGATCCTCGGCAAGCCGGTCGAGCGGGAGTTCGCGCCGCCGCGGCCGGGCGACATCCGCGACTCGTGGGCCGACGTGACGGCCGCCCGCGAGGCGCTCGGCTGGCAGCCGACGGTCGGCCTCGAGGAAGGGCTGCGCAGGACGATCGCCGCGCTTGTCTGAGCGGATACGGATCCTGCGCGCGATCGCGCGGCTCAACATGGGCGGGCCGGCGCTGCACGTCTCGTACCTCTCGAAGGAGCTCGAGGAGCGCGGCTACTCGACGACGCTCGTCGCGGGGCGGGTCGGGGCGGGCGAGGACACGATGGCGTGGGTTGCGGAGGAGCTCGGCGTCGAGGTCGTCACCGTACCCGCGCTGCACCGCGAGCTCTCGCCGCCGCACGACGCCGTGGCCGTCGCCCGGCTCGTGCGCGAGATCCGGCGGCTGCGCCCGCACATCCTCCACACCCACACGGCGAAGGCCGGCGCCGTCGGCAGGGCCGCGGCGCTGCTCGCGGGCCGCGCACGGCCGCCGGTCGTCGTGCACACGTTCCACGGGCACGTGCTGCGCGGGTACTTCGGACCGGCGAAGACGCGGCTCTTCCTCGAGACCGAGCGCGCCCTCGCACGGCACACGACACGTCTCGTCGCCGTGGGGCCGCAGGTGAGGGACGAGCTCGTCGAGCTCGGCATCGCGCCGCCGGAGAAGTTCAGCGTGATCCGGCTGGGGATCGACCTCGAGTCGCGCGTGCTCGGCGGCGAGCGCGAGCGCGTCGCGGAACGGCACCGGCTCGGCCTCTCGGAGGACCGGTTCGTCGTCGGCTGGATCGGACGCATGACCGCGATCAAGCGCGTGCCCGACGTGCTCGCCTCCTTCGCGGCGCTCGTCGACCGCGGCGTCGACGCGTCGCTCGTGCTCGTCGGCGACGGCCCCGACCGGCCCGAGGCGGAGCGGCTCGCGGGCGCGCTCGGCGTCGCGGACCGAACGATTTTCACCGGCTACCGGCGCGACGTCGCGCCGTGCTACGCGCTGTTCGACGCGCTCGTGCTGCCGTCGGCGAACGAAGGCACGCCCGTCGTCGCGATCGAGGCGCTGGCCGCGGGACGGCCGGTTGTCGCGACGCGCGTCGGCGGCGTGCCCGACGTCGTCGACGACGGCGAGGACGGCATGCTCCTCGAGCCGGGCGACGTCGCCGGACTGGCCGACGCACTGGAGCGGCTCGCGCGCGACCCGGCGCTGCGCGCGCGCCTCGGCGCGCGGGGACGCGAGCTCGTCGTGCCCCGCTACCGCGTCTCGCGTCTCGTCGACGACGTCGACGAGCTCTACCGCGAGCTGCTCAGCGAGGCGAGAGCGCCGACGCCATCTTCAGAAAGGCGTTGAACGCCGGCTTGCGCGCGCCGGCGGCGGTCATCAGCCCCGACTGCCAGCCCGACAGCGTCGGCTCGTCCCTGAGCAGGAACCAGAGCATCATGTCGATCCGCGGGTTCTTGCGCGCGATCGCGAACGCCTGTGTCAGGTACGACGCCTGCTTCGCGTAGCTGACGCCGAAGAGCGCGTCGGGCGGGTTCGTCTGGTAGCCGTACTCGGTGATCCAGATCCGCTTGTTGCCGTAGAGCTGGGTCACCGCCTTGATCAGGTCGCCGATGTTCGCGAGCGTGATCGCCGTCGGCGGCGCTCCCTTCTTCGTCAGCGGCTTCGTCGTCGGCGTGTCGCTCGGGCCGGCGTAGTACGGATGGTGCGCCCACGCGTCGAACGTCGTCAGCCCGGCCTTCTTCACGGCGCGCAGGAACGCGAGCGGCGAGACGGACGGGCGCGAGCTCGACGGGTTGTTGTTGCCGCGCGGGCCGGTGACGCCGCAGGCCACCCGCTCGTTGTTGAGAAGCGTCGCGTGCACGCCGAGGTAGACCGCGTTGCAGATCTTCGCGTAGGCGGACGCGCTGACGATCGCCCAGCCCGTCGCCGTGCGCCTGTACTGCGGCGTCAGGAAGAGCGGGTTGTTCGGCTCGTTCCAGGCGAGCCAATCCTTCACCTGCGGCAGCGTGCCGCCGGCACCGTCGGGCCAGGCGCCGCCGTAGCGCTTCGCTGCGGCGTAGGCGAAGTTGCGCAGGTCGGTCGCGCGTGTCGGCGCAACGTTCGGACCCTTGCTCCCGTTCGCCCAGGCGGGCGTGCCGTAGATCGAGAACAGCACCTTGACGCCGTATTGCGCGGCGTACCGGACGGTGCGGTCGTAGAGCGTCCAGTCGTACGCGGGGTCGCCGGGGTCGGTCGCGTGCGCCGGCCGCGTCTGCGCGACGCCGTAGCGCGTGCCGCCCCAGTAGAGGTTGAGCCGAACCTCTTGCACGTGGAGCTGCTTGAAGATCGGAAACGTCTTGTCGACGGGGCCGTAGAGCGTCTGCGCCTCGTCGTAGATGCCCACGCGGAGGTAGCGCGACGCGTTGGCCGTCGCGGCCAGTGCCGCCGCGAGCGCGACGGCGAGGATGACCCCTGCTGCGCGGCGCACCCTCAGACGCCGACCGTCTCTCGCCCGAGCTCGGCGAGCCAGCGCCGCAGCCCTTCCTCGAGGTCGATCTCGGGCTCCCACCCGAGCACCTGGCGAGCGCGCGTGATGTCGGGGCGGCGCACCTGCGGGTCGTCCGTCGGCAGCGCCTCGAACACGATCTCGCTCGTCGAGCCGGTGACGCGGATCACCGTCTGCGCGAGCTCGAGCATGGTGACCTCGTGATCGGGGTTGCCGAGGTTCACGGGGAGGTGCTCGCCGGAGAGCGCCAGCATCACGATGCCGCGGATCAGGTCGTCGACGTAGCAGAGCGAGCGCGTCTGCGAGCCGTCGCCGTACACCGTCAGCGGCTTTCCCTCGAGCGCCTGGTTGAGGAAGTTCACCGAGGCGCGGCCGTCGTTGCGGCGCATGCGCGGGCCGTACGTGTTGAAGATCCGCGCGATGCAGGTGTCGACGCCCTGCTGCGCGTGGTAGGTCATCGTCATCGCCTCGGCGTAGCGCTTCGCCTCGTCGTAGACGCCGCGCGGCCCGATCGGGTTGACGTTGCCCCAGTAGGTCTCGGGCTGCGGATGCACCTGCGGGTCGCCGTACACCTCGCTCGTCGACGAGATGAGGAACCGCGCCCGCTTCCACTTGGCCAGCCCGAGGGCGTTGTGCGTCCCGTACGAGCCGACCTTGAGCGACGCGAGCGGCGCGCGCAGGTAGTCGACGGGGCTCGCGAGCGCGGCCAGGTGGAAGACGTAGTCGACGGGCTCGTCGATCGAGATCGGCTCGATCACGTTGTGGTAGACGAACGAGAACTCGTCCGCCTTGATGTGCGCGATGTTCTCGAGCGACCCCGTCTCGAGGTTGTCGACGCAGACGACCCGGTGACCCTCGGCGAGCAGCCGGTCGCAGAGATGCGACCCGAGGAAGCCGGCGCCGCCGGTCACGACTGAGGTCGGCATGAGGCGCCATCGTACTGGGGAGGCCGGTCGTCCGCCGCGACCCTTACGAACCTTTTGCAACCCCACGCTGCGGTCTTTCGCGCCCGTTCTATCCTGCGCGGTCGGTGCTTCGTCTGCTCGCCGCCGCCTGCGTCGCGGCCGCCGTCGCCGGCGGCGGCGCAGCGTCCGCGGGGGACGGCGCGCCGCTCTCCTGGCGGCTCTCGAAGCTGCCGTTCGCGGCGCAGATCCTGGACGACGGCGCGCACCTGACGACGCTGGGCGGCACGACACCGCTCGCCTACACCGACGACGCGGGACGGGAGCATGCGCTGACCCGCGTCGTCGACGCTCGCTCGTCGAGCGGCGGCACGACGACGGTGACGCTCGCGGCACCCGGCACGTCGGCGCGCGCGCAGGTCACCCTGCGCCGCTCCGCGGGCCGTGTCGACATCGGGGTCTCGGTCGCGCCGGCGGCGGAGGTGCGTGCGCTCCGCGTCACGCTCGGCGCGGGCGTCGCTGCGCACTTCGTCGGCACCGGCGAGCGGACGCGCTTCGTCGACCTGCGCCGCACGGTTCAGCCACTGAAGGTGTGGAACGGCTGCGGCAGCTCGCAGCCGGCGCCGTTCTTCGCCTCGACGGTGGGCTTCGGCGCGTACGTCAGGAGCGACGCGGTCGGACGCATCGCGTTCCCCGGAGCCGTCGACGACACGAGCTTCGCCTGCGACCTGTCGTCGCCGTCGTGCTCCGTCGGGCCGCCGGCGGCCGCCGTCCGCATCTGCGTGAAGAGCGCCGAGCTGCGGCTCGAGGTCTACCCCGGGACACCGGCGGAGACCGTCGCCGCGTACGTGCGGCGCGCCGGCCGGCCGCTCGCACCGTGGCTGCCGCACTTCGCGCTGATGAAGTGGCGCGACGCGGTCGCGGGGCCGGCGGAGCTCCTCGACGACATCGCCGAGCTGCGCGCGCGCGGCCTCCCGGTCGGCTGGGTGATCCTCGACAACCCGTGGGAGGACGGCGCTGCGAACGGCTGCTTCGGGAGCCTCACGTTCGACCCGGCGCGGTTCCCGGACCCGCGCGGGCTCGTGCAGCAGGTGCACCGCGAGGGCGTTCGCTTCATGCTCTGGATCTCGCCGCAGATCCAGAAGAGGGACTGCCCGAGCCCCGGCGGCTACCCGAACGGCTGGCTGACGGGCGACGACGAGTACTTCATCCGCGATCTCACGAACGCGGCCGCGCGCGCCGACTTCGTCCGCCGGTTGCGTGCGCTCGCCGCCCTCGGGGTGGACGGTTTCAAGGCCGACCGCGGCGACGAGATCGACCTGGAGAAGACGACGCTCGCCGGCGGCAGCGGCGTCGCGCTCCACAACGCCTACCCGCGGCTGTACGCGCAGGCGGTCGCCGACGCGATGCGGCCGTACCGCCGCCGCTGGGCGAGCCTCTTCCGCTCCGGCGCGCCGGGAGCGGCGGCCGCCGTGCCGGGGTTCGTGGGCGAGGACACGGAGCACTCGTGGAACGGGCTGCTGGCGGCGGTGCGGATGGGGCAGACGGCGTCGCTCGCCGGCGAGGCGATGTGGGGCGCCGACATCGGCGGCTACGCGGGCGGCGAGGTGACGCCGGAGCTCTTCGTGCGCTGGGCGCAGTTCGGCGCGACGACGCCCGTCTTCGAGGTGGGCGGCATCGGGGCGACGGCGACGTTCTGGCAGCTCGGCGACTCCGCCGTCGCCGGCTTCCGCGCCGCCGCGACGCTTCACTACGAGCTCGTCCCGTACCTCTACGAGCTCGTGCGCGAGGCGTCGGCGACGGGCGCGCCGGTGCTGCGGCCGCTCGGCCTCACGTGGCCGGGCGACGCGCGCGCGTGGGCGCGCGACGCCGAGTACACCGTCGGCGACGCGCTCCTCGCGGCGCCGATCGTCGCCGAGCGCGCCGCGCGGGTGTACCTGCCCGCCGGAACGTGGATCGACTACTTCAGCGGCGCGCGCATCCGGGGCGACCGCGCCGTCGTCCGCCGCTCGGGCCGGGACGACTTCCCCCTCTACGTGCGCGCCGGGACGGCGCTACCGGACAACTTCCGCGATCCGCCGGTGTGGCCCGAGGCATGGCGCCCCGACGACCTCGCCCGCGCCGGACGGCAGGGCTGGGTGGTCGCCCCCGCGCCCGGCGCGACGGCGATCGCGCGAAGCGGCTCGACGACGCTGACTGCGACGGTCGCCTCGAGCGGCGACGTCACCGTCTCGCTGCGGGGCGCAGCTCCCTCGCAGCAGCTGCGGGTGCACGTCCCGCGGCCCGTCTGCAGCGTCGACGACATTCCCCGCCGCGCGGGCGTCACGGCGCTCCGGGCAGCCGCCTCGGGTTGGCTCCCCGACCCGGCCCGCAGCGCGACCGTGGTCGTGAAGGCACAACTCCCGCGGACCGCGACGCTGACGTTGCGCGCCTGCTAGCGCAGGTCCTTGTTCGACTCCATGTCGAACCACATCGCGAACAGCGTGAACTGGCTGCCCGAGATGAGGAGCAGCGCGACGAGGACGATCGTCGCCGGCGTGATCGCGTGCCCGCCGATGCGCCGCACCGTCTCGAAGATCCCGAGCGCGAGACCGACGGCCGACATGAGGAAGCCGAGGAAGTAGAAGAAGACGAGCGGGTGGAAGTCGCGGATCACGTACTTCTCGCGCATCCGCCAGAAGAAGCCCTTGCAGAGGAGCCACGAGATGCGCGGGACGACCCGGCGCAGCTTGATCCCCGACCGCTCGCCGACGCCGTAGATGGGCCGCGACGGGATGTCGCGCACCCGTGCGTTCCACACGTTCAGGTGCACGAGCATGTCGTTCGGGAAGCCGTACGACGTGTAGACGCGCTCGAGGTCGAGGAGCTGCAGCATCCGCAGCGAGATCACGGTGTAGCCCGCCTGCGAGTCGGCGACGTGCCAGTAGCCGGAGGCGATCTTCGTCAGCAGGCTGAGGATCGCATTGCCGAGATAGCGGTTCCGCGGGATCAGCTTCCAGGCGCTGCCGGTGAAGAGACGATTCGCCTTCGCGTAGTCGAGCTCGTCCCGGACGACGGGCAGCGCGAGCGCCTCCAGCTCGTCGGGATCCATCTGGTTGTCGCCCGCCATGACGGCGACCGCGTCCATCCGCTCGGCGAGCGCGCGCTTGTAGCCGGTCACGATCGCCGCGCCGACGCCGCGGTTCTCGGCGTGCGCGATCACCTCCACCCGCGGGTCGCCGACGGAGCGCGCGCGCTCGGCCGTCGCGTCGCGCGAGGCGTCGTCGACCACGAAGATGCGGTCGACGAACCCGGGGATGCCCTGCAGCGTCGTCGCGATCAGACCCTCCTCGTCGTGCGCGGGAACGACGACGGCGACGCTTTTGCCCTCCAGCATGGGCCGATCGTACGGCTATCGGCGGCCGAGCCGGCGCTCGCCCGCGATCGCGGCGATCGCGCCGAGCAGCAGCCCGATCACGGCGCCCACGACGAGCGACGTCGACCGCGAGTGCGCCGACGACTTCACGGACTTCGCCGGCTCGACCACCTTCGCGCTCTCGACCTCCTTCGCGAACGCGAGCTGCTGCTGCAGCGTCTCCTGCTGCGCGATCAGGTTGCCGAGCCTCGTCTCGGCGTTGTCCTCCTGCGTCACGATGACGAGCTGCTGCAGCGGGTCGAGGTTCTTCGCCGCGGACGCCGCGCGCTGGATCGCCGCGAGCCGGGTGTTGACCGACGTGATCGACTTCGTCACCTGGTCGTACGTCGCCTGGAACGTCCTGATCTTCACGCCGACGTACGCCGCCGTCGTCTTCTGCACGACGATGTACGCGAGGGCATTCGCCGCGGCCGAGGTCGTGCTCGGCTTCGAGCCGGTGACGGTGAGCGAGATGAGCGGCGTCGCCCGCGTCGCGCCCGCACCCGTCGCCGTGCCCACCTGGGCGACGGAGACGTGACCCCGCAGGGCGGCAGGCCGCATGTCCGCGCGGTTCGCCGCCTCCTCCTGCGCGGCCGCGGAGGAGACGATCTGCGAGACCGCCCGCGGGTTCGTGCCGAACCCGTTGACGAGCGCGCCGCCCGGCGAGGTCGGCTGCCCGAGCGAGATGAGAGCCGATGCCTTGTACGTCGCGCCGCCGCGGGTCGAGTAGAGGAGCCCGGCGACCGCCCCCAGCAAGAGGCCGGCGAGAGGGAGCCACCAGAGCGCGACGACGGCGCGGCGCCAGCGGGCGAGGTCGACCTCGCGCTCGGCGTCGAGTTCGAGGGGGGTCATGCGGTGCCGACCCTAGCTGAGGCCCAGGCCCACTGCCGCTCGAGCCCCTCCTCGAGCGACACGCGCGGCTGCCAGCCGAGCGCGCGCAGCCGCGCCGTGTCTGCCGCGGTCCGCCGCTGGTCGCCCGCCACGGCCGGCTCGTGCCGCACATCGAGGCGGCGGCCGGAGATGCGCTCGAGGAGCGCGATCGACTCGTTCATCGAAGCCTCGAGGGCGCCGCCGAGGTTGTACGTCCCGGCGGGCGCGCCCGCAGCGAGGACGACGCCGTCGACGACGTCGCCGACGTAGGTCCAGCCGCGCGACTGCTCACCGTCGCCGAAGAGCGTGAACGGACGGCCCTCCGCGAGCGCGAACACGATCCGGGTGAACGCCATGTCGGGCCGCTGCCGCGGCCCGAACGCGTTGAAGAAGCGCAGCACGACGCAGTCGAGGCCGAACTCGCGGCCGTACGCGTCGGCGAGGTGCTCGCACGCGAGCTTCGTGATCCCGTAGGGCGAGAGCGGATGCGGGCGCGTGTCCTCCGGCGTCGGGTACCGCTCCGCCGCGCCGTACACCGACGACGACGACGCGAAGACGACGCGGACGCCGTCGCGCGCGGCCGCCTCGAACACCCGCTGCGACGCGTGCAGGTTGTGGCGGAGGTAGAGCGGGAAGACGTCGCCGAAGCTGCGGACGCCCGGCTGCCCCGCGAGGTGGAACACGGCATCGACGCCGGAGAAGTCCAGGGGATCCGAGGCGAGGTCGAGCCGCCGCACGTCGAGCCCACGCGCGTTCTCCTCCTTCAGCGATGGGTCGTAGTAGTCGGTGAAGCAGTCCACACCGACCACGTCGTGCCCCGAGGCCTGGAGCGTCTCCGCGAGGTGCGACCCGATGAAGCCCGCTGCTCCGGTGACGACGTACCTCACTCGGGGCCCTGCACCGCCTCCGCCTGCTGCGGATCGGCCGGCTCGAGCGCGCCTTCGCGCTCCTCGAGGATCACCTGGGAGAAGAAGCGCGTCATCACCACGCCCTCGCGGAACTCTCCGAGGCGCGGCTCGGGCCGCTCACCGTGCGCGAGCGCGAGCGCGAGCTCCGGATAGCGCGAGCCGGCCGCGGTCGGCAGCGGGAACCCGCCGCCGAACCGCGGATTCACGTCCGTCACCTGCAGCTCGCCGCTCGGCTCTCTGAAGCACTGCACGTTCGCCGGGCCGATGATGCGGAGCGCCTCGGACACCGCGCGGCCGAAGTCGACCAGCTCCGGGTCCTTGATCGACATCCCCTTGATCGACTCGCCACCCTTCGACTCGATCATGGTGCGCGGGATCGCGGCGAGACAGCGGCCGTCGAGGTCGCAGAAGACGTCGATCGAGAACTCCTCGCCGTGGCAGACGCACTGCACCATCGACTCGGCGGTGGTGTAGTGGAGGAAGAACTCGAGCTCGGTGCGGTTGTCCGCGCGATAGATGTGCCGCGAGCCGAAGCCGCGGCGCGCCTTCACGAGCACGGGGTAGCGGAGATCTGCCGGCAGCTCGGTCGGCAGGTACGTCGGAGGCGAGCCGATCCCCCGCTCCTCGAAGAAGGCGTGCGCGAGGAACTTGTCCGAGCAGCGCTCGATCGTCTCGGGGCCGGGCACGAGCACGACGGCGCCGGCGGCGCCGAGCTCGCCGCGGGCGTGGGCGAGCACGAGGTGGTCGAGATCAGTGAGGGGCACAACGAGCTTCACCTCGTGCTGCTCCACGAGATCGAGCAGCGCCGCGATGTAGCCGAAGTCGTCCACGCGCGGGACGAGCGCGCGGCGGTCGGCGTGGTAGAGCGCCGGCGCGAGACGGTCGACGTCGACGGCGATCGTCGTCGCGCCCGCGCGGCGGAACGCGGTGACGATGTCGACGCGCTGGCCCGCGCACGTGAAGAGGACGGCCGTCACGGCTCCCGAGGGTACCGGGGTCAGCCGTGCCAGCCGCCGGTGGCGCCCTTGTAGGTGCCGCCGAAGAGTGCGAGCGGTGTCCGGAGCAGGATGAGGAGGTCGGTCTTCCAGCTGCGGTGCCGGACGTACCAGAGGTCGAGCTCGATCCGCTCGGCCCAGGGGAGCGCCGCCCGGCCGTGGATCTGCGCCCAGCCGGTGATCCCGGGCTTGACGTCGAGGCGGTGGAGCTGCCGCTCGTCGTACCGATCGACCTGGTAGCGGAGCGTCGGCCGCGGCCCGATGATCGACATCTCGCCGCGGACGACGTTCCAGAGCTGCGGCAGCTCGTCGAGGGAGAGTCGGCGGAGCACCCGGCCGACCGGCGTGATGCGCGTGTCGCCGCGGTTGACGGCGTAGCCGGCGCCCTGCTGCTCTGCGCCGACGACCATCGTGCGGAGCTTGAGGAGCTCGAAGTCGACGCCGTCCTTGCCGACGCGTGTCTGCCGGTAGAGCACCGGCCCGCGGTCCTGCAGCTTCACGGCGAGCGCCGAGGCCGCGAGCACCGGGCTCGCGACGGCGAGCCCCACGCCTGCGAGCGCGACGTCCAGCGCCCGGTTCACCGTGTCCCCTCCGCGGCCTCCCACGTCGCGGGGACGCCGCGGCGCAGGTAGTTCCAGAGCGCGACGACCGTCGCCCACGAGACGAGGGCGTAGTAGCGGGCGATCCCGACGCCCAGCGCGGCGGCGGCGAGCAGGCCGAGCTGGGCCCCGAGCACGACGGCGTACACCCATCCGTGCGCGACCAGGGCGACCGACGTCGCGAGCAGCACGAGGTGGAGCGCGCCCGAGGCGTAGCGGAGGTGCCGGTGCGAGACGATTGCGAGGCCGTAGAGCGGCCCGAGCCGGCGCAGCATCTTCCCGCGCAGCACGATCAGCCAGCAGTGCTCGAACATGCGCACCTTGCGGCGGTACTCCGTCTCGTTGGTCGGGGTCGGCCGCTCGAACGCGTGCGCCTCGGGCTCGTAGACCGCGCGCCGGCCGTGCTGCACCATCAGGTAAGGGAGCGACAGGTCGTGGCCGAAGCGGGGGTCGACCTCGACGTAGTCGCGGCGCCGCACGGCGTAGATGGAGCCGTTCCCCCCCGTGACCGAGCCGAGCCGCGACTCGGCGTCGCGAACGCCCATCTCGTAGCGCCAGTAGACCCCCTCCTTGTTGCCGCCTGCAGCGTCGAGGATGCGCAGCTGCCCGCAGACGTAGCCGACGTCGGGGTCCGCGAACGGGCGCACGAGCTTGCGCAGCGCGTCGGGGGCCCACGTGCAGTTCGCGTCGGAGAACGCGACGAGGTCGCCGTCCGTCTGCCGCACCGCACGGTCCTGGGCCGCGACCTTGCCGCCGCGCGGGTTCGAGATGACCTTGACGCCGGGGAACTCGAGCGCGATCTCCTCCGTCCGGTCGGACGACGCGTCGGAGGTGACGACGATCTGCAGCTTCTCGCGCGGATAGTCGAGCCCGAGCAGGTTCTCGAGCCGCCGGGCAATCACCGCCTCCTCGTTGTAGGCGGCCACGATCACGGCGACCGACGGCTCCACGTCGCCCTTCGCGACCCCGCGGGGCGCGACCCGTGCGAGCAGCGCCGCGAACGCCGGGTAGGCGGCGTGGGTCCAGACGAGGGCGGCGAGCGACGCCCAGAAGACGATCTCGAGAACGAGCATCGGCATCGATCGTACGCGTCACGGCACGCGTCTAGACTCAGCGGTCTGGACCCTCCGGAGGCGACACCACTTCTGTCGGGAGCGGGCGCTCCGGACGTCGACCTCCCGACCGAGCGGGCTGCGGAGATGGGAGGCATGAAGGCGGGCGTGCTGATGCTCGTCGGCGTCGCGGCCGTGAACGTCGGCAACTACGTCTTCCACCTCGTCGCCGCGCGGGACCTCGGACCCTCCGACTACGGCGACCTGGTGGCGCTCCTCACCCTGTCGGCGCTGCTCGGCCTGCCGCTCGCGGCGCTGCAGGTCGTCGTCGGAAGGGTCGTCGCGCACCTGACCGCGCTCGGTCGGCACCACGAGGTACACGTGCTGAACCGGCGCGCGGCCGTCGTCACCGCCGGCTTCGCCCTGGCGGCGACCCTCGTCCTCGTCGTCCTGACCCCGCTTCTCCAGCGCGTGCTCTCGATCTCGAGCGCCACTGCCGTCGTCCTGATGGCGGCACTGACCGTGCCCGCGGCCCTCACCCCGATCGTGTGGGGCGTCGCACAGGGCCTGCAGCGATTCACGCTGCTCGCCGCCTCGATGGCGGGTGGGACGGCGATCCGCGTGCTCGCGCTCTTCGCCTTCGTCGTCGTGGGCCTGAGCACGCCGCTTGCGGTCACGGCCACGCTGATCGGCATGCTCGCAAGCCTGACCCTCCCGTCCGTCCTGCTCCGGTCGTGGTTCCGGCGCGACGCACCCGACGCGGGCGGCGAGGCTCGTCCCCGCCTGCTCACGGGCTTCGCGCCGGCGGCGGTCGCGCTCCTCGCCTTCACGTCGCTGACGCAGAGCGACGTCCTGGCCGCGAACGCGACCTTCAGCGACACCGCGAGCGGCATCTACGGGGCCGCGTCACTGATCGGGCGGGTCATCCTCTACCTCCCGACCGCGATCGTCGCCGTGCTGCTGCCGAAGGTCGCCGCACGCGCGGCCGCGAACCGCTCCACCCGCGACATCCTCGGCCTGAGCCTGCTGATCACGCTCCTGTTCTGCGTCGCGGCGGCGGTGATCTACGCCGCGGCGCCGGACCTGATCGTCAGGATCGCCTTCGGCTCGAAGTACGACGGCGCCGCGTCGCTGCTCGTCCCGTTCGCGGTCGCCATGACGATCCTCGCGCTGCTGAACGTGCTCCTCTACTACCACCTCGGCCGCGGGGAGGGGCTCTTCTCGTGGGTCCTCGGCTGCGGCGCGGTGGCACAGATCGTGGCCTTCGCCCTGTTCCACCAGTCGCCCCGCTGGCTGATCGGGGACACGATCGCTGTCGCGTTCCTCGTCCTCGTCGCGCACGAGTCCGTCACGCAGCAGACGCTCGTCCGGTCGCTCGCAGGCGCGGCCAGGGCGGTCGCGGGACGCCGGCCTTGACGGCCGCGCCCCGCTGGGGCGGGTTCGGCGTCGCGCTCCTGATCAGCACCCTCCTGACGGTCCTCTGGGCGCTGCCGCTCGTCACCCACGCAGGCACGCGGGTGCTCGGCGGCCCCTCGGACGCGACGTCGACGATCCGCGACTACTGGTACGCGGAGCACGTCGGCTCCTCGCCGTTCTCGCTCAGGCGGGACACGCTGATCGCCGCTCCCGAGGGCATCACCCGGTCGCCGGGCATCCAGGTGGCGAACGCCGTGCAGCCGCTCGCGATCCTGGCGCTGAAGAGGGCCGTCGGACTCGTCGCCGCGTGGAACATCTTCCTGCTCGCCGGCATCGCCCTCACCGCCGCGTGCACATGGCTGCTGCTCGATTGCCTCGGCGTCGGAGCGGTCGCCTCGTTCTTCGGCGCCTACGCGTTCGGGCTGAGCGGCTACCTCGTCAACAAGGCGTATGCCGGCCACGCCGGCCTCGTCCACGCGTGGGTCTTCCCGCTCCTCTTCCTGACGCTGCTGCGGTGGCGGGACCATGGCCGCGCGCTCGCCGCCGCGGTCGCGGGCGCGATCGCGGCGCTGGCGTTCTACATCCACTCGTACTACGGCTTCTTCGCCACGTTCCTGATCGCGGCGTTCTTCGTCTACACCGCGGTCGCCGACCGGCGCCGCCTCCCGCCGCGACGAATCGCCCGCGACGGCGCTCTCACGCTCGCGACGCTCGTCGCGCTGCTGCTGCCGGCGCTCGTCGCGATGCACCTGCTCCGGAGCGTCGACACGCCGCCGGGCACGCACTCGGCCGACTCGCTGCAGCGCTTCGGCGCGAAGATCCCCGCCTACGTCGCGCCGAGCTCCTGGTCGCCGCTCGGACACCTGGTCCCGCACTCCCTCGCCGCGCGCCTGAAGGACTCGGCCGAGCCGTCGCTCTTCTTCGGCTTCTCGACCCTCGTGCTCGCGGCGCTCTTCGTGTGGCTCACGCTGCGTGGCCGGGCGCAACAGCGATCCTTCCTCGCCGGCTTCTGCGCCGTCCTCGTCGTCGCGGCGTTCCTCGCCTCGCTGCCGCGCCTCCTCACGATCGGCCCGGTGTCACTCCCGATGCCGTCGTGGTTCGTCGCCCACGTGACCACCGTCTGGCGCGTCTACGCCCGCTTCGGCGTGCTCGTCGGGCTCGGCCTGGTCGTGCTCGCCGCGCTCACCGTCGACCAGCTCTCACGGCGGAACCGGCTCGCCGGACTCGCCTGCGTGGTCGTGCTCGTGCTCGAGCTGACGCCGTCGCTGCCCGCGAAGACGTGGGTGGCGAACGACCCGCCGCCGGCCGATCGCTGGCTCGCCGCGCATCCCGGCGGGATCGCCGCGATCTACCCGCTCACGGGCGACATCGAGCAGACGAGCGACCTGAACGTGGCCGAGTACTACTTCCAGCGGTTCCACGCACATCCGCTCTACTCGGCCGTCGTCTCCTCGATGGACAAGACCGCGCTCGCGTTCCGTTCGCTGTCGCAGTACTTCACCGAGGAGGACACGACGCGGATCCTCCAGGGCGAGCACGTGAGGTACGTCGTCCTCCGTGACGACGTCTACCGCGCGATCGGCCAGCAGCCGCCGAAGCCGCCGCGAAGCGACTACACGCTCGTCGCACGCCTGCCGGGTGCGCGCGTCTACCGGTTGCGCCGGCGCGCCTTCGATCTCCGCCGCTACGTCGCGACGCACGGCGCGCAGATCGCCGCCGGCGAGGGGCAGCAGCCGCCGGCCGACCACTTCGGAACCGGCTTCTACGGCCCCGAGACGTACAAGTTCTACGGCACGCCGTGGCGCTGGATGTCGCAGGATGCGCAGATCGCCGTCGAGCCGGACCCGCTCGTCACGCACGTCACCTTCGAGACGCTCGCGTTCGCGAACGGCGCGCCGCGCACGCTGTCGCTGCGCTCGAGCGACGGGCGCGTGCTCGGCACCGCCCGCATCGAGACGTCGATCGTCACCATCAAGTTCGGGCCGTTCGCGATCCGCGGCGGCTCACGCACCACGTACACGCTGCACGTCGACCCCGGCCCGGCTCCGCTCGGTCCCGGCGACCAGCGTGTCGCGAGCGTCTACCTCAACCAGCCGGTCTTCCGACCGATCGTGGTCGACGGACGCTGAGGTCGGCCCGGCTAGATGGAGCGCGCTGAACCGAGGTAGTTGTTCTCGTCGAGCTCGTGGAACGAGTACGACGGAAGAAGCGTGCGAAGCTGCGGTACCGTCTCGCCGCCGAGCGACTCGACCAGGAGAGTCGGGCGCCCCGCAAGGACGCGTTCGCAACCGCGAAGAACTCCGACCTCGGCGCCCTCGACGTCGATCTTCAGCACGCTCACGTCGTCCGAGACCAGATCGTCGAGCCGACGCTGGGGGACGTCGTAGCGCAGCCCTCTCCCGCGACGGGTCGAGACGTCGAGAGGGTGCGGGCCGAGCGTCGGGTCGACGTCGTAGAGCGCGATCGTCGAATCCACGTCCCCCACGGCGCAGTTGATGCACTCGACGTTGTCGAGGCCGTTCAGCTCGACGTTTCGCCGGAGGTACGCGAACCGCTCAGGGTGCGGCTCGACGGCGATGACACGCTCGACCCGGCGTGCGGCCCTGACGGCGATGAACCCGATGGAGGCGCCGACGTCGACGAAGACGCCGCCGGTCAGTCCGTCGACGAATCGGCAAACGCCGACGTCGTAGGTCGAGTCGACTCCGAGGAAGAACGGGCTCGGCGACGGTGGACATTCGAAGATGCCGGCCTCGGCGCTGACGACGTAACCGCCGAGGAGGCGTCGTGGGTCCGGCAGCGGGTGCCCGATCCTCCTGAAGGCGATCCCGATGGGGAAGAGGGCCACCGTCGCGACGTGCGCGGCGATCGTCGCCTTGTCTCGAATGCTGCGGCCGTGGCCGATACTGCGAAGTGCCGGCGCGATCATCTCGGGGGATCGTAGGGATGCACACCGCCGGCGGAGAGCAGGAGCAGTGCTGCTCGCCGCCCGTCGCCGCACCCCCGGAACCGCGCTAGAGGAACCCGCGCGCCTCGAGGTCGTCGACGATCACGTCCGACGGCGACGCGGGCGTGAGCACGGTCGTCCGGCGAAAGGACCGGGGATCGGCGAGGAACGACGCCGCCACGCCGAGGTCGTGCCCCGAGAGCACGACGTTCTCGCCGAGGCCCTCGCGCCGCTCCGTGCGCTTGCGGTGGACGAGGCACGGGAGGTCGAGGTAGAAGCACTCCTCCTGGCTGCCGCCGCTGTCGGTGAAGAGGAACCGGCACCGGCGCATGAGCGCGACGAAGCCGAAGAACGTCTGCCGCGGGATCCGCTGGAACCGCTCGCCGAACATGGACCCGAGCCCGTGCCGACGGACGGCGGCCTCGGTCACGGAGTGGTCGACGAAGAGCAGCCGCTCGCGCTCCGCGTGCCGGGCGAGCAGCTCGAGCGTCGCCGCGAGCAGGCGGCGGTCGCCGAGGAGCTCGAAGCGGTGCAGGCTGACGAGCCCGAACGGCTCGTCGGGGACGACGATCCCGGGCGCGACGTCGTCGCCGGCCATGGCGAGGGCGTCGCGGATCGTGTTCGACCCGGTGTCCACGACGACGCCGCGCCGCAGGTTCGAGGCCGCCCATGCCCCGGGCGCGTAGAGGATCGTCGCGAGCCGTGAGGTGAGGCGGCGATTGAGCTCCTCCGGGAACGGGTGCAGGAGGTCGAAGCTGCGCAGCCCCGACTCGATGTGGGCCACCGGCGTGCCGAGCGCCCGCCCCATGAGCGCCCCGAGCAGGGTGGTCATCGTGTCGCCGTGGACGAGGACGAGCGGCCTCCCGGGACCGGACGCGAGCGTCGCGCGCAACCCGCGCCGCCGGCGCGCGAAGCGCGTCGCGGCGGTCAGGAGCCAGCGCGGGATGTCGCGGTTCGTGCCGAGGTCGACTCCTCGAGCGCCCTCGGCGAGCCAGACGTCGGGCTGCGGCAGGCCGAAGCTCTCGAGGAAGAGCGGGATCTGCCGCACCTGCTGGCCCGTCGTCGCGGTCACGAACGGATGGCCCCGCGCGCGGAGCCGCTCCAGGACCGGCGCGAGCTTGATCAGCTCGCCGGTCGTGCCGTAGACGACGAGGATCACGCGGCGCGACCGGGCCGGAGTCGCTTGGCGGCCGCGAGCGCCGCTCCCTTCCACATCCCGACCCCGTGGGCGACCGCGTACACCGGGGCGAGCGCACCGAACGCGACCGCGTCGTCCGGCGAGACCCGTGCGGCGGCGGCTCCGGCCGCGACTGCCGCGACTCCGGCGAGCGGCAGGATCGCGCTCGGCCTGCGGGCCGCCAGCAAGACGAGGGCGGCGCTCGCCGGGTAGAAGGCGGCGACGGCGGGGAAGAAGCGCGACTCGCGCCGCCCGTGGCCGTCGAGGAAGACGATCCCGCGGTGGTACGCGTGGCGCACGAAGCCGTCGAAGCTCGCCCGCGGCGTATAGGTCGCGCGGAAGCGCGGCGAGATGTGGATGCGGCGGCGCTCCGCGAGCCGGCGGAGGATCGGTGTGTCGTCGTTCGCGTTCCGCTCGTCCGCGTAGTACGACCTCGAGCGGTGCTCGCCGAACGCGTCACGCAGGAGCCCGGCCGGGGCGAGGAAGCACGTTGTGCCCTTGGGGAAGCGGTCGAACTCCTCCGGCCCGAAGCTCGTCGTCCTCGGGCTCGAGAAGTACTCGGCGAAGGCCGCCTCGGTCAGGACCCGCCAGAACCTCCCGTACGGGTTGCCGTCCACCTCGATCTCGACGTGTGCGTTCCACACCTCGTTCCCGGCCGCGAGCTCTGCCCCCACGAACGCGAGCGACGCCGGCGCAACCGAGACGCGGCTGTCGAGCAGGAGCACGTAGTCTCCACGCGCTTCGGCGAGGCCGGTGCGCCGCGCGCCGAGCCGGCCCTGGTTCGGTTGCGAGACGACGCGTCCGCCGACGCGTGCGACGGCGGCGCGCGCCGCGGCGGCGGTGTCGTCGGTCGAGCCGTCGTCGACGAGGACGAGGTCGAGGTCGAACGCGCCGCTCGCGTCGACGGAGGCCGCGGCCTCCTCGACGGTGCGTGCGATGCGAGTCTCCTCGTTGTAGACCGGGATGACGACGCTGAGCAGCGGGCGGCTCACTCGTCCCTCCAGTACCCGCGGAGGAGCGCAGCTCCGTACACGAAATGCGTCACGAGGAGGCCGACCACCGCGAGCAATCCCACGGGCAGCGAGCGGAAGCGGAGCGCCCCGCCCACTCCCCCGCTCACGACGACGAGCACGAGGTAGGCGGCGCAGATCGACAGCCAGACGTCTCGCCACGTCCCGCCCGCCCACACCGCGAGCGGCCAGCTGAAGCCGAGGTACGCGATCAGCGCGACCGGCAGGACGGTCGTCAGCCGGAGCCGCGAACGTCCCCTCCGCAGCGCGCTGCCCCGCCGCAGGCCGTACGCGACGACCCGCCTGACGTGGGGGCGGAAGAGCGGCGGGCACGGGGCGGCGACGACGGCCTCGGGCGTGTAGATCGCGCGCCCGCCGGCCTCGGCCACGCGGGCGACGACGTCGGCGGCCTGGACGTCCCGCGGCAGCGCGAGGAACGCGTCCTTGCGGACGACGAGGCTCTCCGTCGGGTAGTCGCGGACGAACCGGACGTTGCCCGGCGTGAAGCGGAAGTAGAGCGAGCCCCCGCCGAGCCGCGACTCCTGCACCGCCGCCGCCGCGATCGCCCGCCTCGGCCCCTGATGCGGTGCGACCGAGGGAGTCACCACGGCGTCGACCTCGCTGCGCGCGAGGAACGGCACCGTCGCCCGCAGCCAGTTGGAGGCCGGCGTCGCTCCCTCGCCGACGAACGCGACGAGTTCTCCCTCCGCCTGCTCCGCGGCCGCCCGGCGGTCGAGACCGCTGACGATGTCGAGCGACGGATAGTCGAGATGCGAGAGGTCCGCGGTCGGCGCCGCCACGACCGTCACGTGCGAGACGTAGTCGCGAGGTCGCGTCCACCCGAAGCGCCCGCCGAGCGTGCGGCGGCGCTCGTAGTAGCGGAGGACGCGCAGCCGGTAGAAGATCGCCGCCGTGTCGACGAGCGCGCGTGCGACCGCCAGCGACCGGACCCCGGAGCCCGTGAAGCGGTACTGGAGCGAGACCGGCCGTTCCTCGATCCGGCGGAACCCGAACGCCCGCGCGACGCTGAGGAGCTCGAGGTCGAACGCGAATCGCTTCACGAGCAGGAACGGCATCACCTCGTCCGCGATCTCGCGCCGGAACACCTTGAGGCCGACCTGCGTGTCGCGGACGTCGAGCCGGAAGAGCAGCCGTACGAGTTGCTGGTACAGCCAGCTCGCGACGCGGCGGGATCGCGGATAGAAGACGTCCGATTCCGGGTGCCGCTTCGAGCCGATCACGAAGTCGAGCCGCTTTGCGCGCGCGATCCGCACGAACTCGGGGATCGCCGCCGGGTCGAGATCGAGGTCCGCATCGATGAACGCGATCCACTCGCCGCGCGCCTCCAGCGCGCCCGCCTTGATCGCGTAGCCCTTGCCGAGGTTTCGCTCGTAGTGGAGGACACGGACGCGGTCGCTCGCCACGCTCAACGCGCGCTCCTCGGTCTGGTCGACCGACCCGTCGGAGACGACCACGATCTCGACGGGCTCGTCGAGGCCGCGGCTGACGCGGTCGAGGATCGTCTGGATGTTGCCGCCGATCGACTCCGCCTGGTTGTAGACGGGCACGATCACGGAGACGCCGACGGCGGCCGCTGCCGCGGAGACGCCGGATTCGCGCCGTTCGGGAAGATCGCGGCCGGTCCTCACGCGAACCCCAGCCGCTGGAGCGCCGGCTCGAGCAGGGCGTTCCAGTCGAAACGGTCCCGGAGCGAGAGTGCGGCCGTGCGCCGGCGCCGCCACTCCTCCTCGTCCTCGAGCAGCGCCTCGAGGGCACGAGCCAGCTCGCCCGGATCGTCGTCGACGACGACCGCCGCGCCCGCCCCTGCGAGCTCCCCCACGTTCGGCGCCACCGCGGTCGTCACCACCGGCAGGCCAGCCGCGAGGTACGCCTTGAGCTTGCCGGGATCCGCGTAGCGGGTGAACGACGCGGGATCGTCGACGTAGGGCGCCGCGCCGATCGAGCAGGTGGCCAGGATCCGCTCCACGTCGCGATGGTCCGGGACGAACCCGTGGAACCGGACGTCGGCAGCCAGACCGAGCTCCGCTGCGAGCGCCTTCAGCTCCCCCTCCTGCGGACCCTTGCCGATCACCTCGGCGCGCACCGTACGCCCGCGCGACCTGATGAGCGCGAGCGCCTCGAGGAGCGTCGGCACTCCCTGGCGCGGGACCAGGTGCCCGAGGTAGCCGACCACGGGAGCGAGCTGCACGGCGGTGACGGGCACCCGGTCGACCCACGCGCCCATCGGAACCACGTCGGCGGGCGCAAGGTGCGCGCCCGCGTGGCGGCGGTCGCGCGCCTCCCTCGCGGCGTCCGAGAGCTCCACGCGCCGGTCCGCACGCGTGCAGCAGAGCCGGTCGAGGGCGACGTATGCGCGCGTCGCGACGCCGTCGCCGAACCGGTCGTCGACGAAGTCCACGCACCAGTACACGACGCGCCGCGCGCCCCCGAGGCGCCGGGCAGCCAGGCCTCTCGCGCACGCGAGTCCGTTGAACCCGAACCACGCATCGGCCCTCGGCAGGAGCGGCGGGACGACGAGGTCGAGCGGATAGGTGAGCGGCGGCTTCGAGGGCAGCGTGAACGTGCGCTCCCGGGGCGCACGCCCCGCGCCCTCGTCTCGCACGAGATGGCGCCGGCCGTCCTCGGGCCCGAGCGGATGCTGAACGGTGACGACGCGCCGGGCGTCCCTGCTCAGGAGATACTCGCGCAGGGCCTGCGCGGGACCGTCGGCGAAGCCGTTCGCGACGATCACGAACACCGAGTCGGCGATGCGGCGATGCTCCTCAGCCATCGGTCGCACGCGCGTACGCGGCGGCGAGCGCCCGCGACGCGGCCTCCTGGTCGAACTCCGCCGCCGCCCGGCGGCGTCCCGCGGCCCCGACCTCGGCCCGCCGCGCGCGGTCCGCGAGCAGGCCGGCGACCGCGGCCCGCAGCGCCGGCGGGTCGCTCCCCTCGACGAGGACGACGCCGGGCCCCTCGAGGTCGGCGAGGCCGCCGACGCGCGTCGCGACGACCGGACGCCCGTGCGCCATCGCCTCGCGCGCCGTCAGCCCGTACCCCTCGCGGCGGGAGGGGACGCAGACGACCGCGGCCGCCGCATAGCGGCTGCCCATCTCCGCCGGCGGGACGAACCCGGCCGCCTCCGCCACGCGGCCCCGGAGCGGTCCATCGCCCACGATCACGCGGGGCAGCCCCTCCGTCGCCTCGAGGAACTCCAGGATCCCCTTCTCCTCGCTGAGGCGCCCGGCGAAGAGGACGTGCGGCGGCTCTGCCGGCTCACCGGCCGACGGCGGGATCACGACCGCCGGCGGCACGACGACCACCTCGCGCGCCCCCAGCGACCGCGCCTCGTCGGCGAGGAACCTCGACGCGGCGATCACGAGCCGCGCCCGGCGGACGAGGGGCCGCACGAGCGCCGGCGCGCGGCGGGCGAGCTCCACGTCGGTGCCCCACACCTGCAGCACGTACGGCTTCCCCGTCGCCCGTGCCGCGAGCGCCGACGGGATCCAGTGCGCGTGCACGAGATCCGCGTCGCGGGCCGCCGCCCGCGCGGCGCGCGCGAACGCCGCGAGGAATAGGGGCACGAAGGCGAGCTTCCACGGCGAGCCGCGGAGGTTCTGGGCGATGCCGCCGCCGTAGGCGATCCCGAAATGCGAAAACGACGCCGGCGAGACCACTCGCACGTCGATCCCCTGCGAGCGCGCCGCCTCGACCGACGCGGCGACGAAGTTCCCGGCGACGGGATGCTCCGCCGTCGGGTACGACGTCGTCAGGACGACGACCTTCATCGCTCGCGGGCGAAGACGACCGGAACGGCGAGCGCGAGTGCGACGAACGCGTAGAAGTAGTAGAACTGCATCGTCAGGTAGAACGCGTTCGACGCGAGCGTCCCGACGAGCGCCGCGGTACAGCCCCAGGCGAGCGGGCGCACGCGGGCCGCCAGCGGGTCGCGCGCCGCGGCGAGGGCTCGGCCGAGCGCGCGCGCCGTGTGCAGCCGCCTGAACACCCAGATCAGGAAGAGCGCGAACAGCGTGGTGCCGACGAGGCCGGTCTCGACCAGGAGCGCGACGTAGTACGAGTGCGGGCCCCAGTTCGACTTGCCGGTGACGAACTCGTAGTAGACGGAGAACGTGTTCAGGCCGAGGCCGAAGAGCGGGTGCGTGTGGAGCACCTGCGGCACGAAGTCGTAGACCTGGAAGTGCGCCGACTCCGAGCCGCCGCCCGTCTGGACGCGTGACTTGATCACGGTCGTGAAGAAGTCGCGCCGCGAGAGGACGATCGCGAGCAGGAGCGCGAGCGCCGCGCCGATCGGAACGAGGAGCTGCGGCGCGACGAGGTAGCGCCGGTAGGGCACCGCGAGCACGAGCGCTCCGACGCCGAGCCCGAGGAGCCCGCTACGGGACAGCGTCGCAGCCTCGACGACGAGCAGGAAGCCGATCGTCGGCGCGAGCCACTTGCGCATGCGATGGCCGCGCTCCAGCCGCAGGTACAGCGGCGTCAGGACGAGCAGCGGCACGATCAGCATGATCCCGAGGTGGTTCGGGTCGCCCGTCATCGCGTTCGGGCGGAAGACGCTCGCGCCGTTGATCGCGCCGTAGACGTTGATCTGGCTCGCACCGCCGGTGATCGGCGAGAGGAGCGTCGCGTCCAGGTTGCCGCCGCGCCGCGCGACGAGGAGCTGTGCGACCCCGTAGAGCGCGTTCACCGCGATCCCCCCGCTGAACCAGCCGAGCGTCCGCCAGAAGTAGCGCTGCCCGCGGCGCGAGAGCCACACGACCGCGGCCGCGAGGAACGCGAAGTGGATCGCCCACTTCGTCAGGCCCTTCCCCCACTGAGCCAGCGCGTCGGCGTTCGCGAGGTCGAAGTATCCGACCAGGTACACGAGCAGGAACGCCGCGAAGAAGCCCAGCACGATCGCCGTCGTCCGCGGCACGAGGAGGCGCGTCGTCGTGAGCGCGAACGACCCGAGGAAGCAGAGCGCAAGCACGTCGGCGAGGGAGACCGTGCCGGCGAAGTTCCAGTGGACCTTCTCGAACGTGACGCAGAACACCGCCGCGAGGAAGAAGAAGCTCGTCGCCTTCCTCACGTCAGTTCCTCCAGGAGGCGCGCGAGCTCCTGGACGCGTGCGCGCCTCGACACCTTTCGCCGCCACTCCTCCGACAGGGGCGGCGCCTCGAGCGAGCCGGCCCGCCAGCGCCCGTGCAGGTCGGCGAGCGCCGCCGTCAGCCCGTCGACGTCGTCCGGCGCGACGACGACGCCGGCGCCCGCGTCCCGGATCAGGGCGGCGGCGGCGCCGTCCGGCGGCACCGCGGCGAGGATCGGCCGCTCGGCCGCGAGGTACTCGAAGACCTTGCCGGAGAGCACGCCCCTGCCGCGCCCGCCGGCCTCGGGGATCAGGAGCAGCAGCGCCTCCGAGTCGCGCTGCAGCTCCAGCGAGCGGCGGCGCGGCGCGTACGGGATCAGCTCGAGCCGATCGCCGAGGGCCAGCGTCTCCGCCCATTCACGGTCCGACGAGCGAAAGTCGCCGAGGAAGCGGGCGACGACGTCTTCGAGGCCGGATTGCGCAACGGCCGTGAGGAACGGGCGCGGGTCGCGCTTGCCGAAGAACGAGCCCGCGTGCGTGATCCTGAACCGGCTCGACCGGTGGTGCTCGAGCCCGGCGAAGTCGTCGAAGTCGGAGCCGTTCGCGATCGTCGCCACGCGGCCCTTCGGCTCGCGCGCGCGCATCTCCTCGGAGATCGCATCGGAGACGCAGACGATCGCGTCGGCGCTGCGGGCGATCAGCTTCGCGACCGCGTACTCGCCCTGCTCCTTCGCGCGGACGGCGAGACGCTCGGCGCGGCGATGCGGGTGGGCGACGACCGAGTCGCGCAGGTCCGCGACCCACGGGATGCCGACCGCGCGCTTCACCGCCGCGCCGACGAGGTGCACCGACGACGGCGGCGAGGTCGTGAGGACGACGTCGATCCCCTCGCGGCGGGCGATCTGGATCGCGGCCGGGACCGCGGTGAGGTTCCACGTCACGTTCTCGTCCGGCACGAGGAACCGGCGTCCGAAGAGCTGCGCCCGGCGCGAGAGCCGCACGAGCCCCTGGGTGCCGTGCAGCTCCTCCGCCGGCTTTCGCCCCTTCGGGCCGACGTAGCGCGCACGATGCACCCACGCGAGCGTCGGCGGCTGGAGCTCCTCGTCGCGGTGGATCCACTTCGGGTCGTCGGGGGCGAGCACGTGCGTCTCGATGCCGAGCTCCGGCAGGTGCGTCGCGAACTTGAGCGGCCGCTGCACGCCCCCGCCGCCGGCGGGCGGGAAGTACATCGTGACGAGGAGCGCCTTCACGCGGCGACCGGCGACCAGTGCTCGCGGTTGCGCTCGTACAGCTCCGTCACGATCGCACGCACGTCGTAGGCCTGGCGCCAGCCGGGGTAGTGCTCGCTGAAGCGTCCGTTATCGCTGATCCACCAGATGTGGTCGCCGGTGCGCGCCGTCCCGGAGATGGACCACTCGAGCTCCTCGCCCGTCACCTCCTGGACGAGGTCGATCGCCTCGAGCACCGAGACGTTCGAGAAGCGGCCTCCGCCGATGTTGTAGACCTCGGCGACGCGGGGCGCGCGGAAGAAGGCGTCGAACGCCGCGATCAGGTCGTGCGAGTGGATCGCGTCGCGTACCTGTTTGCCTCCGTAGCCGAAGACGGTGTACGGCGTTCGCGTCATCGCGCAGCGCACGACGTAGGCGAGAAACCCGTGCAGCTCCGCCGCCGCGTGATTCGGCCCGGTCAGCGTGCCGCCGCGGAAGCAGGCCGTGCGCAGGCCGAAGTAGCGGCCGTACTCCTGGACGAGCACGTCGGCGGCGACCTTCGACGCGCCGAAGAGGCTGTGCAGCGAGCCGTCGATCGACATCGATTCGTCGATCCCCTGCTCGTACCGGTGACCCGGCTCGAGCTCGTACCGTGTCTCGAGCTCGACGTACGGCAGTGCGTTCGGCAGGTCGCCGTAGACCTTGTTCGTCGAGGTGAAGACGAACACGGCGTCGGGTGCGTGCAGGCGGGTCGCCTCGAGGAGGTTGAGCGTCCCGACGGCGTTGATGTCGAAGTCGGTGAACGGTTCGCGCGCCGCCCAGTCGTGCGAGGGCTGCGCCGCCGTGTGGACGACGAGCTCGATCTCGCGCCCGTAGCCCTCGAACATCGCGAGGACCCCGTCGCGGTCGCGAACGTCGAGCTCGTGGTGCGCGTATGACGGGCCGAGCTCGCGCTGCAGGCGGCCGAGGCTCGCACGCGTCGACGCCTCCGGCCCGAAGAACGCGGCGCGCATGTCGTTGTCGACGCCCGCGATCTGGAGCCCGCTGCGCCCGAAGTGGAGCGAGGACTCGAAGCCGATCAGCCCGCACGAGCCCGTGACGACGGCGACGCTCATCGCGCGCCGACTCTAGCCAAGCGCCCGCTCCGGATCTGCCACGTGGCGCCGTAGCGCTGCGCCACCCGCGGATCCTTCGTGAGCACCCAGTGCCGCACCGCTCGCACACGGCCGTAGGGGTCGTTCGCCCTCGTGTCGGCGACGTGCGCGACGGGCGCGGCGACGATGTACACCGGAGCTGCCGCCGCGACGCGGTAGCTCGTCTGCACCGGAGCGAGCACGACGGCGCCCTTCGGCACCCTGGTGCGCAGGTTGTGGACGAGCCGCGGCGAGAGCCCGTACCGGTCCTCGGTCACGCGGGGCGACCAGTGGGCCATGCCGTGCACGAGGACCGGCAGCGCGAAGGCGACGGCTGCGGCCGCCGCCGTGGCGTGCCGCTCCGCGAGCTCCGGCGGCCGGCGCACGAGCGCGGCGACGAGCGCGGCGCCCCCGCCGAAGAGCGCGAGCCACGTCGCGGCCGCCGGCCCGCCGTGCCGCAGGCCGTACTCGAAGTCGCCCGGCCAGAGGAGCTGGAGCACGAGCCCGGCGGCGAAGGCGAGCGGCACCGTCCAGGCGCGGCGTGCGAGCAGCGCGAGCCCACCGGCGAACGCGAACGGCAGCGGCCAGAAGCCGGCGGCACGCCGCGACTGTGAGAGCGAGACCGCGTCGGAGAGGTGGGTGAAGAGGAACGGCACGAGCATCAAGGAGAGCACGAGCAGCGAGCCGCCGAGCGTGAACGCCCCCCACCGTCGCCGCAGCGCGAGCGCGCCGACCGGCAGCAGGACGAGTGCGGCGACCGCCACGGCGCCGCTGCGGCCGAAGACCTGCGCGGCGAGCCGGTAGTGGTGGTCGTTGACGACGACCAGCTGGTCGCCGTAGTGGCGCAGCGCCCGCAGCCGCTCTGCGGGCCCCGGGTTGTGCGAGACGGTCTCGTCGACGATCGGCCGCAGCCAGAGGAGCGCGAGCGCCGTCGGCACGAGCGCCGCGACGAGGCCGCGCCATTCCCAGAGCGCGACGGCGAGCAGCGGGATCAGCAGAAAGAGCGCGTACGTCGGGTGCGTGAGCGTCAGCGCACCGAAGACGAGCGCGGTCGCGACGAGCCGCCGCTGGAAGAAGAGCGCGACCGCGGCCGGCACGAGCACCTGGCGCGCCGCCGTCCCGGGGAGCGCCATCGTCGCCCACGAGCCGCCGTGCCCCGGGCCGAAGCAGAAGACCGCGAGCTGCGCGACGAGCACCGTCACCCCTCCCCACCGGCTCGCGAAGACGGCACGCCCGGCCTCCCACGCGACGACGGCGGCGAGCGGCGCGAGCAGCGACGGCTCGTGCCTGACGACGCCGCCCGCGTCGACGCCCGACACCCACGAGACCAGGGCGAGGAAGCCGTGCCAGAGCGGGAACGCGTACCCCGGGTGCAGCCCGCCGTCCCTGAACTCGTCGACCGTGCGCAGGTGGAGGCTCGTCAGGTCGACGAGCTTGCGGACCCGCGCCTCGTGGAAGAGGCCGTCGCCCGTGACGACGCCCTCCACGTGCCACAGGGCGAGGCCGAGCAGGATCCCGGCGAACCACACGAAACCGGGCGCGCGCTCGGCGCGCGGCATGCGCTCCCGGCGCCGCCGTCGCGCGAGGAGCGCGGTCACCGCGATCGCCGCGAGCAGGAACGCGGCGAGGTGGATGGAGCGATGGAGCGCGAAGACCGCCATCCACGCGACGAAGACGCAGCCGAGCCCCCAGGCGAGCGTCGCCGACGTGGAGCGGTGGCCGACCGCCCGCGCGACGGCAGCGCCGGGGAGGAGCACGACGACCGTGCCGAACGCGAGCCGGAGGTACTCGATCACTTCGCGATCAGGCTGCTCACGTCGCCGGACGAGAGGAAGCGCGCCCCGTCGCGCGCGTCCGCGCTGCGCAGGAGGAGCGCCCGCAGCCGCAGCGACCAGAGGAGCAGCTTGCGCGCGCGCTCGGCCTCGCGCATGCCGTGGTGCTTCGCGAGGAAGCGGAGGTGGCCGCGGAGGTTCTCGGCGTAGAGCCGCCCGCCGTGCGAGGCGCCGCCGACGTGCACGACCTCCGCCTCCGGGAAGAAGAGGATGCGCCAGCCGGCCCGCCGGAAGCGCGCCATCCAGTCGACCTCCTCGCTGAACATGAAGAAGTCCTCGTCGAAGAGGCCGACGGCGTCGGCCGCCTCGCGCCGGACGAGGATCGCGGGCGCGTAGAGCCAGTCGACCTCCTCGACACGGTCGTGGGCGAAGTCGCCCCGGTAGAGCGGGTTCAGGAGCCGCGTCCGTGGCGCGAGCTTGCGGATGAAGAGGTACTCGGTCGCGAGGCGCCAGAGCGTCGGCTCGCTGCGCGCGGAGCGCTGCAGCGTGCCGTCGGTGTTCAGCAGCCTCGGCCCGACGACGGCCGCCTCGGGGTGCGTGTCGGCGAACGCGACAAGCCGTGCGAGCCCGTCGCCGACGACCCAGGCGTCCGAGTTGAGCAGGAAGTAGTAGCGCCCGTCGGACGCCCGCATGCCGGCGTTGTTGCCGCCGCCCATGCCCTTGTTCTCCTGCTCGACGACGCGCACGTCGGGGAAGCGCTCGCGTACGAGCTCGAGCGTGCCGTCGGTGGAGCCGTGGTCGACGACGACGACGACGTTCCCGCGTACCGACTCGAGGCACTGCTCGAGCCACGGCAGCGCGTTCCACGTGACGACGACGACGGAGACGTCAGACGGTTCCATGCGGGACGGGCGCGCGGCGGCCGAACACGTTCTCCCACAGCAGGAGCCCCACCCCGGGCAGCGCGAGCAGGATCGTCATCACGAAGAAGAGGAAGCCGCACGCGAACGCGGGGTCGCTCGCGACGCCGAGCTTCCCCAGGAAGCTGACGAAGAAGGCTTCGCGCACGCCGATGCCGTTGACCGTGAACGGCACGAGCATCACGAGGAAGAGCAGCGGGCCGAGGACGACGTACGGCAGGAGCGAGAGGTCGATGCCGACGGCGCGGCCCGAGGCGTAGATCGCGACAACGCGCGTCAGCTGAGCCGCGGCGGTCACGAGCGCGACGACGAGCAGCGTCCCCGGGTGCTCGCGGTAGCCGTGGAGGCCGTCGTAGACGGCGCGCGCCGCGGCCTCGACGCGGAGCCGGCGGGCGAGCGGGACGAGGAACGCGAGCCGGCGCCGGATCGAACGCGAGAAGAAGACGAAGCCGACGGCCACGGTTGCAACGACGAAGAGCGCCTCGATCCAGAGGTACGCACCGATCGGGTAGCGGCCGAGCGCGAGCAGGAGCCCGATACCTGCGAGCACGAGCGTGACCGCCCCGCCGAGCGCGCGCTCGAGCAGCACGGAGCCCGTCACCGGCGTGACGTTCCCCCGGTGCCTGCGGCTCGTCTCGAAGATCCGCCACGCGTCGCCACCCACCGACGTCGGCAGCACCTGGCCGAACGCGTAGGAGACGAAGTAGGCGCGCGTCAGCCACGCGACGCTGTCGTCGACGCCGCGCGCCGCGAGCAGCCGCTGCCAGCGCCACGCCATCGGCGGCACGGTGACGAGCGTGAGCGCGGCGGACAGGACGAGCCACGGAATGCTGGCGGAGCCGATCACGTGCGCCGTCTTGCCGAGGTCGATCTTCGAGAGGATGTACGCGACCGCAAGCGACGTGACGAGCAGCGTCGCACCGACGCGGAGCGCGCGTTTCATCCCGCGAGGCGCGCGTGCACGCGGCGGAACGCCGCGACCGCATCGCGCACGTCGTCGTCCGAGTGCGCCGGCGAGAAGGGAAGCGAGAGCACCTCCGCCCCGGCGCGCTCCGTCACCGGCAACGGCGGCTGATGCGCGGCGAGCCGGTCGCGGTATGCGCTCAGCCGGTGCACCGGCAGGAAGTGGATCGACGTGCCGATGTTCTCGTCGGTGAGCGCACGCTGCACCTCGTCGCGGTCCGCGAACGTCACGCGGACGACGAAGAGGTGGTTCGCGTGCACGTCGCGCTCGTCCCGCGCGACCGGCGCGACTCCCTCGAGGTCGGCGAGCCCCTCCTCGTAGATCGCGGCGTGGCGCCGCCTGATCTCCGCGTGCCGCTCGACCTTGTCGAGCTGGACGAGGGCGATCGACGAGAGCACGTCGCTGAGGTTCGCCTTGTAGCCCGGCACCGCGATGTCGTAGCGCGACCCGTGCCCGCGCCGCATCACGCGCAGGTCGTCGAGCGCCTCGGCGAGGTCGTCGCGGTTCGTGGAGATGAGGCCGCCCTCGCCGGCCGCGATGTTCTTCGTCGCGTAGAGCGAGAAGCAGGTCAGGTCGGCGATCGAGCCGACCTTGCGGCCGCGGTAGCGCGCCTCGGCGGCGTGGGCCGCGTCCTCCACGAGCGGCAGCCCGAGCGAGGCGAGCTCGTCCAGGTCGGCGGGCTGACCGTACAGGTCGACCGGCACGATCGCCTTCGTCCGGTCGCCGACGAGCTCGCGCACCCGCTCCGGGTCGACGTTCAGGGTGTCGTCGCGCACGTCCGCGAAGACGGGCGTCGCACCACAGTGGACGATCACGTTCGCCGTGGCGGGCCACGTGAGGGACGTCGTGATCACCTCGTCGCCGGGGCGGACGCCGAGCGCGACGAGCGACAGGTGGAGCGCCGCCGTGCACGAGGACACGGCGAGGACGTGCTTCGCCTCGAGGTACTCGCGCATCCGCGCCTCGAGCTCGGCGGTCCGCGGCCCGGTCGTCAGCCAGCCCGACCGCAGCGTCTCCGCGACGGCGGCGATCTCCTCGTCGGTGATCGCCGGAGGCTGGAACGACAGGAAGCTACTGCGCTTGGACGACAGCTCCGGCATCCGCGGTGACGAAGCGTATGCGGTCCGCGGCCGCCTCCGCCCGCGCGAGGGCCTCGGCCCGCGAGGCGCCGGTGACGAGCACGGCTCCGGCACGGTCGGCGCCGCGGCGGAGGGGCGTGAAGACGTAGCCGCGCTCGCGGTAGATGCGGACGCGCTCGACGCCCTCGAGGTCGTCCGGAACCTCCACGCGGTCGAGGATCCCGGGGGGCGGGACGAGGAACCGCGTGACGGCGCCGCCGACCCGTGGCTTGTGTTGATTCAACACAAGCTCCCGCCCCAGCGCGGCGTCGATCGCGAGGCCGTTCAGGTCGATGCCCGTCGCCGCCTCGACGAGCTCCGCATCGTGGCCGCCGCCGAGCCGTGCGGCGACCTCGATCACCTGCGGCCCGAGCGGGCCGATGCGGAGCTGCGTGTACGAGGGCCCGCGCTCGATGCCGAGCGCGGCGACGGCGCGGGCGGCGACCTCGCGCGCCTGCCCGTCCGCCGGGCTCGGCCAGACATGAGCGAGCGCGACGCCGAACGCGGGCGGCGGCGCGACGACGCGGTCGGTGACGGCGAGGCGGTGGAACGAGCCGCCCGCCGAGAAGCCGACGACGGTCACCTCCGGCCCCGCCACGAGCTCCTCCACGAGTGCGAGGCCGCTGCGGGAGGCGCCGCGCGCGATCTCGATCGCGTCCGCGAGCTCGTCCTGCCGCTCGACGAGCGAGAGGCCCTTCTGCCCCTGGCGGTCCGGCGCCTTCACGACGACCGGCCCCTCGAGGCGCGGCGGCTCGTCGTCGCCGCCGACGACCCAGTGGCGCGGCTGCGGCACGCCCGCCTCCGCGAGCCGCTCCCGCTGCCGGAGCTTGTTCGTCGCGAGCACGGCCGTCTGCGGCGTGATCGGGTGCGGCAGCCCCGCCCGCTCGGCGATCCGCGCCGCGACGCCGACCGGCCAGTCGGTCCCCGGCGCGATCAGGCCCCCGACGCCGAGCGCCCCCACGAGGCGCTCGATCGCCGGCTCGTCCTCGGTCGACAGGATGCAGCGGCGGTCGGCGAGCCGGAACCCCGGCGCGGCCGGATCGCGGTCGACCACGGCGAGCCAGAGGCCGCGCTCCCGCGCCGCCTCGAGCAGCCCGAGCTGAGCCGGGCCGGCGCCTAGGACGAGTAGGCGCGGGCTTCCCGAGCGAGCACCGCTCTCCACCACGCCTCATTCTCGCGGTACCACGCGACGGTGCGCTCGAGGCCCTCCTCGAACGACGTGCGCGCGCGCCAGTCGATCAGCCGCTCCGCCTTCTCGGTGGAGCCGATGTGGCGGTCGACCTGGCCGGGCCGCTCGGGGACGTTCGTCGTCAGGTCGCGCGGCTTGCCGAGCACGTCGAGCACGAGCCCGGCGATGTCGGCGACCGAGATGTCGACGCCCGTGGCGACGTTGATCACCTCGCCGGCGATTTGCTCGATCGGCGTCGCGATCACGCGCTCGATCGCCTCCGCGTCGTCGAGCACGTACAGCCAGTCGCGCGAGGCGTGGCCGTCGCCGTGGATCGTCAGCGGCTCGTCCGCGAGCGCCTGCGTGATGAAGCGCGGGACGACCTTCTCGGGGTGCTGGCGCGGCCCGTAGTTGTTGAACGGCCGCACGATCACGATCGGCAGGTCGTAGGTCGTCCAGTACGAGTACGCCAGGCGGTCGGCGCCCGCCTTCGTCGCCGCGTACGGCGAGCGCGGGTTGAGCGGATGCTCTTCGTCCATCGGGGCGGCCTCGGCGGTCCCGTAGACCTCCGAGGACGAGATGAGGATGAAGCGCTCGACGGGCGTCTCGCGGATCGCGTCGAGGAGGATCTGCGTGCCCTCGACGTTCGTCGTCACGAACTCCGAGGCGCCGTGGGCGATCGACTTCTCCACGTGCGACTCGGCGGCCGCGTTCACGATCACGTCGACGCCGCCGACGAGCTCGCGGACGAGACCCGCGTCCCTGATGTCGCCGTGCACGAACGAGAGCCGCTCGTGGCTCATCACGTCGGCGAGGTTCTCGAGGTTGCCGGCGTACGTGAGCGCGTCGAGCGTCACGACCTCGTACGGCGTCGCGTCGAGGAGGTGCCGGATGAAGTTGGACGAGATGAACCCCGCCCCGCCCGTCACCAGAACGCGTTTCCTCACAGCTCCTCCTCGATCGTGTAGAGCGGCCTGCCCTCGACGTCGCGCTGGATCCGCCCCAGCGATTCCCCGATCAGCGCGAGGACGAATCCCTGGACGCCGAGGACGAGCACTATGCCTGCTCCGGCGAAGAGGGGCCCGGGGAAGTTGCTCTGGCTGATCCAGTAGCCGATGCCGTAGGCGCCGATCGCGGTCGCCGCGAGCGTGCAGACGACGCCCAGCGTCACGCCCAGCCACTGCACGGGCTGCGGCCAGAAGCCGGCCACGACGTGCAGGGCGAGGCGCACGAGCCGGAGCGGCGAGTAGCGCGAGCCGGAGCGCGCCGGCGCGTGCGAGACGTCGACCTCCTCGACCGAAACGCCGCTCGAGAGCACGAGCGCCTTGGTGAACTTCTGGCGTCCGATCGCCCCGAGCATCGGCTCGATCGCGGAGCGGCGGTAGGCGTTGAACGCGCAACCGAAGTCGGAGATGTCGACGCGGGTGAACCGCCGCAGGAGGCCGTTGATGACGCGGCTCGGCAGCGTGCGCCCGGGCGAGTCGCGCCGCGCGAGGCGCCGCCCGGACGCGACGTCGGCGCGGTCGAGGACGGCGAGCAGCTTCGGGATGTCCTCCGGCTCGTTCTGCAGGTCGCCGTCCATCGTCACGATCCGCTCGCCGCGCGCCCGCACGAGCCCGGCGTGCATCGCCGGGTGCTGGCCGAAGTTGCGCTTGAAGCGCACGACGCGGATGTGCGGGTCGGCGGCGTGCAGCGCGCGCAGCCGTGCGAACGTGCCGTCGGTGGAGCCGTCGTCGACGAAGATCGCCTCCCACTCGCGGCCGTCGAGGGCGGTCGCGAGGCGGCGGTGGAGCTCGTCGACCGCTCCCTCCTCGTTCAACACCGTGACAACAACCGATACGTCCATCTCACAGGACCCTAACCCGGCCCTCGTAGGGTCGTCCGCGATGTGGGCCGAGGGCGACACGATCCTGCGTCGCGAGGTGCTGAACGACGGCCGGTGCTGGCTCGAGTGCGAGGTCGTCGTCGTGCGCGACGAGCCCGGTCTGCTCGCGACCTACATCCCCGAGGGCGCGTCGTTCCGCTTTCCCGACGGGGACTGGCCGACGCCGACCGGCAGGCACCCGTGGCACGGGCGCGCCGCCTGGGAGGGCCACGGAGTGCTGATGCTGCAGCGCCCCGGGGAAGCCCATGCCGTCTGGGTCTTCTGGGACGGCCCCGAGCGCGACTTCGCCGGCTGGTACGTGAACCTGCAGGAGCCGTTCCGGCGGACCCCGTTCGGCTACGACACGCAGGACCTGGAGCTCGACATCTGGATCCCCGCCGCAGGCGGCTGGGAATGGAAGGATGCGGACGTGCTGGAGGAGCGCGTCCGCGAGGGCCGGTACACGCCGGCGCAGGTCGAGGAGACCTGGGCCGAGGGTCGCCGCGTCGCCGCGGAGCTGGAGGCGGGCCGCCGCTGGTGGCACCCTTCGTGGGCGCTGTGGGAGCCCGAGCCGGCGTGGGCGCGTGTGGGCTAGCGGCGACGCGATCGTCCTCCGCTTCTCCTCGATCGACGGCCGCTTCCACTCCGGGCGGCCGGTGCGCATCGTGGAGCGCACGCCGGAGCCCGAGCTGCCGCTCGGCTGGGACGCGCTCGTCGAGACGGACCGGCTGCGGCTCGTCCCCTTCGACGAGCGCCACGCCGCGGCGGCCGAGATCGTGCACGGCACCGACGCCGCCCGCGAGGCGGCCGCGAGCGGCGAGCACTGGCGCGAGCACGGCTTCGGCACGTGGCTCCTCGTCGCGCGTTCGTCGGGCACGGCGGTCGGGGTCGCCGAGGTGCACCACGCCCACCCCGGCGTCACCGGGATCGGCGAGGAGGAGGTCGAGATCGGCTGGGCGATCGCCGAGGGGGAGCGTGGCCGCGGCCTCGCGACCGAGGCGATGCGGGCGGCGCTCGCCGACCTGTGGCGGCGATCCGCCGTCGAGCACGTCGTCGCCTACATCCGGCCCGAGAACCTCGCTTCTCACCGTGTCGCGGCCGGCCTCGGGCTGGAGGTGCGCGGGCCGGGGCTGACACGTTCCGGCGACCCGATGACCGTCTACGTGCTCCGGCGCCGTGCCTCGTAAGGCGCCGACGCTCGCCGGCTTCGTCGTCCTCGGCCTCTTCTGGGGCGCGTGGGCGGCGGTGCTGCCGAGCGTCCAGGAGGCGACGGGCACCTCGAAGGGCGCGCTCGGCGTGGCGATGCTCTTCGTCTCGCTCGGCTCGATTCCCGGGATGTTCCTCGTCGCCGGCCGCGCCGTCCACCGGTTCGGGACGCGCGCCGTCGCGGTCGCGTGCGCCCTCTTCGCCGCTGCGACGACGCTGCCGGGGCTCGCGTCGTCGTTCCCGGCGCTCGTCGCCGCGCTCGCCGCGACGGGGGTCGCGTCCGGGCTGCTCGACGTCGGCATCAACGCGAGCGCCGGCCGCATCGAGAGCGGTACGGGCCGTCGGCTGATGCCGCTGGCGCACGGCCTGTACTCGGTCGGCCTGCTCGTCGGCGCGGTCGGCGCGGGGCTGGCGCGCAGCGCAGGGGCGGGACGGGAGCCGATCCTGCTCGCGGTGTCCGCCTGCGTCGCGGTGGCCGCGGTCGCCTTCGCGACCGACGACGCGCCGGTGCCGGGCGGGGCGCCCGCAGGCATCCGGCTCGAGCGGGCGCTCCTCGTCGTCGGCGTCGTCGGCGCAGCCGCGTTCGTCGTCGAGGGCGGCATCGAAGGGTGGAGCGCGCTCTTCCTCGAGCGGCAGCTCGACGCACAGCCCGCGGTGAGCGGTCTCGGGCCCGGCGTCTTCGGCGCGTCGATGGCCGCGGGGCGCTTCTTCGGCCAGGCGGCTCACCGCATGTCGGACCGTGTGCTGCTCGGCGGCGGCGCGGCCGTCGCCGCCGCGGGCTGCGCGCTCGCCGCGGCCGCACCGAACGCGCCGCTCGGTCTGGTCGGCTTCGCGATCGGCGGAGCCGGTGTCTCGGTCAACGCGCCGATCGTCTTCGGGCTCGCCGGCCGCCGGCCGAACTCGGCGACGGCGGTGGCGACGGTCACGGCGATCGGCTACCTCGGCCTGCTCGTCGGGCCGCCGCTCGTCGGGCTCGTCGCGCAGGCGTCGTCGCTGCGCGTCTCGTTCGCGGTGCTCGCGTGCATCGCGGCGGTGGTCGCAGCGGCCGCGTCGAGGCTGCGCCTCGACTGACGCCCGGCGAAGCCGCCCGCTCGGGCTCTGCTAGCGTGAGCGCGTTCTCGACGCGACGAAAGGAGGCTCGACGATGACGGTGTTCTCGACTGCCCGGGCCTCCGCCCGCGCGCGCTAGCCCCGCGCCTCGCTCCGAAGGCCCACCGTTCCCGCCCGCCGACGCGCGGGCGTTTCGTCGTTCCCGGCCGAAGGAGCGCTCCGAGAGAGGTGCACGCACCGCACGACAATCCACCGCCCTCGCCCGAAGGCATGCGCCTGTGGGCGCTCGACGCGCACGTTCCCGACGTCGCCGTCCTCACCGACGCACCGCTCCTGCGGGCGACGCTCCACGAGGCCGCAGCGCTCGGCGGCGCGACGGTCCTCGGCGAGGAGTTCTGCGTGTTCCCGAACGGCGCGGTGACTGGCGTGCTCGTGCTCGCGCAGTCGCACCTCAGCATCCACACGTGGCCCGAGCGCCTGCTCGCGAACGTCGACCTGCTGACGTGCGGCGACCTCGCGGGCGACGAGATCCTCGCGGTCGTCGAGCGCCGCCTGGGCGCGGACCGCGTGAACGTGACGTGCGTCCTCCGGGGCCCGTGGTGATGGACGCGGACGGCGTCGTGCGCGAGGTGGCAGAAGCGGTCGGCCTCGCCGAGGGGGAGGCGGGCGTGCGCGACGTGTTGCGCGCGGTCGTCCGTCTCGAGCCGGCCTCGACGCGCGCCGTCAGCCGAGCGACCGCGCTGCCCGTCCCGATCGTGGCTGCGATCGCGGGCGAGCTCCGCCGCCGCGGCGTGCTCGCACCGGAGCGCCCGGCGCGGCTGACGGCGGCAGCTCGGCCGCTCTTCTCGGCCGCGCGCGCGGCCGCACGTCCCGGCGACGTGATGCGCCTGGCCGAGCTCGCGGCCGGGGCCCCGGCTGCGCGAAGCGAGCTCGACCAGTCGCACTGCACCGTCGCGACGACCGTCCGGCGCACGCTCGCGCTCGACGACGCCGGCGCCCTCGCCGGCCGGCGCGTCCTCCTGCTCGGGGACGACGACCTGCTCGCCCTCGCGGTCGCGCGGCTCGCCCCCGCCGTAGGGGAGCTCGTCGTCCTCGACGTCGACGCCGCCGTGCTCGCGTACGTCGCGCGGCACGCGCCGGGTGCCCGCGTGGTCGCGCACGACCTGCGCGGCCCGCTCCCCCGCGAGCTCGCCGCGAGGTTCGACACCGTCTTCACCGATCCGCCCTACACCTGCGCGGGCGCGGAGCTCTTCCTCTCGCGCGCCGTCGAGGCGCTCGTGCCGGAGGTCGGCGGGCAGGTCTTCCTCGCATTCCCGGGGAAGCCGCCCCGGGAGGCGCTTCGCCTGCAGGGCGCGATCACGCGGATGGGTCTCGTGATCCGCTCCGTCGCGCGCAACTTCAACGAGTACGCGCACGCGTCGATCCTCGGTGGACGGAGCCACCTGTACCACCTCGTCTCGGCCGGCGCGGCGGCGCCGCTCCTGCCCGGGCGCTACGACGGCCCCCTCTACACCGGCGACGGGCGCCCGCCTCGCGCCTATCGCTGCGCGTCGTGCCGTTCCGTGCACCGCGTCGGGCGCGGTGCGGCGTGGGCGACGGTGGCCGTCCTGCGCACCGACGGCTGCCCCGAGTGCGGCGCGACGCGGTTCCTGCCGCTGCCGCGCCGCACCCGGGCCTGAGCCGTCAGGCCGCCTGCTCGAAGGCCGGCTCGAGCGCGACCGCCTCCGCCTTCGGGCGGCGCGTGATCGCGAACGCCGCTGCGGCGCCCGCCGCGACGACGAGCGCACCGAGCCACACGGCCGGGTTCATCCCGTCGACGAACGCGGAGCCGCTCGTGTAGCCGCCGTAGTGGGAGAAGACCGAGGCCAGGACGGCGACGCCGAAGACGCCGCCGAGCTCGCGCACGGCGTTGTTGGCGCCGGAGGCCTGACCCTCCTCCTCGCCGCGCACGGTTCCGAGGATCACGTTGGCGATCGGCGCGAAGAACATCCCCATGCCGATGCCGGAGATCGCGAACGGGACGACGACGTCGACGTACGGCATCGTCGGCGTCGACACGGCGGCGATCCACCCGAGCCCGATCGCCTGGAGCGCGAGGCCCGTGCCGATGATCCTGTGCGCCGGGATTTTGTCCGAGAGCGCGCCCGCGATCGGGGCGACGATCATCGGCATCGCCGTCCACGGCAGGATCCGCAGCCCCGAGCCGAGCGGCGAGTAGCCCTGCACCGTCTGGAAGAACTGCGCGAGGAGGAAGATCGAGCCGAACATCCCGAAGCTCATGAGCATCGACGCGACGTTGGCGAGCGCGAACGTGCGGTTGCGGAAGAAGCGCATCGGCAGCATCGGGTGCTCGGCGCGGAGCTCCCAGGCGACGAACAGCGCGAGCACGACCGCGCCGGCCGCGAGCGCGCCGACGATCTCCGGCGAGCCCCAGCCGACGCCGTTGCCGCGCACGAGGCCCCAGACGATCCCGAAGAGGCCGCCGCTCGCGAGCACGAGCCCGCGCAGGTCGACCCGCCCGAAGGGGCCCTTCGTCTCCTCCAGGCGAAGCAGCGCGAGCGGCAGGAGCGCGAGCCCGATCGGGACGTTCAGCCAGAAGACCCAGTGCCAGGAGATGCCGTCGACGACCGCGCCCCCGACGAGGGGGCCGAAGGCGACGGCGAGGCCGCTGATCCCGCCCCACGCGCCGAGGAAGACGCCCCGGCGCTCCTCCGGCACGGCCGCCGAGAGGATCGTCAGCGTCAGCGGCATCACGATCGCACCGCCGAGTCCCTGCACGGCACGCGCCGCGTCGAGGACGGCGATCGACGGCGCGAGCGCCGCGGCGGCGGACGCGGCCGTGAAGATGCCGATCCCGATCGCGAAGAGCCGCCGGCGGCCGAAGCGGTCGCCGAGGGCGGCACCCGTCAGGAGCAGCACCGCGAACGTGAGCGTGTAGGCGTTCACCGTCCACTCGAGCCCGGACAGGCCGGCGTGGAGGTCGCGGCGGATCACCGGGATCGCCGTCGTCACGACGAGGTTGTCGAGCGTGACCATGAAGAGGGCGAGCGAGGTGATCGCGAACGTCCACCACACCCCTGCTTTGTGATTCATCACTTACCTCCTGACGAAAAAAAGAGACTCACTGGTGGTCCTCGTGACAGCCCTGGAGCAGGCGTGCGGCCCAGGGCTCGCCGGCGTCGGCGAGGTGCATCGAGGCGAGCACGTTCATCAGCATCCCGTGGGCGAAGAACCGCGAGATGAGCAGGTGGTCCATGCCGGAGACCCGCTCGACGTAGCTGACGAGGTCGCCGAAGCCGCCCTGGACGACGGCGCAGACCTCCGCGTCGTCGCAGGCGGCGTAGGCCTGCATCTGCGCCCGCAGGTACGTGCGGTTCGAGCGCAGAAGCTCCTCGTAGGCGGCCCCGATCGCCTCGAGCGCCTCCTTGCCGCGCTTGCCCTCGGCGGCGCGCATGAACATCTCCAGCGTCTGCCGGAAGCAGCGGGCGACGACGGCCTGGTAGAGCGCCTTCTTCGTGCCGAAGAGCCGGAAGACGTAGGGCTGCGAGATGCCGGCGCGGCGGGCGATCTCCTCGGTCGAGGCGCCGTGGAGGCCGCGCTCGGCGAAGACGTCGAACGCGGCGTCGAGGATCTCGTCGCGCCGGGCCTCCTTCGTCTTCCGTGCCGTGGTCGTCGCCATGGGCGAGGATGTTAGTGATGACTTACTGACTTGTCAAGAGCCGCCGCCACGCGGTCGAGGTCGCGCTCGGCGAGGCTCGTGTGGAACGGCAGCGCGAGCGCGCGCTCGAAGACCCGGCGCGCGCCCGGGAACGCGCCCTGGTCGCGGTAGGCGCCGAGGAGCGGCAGGGCGTAGGTGCCGATCTGCGCCTCGATCCCCTGGCCGCGCAGCTCCTGCAGCACGCGGTCGCGGTCGTCGAGCTGGACGACGTACGCCTGCCAGCCGTGGACGTCGCCCTCGGCGGCGCGCGGGAGCAGGAGCGGCAGGTGGGCGAGGCGCTCCGTGTAGCCGGCGGCGATGCGCGCGCGGGCGGCATGGAGCTCGCCCAGCCGGCGCGCCTGCGGGATGCCGACGGCGCAGAGGATGTCGGAGAGGCGGTAGTTGAGCCCCGGCGCGGGCATGTCGGGCGGGACGAGCGAGCGCCAGCCGTGGTTCCGCATCCGGCGCACCGCATCCGCGAAGGCGTCGTCCGAGGTCGTGACCGCGCCGCCCTCCCCGGTCGTGACGATCTTCCGCGGGTGGAAGCTGAGACAGCCTGCGGTCCCGAGGCCGCCGCAGGCACGGCCGCGGTAGCGGGCGCCGAGCGCCCCGGCAGCATCCTCGAGGAGCGGCAGGTCGGGCAGCTCGTCGAGCGGGAGCGGCCGGCCGAAGAGGTGGACGCCGAGCAGCAGCCGCGTCCGCGGTCCGACGGCGACGCAGGCCGGGTCGAGGTTCATCGTCTCGGGGTCGACGTCGACGAGCACCGGCCGGAGACCGGCGAGCGCGACGACGTTCGCGGTCGCGGGGAAGGTGTAGGCGGGCACGAGCACCTCGTCCCCCGGCTCGAGGCCGAACGCGAGCACCGCGAGGTGGAGCGCGGCGGTGCCGGACGTGACGGCGAGGGCATGCGTCGTCTCGCAGAGGCGTGCGATCTCCGTCTCGAACTCCGCCACCTTCGGGCCCATCGTGAGCATGCCGCTCTCGAAGACCTCGGCGATCTCGGCGAGCTCGGGCTCGCCGACGTCCGGTCTCCCTAGGCGGATGCGAGCGCCTTCGCCCTGTACCACGCGATCGTCTTCTCGAGGCCCTCGTCGAGCTCGACGAGCGGCTCCCAGCCGAGCACGGTGCGCGCCTTCTCGACGTTCGGGATGCGCAGCTCGACGTCGGCGTAGTGGAGCGGCTGGAACACGATCTCCCCGGTCGCGCCGGAGAGGCGCTTGATGCGCTGCGCAAGGTCGTAGATCGTGACGGCGGAGCGCGGATTGCCGACGTTGAACGTCTGCCCGGCCGCGGCGTCGTGCTCGAGGCAGCAGAGAACGCCCGCGACCATGTCGGTGACGTACGTCCACGCGCGGATCTGCGAGCCGTCTCCGTGGATCGTCAGGTCGCGGCCGGCGAGGGCCGCCTCGATGAAGGCGCGGATCGCGCCGCCGCCGATCTGGCCCGGCCCGTAGACGTTGAACGGGTGCACCGTCACGGTCGGCAGCCCGAGCTCGTCGTGGTAGGCGTGCGCCATGTGCTCGCCGGCGAGCTTCGAGACGGCGTAGGTCCAGCGCGCCTCGCCGACCGAGCCGATCGTCGACACCTGGCCCTCCTCGACGCGGAAGGCGTGGGTGCCGAAGACCTCGCTCGTCGAGAAGTCGACGAAGCGCTCGAGCGTGTCGCTCGTCGCGAGCGCAGCCTCGAGGGCGTTGTACGTGCCGATCACGTTCACGCGCATCGTCCGCACCGGGCTCTCGAGCACGGTGTCGACGCCGGCGATCGCGGCGCAATGGACGACGTGCGTCGCGCCGGCCGCGACCGCGCGGAGGCCGTCCGCGTCGAGCACGTCTCCCTGCACGAGGCGGAAGTTCTCGTGCTCTGCGAGGTCGAGGCCCGAGAGCGCGTCGCGGTGGAGGTTGTCGAAGGCGACCACCTCGTTCCGCTCGACGAGCTCGCGGGCGAGCGTCGTGCCGATGAAGCCGGCGCCGCCGGTGATGAGGATCCGCTTGCCCTCGAGCATCCGCCGAAGCCTAGATCACCGGTGCCGGGACGCTCCGAGGCTCCGAGCCGCGCAGCACCGCCGCGACGAAGAGCGCGGCGCCGACGCTCATGCCGCCGGCGATCAGGATCCACACGCCGGCGTTGCCGTGCGCGCGGTAGACGGGCCCGACCGCGAGCCGCCCGAACGGGCTGCCGAGGCCGCTCGCGGTCATCACCGCGGTCAGCACCTTCGCGCGCACGGCCGCCGGCGGCCGCGTCGAGAGGAGCCCCATCGTCGGTGCGTTGACGAGCGGCAGGCAGAACCCGCACGCGACGACCGCGGCGCACGCGGCGAGCCACGGCACGGGCGCCGCGATCACCCACAGCGGCAGCGTCGCGAGCACGATCCCGACGCTCGCGACGCGCATGGGCGGGAACGCGTCGATCAGCTTCATCACGACCGCCGAGCCGGCGATGGCGCCGATGCCGAAGCTCGTGAAGAGCCAGCCGGCGACGTGCGCATCGCGGCCGTAACGGGTGAAGGCCACGAGCGGCACGGCGACGGCGATCGCGCCGGCGGCGCCGTCGAGGACGATCACCGTCAGCGTCATCGGGCCGAGCAGCCGGTCCCGGGCCAGGTAGCGGATGCCGGCGAGCACGCCGCGCGACGCATCGTCGGCCGGCAGACGGCGCCCGCCCGAGACGAACGCGAGCACGCACACGAACGCGAACAGGTACGTCGCGCCGTCGATCACCAGCACCTCGGTCGCCGAGAGCGTCGCCACGAGCACGCCGGAGATCGCGGGCCCGATCACGATCGGCAGGTGCGTGGCGGCGCCGAAGAGCGCCGACGCCTTCGAGACGACCCGCTCGTCGTCGCCGAAGAGCTCGGGGACGATCGACCGCTGCGAGGCGATGTAGGGGGCGGTGAACACGCCGATCAGGAAGACGATCGCGAGCAGCAGGCCGAAGGTCAGCCGGTCGGTCCAGTACAGCACCGGGACGAGCGCGATCAGCGGCGCGCGCACCGCGTCGGAGACGAGCATCGTCGTCCGCGCGCCGAGCCGGGCGATCACCGAGCCGCTCGGGATGCCGAAGATCGCCATCGGCGCGATCTCGACCGCGAGGACGACGCTCATCCGGCCGGGCGAGCCGCCGGTCGCGAGGATGAACCACGGCAGCGCGACGAACGTCATCGCCGTGCCCGTGCTCGAGACGGCCTCGGCCGCGAGGAGCGCGATCAGCGTGCGGGAGCGTGGCACGCGGCGAATATAGTACGTCTGTACGTTTTTGTAAAGTGAGAGCCGTGCCGAAGGTCAGCGACGAGCACAAGGAGGAGCGGAGGCGCCAGATCCTCGAGGGGGCGCGGCGCGCGTTCGCCCGGTACGGCTACGAGCGGGCGACGGTCGTGCGGCTCGAGCAGGAGATCGGCCTCTCGCGCGGGGCGATCTTCAGCTACTTCCCGGACAAGTGGGCGATCTTCTTCGCGCTCGCCGAGGAGGACTACGCGCGCGCGGGCGAGCTCTGGATCCGCGAGGGTTTCCGCGCCGTGATCGAGCAGATGGTCCTCGACCGCCCGGACTGGCTCGGCGTCTACTTCGAGCTGACGAGCATGCTGCGCACGAACCCGGAGCTGCGCGCCCAGTGGTCGGCGCGCAACCCGGAGATCGACCGCCGCCTCCTCGAGCACATCGTCGGCGAGCAGCGCGCGGGCCGGCTGCGCGACGATCTCGAGCCTGCGGAGATCGCCCGCTTCCTCGGCGTCATCCTCGACGGGGTCACCGTGCACGTGACCGCGGGCTTCCCGCCCGACCTGGACCTCGTGCTGAAGCTCGTGAACGCCGCGATCCGGCCCGAGTAGCATCGCGCCGTGAAGACCGTCCTCTTCGTCGGCGCGGGCCGGCATCAGCGCCGCGCGATCGCGCAGGCGAAGGAGATGGGCCTCCGCGTCGCGGCCGTCGACCGGAACCCGGACGCGCCCGGCCTGAAGGAGGCGGACATCGCGAGGGTGGTCGACTTCTCGGACGTGCAGGCGGTGCTGAAGGCGACGGCGCGGCTGAGGCTCGACGGCGTCCTCACCGTGAGCGCCGACCGCGCGGTGCCGGTCGTGGCCGCCGTGGCGGAGGCGCGGGGCCTGCCGGGGATCGGGGCGGCGACGGCGCACCTGATGACGCACAAGGTGGCGATGCGGCGCGAGCTCGCCGACGCCGGGGTGCCGCAGCCGCGCTACGCGGCGCTGCGCACGATCAGCGAGGCGCGGCGCGCCGCGGACGAGGTCGGGTTCCCCGCGGTGCTGAAGCCGGCCGACTCCGGCGGCCAGCGGGGCGTCTTCCGCGTGGAGTCGCTCGACGAGGTGCACGCGCACCTCCACGAGGCGATCCTCGCGTCGCCGACGGGCGAGGCGATCCTCGAGGAGTTCGTCGAGGGCACCGAGATGAACGGGATCGTCGTGGCGCGCGGCGGAGAGGCGATCCTGCTCACGCTCTCGGACCGGTTGCGCCCGCCGGGGATCGGCTTCGGCGTCGGCTGGATCCACGTCTACCCCGCGACCGTGTACGGGACGCAGCTCGAGGAGTCCGAGCGGATCGCCGTGCACACGGTGCACGCGCTCGGCCTGCGCAACGGGATCGCGTTCCCGCAGCTCCTCGCCGCGCCCGACGGGCGCGTCGCCGTCGTCGAGTGCGCGGCGCGCATTCCCGGCGGCCAGATGGCGGACCTCGTGCGCCACGCGACCGGCGTCGACCTGGTCGAGGTGCAGCTCCGGCTCGCGCTCGGCGAGGAGCTGCCGGACGAGCTCGTCCGGCCGCGGTTCAGCCAGCCGCTCGCCGTCCGCTTCCTCACCGCCTCGCCCGGCCCGCTGCCGACCGGCCGCGTCAAGCGGGTCGGCCCGCTCGACAAGGTGCTCGCGTTCCCCGGCGTCGTCCAGGCCGACGTGTACCTCGAGGAGGGCGAGACGATCCGGCCGGTGCGACTCGACGGCGACCGGCGCGGATACGTGATCGCCGTCGGCGACACCAACCTCGAGGCGCTCGAGCGGGCCGAGGCCGCCTCGCGCCTGCTCGACGTGGAGGTCGAGTGACCCCCTGTGGATTCTCGCTCGAGCACTACCGCGACCTCCTGCGCGCGGCGCGCGACGGCGGCTACCGGTGGGCGGGCTTCGACCGGCCGCCGGAGCCCGGCGTCGTCGTCCTGCGCCACGACGTCGACCTCTCGCTCGCAGGCGCGCTCGCCGTTGCCGAGGTGGAGGCGGAGGAGGGCGCGTGGTCGACGTGGTTCCTGATGACGCGCTCCGTCTTCTACAACCTCGCCTCGAAGGAGGGGGAGCACGCGATCGCGCGGCTGCGGGAGCTCGGTCATCGCGTCGGCCACCACGCGGTGTGGCCGCACGTCGACCTCGACGAGCGCTTCGACCCGGTCGTCGCGTGGCACAACCCCGACCCCGAGTACATGCGCGCCGACATCCCCGGCGCAGTCAACGTCATGGGCGACCGCTTCTTCGACCCGGACCACTACCGCTCCGACTCGAACCAGCACTGGCGGCACGGCTGCCCGCACGAGGCGCTCGCTGCCGGCGAGTTCGAATGGCTGCAGCTCTTGACGCACCCCGAGATCTGGGCGTTCGAGGGGGCGACGATGCGCGCCTCGATGGAGTCGATGCTCGATGCCGACCGCGCGGCGCGTTTCGAGCACCTGAAGGACGACCGCATCGATCTGACGTGAGCTCCGGCGAGGTGCTCCGCGGCGGCGACATGAACGTCGTCGTCCGGGTCGGCGACACCGTCAGGCGCCCGCCGCTGCCGGAGCCCGTGCGCGAGCTCCTCCGGTGGTACGAGCGCGCCGGCTTCGACGGCGCGCCGCGCTACCTCGGCGTCGACGAGCAGGGGCGAGACGTGCTCTCGTACGTCGAGGGCGAGCCGGCGTTCGCGCCGGTGCCGTCCTCGGACGAGGTCGTCGCGGCGATCGGGCGTCTGCTCCGCCGCGCGCACGACGCCCAGGACGGCTTCGGCGCCGCGCCGCCCGGGCTCGTCGTCGCGCACTTCGACCTCTTCTGGACGAACGTCGTCTTCCGCGACGGCCTCCCCGCCGCGCTGATCGACTGGGAGCTCGCCCGTCCGGCGCCGCGAACGCTCGAAGTCGCGCTCGCGGCGACGTACTGGGCGGGCGTCCGGATCGACGAGCAGCTGCGCGAGTGGGGAATCCCGCTCGAACGGCGAGGCGAGCGGCTGCGCCTCCTCTGCGACGCCTACGGCCTCGATGCGGCGGCGCGCTCGTCGCTCCTCGAGGAGCTGATCGCGTTCCGCCGCGCGCGGATCGCCTCCGGCGCGTTCCGCGGGACGACGCCGGTGGAGGTGATCCGCGCGAACCTCCGGTGGACGGAGGAGCACGCTCCCGAACTCGATACGTTCCTCGCGTGAAGCCGATCACGGTGATGGTGACCGCGTCGGGGGCGCCCGGCACTGCGGCGCTCCTCCAAGCGCTGCGGCGAAACGGCGAGCGCGAGGTGCGCCTCGTCGGCACCGACATGAGCGAGCGCTCCGTCGGGCGGCACCTCTGCGACGCGTTCCACCTCGTCCCGGCGGGCGCCGACCCGTCGTTTCCGGAGGCGATGCTCGAGATCGCGACGCGCGAGGGCGTCGACGCGATCCTGCCGCAGTCGTCGTTCGACCTCGAGGGCCTCGCCGCGCACGTCGACCGGTTCCCGATGCCGGTGCTCGTGTCGAGCCCCGACACGATCCACCGGTCGAACGACAAGGCCGAGACGTACGCCTTCCTGCACCGGCTCGGCGTGCCGGCACCCGAGTTCCGGCGCGTGCGCGGCGCCGGAGAGGTCGAGGCGGCCGCGCGGGAGCTCGGCTACCCGGAGCGGCCCGTGTGCTTCAAACCGGTCTTCTCGTCGGGCTCGCGCGGGTTCCGCATCCTCGACCCGACGGTCGACCGCGCGCACCAGCTCCTCCACGAGCGGCCGGGCTCCGTGGCGATGCGGCTCGAGGAGGCGGTGGAGCTCCTCCCCGCCGACGGTGGGCCGGACCTGCTCGTGATGGAGCTGGCGACGGGCGGCGAGCGGACGATCGACGGCGTCGCGAACGGCCGCGAGATCGTGCTCGGGCACCCGAAGACGCGCGAGGCGATGCGGGCGGGGCTCGCGATGTACTTCGTCACCCTGGAGGATTCGGAGCTGATGCGAATCGGGAATCAGATCGTCGAGGAGCTTCGGATCGAGCACTTCTTCAACATCCAGCTCGTGGGGGAGCATGTGATCGAGGTCAACCCGCGCATCTCGACCGTCGTCTACCAGGAGGATCTGAACCTGCCGTACCTCGGCGTGAAGCGCGCCCTCGGCGAGATCTCGGACGACGAGCTGCGGACGTACGCGTCACGCGTCCGGACGGGGCGGACGGCGCTCCGCTACTTCGACCAGCTCGAGTTCGATTCATGACGTGGACGGACGAACAGGTCCGCGGAGCGCTCGGCGGCGAGGCGGATCGCGCGGTCGCGGCGGCGGAGGCCGTGGCGGCCGCGGCCGGGTTCCCCGGCGACGCGCTCGACGACGACGGCCGCGAGTGGGCGGAGACCCACGGCGTCCCGCCCGACGACCTCGTCGAGGCGGCGCTGCGCCGCATCCGCGATCTCTGTGCGCAGGAGGCGGACGCGGCGACGATCGCGGGGCTGCGCAACCTGCGCTACCGCCTCGGCGACGCCCTCGCCCGGTGACCCCGGAGGCCGAGCCCCGGGGCGACGAGTCCCTTCGCCAAACGACGTGACGAGCGCGTGACGGATGATCCACCGGGACCGGCGCCGCGGCGGGACCGTGCTGCTGGAACGGGATCTCGGCCGGCGCCCGGTTCCCGCGGACACGGGCCCACCCGCCAGGTCTCTTCGCCAAACGACGTGACGAAAGCGTGACGAACAATCCACAGGAGGCGGCGCCCGCGGCGGGGGCGCTGCGCGTCACGCACTGCCCGGTCAACGTCGCCGGCATCCCGTGGGAGAACGTCCAGGCGCTGCGGCGCAAGGGCGTCGACGCGCGGCTCGTCGTCTTCGAGCGCGGCCGGCTCCACCACGAGGCGGACTGGTCGCTCGACCGGCACGGCCCGCTCCCGCAGCGGCTCGCGACGCAGCTCGCCGCCTTCGCGCGCCTCGCCCCCCGCACGGACGTCTTCCACTTCTACTTCGGGCTGACGCTGATCCCGAAGTCGCTGCAGTTCCCGCTGCTTCGGCTGCTGCGCAAGAAGAGCCTCTTCCACTACCTCGGCTCCGACATCCGCGGCAAGACGCCGAAGGACCTGGCGTTCGGCAAGCGCGCGGACGCGGAGATCGTCGGCTCGTACGACGCCGTCCGGTGGGTGCCGGAGGCGTACGTGATTCCGCCGGGGATCGACCTGCGCCCGTTCACGCCCGTCCCGCCGAGCGACGCGGCGCGCCCGCTCGTCGTGCACGCGCCGTCGAACCGGGAGAGGAAGGGCACGAGCTACGTGATCGAGGCGTGCGAGCGGCTCGGCGTCGAGCTCGACGTGGTCGAGGGCGTGCCGCACGAGGAGGCACGCGAGCGGTACGCGCGGGCCGACATCGTCGTCGACCAGCTGAACGCCGGCTGGCACGGCGTGTTCGCGCTCGAGTCCATGGCGCTCGGAAAGCCCGTGGTCACGTACCTGAAGCCGGAGGTCGTCGAGCGGAGCGCAGAGGGCTTCGGCGTGCGCATCCCGATCGTGCCGGCGACGAAGGAGACGCTCGTCGACGCGCTGCGGCCGCTCGTCGAGCAGCCCGCCCTCCGCCGGGAGATCGGGGCGCGGAGCCGGGCGTACGTGGAGCGGGTGCACGACATCGACCGTGTCGCCGACCGCCTGCTCGACGTCTACCGTTCCCTCTAGTTGAGCCTCGCGGCCCAGATGCGGCGCCTCGCGCGCCACTCGGCGATCTACGGGATCGGCGGCCTCGTCTCGCGGATCCTCGCGACGCTCCTGCTGCCGCTCTACACGCACTACCTGCCCCCGAACGCGTACGGCCGCGTCGAGATCGTGACAGCCGCGACCGCGGTGCTCGCGATCCTCCTGCAGCTCGGCATCTCGAGCGCGTTCTTCCGCTTCTACTTCGACGCGAAGGAGCCGGCGTCGAAGCTGAGGGTCGTCCGCACGTCGTTCTGGTTCACGATGGCGATGGCCACGGTCGGCCTCGCCGTCGGTCTCGCCTTCGCCGACCCGATCGGCCACGCGCTCGGGCTGGGCCACGACCCGTGGCTCGTGCGTGCGGGCGCCGTCGGGCTCTGGGCGCAGACGAACTACCAGCAGCTGACGGCGCTCTTCCGGGTCGAGGAGCGGTCGGCCGCCTACGCGGTCGCGAGTCTCGTCAACGTCCTGATCACCGTCGCCGCGATGGTCGTCTTCGTCGCCGTGTTCCACTGGGGCGCCGTCGGTCTCGTCGTCGGCAACTTCACGGGGACGCTCGCCGTCTACCTCGCGCTCCTCGCCTACCGCACCGACCAGCTCGGGCTCGAGCTGGACCGCGGCCTCCTCCGCCGGATGCAGAGCTTCGGGATGCCCCTCGTGCCGTCGGCGCTCGCGCTGTGGACGATCAACTTCGTCGACCGCGAGTTCGTGTCCTGGTACAAGGGCAACGCCGAGGTCGGCGTCTACTCGGCCGCCGTCAAGATCGCATCGGTGATCACGTTCGTGATGATCGCCTTCCGCACCGCCTGGCCCGCCTTCGCCTACTCGATCGAGGACGACCGGGAGGCCAAGCGGACGTACGCGTTCGTGCTCACGTACCTGCTGGCGTTCGCGTCATGGATTGCACTTGCGCTCGGCGCGCTCGCACCCTGGTGGGCGCGCCTGCTCACGGACCCGAGCTACCAGCGCTCCGAGAAGGGGGTGGCGCTGCTCGCGTTCGCCGGGGCCGTCTACGCCGGGTACACGGTGCTCGCGATCGGCAGCGGTCGCGCGCGCCGGACGCAGCTGAACTGGGTCGTCACGGGTGCGGGCGCCGCCGTGAACGTCGCGCTCAACTTCTGGCTGATCCCGCGCTGGGGAATGGTCGGGGCGTCGATCTCGACCGCGGCCGCCTACGTGGTGCTCTTCGCCGGGATGACGCTCTACGCGCAGCACGTCTACCCGGTGCCGTACCAGTGGCGCCGGGTCGGGACGGCCGTCGGCGTTGCGGTCGCGCTCACGGTCGGCGCCCGCGCCGCGCACCTCTCGCTCCTGCCGTCGGCCGCCGCGATCGCGGTCTACCCGTTCGCGCTCGCGGCGCTCGGCTTCTACCTGCCGGCCGAGCGGAGCCGCCTGCGCCGGCTGTTCCCTACCGGCGTCGCCCGCGCGCGAACTTGACGCCCGAGCCGATCGCGCCTGCGGCGGCGAGCGCGAGCGCAAGCCCTCCGAGCACGAGGATGGGGAGCGGGATCCCGGAGCCGCCGCTCGACGAGGTGGCCGCAACCGGCTGAGCGGAGATCGGCGGCGCGGGCCCGCCGCCCGCGGAACGCGGCGGCGTCGGTCCCGGCGCCTTGCGGGGATCGGCTGCAAGGACGCCCTTGCCGGACGAGGCGGAGAAGCCCTTGCCGACCTGACGCGCGACGTGCTTGCCCGACGCGCGGCCGATCGACGCGCGCATCGCCGCGCGGATGTCGTCGGCGAGGCTCGAGTACACAGCGGCGTCGGGCGGGATGTGCTTCAGCGCGTCGACGTAGCAGCCGCGCGGGTACGTCGACGCGATCTTCCCGTCGGCGTACCAGTCGTTGAAGATCTTGTTCCGGCACGGGGTCGCCGCGCCGGCGTGCGCCGGCACGGCCAGCGCCACGAGCAGCACGAGGGGGAGCAGGCGCCTCATCCGCGGCCATGTTCCCCCTCACCCACGAAGATCCACCCTGGAGGCCGTAAGGCTTTCGTTAATTCGTCAGGGTGCGAAGCAGGCGTCGTGGCAGGAGCCCGCGACGTCGACGACGCCGCGCAGGCGGCCGTGCGCGTCGAGCACCGCGAGCGTCCCGCGCGCGAGGGACGGCGTGATCACGAGCCCGTCGCCGTACTGGACGTTGTACGACCCGACCGGGATCCCGGTTCGCCGCAAGACGCGGCCGTCGTGCGCCTGTACGTGGAACGTGCCCGAGTCGCCGCTCGTCACGTAGGCACGGCCGCTGCCGAACGTCACGTGCTGCGGCGCCGCATCGGCGGCGAGTCGCGCGGAGCCGACGGCGAGCGTGCCTGCGTCGCCCGAGGTGACCCAGAGGCGGCCGTCGGGGGCGCAGCCGACGTCGTGGGCCCGGAAGCCGGGCGTGAGCGTCGCGGCGTGCCGGAACGGATGCACGCGGACGACCGCCACGTGCTCGGACGCCGAGCCGAGGCCGACCCACAGGCGCGTGCCGGTCCGATCGATCGTGAGATGGCGCGCCCACTCGGTCAGGCGCACGCGGCCGACCACCTCGCCGTTCACGAGGTCCAGCGCGGCGACGCTGCTCCGGCCGGACTCGGTGACGAACGCGTGCCTGCCGTCCGGATGGGCGGCGACGTAGCGCGGCTCGGCGAAGCCGCGCACGATCCTGCTCGCACCGCCGGGACGGACGATCGACACCACGCCCTCGCCGGTGTGGCAGACGACGGCGTGACCGCCGACCCGCTCGACGGCGCGCGGGTCCGGCGGCGTCGCGATCTGCCCGACGACGCGCAGCGACCCGAGGTCGACGACGGCGAGACGCGACTCGGTGTCGCACGTGACGAGCGCGCGCGGCGCGCGCGGCGCGAGCAGCCGGCGCGCCGTGAAGGGCGTCGCAGCGGCGAGCAGGACGAACTCGCGCCGGTCCACGACTGTCCTACGCGTGTGCGGCCGCCGGAGGTCCCGGCGGTAGCGTGGAGGCCGTGAGCCATCCGGAGCTCGGCGCCGAGCAGGCGTACGTCGACCGCGCCTACGACCACCTCGAGCGGATGCGCGAGGCGGTCGCCGGTGCCGGCGACCGGGTGGACGGCGAGGTGGCACAGGCCGCCATGGATGCGTGGGCGGCGAAACGGCTGCGCACCTTCGAGGATGCGGAGCGCGGGCTCTGCTTCGGACGGCTCGACCTCGAGGCGATGCACCGCCCGCTCTACGTCGGGCGCCGCTGGGTGCACGACGAGGAGCAGCGGCAGCTCGTCGTGAACTGGCAGGCGCCCGCGGCGCGCGCGTTCTACACGGCGACCCCGCAGGACCCGCACGGGGTGACGCTGCGCCGCAGGTTCCGGACGGACGGCCGGCGCCTGCTCGACATCGCGGACGAGTCCCTGGACGGCTCCATCGTCGACGGGGCAGCGGTCGGCGACTTCCTGCTCGAGGAGCTCGAGCGCACGCGCGAGCGGCACATGCGCGACATCGTCGCCACGATCCAGGCCGACCAGTACCGGCTGATCACGCACGAGGGCGAGGCGCCGCTCGTGATCCAGGGCGGCCCCGGCACCGGCAAGACGGCCGTCGGCCTCCACCGGGCCTCGTGGCTCCTCTACACGCAGCGCGAGAGCCTGCGCCACCGCGGCGTGCTCGTCGTCGGTCCGAACCGCACGTTCATGGAGTACGTCTCGCACGTGCTCCCGGCGCTCGGCGAGGGGAGCGTCGAGCAGCGCGCGGTCGGCGAGCTCGTCGACGGCGTGTCGCCGGAGCGGCGCGACCCGCCGGAGGTGGCGGTGCTGAAGGCGGACCCGCGGCTCGCCGAGGTCGTGCGGCGGGCGGCGGAGCTGCGGCTCGTCTCGGAGCCGGAGGAGCTCGTGACCCGGCTCGAGGGGATGTTCGTCTGGGTGCGCGAGCGCGAGGTGCGCGAGCTGCTCGCGGCGGCGCGCGAGGAGCTCGGCCTGACGGCCGCGGCGCGCGAGCGCTTCCGGATGAGCCTGCTGCGCCGCTTCTACGAGGAGTACGGCCGCGTCCTCGGCGCCGGCGCGATCCGCAACTTCGACGAGGTCGTGCAGGCGCTCCGTACGAAGGGCTACCTCGACCGCGTCCTCAAGTCGGCGTGGCCGGCCGTGGCGCCCGACCGGCTCGTCCGCTCGCTCCTCACGTCACGCCCCGCGCTCGAAGAGGCCGCCGACGGCCTCCTCACGGAGGCGGAGCAGCGGCTGCTCGTGCGCCGCGGGGCCGGCTTCGCGGACGGGGACGTCCCGCTCCTCGACGAGGCCCGCGCGCTCCTCGACGGGCAGCCGCGCGCGTACGGGCACGTGATCGTGGACGAGGCGCAGGACCTGACGCCGATGCAGCTGCGGATGGTTGCCCGGCGGGCGCGCGACGGCTCGCTGACGATCCTCGGGGATGTCGCGCAGGCGACGGGGGCGATTCGCTGGACGCGGTGGGACGACGTGCTCCCGCACCTCCCGCGCGGAGGCGAGGCGACGGTGGAGGAGCTCCGCCATGCCTACCGCGTGCCGCGCGAGATCATGGAGCTCGCGCTGCCGCTCCTCGACGCGATCGCACCCGATGTCGCACCGCCCGTCTCCTACCGCACCGGGTCGGCGCCTCCGCGCGTGCGCCGCGTCGAGGAGGAGCACCTGCTCGCCGAGGCCTACCGCGACGCGGCGCGGCTCGCCGCCGCCGACGGCCTGATCGCGCTGATCGTGCCCGACGAGCTCCACGACGACGCGCTCGCGCACGAGCCGCTCTACGAGGGCATCCCGCTGCTCACGCCGCGGCAGGCGAAGGGTCTCGAGTTCGACCACGTCGTCGTCGTCGAGCCGGCGCTGATCGAGCTGCGCGAGCTGTACGTCGCGCTGACACGCCCGACGAAGACCCTCGTCGTCGTGCACGCGCGCGAGCTGCCGCGCGAGCTCGGTTACGCCAGGTAGTAGACGGCGAGCGTGACGCCGAGCGCGACCCCGACGATCGCGACGAGAGCGAGCACGATCGCGCCCAGCACGATCGGCATCGTGGCCGGCGCGTAGCCGTCCTTCGCGATCTCCTCGAGGTGGTGCTCCTCGGCGACGAGCTTCTCGACGAGCGTGGTCATGGCGGAACTCTTACACGTTCGTGGCGATCGTCACTACGTAGAAAGCACGAATCGGTTCCCGGAGGGGTCATGCGGGTCGTCGCCGACGAGCCGGGCGATCCGCTCCCGCTCGGCCTCGTCCGGCAGGACGATCGTGAACTGGCCGAGGCGGGCCGTGCCCTCGGGCGCCTGGGCGGCGCCCCGGCTCTCCCAGGTGTTGGCGCCGAGGTGGTGGTGGTAGCCGCCTGCGCTGAGGAACGCCGCCTGGTCGCCGAGCTGCGCGATCAGGTCGAAGCCGAGCAGGTCGCGGTAGTAGGCGATCGTCTCGTCGACGTCGGCGACGCGCAGGTGGACGTGCCCCATCCGGGTCCCCGCGGGGAGCGCCGTCCGCGGCGCGTCGGAGGCGGAGAGGAGGTCGTCGATGTCGAGCGGCCAGGTGCCGATCCGCTCGGGGTGCGCGCCCCAGACCTCGCGCGGGCGGTCCGCGTAGATCTCGATCCCGTGGTGGTCCGGGTCGCGAAGGTAGAGCGCCTCGCTGACGAAGTGGTCGGAGGCGCCCGTGAGGGTGACGCGGTCGTCGATCGCGTGCCGGAGCCAGGCCGAGAGATCGGACCGCGCGGGAACGAGGAGCGCGAAGTGGAAGAGCCCGCTGTAGCCGTCGGCCGGCCGCGCGCCCGGCTCCTCGACGAGGTGGAGGAGCTCCCGGCCGCCGGCGCCGAGGCTCGCCTCGCCGCCGCTCGTCTCGAGGACCTCGAGGCCGATCGCGTCCCGGTAGTACGCGAGCGAGCGCTCGAGGTCGGCGACCGTCAGGTGGACGGCGCCGACGGTGGTCTGCGCGGCAATAGCCATCGGGCAAGCGTACTTCGCTCCGGGCGGAGGCGGCTCGGCCTCACGCGGAGGCCCCGTAACGCCCAGGCGGTGGTCCCCGTTGCGTCAGGGAGACCACAACGAGACCGAAGGAGTGTTATGCAGCTACAGAGCCTGCACGACCTGTTCGTCGAACAGCTCCAGGACCTCTACAGCGCCGAGACGCAGCTCGTCGAGGCCCTCCCGAAGATGGCCTCGGCCGCCTCGCACGAGGAGCTGCGCGACGCGTTCGAGCAGCACCTGAAGGAGACGCGCGAGCACGTCGCGCGGCTCGAGCGGATCTTCGACGGGATCGGCACCGCCCCCGGCGGCGAGAAGTGCCACGGGATGGCCGGCCTGATCAAGGAGGGCGAGGAGGTGCTCTCCATGCAGGGCGACCCGACCGTGATCGACGCGGCGCTGATCGCGGCGGCGCAGCGCGTCGAGCACTACGAGATCGCGGGCTACGGCACGGCGAAGACGCTCGCCGGCGAGCTCGACCTCGGTGACGCGAAGGATCTCCTCGACGACACGCTCGACGAGGAGGGGAAGGCCGACAAGCTCCTGACCGGCATCGCGACCGGCGGGATGTTCAAGAGCGGCCTGAACCAGCAGGCGAAGGCGTGAGCGCCGGCTCCGGGCGCGGCGGCCCGCGCCGCGCCCGGAGCAGCTACGCCACGACGCGGTAGACCTGGAACACCTCGGCGAACGGACGGTTGACGTTCGTGCCGTGCGTGCGCGCGATGCTGCGGACGTAGTCGGCGTTGGCGTAGCGCCGGTGCTGCTGCGAGGCGTAGCGCGCGAGCGCGGCGACCTTGCGCTCGACGTGCCGCTCCTCGAGCGCGATGTACGCCTGGTAGCTGAAGTCGAAGTTGTTCCACGGGATCTCGTAACCGAGGATCGTCGTCCGCTTGAACGCGCGCAGGCCCTCGCTCGCGATCGTCTGGTGGTCCTGGTGCACGTCGTGCACCGACGGCTGGAAGACGCAGTCCGGCTGCCAGTCGTTCCACAGCTCGATCAGGAGCTCGAGGATCTCCTGGCGGTGCTCCGGGAACGTGCGCACGTCGAAGTCGTGCACCGTCAGGTTCTCGGACGGGATGCCGAGCTCGGCGGTCGCCTCCCGCACCTCCCGGGCGAGCGTGTCGGGCGCGAAGCCCGGCGGCAGCGAGCGGGTCGCGATCGAGAACGCGACGTAGCGCACGTCCGCCCCCTGCTCGACCAGACGCGCCATCGTGCCGCCGCAGCCGAACTCGCCGTCGTCCGTGTGCGGGGCGAGGACGAGCGCCCGCCGGACGCCGTGGATCACGCCGGCACCTGCCAGCGCCGGCCGCCGGCCGCGACGAGCCCGAGGAGCCCCCAGAACGTGGGGTCCTCGAAGAGCGCGTTGTAGAAGACGCAGTGCACGAGGATCGCGGTCAAGGCTAGTCCGAAGGCGAGACGGGCCGCACCGTCGACGTCTGCGGGGAGCCTGCGGAACGCGAGCGCGAGCGTGGTCGCGACGAGCCAGGCGAAGAGCAGGAGACCGGGGACGCCGGTCTCCGCGGCCACCGTGACCGGCGTCGTGTGCGACGCGGCCGCCTTCGGCTCCTTCCCGCGCAGATGCGCGAGGTCGGCGTACGCGCGCTTGAAGCCTCCCACGCCGACGCCGAGCACCGGATGGTGCACCGCCAGCTTCACACCCTTCGAGACGAGCGTCGAACGGCCGCTCGTCACGTGCGAGAGCGACGTCTTGTGCCGCACCGCAGGCGACGCGACGAGCGCCACGACGAACACGGCGACGCCCACACCGAGGAGCAGGAGGCTGCTCCGGCCCCAGGTCGTCATTGCCGCGACGCCGACACCGACGATCAGCGCGACGAAGCTGGACTGGGAGAACGACGGCAGCAGGCCGCCCCACGTGATCGCGATCGTCAGCACGGCCGCCACCTGCCAGAGGACGTCGCCGCGGCGCCGCAGCACGACGACGAGGCTCGCGAGGATCGCGACGACGAGGAACCGCCCGTAGATCGACGGGTCGTAGAAGACGGAGTTGACACGGTAGAACCAGCCGCTCGGCGCGTACGCGTTGTCGACGCGCACCTTCGGGTTCCAGAAGATGTTGCGCGTCTCGTACTGGACGATCCCGATCACCGCGAACACGAAGCCCATCACCCCGAGCTGCACGTACAGCGCGAGCACCCAGCCGCGCGACCACGGCAGCCGTGCGATCGAGACGGCGAGCAGGCCGAACGGCAGGACGAAGAAGAGGAGCTCGATCGCGCCCTGCCGCACGTCCTTCGTCCAGAGGAACGACAGCCCCTCCCACGCCGCGAACGCCGCGAGCGGCGTCGCGAGCGGCCCCAGCTCGCGCGCTCTCCCGTTCTCGCCGAAGAGCTCCCACGCAAGCGCGAGCGCGGCGATCGCCACGACGCCGTACAGCGGCAGCAGGAGGTTCGCCTCCGTGTGCCCGACGTGGACCGGGAACCGCGCCGGGACACACGCCAGCGTCGCGGCGGCGAGGAGCCACGGGACGCGGACGACGACCACGGCGCCCACCCCGGCCGCGATCGCCCCGACGACCGCGACCGCGGCGAACAGGCGATGGTGCCCGTGCGGCGCGAGGTACACCGCGAGCCCGGCGCAGCCGACCGCCCAGGCGGCGAGCCCGGCGACGCGCGCGTCGCGCCGGTTCGCGGCGATCAGGAGCGCGAGACCCAGCGCCCCGACTGCCCCGAAGACCTGCGCGAGACCGCTACTCATGCGACCACCACGGCGCACCTGGCGGCGTGCCCGGCCGCCGACACGTAGAGCCGGTAGACGCCTGCCCGCTTCGGCGCGCGGAAGTGGAGCGTTCCCGCGCGCTGCGTGCCGGAGCGGCCGTGCAGCGTCCACTGCACGGTCGGCGCATCCGTCGACACGCGCAGCGCGAACCGGCCGCCCGGCCTCACGACCACGCGGGTGCGCGCCAGCACGACGTAGCGCACCTGCGCGATCGCGAACGGATACGGCTTCGAGCGGTTGCCCGCGCGGTCCTGGGCGGAGATGGAGAGCACGTAGCGGCCCGGACGGGGTGCGTGCCCCTGCTCCCTGCCCGTCCAGACGAGCTGCCCGGCGAGCCTCTGCCCGCGCGTGAAGACGACCTGCCTCGCGGGCGCGTTCCCCTCGAGCAGGATCGCGTGCGCGGCCTCGTCGAGGTGGTAGGTGACGCGGAACGCGTCGTGGTGGCCGTCGCCGTCCGGCGAGACGATCGGATACTGCGGGTGGCGGACCGAGATCGCGGGCGCGTGCGTGTCGATGCGGATCGGGCTCGGCAGCACGATCGTCCGGTGCGAGCGGAAGAGCTTGACGACCGGCATGTAGACGCCGTCCGGCTGCGCGATCGCGTTGTCGGAGAGGCCGTTCCAGACGAGGTCGAGGCTCGAGCCACGCCGCACGTTGCGGGGAGTGAGGAGGGTGCGGACGCGGTTGCCGTCGCGCTCGATCCACACCTCGAGCCGCTCGGCGCTGCGGACGCGGAAGCGGATGTGGGCGGCCGGGTTGGCGGTCGACTCGGGCGAGAAGAGCGGGTCGACCCTCGTGCCGGCGATCGGCGAGCGCTCGAGCTTCGCGCCCTCCGTGAGGGCGAACGCAACGGCGGACGCGGCGAGCAGGACGAGGACGGTCGCCGTCGAGAGGATGCGGGCGGGCACCGCCCGGCGATTCTACGCAGAGGTCTCGGCGGGAACCCGGCGCTGGAGCGCGAGGCGCCCCGACCACACGACGAAGACGACCGCCCCGATCCCGACGCCGACCTCGATGATCGTCGTCGCGCCGGGGAGCTCGACGAGCTTCACGCCCGACAGCAGGAGGACGAACGAGAACGCGACCCTGAGCGCCCGCTCCGGGACCCGGATCGAGAGGTGCGAGCCGACGAAGACGCCGGGGATGGAGCCGACGAGCAGCCACGCCATCGCGTGCAGGTCGACGTTCCCCTGCACCAGGTGGCCGGCGCCCGCGACCCAGAGGAGGAGTGCCGCGTGCAGGAGGTCGGTGCCGACGATCCGCTGGGCGGTGAGCGGGTAGACGAGCAGCATCGCCAGGCCGAAGAAGGTGCCCGAGCCGACGGACGTGAGACCGACCACGAAGCCGCACGTCGCGCCGATCGCCACGGCGATCGTCTTGTCGCGCGTGCTCAGGTGGAGCGGCGCGTCGCTGGCCCGTCCCCGGATCAGCGACTTGACGAGGAAGCCGATCCCGCCGGCGATCAGCGCCCCGCCCACGACCCGGCCCATCGCCGACTGCGTCGAGTCGGAGAACGAGCTCGCGAGCTGCACGCCGACGAGCGAGAGCGGCGCCGAACCCACGAGCATCCAGAGCGAGAGCGGCACGTGGACGTTGCCGAGCCGGCGGTGGTGGAACGCGCCGAACGACTTGAAGATCGCGCCGTGGAGGATGTCGGTGCCGACCGCGGTCTTGGGGTCGAAGCCGAAGAGCAGGATCAGCATCGGCGTCATCAGCGAGCCGCCGCCCATGCCGGTCATCCCGACGAGGATCCCGATGAGGAGACCCCCGAGGGCGAACTGCCAGGTCATGCCGAGGTCACCGGACGGCCCCGGGAATCGGGCA